>MDSV01154637.1_pt1 | contig 18756 bp, 15 predicted proteins | sample 810851 | NCBI WGS metagenome assembly MDSV01 (sample SAMN05326640, study PRJNA326480) | marine metagenome | isolation source: seawater | place: Atlantic Ocean: North East | collected 2012 | reverse complement strand
TCCCGTAGGAGTCTGGGCCGTGTCTCAGTCCCAGTGTGGCTGATCGTCCTCTCAGACCAGCTACCCGTCGATGCCTTGGTGAGCCGTTACCTCACCAACTAGCTGATAGGCCGCGAGACCCTCCTAGAGCACCTGAGCATTTCTTCACTCGGCCATGCGACCATGTGAAGGCATCCGGTATTAGCCGCCGTTTCCAACGGTTGTCCCGGTCTCTAGGGCAGGTTTCTCACGTGTTACTCACCCGTTCGCCACTGTCCCCCGGAGCAAGCTCCGGGATCTCGTTCGACTTGCATGTATTAGGCACGCCGCCAGCGTTCGTCCTGAGCCAGGATCAAACTCTCCGTCGAGATCTTGGTCGCCCCGAAGGGGTTCCACGATCGGTTTGCTGTCGCCCCCAATCCCGAAAGATTCGCGTGGGGGGTCTTGCGTACGTAGAGCGGGACCGCCGCTGGCTGCAGCAGTCCGCTTCACCCGACCAGCGTGCACTCGATGAGCGACATACCGACCGGTTCGTCACCGGCAAGCCGGTGACTGGCTCGCCGACCCCGTTGAAGGGCCGGCATTTGAATTGACAGAAGATTGTCGTACGTCGCGAAACGTACTGACATCTCCCGCACTCGCTTTTGCGTCCGTCTCTTCCGTTTTCAAGAAGCAATCGACACTCAGTGCGGACACTGCTGTGCCGGGCACGCTGTTCGCTTGGTGACGAACCGGAGGTGCCGTTCTGCTGCCCCGTGCGAACCGCCTATCGGCAGCCGTGTGGAGCGAGTTGCTACGCTACCGGCCTCCCCAGGGTGTTTCAACCCTGTTTCGGCAAGTTTTTTCTTCGGGTTCGTCACCGAACCATCAGGGCGAGCGAGCGGAACACGATCGGCGCGCCCGCAAGCCACAACTGGCGCCGCTGCGAACCTCGCGCGAACTGTGTCACGCGAGCTCCGTTCAGGCGCCAAGAACCGCCAAGTGACGCTGCTTCTTCCCCTTCTGGATCAGCACAAACCGCTCGTCAACCAGAGTGACCGCTGTCGTCCCATCGTCAATCTTCTCGCCATTGAGGCGGATCCCGCCCTGGTCGACTGTGCGTCGGGCATCACCCTTCGAGGAACAAACACCAGTTGCGACGAGCAGATCGACCACCGGTTCCTCCCCGATGAGTGTCTCGGCCGCAAGCTCGGTCTCGGGAACGATGCCACGGAGCGCCTCAAGCGCTTCACCGTCGAGTTCGCCTCCGCCGAACATTGCACCCGCAGCCAGGTTCGCTCGACGCACCTCGCCGGGGCCATGAATCAAGGCCGTGACCTCGTCGGCCAGCACCCGCTGCGCCGAACGCTGCTCGGGAGCCCGGAGATGCTCGGCTATGACATCGCGGACGCCTTCGATCGGCAGCAGGGTCATCTGCAGCAGGAATCGCTCCACATCTCGATCGTCCGTGCGCATCCAGTACTGATGGAACTCGTAGGGCAGCGTCCGCTTAGCGCTGAGCCACACGGCACCGTCGGCGGTCTTCCCAAACTTCGCGCCATCGGACCGGGTCACGAGCGGCACGGTAAGGCCGTGCGCGTGTGCGCCCGTCTTGCGTCGGATCATGTCGATGCCGGCGGTGATATTGCCCCACTGGTCCGATCCGCCGACCTGGAGTTCGCAGCCGTTGCGATCGTGGAGCGCCACGAAGTCGTTGGCCTGCAACAGCATGTAGGAGAACTCGGTGTAGGAGATCCCCTGCTCGCCATCGAGGCGGCTCTTGATCGACTCTTTCGCCAGCATCGTGTTCACGGTGACGAGCTTGCCGACGTCACGAAGAAACTCGAGTGCGGTGACGTTTTCAATCCACTCACGGTTATCGACGAGCTGTGCCTGGCCACCGATGTCGAGCAGCAGGCACAGCTGCTCCTTGATGGCCTCCAGATTGTGGTCGAGCGTCTCGCCGTCGAGCAGGTTGCGCTCGTCGGAGCGGCCCGACGGATCGCCGACCATGCCGGTCGCACCGCCGGCCAGAGCGATCGGACGATGACCGAAATCCTGAAAGCGACGCAGCAACAACAGCGGTACGAGATTGCCGACATGGAGGCTGTCGGCGGTCGGGTCGAAACCGCAATACAGGGTGATCGGGCCTGCCTCGAGCCGGGCCCGGAGCGCGGCATCGTCGGTGGTGTCCTGAATCAGGCCGCGAGCCGACAGGTCGTCGAGGATCGCGGCACCCTGGTGCGGATTGCTCATGGTGCCAACGATACGCGGGGGTGCCGTGGTTCATGGACACTTTTGCTGCAGACTGACCGCGTATGCGCCGACTCTCTCTCGCGCTTGTCGCCGTCTTGCTCGTCGCCACGTCCTGCTCGGTCGAGACCAAGGACTTCGATGCCCTCTTCGGCGACGACTTCAACATCGATGCACTCGAGACCGCACAGTCGTCTCGGGTCTACGACCGCAACGGCACACTCATCACCGAATTGCGCGGCGAACAGAACCGCACCGATGTCGGCATCGACGAAATTCCAGAACTCGTCCAGAACGCAGTTGTAGCGATCGAGGACGAACGCTTCTGGGTTCACGATGGCGTCGATCTCAAGGCCATTCTTCGAGCCGCTCGCAGCAACGTCAGCGCCGGCGGCATCGCCCAGGGCGGCTCGACGATCACCCAGCAATACGTCGGCAACGTCTTCCTCGATCGGTCCGAGCAGACCGGCTCGCGCAAGGTCGAAGAGATCTTCATGGCTCGGCGCTTTGAGCAGCGCTACACCAAGGAATTCATCCTTGAGAAGTACCTCAACTGGGTGTATTTCGGTAACGGTGCCTACGGGGTCGAGGCGGCCGCCCGCACCTACTTCGGTCCGCCAACCTGCGAACGTCAGACACGCGCCTCCGAGACCGATGACCGCGAGTGTCTCAAGATCACCGAACTGACGATCGTCGAGGCAGCAACCATTGCCGGTCTGATCCAGGCTCCCGGGCGGTTCAACCCGTACATCAACTACGAGGCCGCTCGAGACCGCCGTGACCTCGTGCTGCTGCGCATGTACACCAACGATTTCATCACCGAAGAGGAATACGAGACGGCACTCCTCCAGCCGATCGACCTGATCGAGGACGTTCCGATCCTCGAAGAGGAGTACCCGGCGGCGCACTTCGTCGAGGACGTCAAGCAGTGGTTCCTCGACAACCCGCGGTTCGGCGCGACCCGCGAAGAGCGCATCGCCCTGCTGTTCGAGGGTGGGCTCGACATCTACACCACCATCGATCTGAATCTGCAGGCTGAGGCCGAGGCTGCGGTCGAGCGGGTATTGCCCCAAACCGCCGCCGACGGTTCGTTCAACCCCGACGCTGCTGCGGTCGTCATGGGCGTCACTCCGGCCGATGACGGCCACATCCTTGCTATGGTCGGCGGCCGCGACTTCTTCGGCGCCGACGACGATGCCAAGTTCAACCTTGCTTCGGGGTCGGGCCGACAGGCCGGCTCGTCAATGAAGCCGATCGGTCTGGCCGTCGCCCTCCAACTCGGTATCCCGATCACCCGTTTCTACGACGCCACTTCCCCGATCGAAATCACCAACCCGCCGGTGTGTGGCCCCACCTGGAAAGTCCGCGGCGGCGCCGAAGGTGACCGCACCCTGGCCGATGCGACCAAGTGGTCGCAGAACACGGTTTATGCCCAACTGATGGTCGACATCGGCCCGGCCCGCTTCGTTCAGATGGCCGAGGACCTCGGTATCGGTGAGGGTCGCACCCAGCCCGTGTGCGCTGCGATTCTGGGCACCGAGAACGTCAATATGGTCGAGATGGCCACCGTCTATTCGACCTTCGCCCGCGACGGCGTCCGGGTCGACCCCGTGATGGTCACCCGCATCCTCAACGCCGAGGGCACCCAACTCTTCGAGAGCACGCCGGAGCCCGCCACCGTGCTCAACAAGTCGGTCAACGACCAACTGACCTGGGCGCTCTCGACCGTCATGAGCGGCACCGGGTGGCGGGCCAACCTGCCCGACTACCCCGATGCCGGCAAAACGGGCACGGCCCAGAACAACGCCGACGCAACCTTCATGGGCTATACCCGCCAGCGTGCAACCGCCGTGTGGGTCGGCTTTCCCGACGAACAGATTCCGATGCGGACGCAGTTCGAGGGCGACAAGGTCCAGGGCGGCACCTTCCCTGCGCTCATCTGGCACGAAATCATGACGGCAGCGATGTCGGGGCTCGAAGCCCAACCGTTCCCCACCCCGCCGGCTTCGTCGACCACGACGACACTGCCTGATATCCCAGAAGAGGCCATCGTGCCCGCGCTTCTCGGGCAGGAGGTGACCGAGGAGTTCATCGCCACGCTGCAGGACGAGCCGAATTACTGGGTCGTCCAGCGCGTCGACATCGAAAACCGTGATTCTGCGCCAGGGTTGATCATCCGTCAGTCACCCGGGGCCGGCGAACTCGTGCCCGGCGGCTCGCTCATCACGATTGAGGTCGCCGTGCCACCCGAGGTCTTCCCGGTGCCGTCCGTCGTTGGACTGAGCGAAGCCGAGGCCCGCGCCGCCTTGGAGAACGCGAACTTTGAGGTCGTGGTCATCACCGCTGCCAACCCCGACGGCGGCGACAGCCCGCCTGCCGGGGTCGTCTGGGCCCAGGACCCGGCCCCAGGCGAGGAGGACGCGGACATCATCACCGTGACGATCTCGGTTAACCCGACACCCCCGCCCGCCGATGATGACGACGGCGACGGCGACGGGTCCGGCGACGACGGCGACGACTCGTGACCGGCGAATCGATCGACCATCCCGAACGTGCTCGTACCGGTATCCCCTGGGGCCGCGTCGTCGTCGTGACAATCGTCGTGTCACTGCTCGTGATGTGGCTGTGGATCTATCTCTACGCGCCTCGCGACAACCCGGATCGTTTCTCGTCGTCCGCGTACGCCGATGCCGTCGAACCGATCTGCGCGGCGGCTCAGGCACGCATCGACGCCCTGCCCCCGGGGCGCTTCGCCGACACGCCCCAGGATCGGGCCGTCGGGGTGCGTGAGGGCACCGAGATCACCGAGCAACTCGTTGCCGATCTCAAGGATCTCCGGACGCTTATAACCGACCCCGACGACCTTCGCATCCTCGACGCCTGGTTCGAGGACTGGGAGGAGGGCTATCTCGTCGACCGGTGGGCTCACGTCGAGCGGCTCGAAATGGCCACGCTCGACACCGATGACCGCGACCTTGCGTTCATCATTCAGGAGCGCATCGAAGGCGGATTCTACACCCGGCGGATCGACGGGCTCGCGAACGTCAACGACATGCCGTCGTGCGTCGTGCCCGGCGATATCTGAGTCAGGCGTTCGCCCTCGCCACGCTTAGACCGGCGACTGCCAGACGCTGAAGGCCTGCATCAGCGCCGAGCGCTGCGAGTTCCTCGGGCCGCACCCAACGCTGGTCCTGTGACTCGTGGTTGGCGTCGACAATGGCGTCGGCGGGCGCCTGCACCACGAAACGAACGTCGTAGTGCAGGTGCGGATCCTGTCTCGGTGGATCTACCTCGTGGATGTCGAGATCGACGGGCACCGGCCAGACCTTCAAACCCTGAATGCCGGTTTCCTCGGTGGCTTCTCGGAGGGCGACACGGGCAAGGTTGGCATCGCCGTCGGCGTGCCCGCCGGGCTGGACCCAGATCTGCAGCTTGGTGTGGAACAGCACGAGTGTGCGTTCGAGGTCGGCGTGGACGACGAGCGCGGAGCCGGTGAAATGGCCGGGGCGTTCGTGACGCTCGAGCGGGTCGGGTCGAGTATCGAGCAGCTCCCGCATGAGTCGTCGCTCACGAGCGAACGCCGAATCGCCAATTGCTTCGATCGCAGCCCCGACCAGGTCGAGATCATCGTGCTCGACAAGTTCGGGAGCGTCGGCGCACAACCAGCGAGACATGTGGCGGAGGCTACCCCTCGTCACGGAGCCCGCCGGAAAATTCCCGACCAGCGAACTCGCCAAGTTCGTGATCCTGGCCAATCTTCTAGCGCTCGATGTCGTCTCGCTCATCACTGAGTGGACGAGTTCTTATCGACTCCTTCTGAGTCATTCACGCCGTTGGGCTTAGCCGGTATACGACGGATCCCCTGGCGTCGGGTCAGCAGGCTCGCTCACTGGAGGGAGGACCACTACCGGAGGATCGTATGGAACTGGATCGGGAGAAGGATTCTCGTTCCACTGGGCATACAGCGTGTCTGTACCCGAAGCCGGCAACGTGTACGAGTCGTTCCCGGCATAACTAGTGCCGGTGCCATCAGCAGCAGTGTCCCAACCCGTGAAGGAATACCCATTCCGAGTCGGTGTCGTATCCGACACCGTCACATCACTCGACGCATCACCACTCTGATCACTCGGAGCTCCCGAACCACCATTCGCGTCATAGGCCAACGTCGCAGTGACGATCATCTTGGCCTCTAGTCCAACGTTGCCGCAGCTCGCTCCGTCATTGTCATTGCTTGGGGTTGACGTGCCGATCTGAGTGAGCGCTGCGGTTGTATCTGAGGTCTGATTCCATTCGAACAGCAGGCCGTCGTTGCGGAAAAAGTAGAGATCTTGTTCGCTGGCATTCGCAGAACCGAACGAACCACCAACCCCCCAGCCCGTGGATGTATCCCACGACATCGAGTTGCCATTCAGGTCGGTCAATGTCGTGGCAAGCGTTGCCGTTGATCCTGAAGTTGAGTACAGAACAGTGTTCGTGCTGTTCTCATCTATCCCGACAATCTGATAGGTGGCCCCGCCTGAAGTAATCCCGAGGGGAGCCCAAACAGCATCCTTGGAGTTGCCGTTGTTCACGATGTCCCAGTCGCTGAATGCACCGGTGGTCACGTTGTACAGCTCATCGTTGATGTTCTTACCGTTGTTGGACATCGCCAAGTACGGATCACCGTTGATCTCGACATAACTTGCCGAGTTGACCGCCTTCCCCGTATTCGAAGATGGGAAATTTGCGACGACGTCGTACGACGCGACTCCTCCAACCGTCGCTGGGGCGTTGAACCTCACCAGTTTGTGCTCTGGGTTGCCTCCGTGCAGTACTGCGTACATGTCGCCGGCTGGGGTCATTACCAAGCCATTGAAAAACTTGTTGTTGGACAGCGAGAACGTTGCCTCCTGATCAAGCGACCACGCGCCAGATCCATCCTCGGAGTACGAGTAGAGAATGTTCTGCCCGTTGTTGTAGACGATCTGGTAGAGGATTCCCTGTTGAGTCCCATCACCCAAGTCTCGGGTGCAGGACCACTCGCCCGACTGAGCCTCAACCGGAGGATCACCCTGAGCTCGCGCTGGCGAGACCGCCGCTAGGGCAGCTGCGATGAGGGCCACCGAGAGCGCAACGGCAATAAACGACTTGCGGGGTCGACCAGACAGCTGGCGGCTTTTGACACCCATCAGGTGAGCGAGTCGGTGCCTGAATTTGCTGAACATGATTCTCTTCGACCTCGTGAAACGACATCAGCCGGTGCGATAACGAAAGAAATTTAGAATCCGTTACAAGGCGAATGGTGGACCCTCCGCGCGATTATTCGCGCGACCCGCGCGAAGCAACGTCCGTAAGTGCACGTTCCGCGCGATATATCGCGCGAAACGCGCGAGCACCGCGGTGGCCCGAACGCAGCGATCACAGGACGATCCAGGCAGACAGGGCAGTCAGTTTTGCTGGGTATGAGGTCGAACCAGAACGGCACTCAGCGGCAGCCAGTCGAGACCGTCGGGCCTCAGGCTGGCGTCACCCAAAGCGATACGACTGCCTACACCCGAAGCGGCGAAACCAGGCAGCGCAGCTCGGAAACAATCTCGGTTCCCCGAGGTGCTGAGCCGAGCGCAAGAGGCGGCTTAAGCGTCCAAACGAGCCCGGAACCGCTCGATCTGATCGGCGACCGCCGCTGGGGAGCCGCCACCGCGGGTGGTGCGGCGGGTCACCGACACACCCGGTTCGAGCAGCGCCGCAGCCTCATCGCCAAGCTGCGGATCGGCCGCGACGAGTTCACCCAGCGAGCCTTCGCCAGCGAGGGCTCGGCGCACCTTCTCCCCCACAACGGCGTGGGCATCGCGGAACGGCATACCCCGCGCGACCAGCCACTCGGCCAGGTCAGTCGCAGCGGCATAGGGCGACGCAGCCTGGGCCGCCATGGCCTCGGTGTTGAACGTGGTGGTGGAGATCATGCCGTCGAGGGCGAGAAGCGTGAGTCGGACCGTGTCGACGGCGTCGAACAGCGGCTCCTTGTCCTCCTGCATGTCCTTGTTGTAGGTGAGCGGCAGCCCCTTGAGCGTGGTGAGGAACCCCGTGAGGTGGCCGATGAGTCGACCTGCCTTACCCCGGGCGAGTTCGGCGATATCGGGGTTCTTCTTCTGGGGCATCATCGACGACCCGGTCGAGAACCCGTCGTCGAGGGTCACGAATCCAAACTCGGTCGAAGCCCACAGGATCCACTCCTCGCCGATACGGCTCAGGTGCACCCCGAGCAACGACAGAGCGAAGAGCGCCTCAGCCACAAAGTCTCGATCGGCGACACCGTCAAGGCTGTTGTCGAAGACCGCATCGAAGCCGAGATAGGCGGCGGACTTTTCCGGGTCGAGCGGCAACGACGAACCGGCCAGCGCTCCCGCGCCGAGCACCGAGACATTGGTGCGCTTGCGGGCATCGGCGAGCCGCTCGGCATCGCGAGCCAGAGCCCAGCCATGGGCGAGCAGATGGTGCGAGAGGGCGACGGGCTGCGCCTGCTGGAGGTGGGTGTAACCGGGCAGGTAGGCGTCGCCCGCCTGCTCGGCGTGGGCCAGGAGCGTGCGCTGCAGACGCTCGATCAACGCAAGCACCTCGTCGATCGCCGAACGGGTCCAGAGCCGGAGATCGGTGGCGACCTGATCATTGCGGCTGCGGCCGGTGTGCATCTTGGCGCCGGCGGGCTCGAGTTCGGTGACTCGACGCTCGACGGCAGTGTGGATGTCCTCGTCGTTGACCTGGAAGTCGAACGAGCCCGACTCGATCTCGTGCTCGACCGTGTCGAGAGCAGCGAGCACACCGTCACGCTCGGCCTCGGTGAACAGGCCGACATCGCAAAGCATGCAGACATGCGCTCGCGACCCGGCGATGTCCTCACGGAACATGCGCTGGTCGAACGGCAGGCTGTCGTTCAGCGCCTGCAGCGCCTCCGACGGGCCGCCGGCGAACCGACCGTGCCAAAGCGTCGAGCTCACGACTGACTCCGTTTACGAGCAAGGTTCCGTAGCCGGAGCGCATTGAGCTTGATGAAGCCCTCGGCATCGGCTTGATCGTACGTGCCGCCATCGTCTTCGAACGTGGCGATCTTCTCGTCGAACAACGAATGCGGGCTCTTGCGTCCGACGACGTCGACGTTGCCCTTGAAGAGCTTGAGACGCACCACACCGCTGACGAATTCCTGACTGTGGTCGATGGCGACCTGCAGCATCTCGCGCTCGGGACTCCACCAGAAGCCGTTGTAGATCAGCTCGGCGTACTTCGGCATGAGCGAATCCTTGAGGTGAGCGACCTCGCGATCGAGCGTGATCGACTCGATCGCCCGGTGGGCCCGCAGCATGATGGTGCCGCCAGGGGTCTCGTAGGCGCCACGACTCTTCATGCCGACGAAGCGGTTCTCGACGATGTCGAGACGACCGATGCCGTTCTCACCGCCGAGACGGTTGAGCTCGGTGAGGACTTCGGCCGGAGTCATGGTCTTGCCGTCGATGGCGACGATGTCGCCCTTTTCGTAGGCGAGGTCGAGATAGGTGGCCTCGTTGGGCGCCATTTCGGGACTGACCGACCAGCGCCACATCTCCGCAGGTGGCTCGGTGAACGGATCTTCCAACGGGCCACCCTCGAACGAGATGTGGAGCAGGTTGGCGTCCATCGAGAACGGTGACTTCTTGCCCCGCTTCATCTCGATCGGGATGTTGTGCCTCTCGGCGTACGCCATCAGCGACTCACGGCCGCCGAGCTCCCACTCACGCCACGGCGCAATGACCTGGATGTCGGGCGACAGTGCATACGCGCCAAGCTCGAACCGGACCTGGTCGTTGCCCTTGCCGGTGGCGCCATGGCTGATCGCGTCGGCGCCATGCTCAGCGGCGATCTCGACGAGACGCTTGGCGATCAGCGGACGAGCGATCGACGTGCCGAGGAGGTACTCACCCTCATAGATCGTGTTGGCCCGGAACATCGGGTACACGAAGTCGCGCACGAACTCCTCGCGCACGTCCTCGATGTGGATGTTCTCAGCGGGAACACCCATCTCGAGCGCCTTGGCCCGAGCCGGCTCGACCTCTTCACTCTGACCAAGGTCGGCGGTGAACGTGATGACCTCGGCGTTGTACATCTCCTGGAGCCAACGCAGGATGATGGAGGTGTCGAGACCACCGCTGTAGGCGAGTACGACCTTCATGGTTCAGATATTTCTCTCGGGTTGGTGAAGGGTCAGGTGAGTCCGGCGAGCGACCGCAACCGCACGGCGAGTTCGGCGCCGCCGAGCGATTCGGCGGCCACCACGATCAAGGTGTCGTCGCCTGCGACGGTACCGAGGATGTCGGCCATCCCGGCACGGTCGAGGGCGGACGCGACGACGTGCGCCGAGCCGGGTGGAGTGCGCAGGACGACGAGGTTCAGCGAGTGGTTGACGTCGGCAACCCAGTCGGACATCACCCGACGGAGGTGATCCTCGGGGGCGATGCGGTCGACCGGGTGCTCCGGGATCGCATACACGGTCTCGCCGCCCGGGACCCGGACCTTGATTGCGCCGAGTTCGTCGAGATCGCGTGAAACCGTTGCCTGCGTGGCGCCGATGCCGTCGGCCTCGAGCAGCTCGGTGAGCTGGGCCTGCGAGGTGACGGCGTGCTCCTCGAGCAACGACGAGATGCGATGCTGGCGTTGGGCTTTCGACATGATCGCTCCCCTAGCCGTTCTCTTGGGCAAGCCAGGCCAGCGCACCGCGGGCGGCGTGCATGCGGTTGGCGGCCTGCACCCAAGTCCGGCTGCGGTCGCCGTCGAGCACGGCATCAGTGACCTCTTCGTTGCGATGGGCCGGCAGGCAATGCAGGAAGATCGCATCGGGGGCGGCGAGGGCCATCAGCCGCTCATCGACCTGGAACCCCTCGAAGTCGCGACGCCGTTGCTCGGCCTCCGCCTCTTGCCCCATCGAGGTCCAGGTGTCGACATAGACGGCATCGGCCCCGGCGACAGCGTCTTCGGGCCGGTCGTAGATGTCGATCGCCACGCCGGCGTTGGCAATGCGGTCGGCATCGACCTCGCCGAAGCCGTAGCCCGATGGTGACGAGATTCGGAAGGACATACCGGTGCGGCCAGCGGCGAGCGCAAGCGAGCGGGCGACATTGTTGGCGTCGCCGACGTAGGCGACCGAGCGGCCCTGCAGCTCCCCGAACTCCAGACGCATCGTGAGGAGGTCGGCGAGCGCCTGAAGCGGATGGGCGGCATCGCTCAGCATGTTGACGACGGGAACGAGATCGAGCGCGGCCATGCGTTCGACGACGGAGTGGGCGAACACCCGGGCACCGACGAGCGAGTGGAAGCACGCCATGGTGCGGGTCACGTCCTCAACGGTCTCGCGGGTATCAAATCCGACTTCTTGACCCTGGATGTAGACGGGATGGCCGCCGAGTTGGACGACGGCCATCTCCATCGAGTTCCGGGTGCGGGCCGACGGCTTTTCGAAAATGAGGGCCATGCCCTTGCCCGCAAGCGCCTGCGGCGCTTCGGAGGAGGTGGCGAGGTTGAGAATCTGGTTGACCTCAGCACTCGACAGGTCGTCGATCTCAAGAAGGTGACGCATCAGGCGGCTCCCTCGGCGATGGCAGCACCGATGATCTCGACGCCTTCGGCGATCTGCTCGTCGGTGACGATGAACGGTGGCGCAAGGCGCAAGGCCGTCGGGGTGACACCGTTGACGACGAGCCCACGGTCAAGACAGGCGCGCGCGATATCGCCCGCCTTGCGACCGGCAAGCGCTTCCGGAGTGAGCTCTACGCCGAGCAACAGACCCCGGCCTCGGACATGGTCGACGGCAGCCATCGGTTCGAGCAGCGACCGGAACGTCGCTTCGTGCGCGCGGGCGACGGCCGGTGCGTCGATGCGTTCCAGTTCAGCGAGCGTTGCCCGGGCTGCGGAGAGAGCGAGAGGCTGGCCGGCATAGGTCGACCCGTGATCACCGGGAACGAATGCTGCGGCGACGTCGTCGCAGGCCCACATCGCTCCGACCGGCATCCCGTTGGCGATGCCCTTGGCCATCGTGACCACGTCGGGGCGCACGCCGGCGTGCTGGAAACCGAACCAGGCACCGGTGCGGCCCATGCCGGCTTGCACCTCGTCGAAGATCAACAGCAGACCGCGTTCGTCGCAGATCTGCCGGACGCCACGGAGATAGTTGTCGTCGGCCGGGTTGACGCCACCTTCGCCTTGCACCGACTCGAGGATGACACCGCCCACCTCGGGGGTGAGGCTGCGCTCGAACTCCGCAAGGTCGTTCCAGACGACGTGCCGGAACCCCTCGGGCAACGGCTGGAAGGGCTCGTGCTTCTCGGGCTGACCGGTTGCGGCCAACGACATCAGGGTGCGGCCGTGGAAGCTCCGGAGGGCACTCACGACGCCGTGGCGACCCCGGCCCTGGTACTTGCGCACGAGCTTGAGCGCTGCCTCGTTGGCCTCGGCGCCGGAGTTCTGGAACAGGACCTGGCCCGAGCCGGCGTCGATCAACCGGTTGAGAGTTTCGGCGACGGGCGCCTGATGTTCGTTGGCGAACAGGTTTGACGTGTGGGTGAGCGTGCCCGCCTGGGCCGCAACGGCCTCGGTGATCGCCGGGTGGGCATGACCGAGACCGGTGACGGCGAGACCGCACAGGAAGTCAAGGTGGCGGGTACCGTCGGCGTCATAGAGCTCGGCACCGCTCCCTTTCACGAAGAGTCGGGGCGGCGAGCCGTAGTTGTCCATCAACGGGCTGTGGTCGCCGGTGGCACCCCACGCTGCGGCCTGGGCGGCGGTCATGGGTTCTCCCCTGTCGTCAGATCGCCGGTGATCATCGTGCCGATACCGGCGTCGGTGAAGAGTTCGAGCAACAACACGTGTGGAATGCGCCCGTCGAGCATGTGCGCAGACGTGGCGCCCGACTCGACGGCGTGCATGCATGCTTCGACCTTGGGGATCATGCCGCCCGAGATCGTGCCGTCGGCGATGTACTCGCGGACCGTGCTGAGGCTCGCTCGAGCGACGATCGAGGACGCATCGTCGACGTCGGTGAGCAGGCCCGGCACGTCGGTGAGATAGATCGCCTTCTCCGCACCGAGTGCGCCCGCCAGCGCACCTGCGACCGTGTCGGCATTGATGTTGTACGCCTGGCCGTTGGTGTCGGCACCGATCGTGGAGACGACCGGAATCATGTTCTCGCTCAGAAGCCGCTCGACGATGTTGGGTTGCACGCTGACCACGTCCCCGACGAAACCGAGGGCGGCGTCGCGTGGCGCAGCGGTGATCAGGCCGCCGTCCTCGCCGGAGAGGCCCACGGCGTAGGCACCGTGGACATTGATCGAGCCGACGATGTCACGGCCGACCTTGCCGACCAGCACCATGCGGGCGACGTCGAGGGTCTCGGCGTCGGTGACCCGCAAGCCGTCGACGAACGCCGTCTCCTTGCCGAGCCGAGCGAGAAGCTCGCCGATCTGCGGACCGCCGCCGTGCACGACGACGGGTTTCAGGCCGACGGAGCGAAGCAGGACGATGTCCTCTGCAAACGTCTGGGACAGCGCCGGGTCCACCATGGCGTTCCCACCGAATTTCACGACGACGACGGCGTCGCGGAAACGCTGGATGTAGGGCAGGGCCTCAACCAGCGCGTCGGCGCGCCGTTCGGGCGAGAAGCCCCGGTCGGAGAGGTTGTCGGTCATGAGCGGTACCCCGCATTGATGTCGATGTAGCCGTGGGTGAGATCGCAGGTCCAGATCGTGGCGTCGCCGTCACCGACGCCGACATCGACCCGGATCTCGACCTCGGGAGTGCGGAGGTGTTCGGTGGCCCGTTCCTCGGAGTAGGAGGCGAGGACCGTGCCGTCGGCCGTGACCTGTTCATCGCCGATCCAGATCGCGATCTTGTCGCGGTCAGCGGCCTGGCCGGACTTGCCGACCGCCATGACGAGACGACCCCAGTTGGCATCCTCGGCGGCAAGTGCCGTCTTCACCAGCGGCGAGTTACCGATGGCGAGTGCAATGGCCTTTGCGGCTTGGTCGTCGGCGGCGCCGGTGACCGTGACCTCCACGAACTTGGTGGCGCCTTCGCCGTCACGGACGATCTGTTGGGCGAGGTCGAGCAGCACGGCGTCGAGTGCCTGATGGAACGCCGCCAGCTTCGGGTCGTCCGGGTCGGCGAGTTCGTCATCGATCTGCTCGCCGGTGGCGAAGAGCAGCACCGTGTCGCTCGTCGACGTATCGGAATCGACCGTGATGCGGTTGAAGCTGTGCTCGACCGACGTCGAGAGACACTGCTGGAGCAGCGTCGGCTCGACGGGCAGGTCGGTGAAGACGAAGGCGAGCATCGTCGCCATGTCGGGGGCGATCATGCCGCTGCCCTTGGCGATGCCGACGACATGGCTCACACCGCCGTCGATCCGGCGAGCCGAACCCTTGGCGAAGGTGTCGGTGGTGCGGATGGCATCGGCCGACGCCGCCCATGCCTCCGGGGAGGCGGCACCGACGGCACCGGCGAGGGCAGGTAGGCTCGAACGAAGAAGATCGTCGGGCATCGGCTCCCCGATCACGCCGGTGGAGGCAACGAAGATCTCCTCCGGCAGCACGCCGAGTTGGTCGGCGAGGGTCTCGACCGTGACCTGAACGCTGGTCTCCCCTGCCGAACCCGTGAAGGCGTTGGCGTTGCCGGCGTTGCACACGACCGCGCGGGCAGTGCGTGCGCCCGAGTCGAGGAGCTGCTTGCACCAGTCGACCGGCGCGGACGGGCACAGCGACCGGGTGAACACCCCAGCCACCGACGTGCCCTCTGCGAGTTCGGCGACGAAGAGGTCGTTGCGGCCCTGGTAGCGCAGGCCGGCCGCGAGGGTGCCGAGCGCGACCCCGGCAAGCGGCGGGAGTTGCGGGAACGACTGAGGGGCGAGCGGAGACACGGTGTCGGACATTGCCGCTCCTTACGGGTACATGCCGGCGACCGTGAGGCCGGTGGTTTCGGGCAGACCGAGGGCGAGGTTGGCACACTGCACCGCCTGCCCCGACGCCCCCTTGACGAGGTTGTCGAGCGCTGCGATCACGATCAGCCAGCCGGTGCGCTCGTCGACCCGGGCGGTGACATGGCAGCTGTTCGAGCCGAGCGTGGCCTTGGTGGACGGCGAGCGTTCGCTCACGACGACGAACGGTTCGTCGTCGTAGGCGGCGTGCAGGCACGCCATGCCATCGTCGGTGCTGATCGATCCGGTCGGCCGGGCGTAACAGGTGGCCAGGATGCCTCGGTTCATCGGGGCGAGATGCGGGGTGAAAAGCACCTGGACATCGGTGCCGGCGTGACGGCCGATCGCCATCTCGATCTCGGGCGTGTGCCGGTGATTCAGCAGGCCGTAGGCGGTGAAGTCCTCATCGACAGCACAGAAGGTGGTGTTGGGCTTCGGTGGCCGACCGGCGCCACTCACGCCGCTGGCCGCGTCGACGACGATGCCGGTGGGCTCGATCAGGCCCGCCTTCACGAGTGGGCCGAGGGCGAGCGAGGAGGTGGTGACGTAGCAGCCGGGTGCCGCGATCAATTCGGCGCCGGCGAGATCGCTCCGAAAGAACTCGGGCAGGCCGAAGACGAAGTCGTCGAGCAGTTCGGGGGCAGCGTGCGCTTCGCCGTACCAGGTCGGGTACAGACCCGGGTCGTCGAGTCGGAAATCGGCGGCGAGGTCGACCACGTGCTTCACGCTGCCCCGGAGATCGGGAACCATCGACTGGCTGGCACCGTGGGGCAGACCGAGGAAGACGAGATCGGCATCGGCGATGACCGATACGTCGTTCGCGGCGAAGGTCATCTCGCCGTAGGCGGCGGCGAGCGAGGGGTACAGGTCGGCGATCCGGTTCCCGGCTTCGGTGTTGCCGGTCGCTGCGACGACATTGAGTTCGGGATGCAACGCGCAGATGCGTAACAGTTCTGCGCCCGTGAAGCCGGACGCGCCGATGATGGCGACCTGGTGCATGGAGAGAACTCTACGGCCTGTCGAATGTTTATGCAACGATTTGCATACGACGCGAACGGACTTACAGCGCGATACCGGCGAGCTTGGTCTCGAGATACTCGGCGATGCCCTCTCGGCCACCCTCACGACCCAGACCGGAGTCGTTCATGCCACCGAACGGCGCAGCCGCCGACGTCGGGTTGACATCGTTGATCCCGATGATGCCGAACCGCAGACCTTCCATCGCACGGATCGCCGTGGAGAGATCATTGGTGTACACGTAGGCAGCGAGGCCGTAGTTGGTGTCGTTGGCAAGATCGATGACCTGATCGACATCGTCGTACACGATGATCGGCGCAACCGGCCCGAAGGTCTCCTCGCGGTAGATCGTCATGTCGTCAGTGACGCCGGTGACGACGGTGGGTGCATAGAAGTGGCCGGCATCGAGGCCGTCGTCGGTGAGCCGCACACCACCGACCGGCACCTCGGCACCCTTGGCGCGAGCGTCGTCGACCTGGGCTGCGACCTTGGCCACCGCTGCCTCATTGACGAGCGGCCCCACCCCAACACCCTCGGCCGTGCCGATACCCGCTTTCACCTTGGCGACCCGCGGCACCATCGTCTCGATGAACGCATCGGCATGATCACGGTGCACGTAGAGCCGGTTGGGACTAATGCACGCCTGCCCGGAGTTGAGGAACTTCAGCGCAGCCGCGCCCTTCGCCGCGTGAACCGGATCGGCGTCGGGATAGACGATGAACGGGGCGTGACCGCCGAGCTCGACCGAGACCCGCTGCAGGTTGGCACCGGCCTTGGCTGCGAGCACGCGACCCACTGCCGTGGAGCCGGTGAACGTCAGCTTCTTGACCCGAGCGTCGCTGGTGAAGACGTCGCCGATCGGTGCCGGATTCGAGGCGGTGACCATATTGATCACGCCGTCGGGCACCCCGGCATCGATGAAGCAGTCGAAGATCGCCTTGGCACACAGCGGGGTCGCTTCGGCCGGTTTCAACACGAGGGTGCAACCGGCGGCCAACGCCGGCCCCATCTTCCGGGTGAGCATCGACATCGGGTAGTTCCACGGCGTGACTGCCGCAACCACACCGACCGGTGTCTTCACCGACAGGAACCGCTGATCGGCACGACCCGACGGCAACCACTCGCCGGTGATGCGCCGAGCCTCCTCGGCGAACCAGCGCAGGAAATCGGCACCGTAGGTGACCTCGGCTCGGCTCGCCTTGAGTGGCTTGCCCTGCTCCTCGGTCATGAGCGCAGCGAGTTCGGTGGCTCGCTCCCCCATCAAGCGCCAGGCCCCCATCAGCAGGTCGGCCCGGCTGTAGGCGGTGGTGGCACCCCAGTCGGGCTGGGCCGCGTGAGCCGCATCGATCGCGGCGGTGGCGTCGGCGGCGCCGCCGTCAGGCATGCTCCCGATGACATCGCCGGTGGCGGGATTGGTGACGGCGAACGTGCCACCGTCGATGGCGTCGACCCACTGCCCATTGATGAACATGACCTGAGGCTAACCCCGCCGTCTCGAATGGCTCGGCCATGCGACAGAATGGTACATGGCCGACTCGACGCCTCCGATGCCTCCCATGGCGCCTGCGAAAAGCCGGATCGCCCGAGGCGCATGGGGGATCGTCGGTGTGCTGGCGGTTGCGCTCGGTGGCATCGGCGTCATCGTTCCCGGTCTCCCGACGACGGTGTTCTTTATCATCGCGGCGTGGGCGTTCTCGAAGTCGAGTCCTCGACTCGAGGCCTGGGTGCTCGGGTTGCCCCGGATCGGCCCGATGGTGCACGACCATCGCAACGGACTCGGCATGCCCCGTCGGGCGAAGTTCCTCGCCACGGCGATGATCGTGCTGTTCGCCGGCGGGAGCACCTGGCTGGCCGACAGCAGCGTGCTGCGCTCGGCGATCCTCGCTGCCGGCGCGATCGGGATCACCTACATCACGCTGCGAGTTCCCTCCAAAGAGCGGGTGCTCGCCGAGCGAGCAACCTAGGTCACAGTCTCGCTGCGTCAGCCGAAGAGATCGGCCAGCACCTCGTAGTGCCCCAGGCTGAGCGTGCCGTCGAGATCGATCGACCGGGATCGACAAAAGACGCCCGACAGATCAGCGTCAAGCGTCAGGGCCCCAACCTCGACATCGTGTCGGGCGTCGAGCGCAGCAGCGACGGCCGCCAGATGGTCGTCGAGAAAGCCCAACCGGTTCACACCCGACGTCGCCGTCTCCATCGGCGCACCATCGCTCACCAACACGAGCAATCGCCGACTCGCCTCGATCGCCGCCAACCGCCGGTAGGCCCACACGAGTGCCTCACCGTCGACTCCTTCGCGGTAGTGGTGGATGTCGAGCATGGTGGCAATCGAACGGCGGGCTCGCCGCCACGACGTCGCTGCGTCCTTGTGCACGATGTGCTCAATTTCGGCGACTCGACCTGGTGACGACGGGGCACCGGCCTTCTTCCACGCCTTCGCCGCCTTCCCGCCGGCCCAGCTCCGCGTGGTGAATCCCAGCACCTCGACCGATGCGCCTGCGAGATCAAGCGCCTGAGCGAACGTGTCGACGAGCACGGCCGCCGCCTCGTAACACTGATGC
>MDSV01214433.1_pt1 | contig 18759 bp, 21 predicted proteins | sample 810851 | NCBI WGS metagenome assembly MDSV01 (sample SAMN05326640, study PRJNA326480) | marine metagenome | isolation source: seawater | place: Atlantic Ocean: North East | collected 2012 | reverse complement strand
CATGGCAAGAGAAATTGATGACAAAAAAGAGGAAAATAAAATAATTAAAAAATACCCGAAATTATCCCCCAAGTTTATTTTTTTATATCCAGCTTATAATTTTAGAAATAATGAAATTGGTGCTGTAATTGGAATAAACCAATTAAAATCCCTGGATAAAAACAATAAAAAAAGAAAGAAAAACTTTTTATTATTTTTAAAAAATTTAAATAGTAAAATGTACATAACAAATTTTGATTTACGAGGTAGTTGTAATTATGCATTTCCTCTTATATTAAAAAATAAAAATTTAAAGCTAAGAAGTAAATTCGAAAATTTATTAAAAAAAAATAACATTGAATTTAGAAGGGGAAACGCTGGCGGTGGCAATCAATTAAGACAGCCATATCTTAAAAAATACATTAAGAAAGTAAATTTTTCTAATTTCAAAAATGTAGAACATGTTCACGATTTTGGTTATTATATTGGAAATTATCCATCGCTAAGTTCAAAAAAAATAAAGAAAATTTGTTCAATATTAAATTCGATATAAAATGACTTTAGAAATCAAAAAATTTAAATCATCGGCTCATATCGATAAAAGAGGATATTATTGGACTTCTTGGAAAAAAGGATTTTTAAAAAAGATTAAATTTAATCATGATAAGTTTTCATTATCTAAAAAAAATGTATTAAGAGGTTTACACGGTGATACTAAAACTTGGAAATTAGTTAGCTGTCCATATGGTAAGTTGCTTTTGATTGTTGTTAATTTTAACAAAAATTCAAAAAATTTTTTAAAATCATCATCTTTTATATTAAGTCACAAAAATCGCCTTCATATACTAATACCTCCCAATTTTGCTAATGGTTATTTATGTCTTAGTAAAGAATGCCTTTTACATTATAAGTTGTCTTATAAAGGATCTTATGCAGATACGAATAAACAATTTTCATTAAGATGGAATGATCCTAAATTGAAAATTAAATGGAATATTAAAAAACCTATATTGAGTCATAGAGATAAAAAATCTAAGCTATTAAAATGAATAAGATCAGATTAGGGGTTAATATAGATCATGTAGCAACAATTAGAAATGCAAGAGGTGAGGGTTATCCAGAGCCCTCGAAAGCTGCATTAATTGCAGAGAAAAGTGGTGCGAATTCGATTACTATACATTTAAGAGAAGATAGAAGACATATTAATGATAGCGATTTACAAAAAATTAAAAAAAAAATTAAAGTGCCAATAAATTTGGAAATGGCCTCAACTAATGAAATGCTTAATATAGCAAAAAAATTCAAACCAAATTTTGTTTGTTTAGTTCCAGAAAAGCGTAGTGAAATAACTACAGAAGGAGGATTAAATTTAAAGAAAAATAAATATAAAATTATTAAAGTTATAGATAATTTAAAAGAAATTAATACGAGAATAAGCTTATTTATTAATCCAAATATTCAAGATATCAAACTTGCAAAAAAGTTAAACGCTGATTGTATCGAACTTCATACTGGAAGATACTGCAATCTTTTGAATAAGAATAAAAATACAAAAAAAGAATACCTAAAACTGAAAAATGCTGCGGCTTTTGCCTACAGTATTGGTTTAGAAGTTCACGCTGGTCATGGGTTAAATTTTAAATCAGCAAGTACAATTTCTAAAATAAAGTATATATCTGAGCTTAATATAGGACATTTTATAATATCAGAATCTATTTTTTACGGGTTACCTAAAATAATTAAAAAGTTTAAAAAAATAATAAATAATTAAATGCAAATTATAAAAATTAACATTTTAACTAAAATAATATTTACTACCATTTTATTGCTTTTATTATTTATAAATGATCTTTTAGCTAGCTCCAATCCTCCAGATTTTGATAAATGGTTAATTAAATTTAAAAGTACAGCTCTTAAAAAAGGTATATCAAAAGAAACTATTGATCTTACTTTTGTAAATGTAAAATATTTAGCAAATGTAATTAAATACGATAGAAAACAACCTGAATTTTTTGAAGATACAATTACATATATAAGTAAAAGAGCTACTCAAAAAAGAGTTAATCAAGCAAAAAAATTATTAAAAAAAAACCAGACCTTGTTTAATGAAGTCGAATCTAAATTTCATGTAGAAAAAGAAATATTAGTATCGTTATGGGCTATAGAAACTAATTTTGGTCGCCATGTCGGTAAAATGGATATAATTTCATCTTTAGCAACATTAAGTTTTGATAAAAGAAGAAGTGAATTTTTTTCATATCAATTAATAACATTGCTTAAGTTAATTGATAAAAAAATTGTCGATCCATCAAAACTATATGGATCATGGGCTGGAGCATATGGTAATTTTCAGTTTATGCCTACCACAATAAGCAATTATGCTATTGATTATGATAAAAACAACAAAATTGAATTAAAAGAATCTCTTTATGACTCACTAGCTTCTGCCGCTAATTATATTAACAAAATAGGCTGGAAAATAGGTGAACCGTGCTTTCAGCAGGTAAAACTAACTAAAGAAATTAAAAATAAATATCTAAATAAATCTGCTAGATCCATAAAAAACAAGTTAAAAATGTCATCTTGGAAAAAGATGGGAGTAGTAAATAGTGATGGAAGTGAAATTAAAAATAACTTTAAATCCGCATTAATAATACCCGATGGTGATATTAATGGCCCAATTTATTTAGTATATGATAATTATGAAAAAATTCTCAAATGGAATAGATCTTTAAGATTTGGAGTTACTGTATGCACTTTATCGGAAAAAATAAAGAACTAATCTATTTACAGAAAATATTATTTATTTTTTTTATAATATTTATTAGTTCGTGTACAAATGTTAGTGATTTTAAATCTGAAAATAAAATACAAAAAAAATATTTTACTTCAAAAGGATTTGCTTTAGTTTACGAAGACTCGCTTTATGATGAAAAAGTTTTAAAAAAAAGAATTAATAATGATGAATATGTTATCCTACACTCATTTTTAAAAAAAAATTCTCATGTTAGAGTAATAAATCCAGATAATTCAAAATTTATTGATGCTAAAGTTATCGCTAGAACTGATTACCCGAGTATATTTAGCGCTGTTATAAGTAAACAAATCGCTAATGATTTAAATCTTAATATGAATAATCCTTATATAGAAATAGAAGAAATTAAAAAAAACAAAAAGTTCATTGCTAAAAAATCAAACACTTTTGAAGAAGAAAAAAATGTAGCTGAAAACGCCCCAGTTACAGAAATTACCATGGATGTTATATCTGATGAATCAAATAAGAAAAAAAAGATAGAAAAAGAATTTATTTTTTTTATAGCAATATCTGATTTTTATTATTCTACTACAGCTACAGATTTGAAAAATAACCTTATAAATAAAACTAAATTCTCTAATATATTGGTTAAAAAAATTAATGATAATAAATATAGACTTTTAGTAGGTCCTTTTAAAAATTTTAATGCTTTAAAATCAAGTTATATTAGTTTAAATAACTTAGGTTTCGAAGGATTAAACATTTATAGAGAATAAAAATGAAATATTTTAATTTTATAATAAGTTTTTTATTTTTTGTATTTTTTACACAAAAAACTTTCTCAAATATTGAAGTTAGTGCTAATTATGCAATAATCCAAGACCATCTTTCTGGCAAAATTTTATATGAGAAAGATGCTGATGGACAAATATATCCTGCTTCTATGACAAAAATAATGACAGCTATAGTCGCTTTCGACTTATTAAAAAAAGGAGAAACTTCTCTTGATGAAGAAATAATTATATCGGAAAAAGCATGGAGACTTTCACAAAGCGGTTATTCATCCATGTTTATAATGCTTAATGATAAAGTTACAGTCGAAGATCTATTAAAGGGTATTATTATTGTTTCTGGAAATGATGCATGCGTAGCGCTAGCAGAAGGATTGTCAGGAACCGAAGAAGAATTTGTGATCTTAATGAATGAAAAAGCCGAAGAGCTGGGAATGGTAAATACTAACTTTAGTAATTCTTCTGGTATAAATGATGCAGACAACTATTCTACAGTTAGAGATATTTTAAAAATGTCTAGATATTTAATTTTGAATTATCCTGAATACTATTCCTATTTTAAAGAAAAAACTTTTACTTGGGATAGAACAGGTGGCGATCCAATTAAACAAGGAAATAGAAATCCACTTTTATATAAAAATATAGGAGCCGATGGTATTAAAACTGGTTATTTAGCTGTAGAAAAATATTCCTTAGCTTCTTCTCTTAAAAAAGGAAATAGAAGAATAACTGCTGTTGTTAGTGGTTTTCAATCTAAAAATATAAGATCAAGAGAATCTATAAAGATTTTAAGTTGGGGATTGAGAAGTTTTGAAACAATTCAATTAGCTAAAAAAAATGAAACAGTTGATGTGCTTGATGTTTGGCTTGGAAAAAAACAGAAAGTAGAAGGAGTTGTTAGAGAAGATATATATTTAACTGTACCTAAAAGAAAAAAGAGTACAATAAATGCTGTTATTGAATATAACGGACCAATAAAAGCACCAATAAAAAAAGGTGAAAAAATTGGTAAGTTAAATGTTTTTATAGAAGATAATTTGTATAGTGAATATGATGTTTTTTCTAACGAAGATATAAAAAGATCAAATATATTTTCAAGAATATTAAAATCTTTAAATTTCCTGGTCTGGGGAGATGCATAAAAAAAAGCCTTTTTTAATTACTTTTGAAGGTATAGAAGGTTCCGGTAAATCTTATCAAAGTAAAATACTTTATAAAAATCTTATAAAAAACAGATTCAAAGTTATTTTAACAAGGGAACCAGGTGGTACTTTTAACGCAGAAAGAATAAGAAAATTAATATTAAAAGATTATTTTCAAAAAAAATTAAACAAACAATTCGATAAATATACTGATACATTGCTTTATTTAGCTGCACGAAACGAACATATAAAAAATAAAATTATTCCTGCATTGAAAAAAAGTAAAATAGTAATTTGTGACAGATTTATAGACTCTACCATGGCGTACCAAGTATATGGAAAAGGTGTAAATATAAATCTAATTAATTCTATACACAAAATTATTTTAAAAAAAATAAGTCCAGACTTAACTTTTATTATTAAATGCAATATTAATTCAGCTATTAAAAGAATGAATAAAAGAAAAACTAAAAATAGATATGATAAATTTTCAAAAAAATTTTATAATAATGTTCAAAATGCTTTTATTAGAATAGCTAAAAAAAATAAAAAACGTTACATAATAGTAGATAATTCTATTAATGATAAATCTTCAGAAATTAAAATTATTAATAGTGTTATAAAAAAATTTAAAAAATGAAAATTATTAAAGAGAAAAAAGTTTTTTTAAAACCAAGTGAACAATTATATTTGTACGAGTACATGTATCAATTTGATCTGTTTAAAAAACTAATTGAAAGTAAAAGACTACCAAAATGTATGCTTTTTTCTGGATCTAAAGGTATTGGAAAAGCTACTTTTACATACCATTTAATAAATTATTTTCTTTCTATAAATGAGAAGTATAAATACTCAATTGAAAATAAACAGATAGATCCAAACAACCCAAGTTTTGGTCTTATTAATTCTAATGTTCATCCAAATTTTTACAATTTAGATAGTGACAATTGTGAAAATGAAATAAAAATTGATCAAGTTAGAAATTTATTAAAGTTTTTAAAAAATACTACATATAATAATAATCTTAAACTCGTATTAATTGATAATATTGAAAATTTAAATAAAAATTCTTCAAATGCATTGCTGAAATGTTTAGAAGAAAAAAATGATAATACTTATTTTTTCTTAATACACGATGATTCAAAAAAAATTTTGAGAACTATAAAATCAAGAAGTATTGAATTTAGATTTTATTTAAATAATAAAGAAAAATATAATATTTTTATTAAATTGGCTAAACAATACTTTGACAATAACGATTATGAAGAAATATTTAATAATTTTTATTTTGAAAGTCCAGGAAATCTTATAAAGTATATGTTGTCTTTTGATTTTAATAAATTTGATTTTTCATTAAATTCTACAGATGCTATTTTTTCTTTAATTGAAAAATATTTAAAGGAGGATAATTTGGAAATATTAAAGCTGTTAACTATTTTTGTTGATAAATTCTATAACCAATTGTATTTATCAAAATCAAATAAAATTAATATTTTAAATTATAATAGGTCTAAAATTTTAAAACTCATCAATGAAACTAAATTGTATAATTTAGATAAAAAAAATACTTTCGTTGGAATAAGTGAAATTATACAAACAGATGCAAGATAACTTCTACATTACAACACCGATATACTATCCCTCTGGAGAACCTCATATGGGACATGCTTACTCCAGTATACTAGCAGATGTCTTTGCAAGATTTTATAGAGTAGCAGGTAATAATGTATATTTTCTTACAGGAACGGATGAACATGGGCTTAAAATTCAAAATGCTGCCAAAAAAAATAATTTAGAACCATTAGAATATTGTGACAAAATATCGAAAGTTTTTAAAAACTTAACTAAGAAACTTAATTTATCAAATGATGATTTTATAAGAACTACAGAAAAAAGACATCATAATGCTGTAAATGATTTGTGGAATAAACTAGTCAATTCTGGTGACATCTATCTTTCGAAATATAAAGGTTGGTATTCAGAATCTGACGAGGCTTACTATAGTGAGGATGAAATAATCGAAAAAGAAGGCAAAAAAATCTCTACTTTTTCTGGATCATTAGTAGAGTGGGTTGAGGAAGAATCGTATTTTTTTAAATTATCTGCTTGGGAAAAAAAACTATTAAATTTTTATGAAAAGAATGAAAAATTTATTTTACCAAATTCAAGAAGAAATGAAGTTATAAATTTTGTAAAGGGTGGATTAAAAGATTTGTCAGTAAGCAGAACTTCTTTTTCATGGGGAATCAAGGTTCCTGGAAATAATAATCATGTAATTTATGTGTGGCTTGATGCATTAACAAATTATCTAAGTGCGATTGATTATCCAGATACTAAGTCAAAACTATTCAAAAACTTTTGGCCAGCATCCATTCATGTAATAGGAAAAGATATATTAAGATTTCATGCTATTTATTGGCCAGCTTTCTTGCTCGCAGCTGATATAGAACCTCCCAAAAGAATTTTTGGACATGGCTGGATTCTGTCAGGAGAAGAAAAAATGTCCAAGTCAAAAGGCAATATTTTAAATCCATTGGAAGTAATAAACAAATATGGAATTGATCAACTCAGGTATTATTTAATGAAAGAAGTTTCCCATGGCAGTGATGGTAATATTTCATTAGAGAATTTAGAAAAATGTGTAAATAGCGACTTAGCAAATAATTATGGAAATTTATGCCAACGCATATTCGCTTTTATAAAGAATAATTGCAATAATGTGGTATCTAAAAATAATAATTTAAGCAAAAATGATAAAAATATTATAAAAGATACAAAACTTTTGTTAAAAGATTTGCACAACCTAATGAATAATCAAAGTCTTAATATCTATATTAAAAAAGTAATAGACATAAGTTTTTTGACCAATAAATACATCAATGATGAAGAGCCATGGAAACTTAAAAAAACTGATGTTCAAAAAATGAATAATATATTGCACATAGCATTAGAACAGATAGGAATAATATCACTTTTACTGTACCCAATAATTCCATTGGCCTCTTCTAAAGTTATGGATGCTTTAAATATAACAGAAAAAAGTAGAAATTTAACTTTTCTTGATGGTAAAAATATTTTACCCGATAAGGTTAAAATACAAAATTTAGAAATACTATTTAATAAAGTTAATCCATGATTGTTGATTCCCATTGCCATTTGGATTACCCAGTTCTGTTTAATAATATGAAAAATGTTTTGAAAAGGGCAGATGAAAATAATATTAAATATTTATTAACAATTTGTACAACTTTGGATAGTTTTGAAAAAATAAAGTATTTAGTTAAAAAATATAAAAATATTTATGGTACTTTTGGGATACATCCCCACGAGACAAGCAAGCATCAACAAATTGATAAAGATTTTATTTTGAATCAAAAAAAAGATTTTAATAAAATTATTGGAATAGGAGAAACAGGATTAGATTATTATTACAATCATAGTGAAAAAAACATTCAAAAAAAGAGTTTTATAGAGCACATTAATGCGGCTATTGAACTAAATATTCCATTAATAGTTCATTCAAGAAATGCTGAAAAGGATACTTTAGATATACTAAGAAGTGAAAAGAAAAACTCTAATTTAAAATTTATTATACATTGTTTTACAGGATCAAAGATGTTTGCCCAAAAACTTATTGATATAGATTCTTTTTTTTCATTTAGTGGAATAATTACATTTAATAAGTCACAAGATCTTGCAGAAACTGCCTCTTTTATACCTTTGGAAAAGATATTAGTTGAAACTGACTCACCATATCTTGCTCCTTCACCTTATAGAGGAAAATCTAATGAGCCATCATATATAATACAAACAGTAAAAAAATTAGCCGAAATTAAAAAAACCACAAATGATTTAATTATGAAAAGTACTTCTAATAATTTTCTTAAACTTTTTAATATAAAAAATAATGAAAACTAAAATTATTATTTTAGGCTGTGGATATTCATTGGGCGTACCGAATCTAGATGGTTCCTGGGGAAAATGTAATTGGAAAAATAAGAAAAATTATAGAACAAGATGTTCGGCAATAATTAAAAAAGGAACAAATACTGTTTTAATAGACACATCTCCGGATATTAGAAAGCAATTTAATGATAATAAAATAAAAGATATATCTTCTGTTATTTATACTCATGAACATTCAGATCAAACAAACGGTCTATTTGAACTAAGATTATTTTATTTAAAAAAAAAGGAAAAAACAAATATTTATGGAAATAAAAAAACTATCAACTACTTAAAAAAAAAATTTGATTATTGTTTTAAACATAATGGTTATTATCCTCCAATAGTTAAAGGTAATTTAATTAAAAAAAAATTTTCCTTAGGTCAATCAAAAAATAAAATAAAATTTGAAACCATTGAACTTAAACACGGACATACCAAAAGTATAATTTATATTTTTGAAAAAATTGCTTATGTAAGTGATTGTAATGATTTATCTATTATTAAATATAAAAAATTATATAATCTAAACTATCTTATAATAGATTGTTTAAAATTTAACGAAAACTGGGCTCATTTTAATTTAAAAGATGTCTTATACATACAAAATAAACTTAAACCAAAAAAAACAATTTTGACAAATTTACATACTGATATGGATTATAATTATTTAATTAGTAAACTACCTAAAAGTATAGTTCCTGCTTATGATGGATTAAAAATATATTCCTAATATTTTATTCAAGTAGTTTTTCTATTGTTTTAATAAATTTTTTTGAAGATGGATTTGTCATTGAAGAAAATGTTGTATGAATTTTTCCTTGTTTATCTATAACTATTTTATAAAAATTCCATTTAGGTATAGCTGAGTTTCCGTGATTCTTCTTTGCCCATTTATAAAAAGGGTGAGCATTATCACCTTTTACATTAACTTTTTCTGTCATTGGAAAAGAAATACCAAACTTAGCCTCACAAAAGTTTTTAATATCTTTACTGTTTCCAGGTTCCTGATTACCAAAATCATTGGACGGAACACCAAGCATAATCAAACCTTTGCTTTGGTATTTTTCCCAAATTTTTTGCATATCTTCATACTGACTTGTAAAACCACATTGGCTAGCTACATTAACTACGACTATTACATTATTTTTAAAATTTGAAAGCTGTAACTTACTTCCATCAAGATCATTGAAGTTAAAATCATATGCTAGCTTGTCATAATTTCCAGAAGCATTAGAAGTGAAAAAAATCATTATAAATATTAATATAAAATACTTTATTTTATCTGTCATAGTTTTATTTTTTTTACGATTCGATCAGCAAAATATGTCACAATAGCATTTGCTCCAGCTCTTTTAAACGACATTAAACTTTCATGAATAATGTTTTGATTTAAAAAATTATTATTTATGCCATTCATTATTAAACTGTATTCCCCTGATACTTGATAAGCAAATACTGGAATTTTAAAATTATCTTTAATTAATTTTATAATATCTAGATAAGGCATTCCTGGTTTTACCATAACAAAGTCTGCACCCTCAGATATATCAAGAGCAACTTCTCTTAAAGACTCTTTTGAATTAGCAAAATCCATTTGGTAGTTTTTTTTGTTACTTTTTAGGGATTTTTTTGATCCTACTGCATCTCTAAAGGGTCCATAGAAATTCGAAGCATATTTAACTGCATATGATAAAATTTGAACAAGTTGATAGCCATTTTTATCAAGTGCTTTTCTAATTTCTCCGATTCTACCATCCATCATATCTGATGGAGCAATTATATCGCAGCCCATTTCAGCTTGTAACAAAGACTGTTTTACAAGAACTTTTATAGTTTCGTCATTATCAACATAATTATTTTTTAAAATTCCATCATGTCCATGGGATGTGTAAGGATCTAGTGCTACATCACACATTATACCAATTTCTTTATAGTTTTTTTTAATTAATTTTAATGCTTTACATATAAGATTTTTTTTATTTAAAGCTTCGGAACCTTTAATATTTTTCTTAGAAGTTGGTGTGTTTGGGAAAAGAGCGATTACTGGTATTTTGTTTTCTATAGCCCATTCCACTAATTTCTCTAATTTATCTAAACTATATCTATAAACTCCCGGCATAGATTTTATAGGCTCTTTAATATTTCTACCTTCTCTTAAAAAAATTGGCCAAATTAAATCGCTTGGGGATAGATTGTTCTCTGATACAAGTCTCCGAGACCATTCCGTTTTTCTATTTCTTCTTAACCTTACCGATGGGTAAGAACCTATGTTTTTCATTTGATAACCATTCTCATTTCAATTTAAAGTTTACATTAAAGATATAAATAATACTATTGCGACAAATCCAACCTATAATGTATTATGCAAATATTATAAAGTAATTAAATGGATCTATACAGCGACTTTCATACAGTAAAAGATTTAAAGTTTGATATAAATAAACTTCAACATGCTTTGACACAAGTTTTGAAAATCAAAAAATATGATGATGCTGGTGGAATTAGTAATTTTGGAGCTATATGTCTAAACCAAATTCCAAATGATCCAGATTCGATTAAAGGAACAAATGCAAGAGGAGTATATTGGACTAAGCCAGATAGTACTGGAAAAGAATCTTTGAGAGACAAAGTCATTAATGAAAGTGAATATACAGAATTTATTAAAGATTTTGAAAAAACATATTTCAAGGAAGTTTATGAAAAACTTTCAATGAAATTTAAATTAGGTCGGGTAAGAATTTTGTTAAAGCAACCAAGATCTACACTTAGCTGGCATAGAGATCCTGAACCAAGATTACATATTCCTATTATAACTAATCCTGGATGTATTATGGTTATTGAGAATATAGCAAAACACCTTCCAGCTGATGGCTCTGTTTACATCACAAATAATCTTAAATATCATAATGCTTTTAACGGTGGCGAGGAAAATAGAATTCATCTAGTTGCTTGCTTAACTGATTACAAATTTAGTTAATTACCTCAAAACTTAATCAAAATATTGTGGTATAAATTAATATACTATATATATGTAGTAACTAATATCACAGATTTAACAAATGAAAAGTAAAAGAATTTTTATTGCATCAGATCACGCGGGCTACAATTTAAAAGAAAATATTAAAAAGAGCTTAATTAAAAAAAATAATACAGTTAAAGATTTGGGTACTAACAGTCCAAATTCTGTAGATTATCCTGACTTCGCTCACTATTTATCTAAAAAAATAGGTAAAAATAAAAACAGCATTGGTATATTAATTTGTGGATCTGGAATAGGTATGTCTATGGCAGCTAATCGACATAAAAATATAAGAGCGGCACTGTGTTCCAGTTCAAAATCTGCAATTTTAAGCAGAAAGCATAATAATGCTAATGTAATAGCCCTTGGTGCGAGATTGACTAAGAAAAATGTAGCATTAAAATACATTGATAAGTTTATAAAAACAAATTTTGAAGGTGGGCGTCACTTAAGAAGAATTAAAAAAATATAAAATTTATGACCAAATTAAAAAGTTATATATCTGATAGTTATCAAAATTTTTTTGATAGCAATCTTTCTTCAACTGATCCTGATTTATTCAACTCTATTAAGCTTGAGTTAGAGAGACAGCAACAACATATAGAGTTGATAGCTTCTGAAAATATTGTTTCAAAGGCTGTACTAGATGCCCAAGGATCTGTGATGACTAATAAATATGCAGAAGGATATCCATCAAAAAGATATTACGGTGGTTGTGAATTTGTAGATAAAGCCGAAGAATTAGCTCTTGAAAGAGTAAAAAAATTATTTAATTGTAAATTTGCTAATGTGCAACCACACTCAGGTGCTCAAGCTAATGGAGCTGTATATTTAGCTTTATTGCAACCTGGTGATCCAATACTTGGTATGAGTTTAAATTCAGGTGGTCACTTAACGCATGGTGCAAAAGTTGCTCTGTCTGGAAAATGGTTAAATTCATTTCATTATGATGTCGATAAAGAAACAGGGCTTATCGATTATAAAAATGTGGAATCTTTAGCAATGCAGCATAAACCAAAATTAATAATTGCTGGTGGCAGTGCTTATTCAAGAATAATAGATTTCAAAAAGTTTAGAGATATCGCTAATAAAGTAAATGCTTATCTAATGGTAGATATGGCACATTTTTCTGGTTTAGTAGCTGGTCAAGGATATCCTAATCCAGTCGAGTATGCAGATGTGGTAACATCAACAACTCATAAAGTTTTAAGAGGAGGAAGAGGAGGAATAATATTAACAAATCGTGAAGATTTGTTTAAAAAAATAAATTCTGCTGTCTTCCCTGGATATCAAGGTGGACCATTAATGCATGTAATAGCTGCAAAGGCTGTAGCCTTTCAAGAAGCTTTGCAACCTGATTTTAAAGATTATATAAAAGCAGTTCTTGCAAATGCTAAAATGTTATCAGAGACGCTTAAAAATAATGGATTTAAAATTTTTTCTGGAGGTACTGATACACATTTAATGCTAGTTGATTTAAGACCATATAATGTTACTGGTAAGGATGCTGAAGCAAGTTTGTGTAGGGCAAATATCACATGTAATAAAAATGGTATTCCCTTTGATAGTGCTAAACCTACTATAACATCTGGTATACGATTGGGCTCCCAAGCTGTTACTACAAGAGGTTTTGGATTAAATGAATTTAAAAAAGTTGGTGAATTAATTACAAGGGTTATTGAAGGGTTATCAAAAAATACGCAAGATAATAGTAAAATAGAAAATGAAGTTAGAAACGAAGTTATTGACCTGTGTTCTAAGTTTCCTATTTATAATCATTTGATAAAAAAATAAATTATGCTTTGTCCATTTTGTAGAGAAAAAGATTCTTCCGTAGTTGATTCAAGACCCACAGAGGATGGTACAGCTATAAGAAGAAGAAGATTAAGTTCTTGTTGCAATCAGAGATTTACCACATTTGAAAGAGTTCAATTTAGAGAAATGATGGTTATTAAAAAAAATGGTAGAAAATCTGTATTTGATAGAGATAAATTAACAAAATCTGTAATGATTGCTTTAAGAAAAAGACCAGTTGATCAGCATACAATAGATAAATTTATATCAAAGATTTATAGAAATTTAGAAGATTTAGGACAAAATGAAATTATGTCAGAAACTATAGGAAAATATGTTATGGAAGGTTTAAAAGAAATTGACCCTGTTGCTTATGTTCGTTTTGCCTCTGTTTATACCAACTTTAAAGAAGTAAAAGACTTTGAAGATTTTGTTGGTAATTTGAATGTCGTTAAATCTAAATAGCAGCAATATCCACGAACATTTTATGCATTTAGCCCTAATGCAAGCTAAAAAAGCTTTAGGTAACACTAAAGGCAATCCATCTGTAGGATGTATCATAGTTAAGAACAATTCTGTTATCGGAGCTGATTGTACTGGTATTAATGGCCGGCCTCATGCTGAAGAAAAAGTAATATCCAAATTAAATAAAAATAATAAAAATCTGAATTTATATGTAACACTAGAACCATGTTCACATAAAAGAAAAACTGGACCATGTGTCAAATTAATCTCAAATAAAAATATAAATAAGGTTTATATTTCTATTAAAGACCCCGATATCAGATCTTATGATAAAGCAGCAAAAAAATTGAGAAAAAAGGGTGTATATGTGAAATACGGAATATTACAAAAAAAAATTAAGAATTTTTATAAAAGCTATATTATTTCTAAAAAAGAAACTTCACCTTTTGTGACTTGTAAATTGGCTATTTCAAACGATTCTTATATAGTAAATAAAAAAAACAGATGGATAACAAATTACCAATCTAGAGCAAGAGGACATTTATTAAGATCTTTTCACGATTGTATAATTACATCTTCTAAAACTATAAATGATGATAATCCAAGCCTAAACTGTAGAATTAATGGTTTACAAAAAACCACTCCGTTCAGAATAATTCTAGATACTAATTTAAAAATTAAAATTAAATCAAAAGTTCTAAATGACCAGCATAAAAATAAAACAATTATTTTTTATAACAAAAATAATAAAAAAAAGATAAATTTCTTAAAAAAATCAAAAATAAAGTTATATAAAATATCATGTGGAACGAATGCTAAAATCAACTTGCACGAAGCATTGTTGAAAGCTAAAGAGTTAGGTTTTTCACGTATTTATTTAGAGTCTGGCATTAAATTAATAAAAAGTTTTTTCAAAGAAAATCTAATAAACGATTTTAAAATTTTTATTTCAAAAGATAATCTTGGTACAAATGGATATATTAATGTAAAAAAAGAATTATATTATTTTTTAAAAAATAAAAAAAAATCTAGGGAAATTGTTAATCTTAATGGGGATTTGTTTTTATCATATATAATAAAATAATGTTTAATGGAATAATAAAACACACAGGTAAAGTAATTACCTTAAAGAAAAAAGGTAAAAACTGTATAATTAAAATATCGTCCAATTTAACTTTTAAAAAAAATGAAATTGGTTCTTCAATCTGTTGTTCAGGGGCGTGTTTAACGCTTGATAAAATAAAAAATAAAAATATTTACTTTTACATTTCAGACGAAACAATTAAAAAAACTAATTTTAGTAATTTAAAAAAAAATGATATTGTGAATTTAGAAAAATCAATAAAATTTGGTGAAAGAATATCAGGACATTTTGTACAAGGTCATGTTGATACCACTGCTAAAGTGAGTAAAATTGACACGATTGGTAAAACATGGATAATAAGCTTTCATGTTCCCAAAAAATTCAAAAAATTAATCGTATATAAGGGTTCTATAGCAATAAATGGTGTTTCTCTTACAATTTCCAAGATACTAAAAAAAGGGTTTCAAATATCTGTTATTCCTAAAACGCTGCAATTAACAAACTTAATTAATTTTAAAAAAAAAGATGTCGTAAACATTGAATTTGATATGGTAGGTAAGTATATAAAGAGCTTCTCGTAATAAAAAAATGAAATATTCAAGTATAAACGAAATAATTAAAGATGCTAAAAGAGGCAAGATGTTTATTTTGGTAGACGATGAAGATAGAGAAAACGAAGCCGATTTAATAATTCCTGCATCAAAAGTAAATCCTGATTCTATAAATTTCATGGCTAGATATGGAAGAGGACTTATCTGCTTAACAATGTGCCAAAAACAAGCTGATAAACTAAATTTATCATTAATTAATTCTAATACTATTGCTAAAAGCGGTACTGCTTTTACAATATCAATTGATGCAAAGAAAGGAATTACAACCGGTATATCAGCCCATGATAGATCAAAAACTATAAAAACTGCTATTAAAAAAAATTCAAACTCTAAAGATTTTGTTTCACCAGGGCATGTTTTTCCAATCGTTGCAAAAAATGGGGGCGTGCTCGTTAGATCGGGACATACAGAAGCTTCTGTAGACATAAGTAAACTTTCTGGCTGTGGAACTTCATCTGTTATATGTGAAATAATGAATAATGATGGAACCATGGCCAAAGGGAAAACGCTTTATAGTTTCTCTAAAAAACATAAAATGAAAATAGGAAAAATTGACGATCTCATTTCTTATAGGTTAAAACGAGAAAAATTAATAAAACTTAAAAGACATTCATCAATAAAAATAAATAAAGAGAATTATAATATTAATATATTTGAAAATTTACTTGACGGATCAGAGCATTTTGCTTTGATAAAAGGAAACATTAAAAAAAATAAACAACCAAGAGTGCGAGTAATATCTTCTAATGTTATTAAAAATTATATTATGAGTGAAAAATTACCAAATTCATTCAACAGTACGATTAATCATTTTAAAAAATTCAAGGACTGTGTTCTTGTATATATAAACGATTTAAATTTAAGATCAGCCTCTGAAGCTTTAAAAGCCTATAAAAATAAAAAATATTATAATAAATTGATTAAACTCTCTTCCAAATCGGATTCTGAAATCAAGGGTTACGACAAATTAGTGAAAAATTATGGTATAGGAGCACAAATTATAAGATCTATAGGTATAAAAAATATGATTTTAGTTACAAGATCTAAAAAAAAAGTTGTTGGACTTGATGGTTATGGAATTAAAATTAAAAAACAGGAAATTATAAAATGAAAATATGTATTATTATTTCTAATTTTTATCCGTCAATAAGCAAAATGTTACTTGATGGTGCAATTAATAAATTAAGAAAAAATAATATTAAAAATTATAAAATAATCAAAGTCCCAGGCACATTAGAAATACCTACAGTAGTAGCTACATTAATTAATAAATATAAAGGTTTTATAGTCTTAGGATGCGTAATTAAAGGTCAGACACCACATTTTAATTACCTTTGTAACTCTGTGTTCACCTCATTAATAAATTTAAGTGTAAAATACAAAAAGCCTATGGGTAATGGCATTCTAACATGTAATAATATGAGGCAAGCTATTGAAAGGGCTAAACCTGATAAAATAAATAAAGGTGGAAATGCAGCAGATGCTATGATTTCTGTGCTTAAAATTTCGAAGAATGCATAAAAGCGAAGTCTCAACAAACCCAAGGGTTATTATAGTTCAAAAATTATATTCCTATCATTTGAACCAAGATAGTGAAATTACTTTTCCAAAACATAAATATAAAAAATTTATCAAAGACATAGTTAACGGAACAATTGAAAGACGAGATATAATCCAGGAAGTTATAAGTAAAGATTTAAAAAATGATATTAATGATAATAAAACTGAACTACTTTTAAAAATCATGATTATGGCTGCTATATATGAGTTTATGTATATGCATAGAATTCCTGTTAAAGTAGTAATAGCAGAATATTTAAAAGTTTCAGATTTTTTTATACAAGTTTCTCAAAAAAATTTTTTAAACGCAATTTTAGATAAGATTTCTAAAGTATGCCGAATTAAAGAAATACCAAATTAAATCTTTATAAGGTGTTATTTATTAACAAATTCTAATGAAAATATCTGTTGCCTTTTACCTTTTTTTTTGTCATTTTGCTTTTTTTTAATCAATTTAAACTTATATAAATGATTGGTACTCTTTTTTTAATTATAGCAGCTGGAATTTTAGCCATATTATATGGTTATATCACCGGTAGCCAAATTCTAACCTCGAGCTCTGGAAATAAAAAAATGCAAGAAATAGCTAGCGCTATTCAAGAAGGGGCTAGGGCTTATTTAAATCGTCAATACAAAACAATCGCTATTGTTGGAATAATTATACTTGTAATAATTACTTATGCGTTAGGCGTTTGGGTAGGAATTGGTTATTTTATTGGAGCTTTATTATCTGGTGCTGCTGGATATGTGGGAATGCTTATCTCGGTACAAGCAAATGTAAGAACAGCCGAAGCATCAAGAAAAGGTTTAGCAGCTGGTTTAAATATAGGATTTAAATCTGGAGCTGTAACAGGAATGTTAGTTGCAGGTTTAGCGCTTTTATCAATTTCTGTATATTATTTAGTTTTAATCAAATTGAATATTGAAAACAGGGAAATAATAAATGCTTTGGTAGGTTTAGGTTTTGGAGCATCATTAATATCAATCTTTGCAAGACTAGGTGGGGGTATTTTTACAAAAGGAGCTGATGTTGGTGCAGATCTTGTTGGAAAAGTAGAAGCTGGTATTCCTGAAGATGATCCGAGAAATCCAGCAGTGATAGCTGACAATGTAGGAGATAATGTAGGTGACTGCGCTGGAATGGCAGCAGATCTTTTTGAAACTTATGCTGTAACAATAGTTGCAACAATGGTTTTAGCTTCAATTTTTTTTATTAACGAAATAAAAATGATGATATATCCTTTAGCAATTGGTGGTTCATGTATACTCACATCAATAGTTGGAACGTTTTTTGTTAGACTTGGAAAAAGTAAAAATATAATGGGAGCTTTGTATAAAGGATTTATTGCAACTGCTATTCTTTCGGTTGTTGTTTTATATCCAGTTACTGACAAAATTATCGGACTAGAAAATGTTTATTCTTCAACCAATGCAGTTTTTAATGGTTTTGGTTTATACTTATGTGGAGTAATTGGTCTAGTAATAACAGGTTTAATAATTTGGGTAACTGAATATTATACAGGAACAAAATTTAGGCCAGTCATTAGTGTAGCAAAATCATCAGTAACAGGACATGGCACAAATGTAATACAAGGCTTAGCTGTTTCCTTG
>MDSV01144256.1_pt1 | contig 18759 bp, 21 predicted proteins | sample 810851 | NCBI WGS metagenome assembly MDSV01 (sample SAMN05326640, study PRJNA326480) | marine metagenome | isolation source: seawater | place: Atlantic Ocean: North East | collected 2012 | reverse complement strand
GCGGCAGGCGTATTTCTCCACTCAGGGAATGCAGCTTGAGCTGATGTAATTGCTTCTTCGACCGTTTCTTTTTTTGCGAGTTGTATTTTTTTGCTAACTTTTCCGCTAGAGGGGTTATATACATCCTGAGTCGGTCCACTTGAATATTTTATTTCACCATCAATCAAGTGGCCGATCATCATTGCATCATTAGTCTTTTCTTTAATAGCGTTTTCCATTTTCAGCCTTACCACGAAGGTGGTGTACAATTTTGTCCTTTATCAGGGTTACATTTATCTTCTTTAGTATTTTCTTGACTGTCATTTATTTCTAAAGGTGGTGTACAATTTTGTCCTTTATCAGGGTTACATTTATCTTCTTTAGTATTTTCTTGACTGTCTTCCATGTGTTTATGCCCATCTGCAACCATGTAACTATCACTCTGTGCATTATCATGCAAAGGACACCCAGATACATTTGAAGCCATTACAAATGCTAAACTAAATATTAGACTACCACCGAGTAGGGTAGTTAATAGATTATTTTTATTTTTTTCTTTCATTATATTTTCCTTAGGATATTTTTGGGCTATAAAAAACCGTTATAAAGTACAGGTAAAGGCACTATATGTCTAGATAGTGGCGTCCTCAATTCATAAGTTTTTTTTGATTTATAAGTTATTTAGTTGATTTCGTTTGTTATAGGTTGCCTCCATAGACGAGCAACCTTTTTTTTGAGTTAATTTACAGATATTAGTAGGTTAAACAGGTGAGCGTATTGCGATTAATGCTAAGGGTGTTTATTATGTTTGTGGTGAAGCAGAGCAATCGAAAATAGAATCTGAAATATCAGGCTCATGCAAAGTGGGCAGATAATAAGAACCGTGTTTTTTAGAAGATCCAGATGGCTATAATATTGCGATATTAATGGAAAAAAATATATTATGACACGCTACAAGAATTTATTGCTCAACCATCAATTATGTTTTGCACTTTATGCTGCAACAAATTCAATTATTCGCACATACAGAAAACGTTTAAGTACAGTAGGATTAACATATCCACAATACTTAGTTATGTTAGTTCTCTGGGAAAAGGATGGTTTATCAATTAATCAATTAGCTCAAAAATTAAAGTTAGATGCACCTACAATCAGTCCAATACTTAAAAGACTGCAATCTTATAAGCTCATAAAAAAAGAGCGCGATAAAAGTGATGAACGTCGCACATTTATTTATTTAACAAAAGATGGATTAGGACTTGAACACTCAGTTGCCGATCTACAAAAACAAGTTGCCTGCAAAACAGGCCTCAATGATAAAGAGTTTTATGAGCTTCGTGACACACTAAACCAATTAACAGAGACACTATCTCTACCTGATGAGACTAAAAAATCAGCCTGATAGCCCAAACTCTCATATGTTAGTAGCCATATAGATATTCAATATGAAGTTAACAGACTGTTATAATTTTCACGATTTTAGAAAACTAGCTAAGCAACGCTTACCGTCTCCTATATTTCATTATATTGATGGTGCAGCAGATGATGAAGTAACTTACCGACGCAATACACTCGCTTATGATGATGTAGATTTAATACCAAATGTTTTAGCGGGTGTTGAAGATATAGATCTATCTACAACAATTTTTGGTAAAAAAATTGAATTACCATTGTATTGTGCGCCAACCGCTTTACAAAGACTATTTCACAACGATGGTGAGCGGGCAGTAGCGAAGGCTGCACAAAATTATGGGACGATGTTTGGAATCTCCTCACTAGCAACAGTAAGTGTTGAAGAGATTGCCGCTATTAGCAACTCACCCAAAATGTTCCAATTTTATTTTCATAAGGATCGCAGCCTAAATGATAGTATGGTTCAACGGGCAAAAGCTGCGAAGTTTGATGTATTAGCATTAACAGTTGATACGATTACTGGTGGAAATCGCGAGCGTGATTTACGAACAGGATTTACATCGCCACCAAAATTTACTCCTTCCAGCCTACTTAGTTTCATGACAAAGCCGGGGTGGACAATTGATTATCTCAGTAATCCACAATTTGAATTACCACACTTACAGGACTACGTTAGCGAGGGGACTAATATCGCGATTTCGATTGGCGACTATTTTTCAACTATGCTTGACCAGTCAGTTAATTGGAATGATGCCGAGAAACTATGCTCAAAATGGGGCGGTCAATTTGCCTTAAAGGGCATTATGAGTGTTGAGGATGCAAAAAAGGCTGTAGATATTGGATGCACAGGAATCATGGTTTCCAATCATGGCGGCCGTCAATTGGATGGTGCAAGAGCACCCTTTGATCAATTAGCGGAAATCGTCGACGCTGTTGGCGACAAGATTGACGTGATATGCGAAGGCGGCATACAACGAGGCACCCATGTTTTAAAAGCCCTCTCTATTGGCGCTAAAGCTTGTTCTGGAGGGCGGTTATATCTTTACGCTTTAGCTGGAGCTGGTCAATTGGGTGTTGAGAGGGCATTAGGCTTATATCGTGCCGAGCTGGAACGAGATATGAAATTAATGGGCTGTAATTCTATCAGCCAACTCAGCAGGGATAATTTGAAGTTTCGTTTGTAATATATTCAAGAATAAGTATTCCTCCCCCTTAATTAATCGCATTCTTTCTCGTTGCTGTAGCCTCAATCATCATTTAGATACCCCTTTTTCAAGCCCATCGAGTAAATCTGGCGTTATTTTCTATAAAAAACCTCGACAAAAGACAATTCTGTCTAGATATATAGATATATTCTAGATTTATAGTAGAAAATATATAGAACATATATTTAATCTATGTAGACTCTCTTCCTAACGAAACAGACATAACAAATTTTAACGAACTGAGGTATGTATCAATGAACACATTAAACAGAATTTCATTATTTGGTTTATCGGCGGTCCTTTTGTTTGCTTTAGCTTTAACCGCAAATGCATCGGCAATGATCGATATTCAGGCCAAGACTGTAATAACAGATAGTAAATAGTATTTAAAAAAATAATTTTTGTGGAGGAAAAAATGGAAACCTTAAATAAAATATCATTAGTAAGTTTATCAAGCATTGCGCTCTTCGCGGCAGTACTTGCTGTGAATACGCCAATACCTGCTAACTACCAATTTGAATTGAATCTTGGAAATAGCGGCATGCTGAATAAACAAAATGGTAATAATGTTCCTGTTGGTTCCTCTGGCGACTATATTTTTGTTGCAGAAAATTCAAGATATTGGATGTAACCACAAAAGAAAGGAGTAAGCATGATGGAAGCACTTAACAAAATATCAGTATTCGGTCTCTCAGCGGTTTTGCTATTTTCTCTTGCTGTCACAGCTGATGCTAAACCAGTAGATGAAAAGCAAGTACTAAACGCGGCATCGACTGACAAGAACGCTAGCAAAGTGATGAGTGATAAAAAGCAACTGAGATTGAAGTATGAAAACTTAAAACATAGAACGAATCTAGGAAAAATGACAGACAAAAGAGCTTACAAGTAGATTTTTTCTGGTTAAAGACACATTGACTATTAACTTAAATACAAGATTGATTTTTAAATTTACTCCTCTAATTTAAGAGTCATTAAACAAAGCCGACAGGATGAGACTGTCGGCTTTTTGTTATTAGAGGACAATAATTATTAATATATTGATAAAGTTTAATAGTGTATAAATAATTATCTAGTATCGAATACTCCTGGGAGAATATTGATGAATGCAAGCGAAAAACAGAATACGTCCTATTATTCAATTGGTGCTGTTGCTAGATTGACTGGAATAACGGTCCACACTTTAAGAGTATGGGAACAACGTTATAAGGCCATCGAAGCTGAACGTACTATTAGCGGAAGGCGTCAGTATACTTCTGGTGATGTTGATAGATTAATGAGCCTAAAATTTTTGGTTGATCGCGGATGCCAGATCAGCTCAATTGCTACGCTATCGGCGGATAATTTGAATCAATATTTAACCAAATATAATAATCAAAAGTTGACGTCAGATGTTGCTAGGAAAAAAAATAAGCCTAGTGTCGCAATATTTGGTGAATACCTTCCTATTAAAATAAAAAAAATAAATTGTAATATTGATGATTTCGCAATTGTTTTTTGTGGGTCAGATATAAATAGTTTCAAGGCTGATGCGAGGCGAATAAAGCCAGATATTATAATTCTTGAATTTGGTGTCATAGATGAGCATGTTTTACGTTTAGTGGATGAGCTCCGCAATATTACTAATTCTAGGCGTGTTGTTGTCATTTATAGTTTTGCACGGAGTGTTGATATTAAAAGAATTAATGATGACATAACAAGAACAATGAAAGCCCCGGTAACACTGGAAGAGATATTCAATACTATATCTTTATTACATTCACCAGTTCAAATCGATAGCCCAAAAATAGAAATTCAATCCAAGCAACCCACAGAATTTACCGCTCCGGCAAAACGTTTTTCAAGAAATACACTCGCGGTTTTAGGTGACATTACCAGTAGTATCGCCTGTGAGTGTCCTCAACATCTGACAGAACTGGTCGTTAATTTATCTAACTTTGAAGATTATAGTGCTGATTGTGTCAGTAAAAGTCCCGAGGATGCAGAACTACATGCATATTTACAATCAACAACAGCTAACTGTCGGGCGTCGATGGAAGAGGCATTAGAAAGAGTTGCAGTCGCCGAAGGGATTGATTTTGATAAACTAGGGTAAGTTTTTAGATAGCCATTATGTCCACTCATTCCAGTATGGCTCTGGTAGGTATAGCTCATAGATAAAGTCAATGAATGTTCTGATTTTTGCTGATAGAAACTTTCTGTCATTATAGATAGCATAAATCGGTTGTTTTTCGGGTTCGTATTCTTCTAAGAGTGCTTCTAGTCGCCCGGCTTGTATATCAAGGCCAATCATATAAGTGGGTAGCTGAGCGATACCGCATCCTTGAATCGAAGCAATACGAAGGGCGTCCCCACTATTACATTGAATGTCTCCAGAGATCTTTATTTTTTTTGAGCGCCCATTGTCAGAAAATTCCCATTTACTAATATCATTTCGTGGCATATATATCAGACAGTTATGCTCTAATAGGTCTTCTGGTTTTTTAGGGTTACCATTTTTTTTAAGATATTCTGGTGAGGCACAAATAACTCGTCTTGCTGATGCAATTCTTCGTGCCACATACATTGAATCTGTCAAATTACCAACGTGAAATGCAACATCAATATTATCTTCAACGAGGTCAGGTATCCGCTGAGAAAGTTCTAGATTTGCCGTAACCTCTGGAAATTTTTTTAAATAAAGCGACAGTGCACGCGACAGGTGAAATGCACCAAAAGAGGGTTGCGCCATAATATTTAATTTACCTTTTGGTTCAGAGTTGAGATGCGTGATTGAAGATTCAGCCTCATCAATATCAGCTAATATTATATTTACTTTCTCGTAATACAGGGCCCCCGCATCGGTTAAATTTAATTTTCTTGTTGTTCGATTAAAAAGCCTAACATTGAGAGAGTTTTCTAGGCTCTGGACGTGCTTACTTATCATAGCTTTTGATAAAGACATTTTTTTTGCCGCTGTCGAAAAGCTCCTGTTTTTTGCAACTGCAGAAAAAACTCTCATTCCTACCACTTTATCCATTGATAGTAACCTCACCTATTGTTTCAATATAAGAAATAATATTTCAATAAATTAGGTATTGTCAACTATAAAACTCATCTATATGATTCGCCTCATTATTAAGTAATTGATTTTTATTGATAGGAGAAAATAAGTGAAAAAAGTGTTGTCGGTTCTTCTCGTTGTATCGCTTTCTTGGCATTACCCAATTTTGTCAGCAAGCGCGAATGAAGCCAGTGCACATGATAGCCATGCTTTGTTACCAATAAGCAAAGTAAGGACATTCTGGTTTATTCCCAATACACAAACAGGAACGATGGCGTACTCCTATCCATGCAACACAAACTGTCTAGATAGCAAAATTGTCAGCCTGATGCCGGATATAGATGTGGTTGTTTATGCCGACGGTTCAATTTCATATTGGGTTGATACAGAAACGGGTTGCCACTATAGCTTACCCGATAATAAGCCAAAGCAAGATGAAGACGGAAAGAATATATGTGTTGAGAATAGAAATATATAAATGAATCTCGTTTAACCTCCCCCTACTGAGAGTTATCCGCATGAGAAATCATGCGGATTTTTTTTGGAACTAAAAAAAGGAAAAAATAGAAAAATGCTACATGAAAAGATATTAATTATGGGAATGACCCAAGAAGGAAAAAAATTTCGTCCAAGTGACTGGGCAGAGCGACTTTATTATACGGTCGCGGATTACGGAAAAAATGGACGTATTACTTTTAATCCACTTGTTAATATCAATCAAGAAGATCAGTCAAAATGTTTTGTCATTAATATGACACTACAGAATAAAAACCCAGGGATTTTCGACTTTCTAATAGATTTTGCAAAAAGAAATAAACTTGAGACTAGAGATCAAAATCGTAATTTGATAGAGCTTTAGTCTCAAAAATTGAAATATTTATTAGAAGGATACTCTCAGTCCTACGAATGCACTAATTGGCGCACCCGCACCAAAAAATCTGGCATTTTCAAAATCATCGAAAATTTCATCAGCCTCTCCTAGAAGGCCAAATGATTCGTAATCATTGTCGAATAAATTATTGACCTTAGCAAAGAGAGTGAATTTTTTGTTGATTTTGTATGTCGCATTAACATTGGTAATAAAGTATCCATCAACTGGATCTAATTGGTTGCTTTCATCGCCACGAATCATTTGATCCGAATTATAAATTCCACTAATGCCAACCGAAAGACGGTCATTAACAGCGTAATTCCCACCAATTTTGAATGAATGTTCCGGAATCCCCGGAATCCGATCACCTGATTCAACTTGAATTTCACTAGCTGTCCCATCCCCATCGAGATCAATTTTATTTGGATGGTTTGCACTGACACCTATAAAAGCATTTTCATAAGTGGCTTCTACGAAACTATAGTTCATATACCAATTCAGTCTCTTTTTAAAGACACCAGACAATCCGAGTTCAGTACCAATTCGGCGTGTGTCACCAATATTCTGGAAAAAACCTCTACTTGAAGTCGCTCCGCCAACAGAACCAAACACAATGTCATCATGATTAATACTATGAAATAAGCTTATATTGTAGTTATATCCATTACTCAGCGTTCCTCTGACACCACCCTCGAAACCTTTTGTGACAACCTGTTTCAGCGGAGGATCAGCAAGAAACGCATTTGGTAAACTACAAGGTGCAGATTGGTCCGCACAAAGAAGTTCAATTGGTGTTGGCGCACGAGCTGATTCGCTATAACTAGCATATAAGTTGTTAGAGTTATTTACACTGTAAGTCAAACCAAATGCAGGATTCAGACGATTAAAATCATGCTCCCCGTTAAGTAGCGCTGGATTTTCAGGACTCGCAAAAATTGTCTCATTTGTTCTATCGCCCAAAACAATATGGGTGTGGTTAAAGCGTGCTGATGCAGTTAATGATAGTTTATCATTCACTGACAACGTATCCGTTGCATATAAGAACCAGGTTCGATTATGAGCTTTGACGTTAGTACCTTCCTCCGGCACAAATATTCCGGTGCTCACTGTTGAGCGATCTGCACCTGCCAATTCACAATCAGCGCCCGCAAGGGTACAGGCTAGCGTAGCAATTTCAACCCTGGCAAAGTGATTAATTATTCCTTGCTGATATCCACTACCAAAAATAAACTGATTCTCTTTACCCATTAAATCAGCAATTATTGTCGCCTGAAGATTTGCACCAAAACCTTCTTGTTTACGTTCAATAAGATTATTTATTGCATCACGACTTGTTCCATTAGCATTGGTAGCCGAAACATTATTCCCTTCTTGATCTTCAATATTTTCACCATCTTCCTGTAAATTTCCAGCACCATTCGTGAATTCCGATCCATCACCGTTAAAACTATTTGTCACGTTTTTTCTATAAAAAACATTGGTACTTATTTGCATAGTATTGAAAAGCCACTGAGTGCCTGACAAATTAAGCATCGTCATTTTATTTTCTGTGATATCAGGTGATGTGAAAACCGCAGCTCTATCAAGTGCGAGCAATTCAACTGGAGAGGCGCCATTACCAATTAGGTTTGTATCGGCATGGTTTACAGTTAAATCAATTGTTGTGTCGCTACCACGATAATTAAAAGCACTGAAAATGGTGTAAGCATCTGATGGGGAAGCATCACGCCAGCCATCTTCTTCGAAATGATTTAATGTTAGGTAGTAACCTAATTTTCCATTATTACCACCACTTTCTAATGTGTTAATAATGCGTCCAAATGCACCACCATAAGATTCAAGATTATGTCCCGGGTGGCTAAATCCATTTTTTGTTGTGATTGATAACGCGCCGCCTAGTGTATTAAGACCAAAAATAGGATTGGCTCCACCAATTAGATTTATCTCACCTATTGATGCCTCGGGAACAAGATCCCAATTCATTGAATCACCCATAGGCTCATTTATACGCACCCCATTTTGATATACCGCTAACCCTTGGGGAAGACCGAGTAAAGGGGATAGGGTGTAACCTCTATATTGTATGTCAGACTGAAGCGGATTATTTTGCGCATCATTAATAGTAATACTGCCGAGATTGCGATTCATAAAATCTGTAAGCCCCAGCGACTGACTGCGTTCGATATCTTCGCTTGAAGCGGATTGAACATTAAAGGGGATTAATTCTTCAGGTAAGCCAACCCCATGAGCAGGTGTTGTACCTATTACTTCAACGGTACTCTGTTGTTCAACATTGCCACCAAATACCATTTTTCCTTGTAAAATCAATATTAAAGGTAAAATGCCATAATAAAAATATAGTCTTTTCATCATATTTTCCAATTACTTAATGGTTAAGTATTTATGTAAAAAAGAGAATATAGAGATATTTAGCTGAAAAACAATAGGATATTTTCCTGTAACTAGATTTTTAGTTAAATTGGAGGTTTAGTTTAGGTTTAATTTAGAATTTTTTTTAGGATTTCGATCTTTCTCACCCAGGGCTTTGTCTCCATGCTAGGTGGTAAGTTTGATATAGCATTTTGTGCAGCTTCGTAAGAATCATAGAGTCCATAAATTGCCGCATAACGAGTAATGCCATTTATTGTTACCTCTACGTAGCCCACTTGATCATTATTAAATGTTTCATTTTCAATAAATTTAATTATATCTTTTTCTTTTACAACACTCGCTAGTTGTATTACATATTGATTCTCAATTTGTTCATGTAACCAATTTGTTAGATTTAATTTATTTTCTAAAGACCTAGTTTGTGTCGTTTCAGAAGATTCTTGCTCCAAATTAGCAATGGTTGTTTTATTTTCAAGTTGTATTTCAAGATCTTTATTTTCTTTTAAAGTTTTTATTTTTTTTATTGCTGTTTCCAGTTCCTGATCAGCAGCAAGCTGATACCATTCTTTCGCTTTATTTAAATCTTCTTGAAGACCGTAACCTTTTTCATAAAATATCCCTAAGTTATATTGTGCTTCAGCATTGTTTTGTTTTGCCGATTTTTTTAGCCAGATCAAACTAGTTTGAAAATCTTTTTCATCGAGGGCATAAATCATTGCTAGTCTGTGCTGAGCTTTGTCATGTCCTTGCATCGCCGCTTTTTCAATTAGCAACTTTGCTATCTCTTTATTCTTCGGTATACCGATTCCACGATAATTCATTAAGCCTAGATTGTATTGAGATTCAGCAACACCCGCATTCGCAGATGAACGCCACCATTTTGCAGCCTCATTATAATTTTGTTCGATACCGTAACCATAAAAGTATCTGATACCGAGATCGTATTGTATTTTCGGAACACCTGATTGAGCAGCTAGTATCAGCCATTTTACTGATTCTTCTTGATTTTTTTCTACACCATGGCCCGACTCATACATTAAACTTAATATATATTGAGACCACGAATCGCCATTTTCTGCTAGTGGTTTTAGGATTTCTAATGCGCGCTTGTAATCATTTCTTAAGTAAGCTGCCTTCCCATCTTTATAGTCTGGCTTTTTATATCCTGATTCATATATGATTTTTAAATAACGTTGAGCTTCTTCGTTACCATTTTTTGCTATCGGTTCGAGGATTTTAACTGCTCTTTCGAAGTCGTTATCGAGATAAGCCTTTTTGCCATCGTCAAAATTATCAGCACTAATTAGATTTGCATATGCTATTAGAATAAAAAAAAGTAAAGATTTGTTAGTCCATCTAGTTTGTATTATTTTAAAAATAGATGAATTAAGTTGCATATTTTTGTTTGCTCAAGCAGGAACTAATTAAAGCTTTGATATTTTTATGCCATTGTTTTAGCAATTTCAAATATTTCTTCTGCATCAAGTAATTGATCATTGCTTTCAAAAAGTTTTTCTACACATGCTTTATGCACTGCTAATTTTAATGTCCCAAATCCAATGGCACCCCAAATAATTTTTCCATGCCTATCAATCCCTTTATCCATCATATCGGTTCCACCTATGCCGAGCGGGGGAGTTGCGTTTGCATCAGCTATTAACTCAATATTTTTATTATTTTCCCAATGCTCCGGTTTAATTAGTTCAATTCCAGCGGCGCCAGTTGCAAGAACAATTTGCGCATCTTCAATGAGTTTTCCATTGGTATCACAATCAGATGCTTCGGCAGGTACTAACTCAACTCCAAAGCTATTTTTCATGTCATCACAAGCTTGTTGCGCACGGCCCATTTTTCTGGAGACAAGAACAACTTCACCAACACCTTCTTTCGCCATCATTACGGCTGCTCTTTGCCCTACTGGTCCAGTGCCAGCAAGTATCACTGCCTTTTTTCCCTTTATTTCACCACTTGTCATGAGTTTAGCCACAGCTGCAGCGGCTGTAGTATTACTGCCATTACTATCCAACATTATTGAGACACGAAAATCAGCAAAAAAGTTTTTTTGAACCGCCTTAAATAATTCCTGACCCGCAACCATGTTGCTACCTCCAACGAATATCGCCGTATTTTGTTTTTCTTTTGGCGCTCGTGTAAAGATTGTTCCCTCAACAAGTGGTGTAACATTTTCTGGAGTAACATTACCATGCCCAACAACATGGTCAGCACCGCCATCATAAGCAACAACAGTGTCAAAAACAGCAGGATGAGTATCTGTGTCTAATTGGAAAAGCAATTTCTTCATTGTTCGTATTTCCTCTAAAATTTTAAGTAAAAATATAGCTCTTATCTATAGTGCTATACCCCAAGAAACTAAGCTATTATTTATAAGCGATATATTAAAGGGCTGCATAAGATAACCGATGATCGATTGTACGACAACTAAGCATTTGGGTTATTTGTGCATTATTATGAAAATAATTCACAGGCCCGTATAATTACTTTTTTCATATTATTAAGGAGGGCAGTGGAGTGATTAAAGATATGACGGTACAAACATTCCTAGATGAGTTAGCCAGTAAGGCCTCAACACCTGGTGGAGGTGGAGGAGCTGCAATCATTGGTGCAATAGGAGCCGCTTTGATAGGTATGGTTGCAAATTTCACGGTTGGTAAAAAAGGCTATGAGGATGTAAATGAAGAATTTATTACGATGCTCAAAAAATCTGAAGATTTAAGATCAAAATTAACTGATGCGATTAAAGATGATGTTGATGTTTTTAATCAGGTGATGTCTGCATATGGAATGCCAAAGGAAACCGATGAGCAAAAACAAAAAAGGACTGAGAGCATTCAATTAGCACTTAAGGATGCAACCGATGTACCGCTTGCCTGCGCAAAGCTCTGTCGCGAAGTTATTGATTTATGTGAATCGGCTGCAGAAAAAGGAAATGCTAATGTTGTAAGTGATGCCGGTGTTGCATTATTAGCGGGTTATGCTGGTCTTAGAAGTGCTGCGCTTAATGTATACATTAATATTGGTGGAATTAAGGACGAAGCATTTGCAAATGATCGAAGGCAGCAACTTGAGTCATTACTTGATGGCATAGAAATTCATAAAGAAGATGTTTACGAATTAGTAAAAAGTAAACTTTGATTAATATTTCTTTATCTCGGAATATAAATTAAATTTATGAGCATTGAGAAATCGACTGCTTGAATATTTTTGGTTATTGCTCCAATAGAAATATAATCTACACCTGTACCAGCTATCGTATGAATATTATGCACTGTGATATTTCCTGATGCTTCAATTTTTGTCTTGCCATTTGCCATGACCACTGCTTTTTTTATATTTGGTGCAGTAAAATTATCCAGTATTATTCTACCAATATCAGTTTTTAATGCTTTTTCTAGTTGAACTAAATTCTCCACTTCAATAGTTATTGGTATTTTTTTCTCTTTAGCTTTTGTTATAGTTTTTTCTAGCGATCCAGAAGCAGTAATATGATTTTCCTTGATAAGAATCTCATCATAAAGTCCAAATCGATGATTTAATCCACCTCCAACTGTAACAGCATATTTTTGAGCATGACGTAATCCTGGAATTGTCTTTCTTGTGTCCAGTATTTTTGTTTTCGTATGTTTAATTCGAGCAACAAATTCACTAACACTTGTTGAAACTGAAGATAAAGTTTGCAGAAAATTTATCGCTGTTCTTTCTCCCGTTAGAATTGGATGTGCCGAACCTTTTAGGTTACATATACTTTGATTTGGTTTAATTTTATCACCATCAACAGCAAGCCATTCAATCTCTATTGAGTCATCGAGTTGATTAAAGACCTCATTAAACCACTCTGTGCCACATAAAATTGCATTATCACGAGAAGTTAATGTAGCTTCTGCCAGTGTATATGGTTCGATTAAGGCCGCAGTTACATCACCACCTTGAATATCTTCATCTAATGCAATCTTTACATTTTCTGTAATTATTTCTTTTTTTATCTTCATGAATGCCTATTAAAATAATGTTTAGTTTTAATAAAAATAACCGGACTTAGTAATAGTAATGCTATTAAATTTGGTAATGCCATTAACCCATTTGCAATATCGGCAAATATCCAAACAAGCTCTAATTTTATTACTGCGCCGATAAATGTAGCAATGATCCAAAAAAATCTATATAAAAATATTATTTTTATACCAAACAAATAGCTTGCACATCGTTCTCCATAATAACTCCAGCCTAATATTGTTGTAAATGCAAAAAGAATGAGACCAAAACTCACAATATAACCACCGTATCCATATAACCCCGTTGAGAATGCCAGAGATGTCATTGAAGCGCCTTTATGACCACTCTCAAAAGCGCCAGTTAGTAGAATAACAAATGCGGTTAGACTGCAGATAATAATTGTATCGACGAAAACACCCAGCATAGCAATCATTCCTTGGTTAACTGGATTATTAGTTTTAGCTGCAGCATGCGCTATTGGGCCACTTCCGAGTCCGGCTTCATTTGAAAATATCCCTCTAGCAAAACCCATTCTAATTGCCATCCAAACACTTGCACCAAGAAATCCACCACTAGCCGCAGCACCGTTAAATGCGCTTTGAATGATCAACATCACTACGCTAGGAATTTTGTCATAATTTATTAGGACTATTATTAACGCAGCAAATACATAAATAATAGCCATAAAAGGAATGAGCTTAGATGCCACTTTAGCAATACGCTTAACACCACCGATAATGACTATAGAAACACACAGCGACATTACCATTCCCGTCAACCAAAATGGTATTTTAAATGTTGTGAACATTTCGTCTGCTACTGAATTTGATTGCACCATATTACCGATACCAAAAGCTGCAAACATTCCAAAAAAAGCAAATAGTCCAGCCATCCACCGCCAGTTCTTATTTAAACCGTTCTTTATGTAGTACATAGGGCCACCAACGAAGTCACCATTTTCGTTCTTCTCTCTATAAGTAACCGCTAATACCGCTTCAGAATATTTTGTTGCCATTCCAAATAACGCAATTATCCACATCCAAAATATCGCGCCAGGCCCACCGAAATATATTGCTGTAGCTACTCCTACAATGTTTCCTGTTCCGACGGTTGCTGAAAGTTCAGTCATTAATGCTTGAAAAGGACTGATATCACCACTTTCCTTATTTTCTTTTTTTCGTCCTTGCCACAGGATTTGTACTGCTAGCGGTAATTTTCGCCATGGCATGGCAATCAAACCAATTGTTAGGTAGATGCCAACAAAGGCCAGTATCGGTATTAGGAGATACTCGCCCCATATAACACTACTTAATATCGATAAATTATCCTGAAATGTCGTTATTTTTTACTTTTTCGCCAATTTATTGTTTTTCTTCTGATAATTGTTTAATAGTTATTTAGAAAGATTGCTGATTACATTAAAATTTCACCATAGTGTAGCAAATTATTTTGTTCAAATTATCGAAGTATAAAAAGTATTAATAATATAAAGTATGGATTATCAGATTGATAAAGATGGTTTTTGGTTAGATGGTGCGCGTATTATCTCGTCGCCCAATTGCGATCCAAGACCATCGGTAACAGATATAGAGTTATTAGTTATACATGCAATTAGTCTCCCGCCAAAGGAGTACGGTACGGGATTTATTGATGCATTTTTTACCAATACGTTGGATTCAAATGCACATCCATATTTTTTAGAAATTCAGGATTTACGTGTTTCTTCCCACTTATTGATTAGTCGAGATGGAAAGGTGACCCAATATGTTCCTTTTCATATGCGAGCCTGGCATGCTGGTGAATCGTCCTTTAGGGGGCGTAGTTTTTGTAATGACTATTCAATTGGGATTGAACTTGAGGGGTGTGATGAAGAAAAATTTTGTGATGCTCAATATTTAACTTTAGCCAAAGTAACAAAATTGATATGTCAGCGATGGCAAAAAATAAAAAAAGATTGTATCGTTGGCCATAGTGATATAGCACCAGATAGAAAAACTGATCCTGGGCCGTTTTTTGATACGGACTATTATTTTTCTCTATTTAAATTATGACATTAATTTTTATATTTATTACATTAGTAATTGATTTTATTGCGGTCGATTTAGAACGCTTTCGTCGATTCAACTGGTTTATATCCTTGTATAGACTACTGAATAACAATTATTTCAATAATAAATTTTGGGATAGCAGTTATGGTTTGCTAGCTTTATTGTCTATACCTATCGCAATCTTTTCACTTGTCCTTTTTCTTCTTAGTTTTTTTCCGCCTATACTTGAAGCTATTTTCATATTATCTATCTTAGTATATTGCATAGCACCAAAAAGAATTTTTAATCAGTTTAACAATTATATTATTTCTATTGAAAAAGACGATGTTGATACAACAATAGATGCTGAGTTATTAATTAATAAAGATATTTCTGATAATTTAGATACTACAGATGTTGCAATCATGAAATCTGTTTTTGTTGAAACTCACAAGCAAATTCTAGGAGCAATATTCTGGTATTTAGTGCTTGGTATAACTGGAGTGTTTATGTATAGGTTAGTCGAAAAATTGCATGACGAGATCAAGAATGATTCTACTAGTTTATCTGAAAGTACATCTATTTTACTCAGTATTATTGAGTGGCCATCGACCCGGGTATTTGCTATTGGGCTTGCGCTTGCTGGAAACTTAGTTAGCGCAACAATGGCACTAAAGAAATCTGATATTTTTTCACTAGATGCTAATTATTCCTTATTAACAAGCATTGGAATTGGAGCATTACAGTATTCATCTGATTTTGATGTTCCAGAGAGAGAAAAGGCTTATTGGCTTAATCAGTTCAAGCTATTAATTATAAGAACACTTATAATTCTTATTATTTTTATAGCAATTATGATTTTATCCGGTGTTAATTAGTTGTTACTCAATAAAATTTTTTATACGTTCAAATCTAAATCCATTTTTATCGTAAATTAATACGCAATCTTCATTGTACCAATCGCCAAGAACGATTCGCTTTGCTGAAATCCCATCAATTTCAATTTTATGCATTGCTTTTCTATGAGTATGACCATGAATAAGCGTTTCTACTTGATGTTCTTTTATTACTTTAATTACCGTTTCTTCAGAAACGTCAATTATTTCCGGAGGTTTCTTTTTTACTGCTTCCGCTGTGTAACCCCTTACACCATAGGCGATATAATGTCTTATTGCGAGAGGCATTATTGAATAAAATAATTTCGTAATCGGGTTCGTTATAAATGTTCGCCAATATTGGTATTTAGTGTCATCTGTACATAATGTATCACCATGCATTAATAGTACTTTTTTTTGATTTAGATAAATTTCAGTCGGGTCATTTATAATTTTGCATCCAGTTATGTTGGCAAATTTTTTATTCAAATGAAAATCACGATTACCTCGCATAATATAAAGATTAACGTCTTTGAATTTTGAATAATCTTTTAGTATTTTAATTATTTCTTGATTTGTAGAACGTGTATCATCACATCCAATCCAAAAGTCATCAAATAAATCCCCTAAAATATAAAATGCATCTGCTTTTAAGGCTGGACCTGTCAACAATTTTTTAAATAGTTTAATTTTTTTCGGTCTTTGCTGACTTAGATGAAGATCGGATACAAAAAGAGTTGTCATCTCAGTACGTTTTTTTATTCGAGTATTTTTACTGTTTCGATTTGAATAACTTCTTCAGGCACATCTTGATGGCCGTTTCGAGATGTCGTTACCGTATCTTCTATACTGCTGACGACCTCCATACCATCGACCACTTTGCCAAAAACACAATAACCCCAACCTTGTTCAGTTTCAGATTGAAAATCTAGACCTCGATTATCTTCTGTATTAATAAAGAATTGTGCCGTTGCAGAATCTGGGTTTGCTGTTCTTGCCATTGCTATTGTTCCATCGAGATTGCTCAATCCATTGTTAGCCTCATTTTTGATAGCGGGATTTGTTGGTTTTGTCCCCATGTCTTTATCCATTCCTCCGCCTTGAATCATGAAGCCGGCGATAACTCGATGAAAAATTGTGCCCTCATAAAATCCGCTTTCAACGTAGTTTAAAAAGTTTTCAACTGTTTTTGGTGCTTTTTCATGATTCAGCTCAATAGTGATTGAGCCAAGTGAGGTTGTCATTTCTACCTTCATTATTTTTCTCCATTGATAGACATCACATTTAATATTAGTTGTGTTATAAGTGAATTATGCACACGCCACTGCGATTATGACAAATCTGTTTTGTTAGGCAATTAGCATTAATATAATATGCGCGAATTTACACTGGATTTGAATAAAAAATATGGTAGCCATATACAATAGTTTCACAAGAAAAAAAGAGCCTTTAAAATCAATCGATGGCGAAAAGATTCGAATGTATGTATGCGGTATGACCGTCTACGATTTTTGTCATATCGGTCATGCACGTGTGATGGTCGTTTTTGATATGGTTGCTAGGTATCTTCGAAGCGCCGGCTTTGATTTACTCTATGTTCGTAATATTACGGATATCGACGATAAGATTATAGAACGCGCTAAGGTTAATAATGAATCAATAACTGAGCTAACAAACCGATTTATTGAGGCAATGAATGTAGATGCACGCGCTCTAGGCGTTTTGCCCCCCGATATTGAACCCAAAGCTACTGATCATATGAATGAAATTATCAAGATGATCTCGAATTTAATAAAAAAAAATCATGCATATCTAGGTAAAAATGGAGACGTTTATTTTGATGTTAGTTCTTTTCAAGAATATGGAAAATTATCAGGAAAAAATACTGATGAATTGAGAGCTGGCGAGCGCGTTGAAGTACAAAAAGATAAAGAGGATCCGTTAGATTTTGTTTTATGGAAACCAGCAAAAGCAGGCGAACCAAAATGGCCTTCTCCTTGGGGTGAAGGTCGTCCTGGGTGGCATATAGAATGCTCGGCAATGTCTACTTATTGCTTAGGTAATCACTTCGATATACACGGAGGCGGCCAAGATTTGCAATTCCCTCATCATGAAAATGAGATAGCCCAATCCACATGCTCAACAGGAGAGAAGTTTGCAAATATTTGGATGCATAATGGATTTGTTAGAATCGATGAAGAAAAAATGTCTAAGTCGCTTAATAATTTTTTTACAATTAGAGAGGTCTTGAAAAACTATCAGCCTGAAGTCGTTCGTTTCTTCATTTTATCAAGCCATTATAGAAGTCCGTTAAACTATTCGGATGCTAATCTTGATGAAGCCAAGGCTTCACTTACAAGATTATATACAGCTTTAAGAGACTCAAAAAACGAATCTGATTTTGATATTGATAAAAATTATATCACTAAATTTAATTCATTTATGAATGACGATTTCAACACGCCAAAAGCGATTGCTTTATTACATGAGATTGCAAAGAAAATAAATCGATTGGAAGATAAAAATAATCAAGAATATATGGTCCTTGCGTCTACCCTAAAAAAACTTGCTTCTATACTAGGGCTGCTTGAGTTAAGTCCTCAAGATTTTTTACAGGGTAAAGAAAGTCAAAATGAAAATAATATCGATGATAATTATATTAATAACTTAATAGTGGAAAGGAATAATGCTCGTGAAAATAAAGATTTTGATAGAGCTGATTCAATAAGAGACGAGCTCAAAGAGCTAGGTATCAGCCTAGAAGATAGCGAAGATAGTACGGATTGGAGGCGATAGACATTTATAACTTTCCTAAATTGACGAGGTTTAATCACACGCGTATTATCCTCCGTCCGGTTAGAGGCTGGAGATATCAAGAGTTCGGGGCATAGCGCAGCCTGGTAGCGCATCTGCTTTGGGAGCAGAGGGTCGGGGGTTCAAATCCCTC
>MDSV01046425.1_pt1 | contig 18760 bp, 15 predicted proteins | sample 810851 | NCBI WGS metagenome assembly MDSV01 (sample SAMN05326640, study PRJNA326480) | marine metagenome | isolation source: seawater | place: Atlantic Ocean: North East | collected 2012 | reverse complement strand
CGATTATCCCAGATGAAGTTCTTCTACTGGGATCCGAAAGATGATCCAAGAGAGCCTGAATATTGGGAAGACTCACCTTCGGGTGGGTCTTTTTTATGACACTAAGTTTGTATTTTCTGTCGTAATTAGAGTATCTGACATGTATTGACTATTTCTATCATACTTCATTATTCTCTTATGTTCGTTAAGGAACATTTGTAGGAATGAACTTTTCAGTGGTCTTATTTCTCTTTTGACTTCATTTTTTACAGTTTCGTAATCAAAATTGGAAATACCTACAATTGGTGAAATTGTTTCTCCAGTATATGTTGTAGAAGATCCTGATTCATATTGAGTTCCACTACCAGATAGGTGTTTATCTGGATCTAAAGTTCCTATAGAGGATGGATTTGGTCCAGACCATTTATTTCCAGACCCACCATATCTCGCTGCAGGACCATCAATTTTGAAATCTTTATCTACTACTTGCCCTTCAGGTAATATTAGACAATTATTTTCATCTCTAACTTCTAATGTTTCATAATGATGAATTTCATGCATTCCTGCAAGACCATATTTTTCTTCAACATATTCATATAACTCTTTACTGGATAGTGGCCATTGATCTCTAAGGTTTGTTATTCCACACGAGATAATAACTACAAAATCTAGTTCTGCATCACCATATAGTTCTTCCGCAACAGTATCTGGTCTTGCACCATCTGCTATTAAAAAAGCATTGAAGATATTTGATCCTGGTTTTATGGTATTTAATAATTTATTTCTACGAAAAAGATTTTTAATTATAATAAAATCTTTTGATGATTTTTTATGAGATAAAGGTGATTGATACCTTATATTTGGTAGTTGTTTTAAATATGCCATTAGAATCCAACTCCTGTAGATACATCATCATAATCTTCATCATATATTGGATTTGTTTCTTTAAATACCATTGAAACTTTCATATGAACTGGTGTAGAATCTCCATATGTTGAATATGTTCCAGCACCAGTATAATTAACAGATAAATTTGTTAATGCACATGCTTTAAAAGAATTTAAAAATGGATGATCTTCTCCTCCACTTAAATATCTTAATAGGAATAAATCAGGTGAACTAAGATATAAACCCCTACCACCAGATTCAGCTCCAGTTTTAGGAGCCATGGATTTTTTCAATTGTCTTATTATTTGTTTTGCTCTGAAACCTTCATCAACACTTCTTGGTGTAAAGGTAAAATCAAATTTAAATTCTCTTAGAGTAACACCATCAAATAATAATTCTTTATTACTGTTTAATATTTTTCCTAAAGCTCTTGACATAACAGTGTTTGGTGTAACATTTGCTCCAAATTGATTGATAGCAACACCAGCTATTGATGCTCTTATTGTATTTTGAATAGTCTGACTATCTGTTCCTATACCCTCAAGATTTGCAGATCCAATCATACTATTTAATAATTCCTGAGATTTATTTAAGGTTTCACCAGGTTTGTTCATTAAACCTTGGGCAAAATCTAAACCAGCTAAGGTAAACATATTCATGGAATTAGCATTCCATGTGACAGCATTACCATCATTAACTTGCTTTGGTATTGGCAATTCTACATAAAAATTTGTATCAGTATCTTGTCCACCAGTATATCTTTTATTACTATGTTGTCCATATCTATCACTTGTTTCTTGTCCAGATAAATTCCCAACAGTACTACGATCAAACCCCTTGTCTAAAATTTTAGATTTATCAGCCTCACTCAGAACACCATCTTTACCCATTGCCATCTCCCATTTGCTAGTCTTGGTGTTCCACCGTACTTTTCTACCCTGAAGTGCTCCATAATATTGAGCATTTTGGACACCGTCTGCTCCTCCACCTAAAAGACTAAACCCTAAACCTTTTTTTGGTGGTTTATATTTTACTGACTGTATTAATAAACTATCTTCATTAGTCCCTCTTTTTAATGGGTAACTTAAAAAGAATGAGTTTCCATTTTTTTGACCACCAGTATAATGCGTCCCACCTACGTTTCCACCAACAGATTGAAGATCCCTAGAACCAAATTTACTTGCTAATTTTCTAATTCCTGAAAGCATTATTAGTCTCTAGATCAGTATTATCAGCTATTTATACGGAATTTTGCGAAAGGTATACCATCAAGATCAGAAAGTTCATTATCATTGATTTCATACAATCCACCAGGCACTTCATTCCAAGTATATTGCCTATGATCGTTCCAATGAAAATTGATTGCACGAAATCCCCATTCAAATATTGCAGTTACTCCTACTAAAGGATTTTGATCATACCTTATATTAGGTGTTTTAGGTGTATATACAAAAGTGTAGAATTTTCCTACTTCAGGAACCTTTCCACCTTCATTTAAGACGCTAATAATTTCCATCATTAGATCATCAGGATCTTCTGTCCCGATTAGATTATCTCGTATCTCTCTAACTCTACTCATTTAATTCCTAGTTCTTTTTCAGTAACTACTTTAAATTCCCATTGACGATCTGCACACCATTCTCTTGCTTCTTTCCATTTTGCTTGGTTCTTAGCATATTCAAATGCTTCACGAATATATCCTTTAGTTTGCCTTTTTGGTTTTTTAGGTGGACTACATTGTTTTAAAGGTTTAACTTCAATAACATATTTTTTTATAGCACCACCAGTTTCTTTTACCTTCATGTAGAAATCTGGAAAGTATCTGTGAGGTTTTTGATCTACGGGAGACACATAAGGTATTGCTATTTCTTCACTTGCCCATTCTAATACATTTGCATTCTTATCACAGTAAACCATAAATTTTCTTTCCCATAATGATCGAAATACTATATTAGTAGGATCACCTTTATATTTGCGAGGAAAAGATGGTTGATACTTTCCTTTATAAGCCATCTAAATAGAAATGATATAATACATCTATTTAGAGTGCCAGCACCAATTCCAAGGAAAATATCGCAAATGATGCCAACTTTTCAGAATGTGGCACAAACTTCCAATTATTTGGTTCAGTTTGGTCTGCCATCTTTTGGTGGGTTGAGAGGTTTTTTGCAGAAAAAAGGGATAGATTATAGATTTCATAATAATGAAATAGGTCTTTTGTGTAGTAGTGCTTTTCTACCAGGATCTGCATTTGCCCCAGAAGTTGTAACAGGTGAATATCAGGGGGTAGTTGAAACTATACCTCATACTAGAAATTTTACTAGAATTAAATTAGAATTTTATGTAGATAATGAATATAAATCTTTGAAATTTTTAGAACATTGGATGGAGTATATTAGTGGTGCAAATTCAAAAGTATCTCCTTTAGATGATGCATATTATTTTAGATTTAATTACCCAGAAGAATATAGATCAAACCAAACTAAGATAATTAAATTTGAAAAAAATTATAGACAGTTTCTTGAATATACTTTTAAAGGACTATTTCCTTTAGCATTGGATTCTACACGAGTTCAGTATCAAGATTCTAAAGTTTTAAAAGCAACATGTTCTTTTGCTTATGAGAGATATATTTGTGGAGAAGCTTCATCTGCTTCTGATAGAAGAGGAACTAGTATGAATAATAAATCTCAAGCAGCTAGTAGATTTGGGGGCAGTATTGATTTTGGTTCTCCACAGGATGCTCTTAATAATGGTGCTCCTACAACAAATGAAGTTGTAAAAGAAGTTAATAAGGTTAAAACTATTACTGGTCAAGATGGGTTCAAATATGAATTTGGTTCAAAAATAGATGAAACTTTTGGACATGAGATAAGAACTTTCAAATAACCCACCTATATACATATATGATTTGTTATAACATATTATGCCTTTACCAAAAATTTCAACACCTTCTTATGAGTTGGTAGTTCCTTCTACAAAGAAGAAAATTAAATTCAGACCTTTTTTAGTTAAAGAAGAAAAAATTCTTATTTTGGCTATGGAGAGTCAAGATAATGTACAGATTGCAAATGCTATTAAGGATGTTTTATCCTCATGTATTTTAACAAGAGGAGTTAAAGTAGATAAACTTGCTACTTTTGATATTGAATATTTGTTTCTTAATATTCGTGGAAAGTCTGTTGGTGAAGAAGTTGAAGTTATGGTCACTTGTCCTGATGATGGTGAGACACAGGTTCCCACTACTATTAATCTTGATGAGATAAAAGTGAACATTAATAAAAAGCATTCTAGTGATATTAAACTAGATGATACTTTAACTTTGAGAATGAGATATCCTTCTATGGAAGAGTTTATTAAAACAAACTTTACACCTAGTGGTGATGTTAATGTAGATGATACTTTTGAGATGATTTCATCTTGTATAGATCAGATATATTCTGAAGAGGAATCTTGGGCAGCATCTGATTCTACTAAAAAAGAATTGAATGAATTTGTTGAGCAATTAAATTCAAAGCAATTTAAACAAATTGAAGAATTTTTTGAAACTATGCCTAAATTATCTCATACTGTTAAAGTTACAAATCCAAAAACAAAAGTTCAAAATGACGTTGTGTTGGAGGGTCTGCAAAGTTTTTTCGGGTAAGTATGGCTCATGAAGATCTTGAGTCATACTATAAGGTTAATTTTGCGTTGATGCAACACCATAAATATAGCTTAACGGAGCTAGAAAATATGATTCCGTGGGAAAGGGAAATTTACTTATCTCTTTTAAAGCAATATATTGAAGAAGAAAATTTAAAACAGCAACAAAATGGCTGAACCCATTAAATCACCAATAGCATCAGGAATAACTGCCGTAAGAAATACTGTTTCTTCTAATGTGTTTAGTGGTGTGGGAAATACTGAGATTGATCCAGTATTTACAAAATGGGTAAAGACTAGAAGTGATGGTGCGGATGATAATGTACGTGCTCAAAATGCAAATACATTAACTAATATAGATGTACAATTAAAAAATATTAGTAATCAGAATAGTGTATTAACTAGTGCCTTACAGGTAATAGCATCAAATTTAAATGTAGCGACAGAGTTAGATAAAAGAAGAGAAGTAGCAAAAGCAAAAAGAGAACGGCAAGCTGCAGAAGCTGGATTGCGTTCAGGAAAAGAACAGCAAATTGAATCAAGAATTCAAATGGCACTCATGGCTCCTGTTAAGAGAGTTGGTGCTAAACTTAAATTTGGTTTGAATAGATTAACTTCTTTCTTTGCTATTTTGTTAGGTGGATGGTTAATTGATAAAACTGTCTCATTCTTACGAGCATTATCTGAGGGAAATCAAGATAAAGTAAAAGAAATACGTGTTACTATATTAAAAGGTCTTTTACTTGCTGGTGGAGCTCTTTTCCTTCTTAAAGCAGGTCTTACAAAGATTACATTTACACTTGCTACATTAGCTGGAACTGTTGCAACATTCGGATTTAGGAATCTTGTATCTAGACCATTCCAAGCCATAGTTAATTTTTTAGCCAAACAAAGATTACTTAGTAATTTTAAAGGTGTTCAAGTTCCTGGTCCTGGTAGTGGCACTGGTAGTACTCAAGTAACACCACCAAAAACTGGTAATACTAAGACAGATACAAAAGGTAATACTAATATAAAAAACCAAAAGGGACCAAGACCAAACTTACCTAATACTAGATTTCAACAAGGTGTTTTCACAAAACCAGGAAATTTACAACTATTAATAGCTGCACTTTACTCAGCTCAAAATATTGCTGAAGGTGCAGATGCTACTACAGAATTATTGGATACTGGTGCAGGTTTAACTGCTATGGGATTTGCTCCTTGGTTGACTAGCCTGATGGGATTAAAAGGTCCTTGGGGTTTGCTTTCAAACATTATTCTTTCTAATATATTATTCACAGGTGGTAGACAACTTAGAGATCCATTATATCAAAACACTTTAAAACTAGCACAATGGATTAGAACGCCAGGTAATGAGAATAAAACTATAGATGATTTACCTCCAGATCTTAAGGAGACTATTATAAACGAATTGGGTCCTGGTGGAAAATTAGAACAATTGGGTAAGGATTTGGAAAGTGGTGATATAATGCCATCTGTAATGTCTGATATAGATCCATCAGAACTTATAAAAGAAAAGGATAAAAATACTAAAGATTTAATATCAAACATGATGGGTAGAGGTGCTGCTAAAGCAAGAATGGAAGCAGCAGAAGAAGAGAAAAATAATAAGGAAATTGAAGCTAAAAAAATATCTGATCAGAAAATAATAGCAAGTAAGAATAAATCTGAGACTAAAAACCTAGTTGATAATTTATCTAATTTGGCTGAGGTATCACCAACAATTATACCTTTACCAATTGGAGATAGTGAACAATCTCAAGATGGTAGTAATGTAGCTGCTGGTGCTCAGGGTGGATCTGTGCCAAATATATCTTCATCAAATGTTGCTAATAGTTATGTTTATCTTGCTCTGAAGCATTATCAGGTAGCACCAGTATAGTATGGCTAAGACTCCGTTAGTATCATCTGCAGATAGCCTTACTAATATAAGTAAGTCTTTAACAACTTTTGCGTCTAGCATGAGTAAATCTAGTCTTCTTGCTAGAAATATTGCAAAATCACTTAATAAAGATAATATATTTAAAAAACAAGTTATATCAGATGATGAATCGTTTTTTGTTAAAAGGAGACAGTCTTTTTTAAGAAAGAAGAGAGAGGAGGAGATAGAAGCGAATAATACAGTTTCTGCAATTAAAGCACCAGGAAGAGTTATAAAAAATGCTGCTAAAGGATTTTTAGGTCGTTTGATGGATTTCTTTACCTTTACTATGTTAGGTTGGGCAATATTCCAAATACCTAAGATTATTAAGGGTATTGGTAATTTGATTAAGAGAATGGGAAGACTCAAGGATATTCTTACAGGATTTCTTGGGGGAACTGTTGAAATGTTTAATATTATGGCTGAAAAATTAGATGGTGTATTGTCTTTTATTTTTCAATTTGATTTTGAAAAGGATAGAGATGAGATAGCGAAAAATGTAGATACTCTTAATAGAAGATTTGGTAGAATGAATAGTGATCTTACTGCTGGTATTAATGAATATGTCAGTTATGCAGATCAGGTTGATAAAGAAACTGCTGCATTACCAGATCCAGAAGATGAAGAGGAAGAAGAAAAAAATTGGTTTGGTAAATTTACTGACTGGGTTATTACACCTGTAGAGGAGAATGGTGATGTAGAAGATACTGATACTACAACTGATGAAGTAGAAGAAGTTACTGATGATCTTGAAGGCATTACAACAATGGCTACTGGTGGACTTCTTAAAAAGGGAGAAACTGCGGTGGTTGGTGATGATCCTAGTGGTAAAGGAAAAGAATCTAAAGAGTTAATTGTTGCTGATAAGGATTTACAAGTTATTCCAAATAATATTTTGGGTGCTTTGGAGTCTATTACTAAATCTGGGTCAAAAATAGACCCTTCATCCATGTTTGATAGTGGATCTATATCTTTATCTGGTATTAAATCACTAAGATCTACCTTGAAATCAACTGCAGAAGAAATGAGACCTATGATGGAAGGATTTGTAGGATCTATGAAAAAGACTATGAAAGATGAAGGTATAACAGATTCTCTTAAGCAAGTTAATGAAACAATTGGTCCAGAATTAAAAGGTGTTTTTAAAGATGTTGAGAATAATTTTATTAATACACCAGAGGTTGAGAATTTAAAGGAAAGTTTAAAGGGTGTTGTTGAAGCTTTAAAACCAGAAAGAAAATCTCAAATTATTACGGTTCCTATTCCTACACAAAATTCTAATAAACAAAATATGAATGTTAATGTATCTGAGGGATCTGTAAGTAGAGTAAGTCGTGGGGTAAATATAAAGGAGTATTATAAACACTTATCAACGTTAGTTACGGCATATACTTAAATGGCAGCATTAGATAAATCTATTTACGAAGAAATTATAATAACATCAGCAGATGGTAGTAAAACTGTTGATATTGCAATGGGTTCTTTAACCATTGATTATTATGAGGATTTATTTTCACCAGTTACAACTATTAGAATGATAGTTGCTAATGATGGTTATACTATAACGGGTGAAGATGGAAATCTTCAATCTGTTTATAATGGATTGCCTTTAAGGGGTGGAGAAACTGTTAGTATAAAAATTAAAGCAAATTGTGAAAGTAATCCAGGATTAGATTTTACAGACAGACCATTTTTTGTGTCAAGTATTGAAAATGTTATTGTTACTAGAAAGACTGAATCATTTTTATTAAATTTAGTTTCTATTGGATCAATAACAAATGAAACTTCTAGAGTTGGTAAAAAGTTTCCAACATCTCTTAAAATATCAGAATCTGTTCAAGATATAGTTAAAACTTATTTGAGTGATGAGCGTGATGTTGATATAGATCCTACTCAAAATAAGTATGGTTTTATTGGTAATATGAGAAAACCATTTACTACTTTAATATGGTTAGCTTCAAAATCTGTTCCTGAAAAATCTGAAAAAGATTCTACTGCTGGATATGTTTTTTATGAAACTAAATCTGGATATCATTTCAGATCTATTGATAGTCTTATAGATGCTTCTCCTATAGAAAAATATCATTATACAGAGGTTATAAGATCTGATCCTAATGAAGATTATAAGATAATTGATTATAGAACATGTTTAAATGAAGATGTTTTGGGTAAACTTCAGAGAGGTGCATATTGTAGTTATCGAATATTTTTTGATCCTTTGACTTTTACTTATACAGATCCTGCTAAAGGTATATTTAATGAAGAGAATTATAAAGGTAAATCAAAGACATTAGGTAAAGAAGTTAATTTGCCAGGTAATTTGGGTAGTTCTCCTAGTAGATATATTACTGCGGTAAAAGATATTGGGACTTTAGAGAAGAAATCTGAGAATTATAAAGATGAAAATGCAGATCCAACTCTTAGTCAATCTCAATCTATGATGAGATATAATTCTATTTTTTCTCAACAAATGGTAATGACGATTCCATCGAATACTAATCTAGAGGCTGGTTCTTTAATTGAATGTGAGTTCCAATTAGCATCTGCTGAAAAGGATGCGACTGATACTGAGCAAAGTGGTCTATATATGATTAAAGAGTTATGCCATCATTTTGACAGTTGTGGATCATATACATCATTAACTCTAATTAAAGATACATTTGGATCTAAGTAATGTTAGAAGAATCAATATTAAAAAGTAATTTTGTAGGAAGGGATGGATTCAAGTGGTGGATCGGTCAAGTTGGTCCTGAAAGTTGTCAAGGAGATCAGATAAATGAAACTGGAAATGCTTGGGGAAATAGAATTAAAGTAAGAATCATGGGGTATCATCCTCAAGATCCAATTGAATTGCCTGATGATGATTTACCTTGGGCACAAATTTTATTACCAGCAACTGCAGGAACAGGTGGTGGTGGAATGAATAGGTCAATTAGGTTGACTCCAGGTGATAGTGTATTTGGATTTTTTCTTGATGGTGATGATGCACAATTACCTGTTATATTGGGTGCTTTTGGTAGACCTTCATTTGATCAACCATTAGGTCCTTACAAACAACCATTCCAACCATATACGGGATTTACATCAGAAAATCCTCCTAGTGCTTTTTTCGTTAATTCTGAAGTTGGTGATTGTTCTGGATCTCAGGTTATTTCTTTACCTGCAGATTTACCAGATAAATTATGTAAAGTTTTAAATGAGAAAAAGTTAAATAAATTTATTGGGGATTTTGGTGAGAAGATAGGTAAACTTAAATTTAATAAAGAGAAGTTAAAATCTTCTTGTATGGCATTGGGTAGAGTAATTGACATTCCATCTTCAAAATTACCTAATGCGAAAATCTGCATGACATTAATATCATCAGAAACTGAAAATATGATGAGTGATATTAAAAAGATAAAAGAGCAGTTTAATCCAGAGGCATTTAAAGAAGAAATGTCTGGATTGTTTGATTTGGAAGAAGTTCAGGAAGTTGCAGGTGAATTGGAATCTGCAGCAAATGAATTGAAAACTGTTTTTAAACCTTTTATGGATTCAAAGGTATCAGAACTTCAAGGTATTTTAAAATCAGAAGTAGCAGCAAGAAAGGATAGTGCAGCAAAACATTTAAAAATTTTAGGTGGTGGGATGGCTGCTTCTATGATGAGTAATCTAGAAGGCGAAATTGCTAGTAAGGCTAATGCTGGATTGAAAAAAGTTGGTGCTGCCGAGTTCGCAAAAGTATTTGCAGCAACTAAAAAAAGAAGTGTGGCAAAGATTGCTGCTATTAGATTGCAAGAATCATTTCTTCCAGCACTTAAAGATTTTAAGTCAGGTATGCCATGTGTTCTTCAAAATGTAACCGATGGTCTAGGAGATTCTCTTTTTGGTATGTTAGATGGTCTTGCTGAGAATGTTGATAATTTTACAAGTTGTATTCAAACACAATTACTTTCTGGTATAACAAATAGTATAATTGGTGGTCTTACCAAAGGTATTATGCCATCTATTGCAGGTATATCTAAACTTACTGGTGGACTTGATATTGGAGGATTTCTTAGAGGTAAAGCTGAAAATTTATTAGATATTGCTAGTATTTTTGAATGTGAAGATTCTCCACCTTTAAATCCAATAGATGTTCAGAAGATAACATTTGGTGGTGGACCAAAACAAGCAGTTGATTCTTTAGTAGATGATATCCTATCAGTTGCGAATAAGGCAGATTCTTTAACTGGAGGATTAGTGGATGCTGTTCAAGGTTTGAGTGTTGCAGGTGGTGGATTAGGTATGTTTGATTTTATGAATCCAAGTGTATCTGTTCCTGGATTTAAGAGTCCACTTGGCGAATGTTATACTGGTCCAAAATTAAGTTGTGCTGGAGTAAAGATTAATATTTTTGGTAAAGGTGGTGTAGGTGCAAATGCTAGAGCAATATTTGGGAATAAAATTGGTAAGGGAGTAGAGGCAGTTGGTAGTATTATTGGTATTGATTTAAAGAGTGGTGGATCTGGATACAACGGTAATCCATTTATTGAGATTGTTGATGATTGTGAGCAGGGTTATGGTGCTGTTGCTCAAGCAATTGTTGATATGGATAGAGAATCTCCAACTTATCAACAAATTGTTGATGTTGTTATGATTTCTATCGGTGAAAATTATCCTATTAAAAATGATGATGATAGTGATGATCAAGTACCTGTTGTGGTTGATCATATTGTTGTGATTAATCCTGGAACTGGATATGATAAGGATGATGTAATTGAAGATTCATCTGGTAATGAATATAAACCTTTAGTTGATGCAACTGGTCGTATTGTTACTGTTATTCCCCCAGACAATACTCAAAATAATGTTTCTGAAATTAATGACTTCCCTGAACTTACAATTAGAACTCAAACTGGTGAGGGTGCTGTATTAAGAGCACAGTTGAAACCGAGACCTGAATATCAAGGTGAAGTTAAGCAAGTCATCGACTGTATTAGTTGAAATAAATAAAAGGGTAAGGTATTAGAGTATGACAAAACAACCAAGTTGGCAAAAAAGACAGGTCGATTCTTTTGGTAAGTTTAGGATTGAATATGGTTCTCCAACCAATCAGATGACTGGTCAAAGAGTTTATACTCTAATGGCAGAAGGCACTGGTGGTAATTCCAAATTGGGTATGAGAGATGATGGAAATTATGATATACAAGTTGATCAAACTATTACTATAGCTGGTGGAACTAAAGGGACACCTCCAAGAGATGGTAATGGTGTTGTAATTACTTCTGTTGAGGGTGGAATTTCAATTACATGCCAAAAGGGGAAACTTAGTTTAGTTGCTGAAGAGATTGAACTTGTTTCTGGTAAAGACATCTGGTGTTCTGCATTAGGTGGTCAGATGGTCATTAATTCAAAAAAATGCCATTTTAAGGTGAAAGATCTTGATGTTGATATGGGTATGTTTAGAGGTAATAATATACCAGGTGATGTTGTAGTTCGTGATGCTGGATTCTTGGCAAAAGTTTGTGCAGGAACCGAAGTAAATTACCAGTTTTAATAACTAATGTCAGATTCAAATCCAGACGAAGCTTCATATCCAAATTTAGAATCGGTAAACGATGGTAATAACCATAGAGTCAGTAATGTTGCCGAATTCTATAATGATGTCCATGTTTATGGAAAATTATATGCTGATTTAGTTGGTGGATTAACTGGTGATGGTGATGGAACTTTAGTAGTATCTAATTTAGATGTAACGAATAATGTTAATATTGGTGGAGATTTAAATGTAGAGGGTCTGATTGATACAGACTATCTTACAGTTTTTCAAAGATTAAATGTTGGTGCTGCTGGAACTATATTTGTTGCTATTTCTACTACTAATGGTAGGGATGGAGAAGGTCAGATTGGAGGTCGTGTAGGTGTAGGAACTACTCAACCTGCTGGTAGATTCGAGGTTGGTATTGGTGGAGAAGGTTTAGATCCAGAAGATCCTGCAGATCCATTTGAATCTATTTTTATTATCCATCCAGAAGGTGGGGTAGGAGTTGGAACTACAGCCCCTGTCGGAAAATTCCAGGTAGGAGTAGATTGTCTAACTATCACCAATGACTGTAGGGTTGGTCTGGGAACAACTCAACCTGCACAAAGATTCCAAGTTAAAGATGGTATAGGTGGTGCAGTAATAAGTAATGCTGGACAAGTTGGTGTAAGAACTTCTACTTTTGAAGGGACAGAAGTCTTTAAAGTAAATTCAACCGATAAATGTTTTGTTGTTACTGATGAGGGTAATGTTGGTATAGGAAGTTTAGATCCTACTGCTGTTCCTAATTACAATACTTCTGATGGAATAGTAAAACTGAATGTAGAAGGAACAGTTAAGATTGATCGAAATATAATTGACTCTGCTGATTCTCCAGGTGCAAATGGATATTACTTAGCAAGAGATGGAAATGGTATTAGATGGCAGCAAGCATCTCCTATTAATCTTGATGGAATGTATGTTCAAGATGAGGGTGCTAATCTTCCTGTAGGTGGAACAGCACAGCTATTCCAGTATTTAAATTTTGTACAATTAGATAGTCAAGGTCTTGGAGTAGACACTTTAATTCCAATACCAGATCCAGCAAACCCAACTGCAGTTGCAAAAATACAAACACAGGATTTATGGGGACATACTAATTCAGCAAACAATTCTCCAATCTATAGGATGACGAAGGTTGGTATTAAGAATCAAACACCAGCAGTAGAATTGGATGTAAGTGGAGAACTTCATGTAACTGATGCTGTTGATTTTGATGATACTTTAAATGTTGATGGTGATGTCACATTAAATGCTAAATTAGATGTTGATGGATTAACTACATTTAATGATGGTACAGATTCGACAGGAACTACTTCAGGTTCTGTTCAGATTGATGGTGGTGTTGGTATTGTAAAGAAATTAAATATTGGTGGTCAGACAAGAGTTTATGATACTACTGATGCTTCATCTTGTACTACAGGTGCTTTAATTGTATCTGGTGGTGTTGGTATTGCTAAGAAACTTTTTGTTTGTGGTGACACTGAATTAGAGAAACTTACAATAGATGATACAACAGATTCTGTGAACTGCACTACTGGTGCTTTAATTGTTAAGGGTGGTGTTGGTATTGGTAAGAATGTTAATATTTGTGGTGAAGTAGATATTGTTGCGTCAACACAATCAACTGATAAGGATAGTGGTGCTTTAGTTGTTGAGGGTGGTGTTGGTATTGAGAAAAACTTAAATGTAGGTCAGAATACAAAACTTCAAGGAACCTTAGAATTAGAAAATCATATAATTGATAAGTTTGATAGTAATGGTGTTGGAATATGTAAAACTGACTATAGACTTTCTTCCTTTGATACTGGTGTTGGTGTTGGAGTATCTTGGAGACCTTCTGGAGTTCAAACTAAGAGAACTATTTGGGTTACTAAGAATGGATGTGATATTAACAGTGGATTACTAGAGGGTGATGCAAAGTATACTATATCTGCTGCAGCAGCAATAGCACAAGAAGGTGATACAATTAAAGTTCGTTCTGGTGTTTATTATGAAGATAATCCAGTTGGTTTAAGAACTGATGTTGCTATTTCAGGTGAGGATTTAAGATTAGTTACTGTTGTTCCAAATAATACTAATAAAGATTTATTCCACGTTAGAAATGGTTGTTTGGTAGAAAATATGAGTTTTAAAGGATCTGGTGGGACAACAACAACCCATCATGGATTAGCAGCAGTTGCCTTCCCCCCAATAGTTCAATCAGATTGGGCAATTGGTGGATATATTGCTCCTGGTCCTTCTAATGAAGGTCCTAGAGGAAGATACCAAAGTCCTTATGTTAGAAACTGCACTAACTTTATGAGTGGTAGTATTGGTATGAAGATTGATGGAGATCATGTTGATGCTTCATATACAGGAACCAATGATCTAGGACAAGATCTTAAGAGTATGGTTTGCGATTCCTTCACACAATATAATGAGGCTGGTATTGGTGTTTCTATTACTAATAAAGGATATGCTCAGTTAGTTTCTATATTTACTATTGCTTGTGAGAAAGCAATCTATTGTGATAGTGGTGGACAGTGTGATCTTACAAACTCTAACTCATCATTTGGTAAGTTTGGATTAGTTGCTGATGGTACAAGTGGTGTAGAATTTGATGGAAATTTAGCTGTTGCTATGGATCCAGAAGCTGATTTTATTATTGTTGCTAATTCTCAAGATCAGAGTAATAATAATAGAACTCCTTTTGATGGACAGGGTGCATACTTCCATTTGGATATGGCTGATTATCCTGATACAATTTCAACAGCTGTAATAACTGAACCAATGCAAACTATTAGATCTATTATAGTTGAGGATGGTGGTAATCCTGGTGATTATGCTGCATCTGCACCTCCTCTTGTTACTGCTACTCTTCCAGAAGGACCAGAAGCAATTATTGCTGAGTTCTCACCAAACGTAAGTGCTGCTGGAACAATTACTTCTGTTGATGTTATTGCAAGTGGTAGAAATTTCTTACCAACACAGAATGTTGTTATTAGTATTTCTGGAACAGGGAATGCACAATTAACAGCAGATATGGATCCAATTCTATATACTGTAAGTGAATCAACTGAGGTTTCTAATATAGGAATATCAACAGTTACTTTTAATGAATTTATTCCATATGGAGTAAAAGCTACTTCAAAGGTTGAATTTGTAAGATTAAGTAGGATTATTACTAGTTCACATTCGTTTGAGTATGTGGGTGCTGGTCAGGATATAAATACAGCTAACCCATTCCAGGCTGGAAAACCGATACCAGAGAATGAAGTTGTTGCTATTAATGGCGGTCAAGTTCCATTCACAAGTACGGATCAAAAAGGTAATTTTAGGATTGGTGATGGATTGACTATTGACCAGACAACATCTACTATTCGTGGTAGAGATTTCAATAGAGCAATACAAGCACAATTAACACCATTAATATTAGCATTAAGATAGTATGGCAATAGCACCAGTAAATAAGTTTATTAATGTTGCTGTTCCTGTGGCACCAGGAGTTCAGAAACTTTATGAGGTTCCAACTGGAACTTCTGCTTTATTGCTATATGCACAAGTTGCTAATGTTGCCATTGGTGTGACTTATCCTACCACTACTTTTTGGCAAAGAAGAACTCAAAGAAGCACTGGTAGTGTAAGTGATATAAGAGTAATACAGGATGCAGAAATACCACCACAGGATGCATTGGTTATGGTGGATGGTAGAATCGTATTAGAAAAAACTCCATTAGTAATAGATAGTTTATACATTCGTGGAACACAGCAAGGAGTTGGTATAGTTACTAATGTAGTTTATGATGAACCATCGGGAATTGCTACAGTTTCTACTTTAATAAAGCACGAATTTTCTGAAAATCAGAAAATTACTATGGGTGGTATGTGGTTTACTTGCCCAACTTATTCTGGAATTACTACCAATCTTTTCCCAAGTCCACAAAGATCTTATACTGTAGATCAGATTATAGGTAATGTTGGAACTTCTAAAACATTTTCAATTGATATTGGTGGTGGAGGAGGAAATCCTCATGTTTATAATACAGCAATACACAGATTTGTAAGAGCTAATCTTCAATGTGTAGAAGTAACTGCAAGTTCAAATGTTGCTGTAGGAACTAAATTTAATGTAACTAATGCATCTTATGTGGGATCTACAGGAGAATTGGAATTAACTATTGGTGCAAATACTTTAGCAAATGGAGATACAATAAAAATAGCAGAAAGATCCATAGTATTGACTTGTTCTATGGACAATCATTTTAGTGAACACGAATATCCAAGAACAACAGATCCTGTATATGATTCTTCAATAACTCTTGCAGTTGGTGTTGCTAATAGCACAATTAGAGTTAATGTTGGTAAATCACACGCTGGTGGTTTTGTTGGTCCATTAGAAATGGAATTGACTGCGAGTATCCTAGAGAATAGTAATGTCTAAGAGATATTTGAGTGGAAGGGTTAAAAGAACCCCACAAGATCAATTAAAAGATAATGAAAGGTATCTCGGATTAGAACAAGCAGAACCTAATCTTTCTGATCCAGTTTATGCTGGTCCTGTTCCTGCAGGTCAGCAGTATCAATTAGTTGCTGTTCCTGGTTTTGAAGGTAAAAGATATTGGGTTCCTGTTGGTGGTGGATTAATTCCAGGTGCTATTAGTGTATATGATGAAGGAGTTCTTGTTAGTGCTGCAAGTAGTATTACCCAACTTAATTTTGTTGGTGCAGCAGTAACGGCACAAGTTGATGTTATGCATCCTTCAGGACATCCAGGTGTTGCTGCGACTGTAACTGTTATACCTGTTACTATTGGTTCTGATCCTCCTATTAATCCAAATCATGGAGAGTTATGGTGGGAAGATGATATAGGTGATTTATGTATTTGGTATGATGATGGTGATAGTAGTCAGTGGGTTACTGTAGTCGCTAGTGGAAATGGTGGAGGTCCTACAGGTCCTGCTGGTCCAGATGGTCCTCCTGGTGCTCCAGGTAGTGGTGGTCCTAATGGTCCTCCAGGTCCTCCTGGTGCAGATGGTGGAATTGGTACTCCAGGTGGACCTGGAGGTCCAGGTGATGATGGTCCTCCAGGTCCTCCAGGTCCTCCAGGTCCAAGTGGTGGTCCTCCTGGTCCTCCAGGTTCTGACGGTCCTCCTGGTCCTCCAGGTTCTGATGGATCCGATGGATCTGATGGAAGTACAGGTCCTCCTGGTCCTCCAGGTCCTGGTGGTCCTGATGGTCCTCCTGGTCCTGGTGGTGGAACTGGATCTCCTGGTCCTACTGGTGATGATGGTCCTCCTGGTCCTCCTGGACCTGCTGGTGGTCCTCCTGGTCCTGAAGGTCCACCTGGATCTCCTGGTCCTTCAACTCCTGGTCCTACTGGTAATGATGGTCCTCCTGGTCCTCCTGGACCTGCTGGTGGTCCTCCAGGTCCTCCTGGTCCTCCTGGTGGAGATGGTCCTCCTGGTCCAGATGGTGATGATGGTTCACCTGGTTCTCCTGGTCCTCCAGGTTCTGATGGTGCGATACCTGCTGGTGTTATTACTATGTGGTCTGGTGCAGAAAATGCTATTCCAACTGGATGGACATTATGTGACGGACAAAATAGTACACCAGATTTAAGAAATAGATTTGTTGTTGGTGCTGGAACTGGTGGTAATTATTCTGTTACTAACACTGGTGGTAGTGCAAATGCAGTAGTTGTAGCTCACTCACACACTGCAAATACTTCTGTTAGTGGTGCTGGTTCTCACACTCACTCATTCTCAGGATCTGGATCAGATTCTCACACTCACTCATTCTCAGGTTCGGATTCATTCTCTGCATCTGGATCTCACTCTCATACATGGTCTGGATCTTCTTCTCACACTCACGGTGGAACTGCTACTGATTCTGGTCACCAACATACAACTGCTATTCCAATGATGAATACTGTTGCTGGTAATTCAGGAACTCAGAGTATTTGGGGTAGTGTTCAAAACTCTCTAACTTGGGGTGCATCTGCACAGATTAGTTTCTCAGGTGGTCCTGCAACAGTTAGTCTTTCAGGTTCTACAAGTTCTGAAAGTGTAAGTGTTTCTGGTTCTGTATCAGTATCTGGATCTACAAGTAATGAAGGTGTAAGTATAAGTGTTTCTGGAACTACTGGACCTGGTGGTTCTGGTGTAAGTGGTAGCACTACTATTGGTACTGAAGGTGTTACTGCAACTAATAAGAATTTACCTCCATATTATGCTCTATGTTACATCATGAAAACTTAAAATAAATAAAGAGGTATATTAATATTTAATGTCAGGACATACTCCCAGAATTGATTTTCCATCTAATCCTAATGTAGGAGAAGATTATGTTTACAATAACTCCATTTGGAGATGGGATGGTTATGTCTGGAGAAGAATTCCTGATCCAGGTGCTCCAGGTCAACCTGGTCCTACTGGTGCTCCTGGTTTAACTGGTCCTTCTGGTCCTCCTGGTTCTGAAGGTCCTGTAGGTCCTCCTGGACCTGCTGGTGGTCCTCCTGGTCCTCCAGGTGATGATGGTTCACCTGGTTCTCCAGGTGCAGATGGTCCTCCTGGTATTGGTGGTCCAACTGGTCCTCCTGGTCCTGGTGGAAATCCAGGACCTCCTGGTCCTTCTGGTGTTGGAACTCCTGGTCCAACTGGTCCTGTAGGTCCAACTGGTCCTGTAGGTCCTGATGGTCCATCTGGTCCTCCTGGTCCTGGTTCAGGTCCAGCAGTTACTGAAGTATTTGTAAAACAATATAAACAAGATGGCGTAGAACGAAGTTGTGAAAGTCCTGTTTT
>MDSV01200665.1_pt1 | contig 18761 bp, 28 predicted proteins | sample 810851 | NCBI WGS metagenome assembly MDSV01 (sample SAMN05326640, study PRJNA326480) | marine metagenome | isolation source: seawater | place: Atlantic Ocean: North East | collected 2012 | reverse complement strand
TTCAAGCGAAGCGCAGTCAAAGTATGGTGGAGTGAAAGATTATAGAGCTAGTGAAGGTCGTGTAAAAGAAGTGCCATACAAGGGGAAAGCAAAAGATATTATATTAGATGTGCTAGGTGGGTTGCGTAGTGCTTGTGCATACATTGGAGCAACCAAACTCAAAGACATGAACAAGTGTGCAGAATTTAATTTAGTAAACAGAACACATTTTGATCAGAGTGTATAATGGACAGAATACATCCTGCGACATGGATTTTATGGGGATTACTAATGATTAGTATAGCTACTAACTATGTTCAACTTATACAAATACGAAGACTTGAAAAAGAAATAGCACCTATTATAATAAGACCACACATTAAGCTATACGAAAAACCAGAAGAGTATAAAATATGGCATTGCCAGCAATTGTAATTTCAACACTGTGTTACGTAACAACGTGTATTACTTGTATTCGTGGAGCAGACTACCCACATGCTTTAATGTGGTTTGCATACGCTCTTGCAAATTTAGGATTATTGTGGTATGAGTACGAAAAAGTGGGACGATAGATTCCTAGTCTTAGCCAAACTAATCGGATCGTGGTCGAAAGACCCGTCAACTCAAGTGGGTGCTGTAATAGTTGATGATAAAAATAGAATTGTATCCGTTGGTTACAATGGTTTTCCAAGAGGTGTAGAAGATTCAGAAAAAAGACTTTGCAATAGAACAGAGAAGTATGATATCATAGTACATGCAGAGGTAAATGCTATAGCTTTTGCAAATAAATCAGTAGAAGGATGCACATTATATATTGATCCATTTGAACCATGCTCAAGGTGTGCTGGTATAATTATACAGAATGGAATCAAAAGAGTTGTATCATATAAAAATAAAAATGACAGATGGGAAAAGGATTTTTCGATATCTAGAAAATTATTCACCGAAGCTGGACTCATAACGGATTATTATGATGTATGATGATTACGGAAGAAGAGGATCGACTAGAGAACAAATAGATGATTTAGTTCGTGAGTGTGTAAGAACTAACAATGAAATTATAATCATAGAATTGATCTTGCAGTTAGAAAAAGATTATATAGATATCGCAAGGTTGGCAACGATGGATGAATACAGACCTGATTGGACTCATGAAGAAGTTTTAACTTACATGACCTATAACACGTAGTTGTTTTTTTAAATTATTAAAGCTATAATAAATAAACCGAAAGGAGAAAAAATGTCAATCGAAGATATGGCTAAAGCACATTTGTCTAGTGTTCAGAAAGCAATTGTTGATCTACAAACACAAAGAGAAAATGTTGATGCCGAAATTAACAAACTTACTGAGTATCTAAAGAATGGGCTTCAAGAACTTGAAAGTGCTAATACTGAAGATGCGCCAGTTGTAAAAGAGTAATAGTGTTTTATTTTTAATAGGAGAAGTATATGACTACAACTGAATTTATTGATCGTTTATATAATTTGTCTACCTCTTATCATTGGGCTGTTGATTCAGACAATAAGGTAGTAGCTCAAATTAAAAGTGGACCCAACAGAGGTCTAACATTGAATCCTGTAACAGCTCTAGCTCATAAATCTGGTTTTGGAATTTGTGATAATACTAGAGATGGAACAGAACACGCAGCAAGTTTGATTGGATTACCAAGGACTACTGCTAGGAAAATTTATAGTGCCACTTTAGGTACTAACAATCGTGGTAATACTCAAGTAGTTCGTGGTAAAATTCGTTCAGCATTGGAGGTATAATATGAATATTAATACATGGCTAGGGTGTGGAAGACTAACAAAAGATGCAGACTTTAACGTAACTCAAAAGGGTACGTCTATGGCGAAATTTCGCATGGCTGTAAATGATAGAAGGAATGACGATACTTTGTATCTAAATGTCCTTTGTTTTGGTAAGATGGCAGAAGCACTCAAAGACCACCTTACAAGAGGAAGGCTAGTTGGTGTACAAGGAAAGATTAAAGTCGATGACTACCAAGATAAAGATGGGAACCAAAGAAATTCTGTGTGCGTAATGGCAGATGAGATTTCTTTAGGGCCATCTAGTCAGCAGAAAGAAGCTGCTACTAATACGGAATCTTAATCACTAATTAACCTTCCTTCCAGATAGCCCGATAAGGTTCGCCCTGTCGGGCTATTTTTTTGTAAAGAATGTCTTGACTAATGACGATAACGATGTTATACTTCTTGCAAAGGAGAAAAGCATGAATCCACAACCTAGTAATTTTTTGCCAAACATTGTAGTTATCATATTTCTTGGTACTTGTATCTACTACTTCCTAACATCTAAGCAGTCTATATCTCTAGACAATATTACAGTAGGATATGTAGAAAGAAATACAAGACCAGTTAACGTTGTTGTTCACAACGACATCAACACAAAGAAGATAGACGAAAAGTTATTTCAAGAATGCGTATCCGCTTTACATAGTCTTGGGTACAACAGAAGGTCAGCTAAAAAGTTGGCTGATAAAGTTTTTCAAAAACATGACGTAAAGAATACTCAACAATTTATAAGACTAGCATTTAAGGAAGATGTATGAATAATCTAAAAGATATGAGGACATATTTGGTTGGTGCTATGGATAGAGTGGCAGATGGTGGTATTGGCTGGAGACAGGCTATTACTCCAATGTTATCAGAGCTAAGTGTTAAAGTCTTGAATCCTTGCGACAAACCCATAGAGTCTGCTAAAGAAGGTCCGAACACTAGAACTATTATAGATTATTATAAACAAACTGGTCAGTTTGATAAAATAAGAGACGAATATGGTCACATTAGGAATGCAGATTTAAGGTGTGTCGATGTTTCTGACTTTGTAATTGCTAATATAGATATGAATGTTCACATGTGCGGATCATATGAAGAAATATCTACAGCAAATAGGCAAAAAAAACCAATACTAGTATGGTGTGAGCAAGGAAAAACGCAAGCACCAAATTGGCTATTCTTTATGTTGCCACATGAACATATATTTAGTTCTATGGATCAATTATTAGCTTACTTATACGATGTATCTCGGTGTGAAGATACAGCTAAACTTAAACGATGGTTCTTTTTTAACAGGAATATATAATGGATATAAATTTAATTACCCCAATCAATCCTTTGGGTTATGGCGTTGCAGGATTAAATATATTAAAGAACTTACATCAAGAAAATACAGTTTGTTTGTTCCCTCTAGGGTCAGTTAGTTTTGATAATGAAATAGAGAATGCTATAGTAACACAGTGTTACAAAAACGCTTTTAAATTTTCATACGATGCACCATGCGTAAAGATATGGCATCAAAACGATATGGCTCAATTTGTAGGTAGAGGACGTAGAATTGGTTTTCCATTTTTTGAATTAAACAAATTTAACGAATTAGAAACACATCATTTAAATTCATTAGACACAATTCTTACAACTTCTCAATGGTATAAAGATATAATACATAATGAAACCTCTATCAGAGATGTTCAGGTAGTACCATTAGGTGTTGATACAAAAATTTTTACTCCAACAAAGCAAGAATTTACAGACAAAACTGTTTTCTTGTCATGTGGAAAGTGGGAAATAAGAAAAGGTCATGATATAATTCATACTTTATTTAATAAGGCTTTTAATGAAAATGATAATGTAGAACTATGGGTAATGGCTCACAACCCTTTTATATCAGAAGAAGAAGAAAAAGAATGGCACAATCTATATAAACAAACACGACTAGGAGACAAGATCAAGTTTATTAACAGGGTAAAAACACACAAAGAGGTGTATAATATTATGTGTAATGCAGATTGTGGCTTATTCCCCTCAAGAGCAGAAGGATGGAATCTGGAGCTTTTAGAAATGCTAGCGTGTGGCAAGCAAGTTATTGCCACTAATTACTCAGCCCATACAGAATATTGTAACAAAGAGAACGCGCTATTAGTAGATGTAGAGAAAAACGAAATTGCTTATGATGGAAAATGGTTTCATGGCAAGATCGGAGAATGGGCATTTCTTGGCAAGGATCAGCAAGATCAAATTATAGAGCATATGAGATTTGTTCATAAGAACAAAAAGTTTAATCAAAGTGGGGTAGATACTGCAAACGAATTTACGTGGCAAAATTCCGCTAACAAGGTTGTGAAAGCATGTTCGACTTCTTAAAAAAGAAACAAGAAAATGATCAACAAGAAACTAATCAGGAGGACGAATCGCAGCAAGACGTAATAGCAGAAATCACTTACAAGATAGGATCAGATAATATTGTCTATATTGATGTGAATGTAGAAGATTACGACATAGACACAGTACAATCTCTTTGTAAGATACTGGATATATTGTCAGAAGATTATGCTTACATACAAACTTTAGAAACATTAAAAAGAGGTTTTACTGAAGTGGGAGCAAAAGATGCTTTAGATTTAATATATGAACACATAGGAAAACAAGTGTCTCAAAAAGTAGTAAATAATGTAAAAGAATTTATGAAAGAGCAACCATGCATCAAACCATCTCAGATGTTAAACCGTTAGGTGAAAATATGAAAAGAAAGATTGGATGGCAAAAATACGAAGACATAATTGAGCAAAATATATCATCTCCGCTCATGAATAGTATTATGGAGAAGTTCAATAACTTAGTTGATCCATCATCAGAAAAGGAAGAGTCAAACACTTGGGAGTCTGCATATGATGAAGAAGAAGAATATAAAACATCTAGCATACTACCAATATCTCAACAGCTAATAGAAGACATTTCCATGTTAAACAATTTTGAGTGCTGGATGGGACATACTAACTTTGACATTACGCCTGAAATAAAAAACAAATTAGACGCGATAAGAGGGATTGAATTATTAAAAATATGTAGTAGATACAGATTTTTTATAGGGATTGGAAAAATGTTTGAATTCTCAGAGGTGAGAAAAGAAATTGAGGAAACTTTTTTAATAGACTAGGAGCATTGAATGGATAATATTGATAATCAAATTGAAAACGCTTTACAAGACAAGAACATAACAAAGATAATGCATAAGGCATCTAAATCTTTTGCTTGCAGGCTAGATCCAGATGAAATCTACACTTGTCAGATAAACGCATTGTGGAAATCTTTTAAGAATTTTAACCCAAGCTTTGGTACTAAATTTACAACGTACCTTTATAGTGGAGTTTATATAGAATGTCTTAAAGAGTTGAAATTTAAAGACAAAAGCAACAGATGCAACAAAAAGCTGCATGATAATATCTCAAGGGATAATGGAGATATCCTTAAAATTGATCTTATGGACGAAGTTTTGACCCGTGAAGAATTTGACCTGTTAAGCGATAAGATCAGTAATATGACAATTAATGAGATGGCAGCGGTCAGAGATTACAGTCGTGAAACAGTAAGGAAAAAACTGAAAAAAATATCTAGTAGAATAAAAGATAAATTCAATTAGTGTATAAATACGTAGGAACTAGGACTTTTTTATAGGAAATGGACGTAATTTTAACATCCATTTAAATAGGAGATAATTATGCCTACGGTACAAGTTTCCGATGGTTCTACTGCGGTTGGCACTACTGCTGTCAATGATGGTGGAACACTGGTAAAAGCTGGCAATACAGCTTCTGATAGCGCAATAACTAAGGTTATTGGCGTAAACGAATTAAATACTGGTACAGACTCTGGATCAAAGGTGGTTGCACAAGATGGAACCGCTGGAGATAAAGCTGGTGTACAAGCTGCTAATTCTGGTGGAGCTGGTGGTCTAGCTTATTTTCCTACCGCTGAACAAAGAAATTTTCTACTCAGAGGTGCTGGAGATACTTCAGGTAAAATCAATAATAGCACAGACGATGCTATCCAAATGCCTGCTTCAGAGGTTGGTCTAAGACAAGTAAATGATGTGTATTCTGTTGTCAAAACAACTAAGGCTGGACTATACAGCGACACAGCGTTTAATGTTCTAGCTACTCCTGCTGGTCTTGGTACTGGTAGAACTAGAGGTACAGGAGCAGGAACAGCTGCCAACTATCAACAGGTTTCTTCGACTAGCAATGCTACTGATGATGCTGCATCACCAACAAGGGCAGTTCCCGGTGAGCTTACATATCACTTTGGTGGTCTTGGTAAACCAACAACTGATGACTACAAGGCTAGAGATGCCAACGAGTCTTAATTTTTATTGTTTTAGCAGAATGGGGCATACCCCTCTTTTTAGAGGGGTGTGTTCTTTTTCACCATACATCATGAGGCATCAACGTGGATATGAATCCAGAAATATTAGCAATAATTGTTAGCGGCATAGGAGGCACAACAGGACTATTGACTATAGCATATAAAAAGTTCATCAAACCAATAGTTAAGTTATGTAAAAACCAAGACTTTTTTATTGAGTCAGTAGGAGAAATAAAAAAAGAATTAACTACAAATGGTGGTAGTAGCCTCAAAGATGCTATAATAGGCATGAAGGAGAGCTGCGAAAGAATAGAAAACAGACAAAGAGTTATAATACAGAGAACAAAGGCGGCTTTACACTACAGTAGTACAGCCTTGTTTGAGACTGATAAAGAAGGCAGATTAATTTGGAGCAATGTAAATCTTATAGATTTAACTAAGAGATCAAATACTTGGAGTAAAGATGCCAACTACATGGTAGAAGGATTTGATTGGATTAGTTTATTTAAAGAAGAGGACAGAGAATTAGTTCTTTCTGAATTTAAATCTTGTTTAGCAATGAACAGAAGGTTTATAAAAGAAACAGAATTAATAAATGGAGTGAAGGTAAGGTTACTAGGGTATCCTTATAAAATAACAGACACGGAGCATGGCGGCTTTTTAGTTAGTATCACAGAAGAAAAAGAGGTATAAAATGTCAGACACAAAAAATTCACCAGCGTTTAGCCTAAATGTAGCAGATATTGTAGAAATTTCTAAAAATACAGCACTTGTTGCACTTGCTGCTGGACTTACATACTTTGGTGAAAACATGGCAGATCTAGATTTAGGTAACATCGGTGTTATGCTAGTTCCAATTGCCGCAGTAGTAATTAACACTATGGTCAAATGGGCTAAAAATAACGTACCGGAGTAAATAAAATGTTTAGAAATCCGCGAGATTTATTGCAAGCCTACACAGATGGGTTTGTTGGCTCTTGGTGCGATCCTGAAGACACCGATAAGCTGCTAGGACAGTTGCCACACCCTTTATTTGGTGTAGCTGCTTCAGATTTATATAGCAGTGGAGAAGGTAAGGTAGCACTACTCTATAAATCTGTGCAAAAGTTTGATCCTACATTTGGGGCGCATGAGCGGCAGACTACAGGAGATTGTGTATCACATTCTACAAGAAATGCCGTTGATGTAACTCGTTCTCATGAAATAATTGATGGACAATCAGAAAGTTTTGAAACTAGGGGAGCGACAGAAGCTATCTATGGTTCTCGCGGTCATGGTGGACAAGGCATGTCATGCTCTGTCGCTGCCCGTTTCGTCCACCAAAATGGAGGAATATTACTAAGAAAAGATTATGGATTTGTAGATTTTTCAGAATATAAAAGCTCTATAGGTTCAAGATGGGGAAGATCTGGTGTACCCAAGGAAGTAAAAGCTGAAGGTAAAAAACATCAGGTTAAAACTATCAGTATGGTCAAGTCTGTAGATGAAGCTAGAGATGCAATTGCCAACGGGTATGCTTTAAGTGTCTGTAGTAATTATGGATTTTCATCGAAACGTAATGAACATGGTATAGCCCGCAGATCAGGGTCATGGAATCACGCGATGTGCTGGTGTGCTATGGACGATAGTAGAGAAAAATATGACGAAACTTTATTCCTAATACAAAACAGTTGGGGCAAATTTAATGGTGGTCCCAAAATGCATGAACAACCAGACGGTAGTTTCTGGGTTCGTGAGAAAGATGCTGCCGGTATGTTAAATCAAAACGGAGCATGGGCTTTTAGTGACGTAGATGGTTTTCCCCCTAGAAAAGTCGATTGGACTATAGACGAGGTGTTTTAGTGGCTGCTTCATACAAATATATACAACAACGCAGAGGTACACAAGAGGACTTTGATAGCGTCAATCCTTTACTTAGAGCTGGCGAAGCTGCTTTTGCAACTGATAGCAACGTTCTAAAAGTTGGCAACGGCACAGACAAGTGGAGAGATCTACCAGAGTTTGTATCTACTGCAAAACTCAAGAAGTTAAAAACGATTATTGATTTACCCGCAATATCTTCTGGAGATTACTACAGTACAACCATAAGTTTCCCCGGACTTCTAGCAACTGGTGAGTATTTTATTAGTGCCTCACCACATGCAAGTATTGATAGCAACCTCACTGTAGAACAAGCTTTCCATAGTGCTAGCAATGAAGTAACTGTAAAATTTCTAGCAAACTCAACTCAGTCTCCTACCACAGATTTAATTTTGTATATTGTTTCGTATGAAATTACAGCTCCAGAACAAACCACTACTACAACCCCAGAACCAAATATTATTACTGGAGATTTATATAGCTGGGGGAATAATCAATTCGGTCAACTAGGTTTAGAAGATAATGCAGATAGATATGAACCAACAAGAACAGAAGACACTTCTCTCTTGGCTGTATCTGCTGGTGAATATCACACAGTGTTAATAAACTCTTCTTATGATCTTCTAACTGCTGGTTTTAATTATTATGGTCAACTTGGCCTTGGTAGTGCTGGAGCTTCAGAAAATAAAAAAGATTTCACAGCTGTTACGGAGTTACATGAGGAAAATGCAACCTCTACGGACACTGTAAAAGTAGAAGACAATCCAAAGTTTACAAAATGTAGTGCTGGATCTAGCCACACACTTGCTGTTAATGATAAAGGTTATCTTTGCGCTGCTGGCTCTAATCAGTATGGGTGTTTAGGTCTGGGACACGCAGACCAAAGAAAATACTTGGTGAGATATAAAAGCACACAGGACGAACTTATTGAGTTTGATTATTTTAGCGGAACAGCTGTAACAATTACAGATAATAAATATACTTTCCCGTCTTTAACAAGCAGCTATAATACATATAAATTTATCCTAAATAGATTAGGAGAACATAGGATATTAAATGTTCCATCTTCTGGTAATTCTTTTGCATTAATAAATGTCGGAAAAGAAGATGATATATCTTATAGCGGTGAATTCTTTGTACAAAACAAAGTTGTTGATGGTAATGAATATCCATTTTACAGTGGCGAAATACTGATTGACGTTTCTGGTGATTATGGTCAGGTACGCTCAGAATCTCTAGATCACGGAGACGGCGGTTTAGTATTCTATTATACTCACGATGATTTAAATTGGAAAGATGTAGCTGCTGGAGGTCAACACAGTCTAGCAATAAAGGATGGAGCTGCATACACCTATGGAAATAATACCTTCGGTCAACTAGGAAGAACAGATACCATTTCGCAACCAAGGAATGAACCATTTGCAGCTGATTTTAATTCTAGCGTATCTAACATAACCAAGATTTCTGCTGGTAGTTATCACTCATTAGCATTAGACGCTGATGGTCAAGCTTTCTCATGTGGTAAAAATGATGAAGGTCAGTTAGGGCATCATGATACTAGAAAAAGAACAGACTTTACCAAAATAGTAGCTACAACAATAGCTTTGGATGACGATTACGAGTCAGTAGAAATGCTACAAGATAGTCACGCAGTTCTTGTCAATAATTTTGAAAGATATGCATTCAGACCATCTAACTCAGAATCAAGTACAGTACTAAATAATACCATAAATGATAAATATTTATTAGGAACTGGTAGCTATACTCTTTTGGCTGTTGATCCAACAAAACCTATTACATTATTAAATAATGGAAAATCTGATAAGATTTATATATCAGCTGGAAGCAGTGCAGGCTCTGAAACATTAATTGGAACAACTAATGATGGAACATACACCTTCTATTCTGGAACCGTAACGATAAGGGTAGATGGAGATTTTGGCAAAGTAAGCCTTTATGTAAAAGATTTAATAGGAGTAGGTACTACTGCTAGTCATCCTTCGACTAGTCATCTAGCCAACTTAGTGCATAAAGATATGTTCTATTTCAACCAAGTAGAAGATAAATTTGTAGACATTAGTGCTGGAAACAACTACTCGCTACTCAGGACTGCTTCTAATAAAATTTTCGCTTGTGGAGAAAATTCTAATGGTCAGCTAGGAATTGGCAATAATATAAATCAGCTGGGACTAGTAGAGATAGAGGGCAATTGGCACGAAATGAGTGCGGGTGCTAATCATTCAGTATTAGTAGACGAATTTAAAAATCTTTGGACAGTAGGTGATAATGAAAGAGGGCAACTAGGTTCTTTTGATACTATAGATAGAAACAGGCCGTTCCAAGTAAATGATAATATTAACTGGACCAAACCATCTGCTGGTGGATCTCACTCACACGCTGCTGTGTATTCATTCCTTCCAAATGCTCCAACAAGTATCTCTGTCAAAAATGCAGATACATCAAACTACGCAGGACATAACGAATTAGAAATTACTTGGGTAAATCCAGATTCTTATATAGATGGAGTTACGCATTATATAGTAGAATACTCTTCCAATGGTGGTTCTACTTATACCGCTTTACCACACACACAATCGTTGTCTCCACCAAAAACAAGGATACAATATTTCAATCCTCTATTATCTTTAATATTTAGGGTTAAAGCTGTGAACAGAAATGGAGAAAGCCTCTACAGCCCAGTAAGCACTCCAATATCATCTGTAGCTTTAATTGATCCAAATTACTGCGACACTGTTTTCTTGACTCATTTTAACGGTGATGTAGAAGAACCGTCAGAAAGAGATGCATTCTTTAAAGACTACTCTAAGAATAACTATCAATTATATCCAAACATTAGAGTGGAAAGAGCAGAAGTAGACGATGGACAATTCGGAAGCGCACTAAACGCAAGACAACCTGACGGCGTAAAATACAGTCTAGACACCAACTTTGTATTAGAAAGTGGATATACAATAGAAGCATACGTTAAGCCTACCAGTGATTATGTTTCTACTAACGGATCTTGGCAATTGGGTGCTTGGGTTAACATACGGGAGTTAACAAAATCAAATAATAGTAATACTCATGCACTTAGCTTGTTTTCTGGTGGACCTTCACCTTATCCTGATGAGGCATATACACGCCTGAAGTATAGGGCGGTGGAAATTACTTCTGCTGGGACCGCCGATGACATAATATGCTCTGGTAATCTAACAAACGACATTTTTAATCATGTAGCTATTGTTAGAACTATAGATATACCAAACAGTAAGTTCAAAACAAGTATGTATATAAATGGAATAAGAACAGACCAGTTAGAAGAGTCATTTCCTGTTCCAACATATAGTGGTGTAGCTACAAGTACCCTCAATTTAATGCAAGACGATCAACTCATAGACGAAGTAAGAATAAGTAATATAGCAAGATATGCTGATACGGAAACTATAGATGTTCCAACCAAACCATTTGGTGAAGGAGATGCTTCAGCTTGTTAATGTGTATATAATATTGCCGTACAAATCATAAAGTACCACACAAAAGGGGTTTAAAATGCCAGATTATAGTAAAACAAGGATTCAATTTCGCAGAGGAACAGCTGCTGAATTGTCTGCTGCTAATCCAACTCTAGGAGTGGGTGAACCAGCGTTTGCAACTGATTCAAATACTTTAAAAATCGGAGATGGTTCAACTGCTTACAATAGCTTAAGTGGTATCTCTGGTGGTGGTGGAGGCGGTGGACTAAGCAATGTTGTAGAAGACACAACCCCACAACTTGGTGGTAATTTAGACGCTCAATCAAATGATATTAGTTCAGTAGGGTCAATTACTGCTACAACTTTAATTAAATCTGGTGGAACATCTTCTCAGTTTCTTAAAGCTGATGGAAGCGTCGATACCAGTACGTATCTTACATCTGTTTCTAATATTGACACAACCAATTTTAATGCAGCAACAATTGTTACAGAGGCTGAAAGTATTGGAAGTAATGATAACGATACTACTATTCCAACTTCAGCTGCTGTTAAGGATTATGCAGACTCTAAGTTATCAAGCGATGTATCTTCTGTAACTAATTCTACTGTAGTTAATAATATTGTACAAATAACACAAGCAAATTATGACGCTCTTAGTAGCTACGATGCTAATACAGTTTACATTATAACATAGGGAATTAGATATGCCAACTTACGCTTCTGGTGTTTACAATGGTAATGTTAAAGTCGCCACAATGTATGCTGGAGAAACGGAAGTTTCTAAAGTATCTGAGTGTGAAGACACTATTTTTGTTGCGGGTAAAATACCTATCAGTGTCGATGTATTGATTATCGGCGGTGGTGGAGGTGGAGGCGTTTCATCAACATCAACATTTACTCCCGGTGGAGGTGGTGCTGGTGGTTATAGAGAATTTACTAAAAAATATTATACTGGCACAAATTATACTGTAACAATTGGTGCTGGTGGCTCTTCTGACTCAGCAGGAAGCAATTCATCAATTGAAAGAATATCTCATGGCGGCGGCGGTGCTGCAAAAAGTACTGACGCTGGAAACGGTGGCTCTGGGGGTGGAGGTGGTGGTGCTATCACTGTCGGTGGTGGAAGCACTTCTCCTAGATGCGATGGTGCTTCTCAGGGCAATGGTGGTGGATACGGCGTATCTCTTTACGGAGGCGGCGGTGGAGGTGGAGCTGGTGCAAGTGGCACAGATAACGCAGCATCAACCACTGGAGCAGGTGGTGGAAATGGTACAGCAAGTTCAATTACTGGATCTAGTATAACAAGAGCGGGCGGCGGCGGTGGTGGAACTTGTGCGTATTTTGCTCCAGTATCTGGTGGGTCTGGGGGAACTGGCGGTGGTGGTGACGGTGGAGATTCAGACCATAGCGGCACAGGAAACAACGGGGGCAATGGTGCAACAAATAAAGGATCTGGCGGTGGTGGAGCCGGTGTGTCAAACGGAGCAGCATTCAGCGCTGTATTCGATCAAACTAAAACTGGTGGTAATGGTGGTTCTGGAATTGTCATTCTAAAATTCTCGGATACATACACTGTAACAATAGGTTCTGGTCTAACAAGAGCCATAACAACTTCTGGTGGATACAGAATTGTTCAATTTACCGCTGGTACAGATACAATAACTTTTTCATAAGGATTATATTATGGCACATTACGCTTTACTCGATGAAAACAACGTAGTACTTAGTGTAATCGTTGGTAAAGACGAGGGCGGTGATACCGATTGGGAAGCATATTATGGCAACATAGCAGGAAAAACTTGTAAAAGAACTTCATACAACACAGTTGCCGGAACACACAAAGAAGGTGGGACTCCGTTTAGAAAAAATTATGCAGGAATTGGATCTACTTACGACGAATCAAGAGATGCATTTATTCCAGCAAAGCCGTATAATAGTTGGGTGCTTGATGAAAATACATGTCAATGGCAACCCCCAATGCCAATGCCAACTGATAGTGTATATAAATGGGATGAAAATACTTTAAGCTGGATAGAAATAGAAATAAATAATTAAATAAAGGAGAAATAAAATGGGCGTAGTCTCAACAACCGATGTAGTAACTAATCCAGATACAACCAGAGAAGAAGCAAGAAATGCAAGCGTAGTTTGTTCCTGCTTTCCAACTGGAGAATCTTTTACTATAAATGTAAATACAGATACTAATTTTGTTAACTTTGATACAAGTCTTACATACTCTGCTTTAGAAACTACGTACACTAGCAGATTTGATGATATTGCATATTATAATGCAGTCGATGGGGGTACTCCTTGATGAACAAACGTGGACTCAACATACTATTCATATCAGTAGCTATTGCAGCTTTTAGTATGACGTATGTAGATAAAGAAAGAATTAAAGAAGCTTGGAACACGGGCTTTGACAATTCTTTTGGAGTAAACAAAGAAGACATCACGGATATGTACTCGGATTATATCGACGGATGGAAAGTGGACGTAAGAAGATCATTCGATGAAGCAGAAGCTGAAGTCTACAAAACCACACCTACACCAGATGTAGTTGGTCCAGACCCCGACCCAGAAAAATGTATCTGCGGTGGTAGCGGTGTTATTGTACAGGGAGATGGACATAAAACTGTCTGCCCTTATCACGGAAACAAGTTTAATAGGATAGAAGAAAAATTACAAAATAAAAAGGAATTTATAGTTAAACCTTTACTAAAATTGGAGCAATGATGGATATAGATACTATTATTAGAGTAGCCGCTGTTGGTTTGGCTGCTGCACTGTTACTATCAACTGTAGACTTTGGTTCAGCACTCACTAAAATTAAGAGTGTATTTAAATGGCCTTTTAATACAAAAAAAGTTGTAGTAGAACCAGACCCAGAAGCGGAATTCCTTCACATCGTAGATCTATGGCACAAACTAAAAACTAGTTGCGAACAACAAGGGCTAAAAGAAGCTACGGAAAAATTAGATGAAGTTTTTCCACTCCTAAATTCGGAGGGCTAAATGATGAGCAAAACGAAAAAGACTTTACTCGCCTTACTATTGATGGTTTATGGAGTATTTGGTAGCGAACTTTCTTCGATTATACCAAATATCTTTCCAACTCCAGAACCTCCTGCTGCTAAAATATTGAATATAGATAAGCCCTCTGAAGATGTAATTAATCGTGTTAAATTATTTTCAGATTTGATTACAGATCCAGACGACAGGGCAAAGATGGCGATATTTAATTACGAATTTGCCGAGCGTGTTATTGATTATAAAACTAATGCTCAACAGGTAAATGATGTTTACTCTTTGTCTGGTAAAACATTCTTCAAAAAATCTATGATTGATAAGTATGATAATCTTGCAGAAGAAATTATAAAATTAATGACAGAGTGTATAGGTAAGGAGAACAACTCTGTAACACAAGAACAAAAACAAGAACTGCACAATTATTTTATGGGTATAGCTTGGGTTTTAATACATAAGGGGTAAGACATGTCGCCAAAAGAAATAAATGATTCATTAGTACAGTTATTTTCTGACGAAGGATTACTAGTAAACGGATTCAAGATTAAAGCTAAGTCTCCATTTGTAGCCAACATTGAGCATGGAGACAGTCTAACAGTTATATCTTTTGGTGCAAATCAACTCAAAGCTGAAGTAACTAAAATAATTACAATCTATGCATATATTGAGCAAGTTGTTTTTGGTAAAACTGGTGGCTCTATAAAGCTAAGAAACTTTCCAGATTTTAGTTTTTCTTATGAAAATTTTGGCAGCAAGTGTTGCGATTATCCGGGTGGTAAAGACTGTTTTAAAAGCAATATACGATCATTGTGTCAAGATGTTGAGGGTGAAATTTGCGAAAAATATGAAGGTCAAGATACTTATAAAGAAGTTGCAAAAAAGTGCTTGCAATATGCAGAAGAATGGACTACAATATGTCATGACTCAGGCATAAGATTTAACGATAGTGATCACATTGATCGTTATACTCTTCGTAGTCAATGTTGTGATTTTGTAAAACAAAACGTTGAAGAGGATATGGAGAAAAGATATGGCTCTATCATACTTACTTGGTTATTTATGTATGTTGTACTTCCCATGATCATAAAATGGGTTGTTAATAGAGTGTTAGAACGATTATTTAACGATTAAAATATTTATTTCTTTAGAAAAGACGGGGATGGTATGTCAATCAAGTCATTGATGAATTACACATTTGTATCTAAGTATGCCAGATGGGAGCCAAAAAAATTAAGAAGAGAAACTTGGTCTGAGTCAGTAGATAGAGTAAGACAGATGATGATTGATAAGTATGCTGACCCATCTGATCCTAATATTATCACTGATAGCGAAGAACATATTGAAACTGTTAAGTCAATTGATGAAGCCTACGACGACATGAAAAAGAAAAAGGTTCTTGGCTCACAAAGAGCATTGCAGTTTGGTGGCTCTCCAATATTCAAACACAATGCTAGGATGTACAATTGTATTTCTTCATACATTGATAGACCAAGATTTTTCCAAGAGTGTATGTATTTATTATTATGTGGTTGTGGTACTGGATTCTCTGTACAAAAACATCACATTGCTAAATTGCCTAATTTAATCAAAGGAAAGAATGGTCAGAAGAAATTTATCATTGAAGATTCTATTGAAGGATGGTCAGACGCAGTGGGCGTTCTTATTTCTAGTTATTTTAAGGGGGATAATCTTTTCCCTGAATACAATGGAAAAACTGTAGTTTTTGATTACTCTAAAATACGTCCAGCAGGCTCATATTTAAAGTCTAGCGGAGGCAAGGCTCCCGGCCCAGATCCTCTCAGAAATGCTCTTACGCACATCAAGAAGACCCTTGACGGTGCTATTAAGAACGGACAGAAGAAACTTAAGCCCATTGAAGCCTATGATATTGTTATGTTTGGTGCAGACGCAGTGATTAGTGGGGGTGTTCGTCGTAGTGCTACAATCTGTGTATTTTCTGCTGACGACGAGGAAATGGCAAAGGCTAAAACTGGATCATGGTTTACTGACAATCCACAACGTGGACGTTCTAATAATTCTGCATTACTTTTACGAAACGAAACAACTAAAGAACAATTTTCTAAACTTATGCAATCTGTAAAAGAGTTTGGCGAACCCGGATTTGTATGGTCTGACTCAACAGAATTGATTGTCAATCCATGTGTTGAGATTGGTATGTGGCCTGTAGATGAACAGACAGGTAAAACTGGATGGCAGGCGTGTAACTTATCTACAATTAACTGCGCCAAAGTAACTACAAAAAAAGAATTCTACGAAGCGTGTGCTTCTGCTGCTATTATTGGTACGTTGCAAGCTGGGTTTGCTAGCTTTCCATATCTTGGAGAAGTATCAGAAAGAATTATTAGTCGTGAAGCTTTACTGGGCGTGTCAATGACGGGCATTATGGAACAACATGAAATTTGCCTTGATCCAGAAGTGCAAAAGAGGGGTGCAGAAATAGTTAAAGAAACAAATAAACAGTTAGCAGCACTGATAGGAGTCAACCAAGCCGCACGTACAACATGTGTAAAGCCAGAAGGTACTTCAAGTTGCATACTTGGTACATCTTCCGGTATTCATCCTCATCATGCGAAAAGATATATTCGTCGCGTTCAAGCAAACAAGATGGAACCAATCTATCAGTACTTTAGAACAATTAATCCTAGAGCGTGTGAAGAATCTGTATGGTCTAACAATGACTCAGACGATGTTGTGTCTTTTTGCGTAGAAGTTCCAGATGGAGCGAAAATTAAAAACCAAGTAGGAGCAATTGACTTACTTGATTATGTCAAGAGTACTCAGCGTAGCTGGGTAATGAATGGCAAGAACCCTAAACAATGTACGCAACCTTGGCTAACGCACAATGTGTCTAATACAATTAATGTTATGCCTGACGAATGGGATGAGGTTACAGATTTTATTTTTAAGAATCGTAAGTTCTTTTGTGGAGTGTCTTTGCTTCCAATTGCTGGAGATAAAGACTATGCTCAAGCACCATTTACAACCGTATATCTACCTAGCGAGCAAATAAATATGTACGGAGACTCAGCCATGTTTGTTAGTGGGTTGATAGAAATTGGATTATCATTATACGAAGACAATCTATGGGCAGCTTGCGATAGCTTGCTAGGCGTTGGTCAAAAAATTAAAGGCAATGGTAAGAAAGACTATCTAGATAAATGTCAAAAATTTGCTGATAGATATATGGATGGAGATCTTAAAAGACTTACATATTGTATGAAGGATGTATACAATTGGAAGGAATGGTTGGATATAAAACGAGAATACAAGGATGTCGATTATACTCAAGTTATAGAAGAACAAAATAATGTAAACCCAGTACAGGAAGTAGCTTGTGCCGGTGGAAAGTGTGATATCATTTAGGAGATTATTATGATGGGATTTGTTTCTTATAAATTGTTAACTGAGTCAGCACAAATGCCATTTAAGGCGCATAGATCAGACGCTGGGTTTGATTTATTTGCTGATGAGACATTGTGGGTATTCGCAAAAGAGCGACAAACAATTAAAACCGGCATATCATTTGACATGCCAGACAATATGGCTGGATTAATTTGGCCTCGTTCTGGTCTGTCAGTTAAAAAGGGTATGGATGTATTAGCTGGAGTTGTAGACTCTGGTTATAGGGGAGAGATCATGGTTTGTTTATACAATACTTCTGATGTAGACGTAGAAATAAATCGTGGGGATAGAATCGCGCAGATTATATTCCAAGAGGTTCCTGTTATCTCTTTACTGTTAAGAGAAGAATTAGAAACCTCACAACGAGGGAGTAATGGTTTTGGCAGCACAGGCACATAACAATAGAAAAAAGCGTAAAGAAAAAAAAGAACAAAAACCAAACGTACTGGAGGCTAAAACTGAAAATCAGAAAAATTACATACGTTCCATAGTAGAGAACGATGTGGTGTTTTGCACAGGTCCATCTGGTAGTGGTAAGTCTTTTATTGCTGCTGGTATTGCGTCACAAAAATTATTAAAAGATGAAATTGATACTATAATTGTTACACGACCTTTAGTTTGCACTGGTAGAGATTTAGGATCTTTGCCGGGAGAACTAAATGAAAAGATTAAACCATACCTACAACCTATGGAAGAAAACCTACGGTACTTTCTGGGAAGAGATAGGTTTGGAATGTATTTTAATCAACGTAGAATTAGATTTGAACCTTTAGAAACTATGAGAGGTTCTACTTTTCATGACGCATACATGATACTTGATGAGGCTCAAAATTGTACA
>MDSV01040193.1_pt1 | contig 18765 bp, 18 predicted proteins | sample 810851 | NCBI WGS metagenome assembly MDSV01 (sample SAMN05326640, study PRJNA326480) | marine metagenome | isolation source: seawater | place: Atlantic Ocean: North East | collected 2012 | reverse complement strand
TGCCTTAAGACAAAGTACCATTGGCGCTGAAAGGCTTGACTACCGAGTTCGGAATGGGATCGGGTATAACACTTTCGCAATAATTACCGGCAAAAAGTTTTATACCTAAATAAATTTTATTGTAAACATCATTTATCAGTTATTTTTTATGACTTTTTATGATTTTCGATGTTTTTCACAGAAGTTTTGAATATAATTTTTTAGATCAATCTTTCCAAAATATTTATGTATCTTATTTGAAAGACTTAAGGCTGATGCGTATCTCTCTCCTTTTCTAGAAGGTAAATATCTTATTTTATAATCAAATAATTTGGCAAGTTGATTAATAGTAAAACTTTTTTTATTTGAAATACTATAAAATTTACATTCATTTTTTTTCCAAGCTAAATAGCAAATTTTTACAGTATCTTGAATATGCGTAAATCTTCTTGATTGAGTTCCTGGTTTGACTACAGGTAATGGTTTTTTATTTTTATAGTGGTATTCAAAAATACCAACTACTGTCGCCATTTTACCCTTACAAATTTGTCTTGGACCGTAAACATTATAAAAAAAAACTACCTCATATTTAAAATTAAACCATTTTTTTAGATTTTCTAAAAGTTCTAGATTTTTTGCTTTCGTGAAAGCATATGGTGATAAATTTTTATCTTGACCATTATTTCCTAAGGAAGCTGAAGTAGCTGAATAAATTAATTTAATTTTATTTTTTAAACAAAAATCAAATACCGCATGTGAACCAATTGAATTAGATTGAATACATTCATTCATGTTTAAAAAACTTTGATAAATTCTAGCAAACTCACCAAAGTGAAAGATAGCATTAATACGATTTTTATAAATTTTGAGAGTTTGAGAAATTTTTTGAGTATCAGACTTTATATATTTTACTCTTCTATTTAAAATATGATTTTTTTTTGAACCTGATGAGTAATTGTCTATACTAATAATTTTTAATTTTGTATTTTTCAAAAAAAATTCAATTAAATTTGATCCAACAAATCCACTTCCACCTGTAACAACAATTAAATTTTTCATATTTTAAAAATTATACTTTAAATACTAATCTTGATATTTCTTTTGTTAATTTTAAATTTATTATTAGATTATAATTCAGTTTTTTTATACTTCTTATCTTATTAGATTTTGCTGAAATCATATTGGTATAATTGTATTTTTTTTATATATTTATTATATAAATATTATTTAATAGTCATTTAAAAATATTAATCTAGTGTAAGAATAAAAAATGTTAATAGTAAAGTTTGCCCTAATATATATTTTAATCAGTTCGGGTATTATATATTTGTCCAGGTATTTAGGATATTTTGATAAACCCAATAAAAGAGGAATTCATAAAATTCCAACAATAAATACAGGTGGATTAATTATTTATTTAGTTTTTTTGATTTTAATCTCTCAGACAGAATTTAATCACAATATAGAATTGATAGTATCAATCGGATTTTTTGTTTGCTTAACAGGTTTTGTAGATGATAGGATAAATTTAAATCCTTCAAACAAGATTTTATTAATCATAATTCCATCAATTTATTTGATTTTAAAAGGAGTTTCAATAAGTGATCTGGGTCAATATGAATACATAGGAATTTTAGAATTGGGAAAATTTGAAATTCCTTTTCTTTTATTGGCTGTTGGATTGCTAATTAATGCAACAAACTATATTGATGGTATAGATGGTTTGCTTTTAACCTTTTTCTCAAGTTGTCTCATATACTATATTCTTTTAATTGATGACACAAAAACAGTAAACTTATTAAAATTTTTTTTAGCAGTAAGTTTTTTAAATCTAATATTAAATTTACTACCTGCAAAAAATAAATTTAAGATATTTAGTGGAGATTCTGGAAGTTTATTTATTGGTTTTTTTATAAGTTTTGTAACTATAGAACTTTATAACAGCTTTGAAATTCATCCTGCAATTTTAATTTGGCCATTGTGGTATCCAGTTTATGATTTTCTTTTTGTAACAATTAATAGATTAATAAAAAAAAAATCTATTTTTAAGCCAGATAATACTCATTTACATCATGTAATAAGTAATAAATTTAATGGTAATAGAATATTGCCATTAATCATATTTTTTTTGACTAATTCTTCAATTATTTTCCTTGGGTACAAAATTAGTGAAATTTCAAAATTACTGTCTTTAAGTGTTTTTATATTAGGTTTTGCTTTCTTTTTTATAATGAGATTTTTTTTATTTAAAGAAATTAAGAATTAATAATTATTTTTTTTAAAGAATTAATAGACAAAATAAATAAATAAAATAATGATTTAGTAAATCCAAAATTCATATAATCTTTATAGACTTTGTATCCATTGATTAAACTAAGTAATTTATTTGATGAAAGTGAACCATTTGTTTTACGATAATATGTAAGTTTATTATTAAGTCCACTTATAGTATTAATTTTTTTTACTATTTTTAACCACAAAACATAATCCTCTTTTGTTTTTATTTTTGGAAACAAGATTTTGTTTTTACTTAGCAGGCTTGATTTTAAAATTACTGTAGATAAACCTATATCACATGATGTAATTAAGTCTTGAAATAGAATTTTTTTCTTTGCAAGTCTAGATGAGATAATTTTATTATTAGCATTAATAATATGAAAAGATGTATGAGAAAATAAAAAATTATTTTTTTCCATGAAATTAACTTGAATTTTGAGTTTATTTTTATGCCATAAATCATCAGAATCTAGAAAAGCTATATATTTTGTTTTACTTTTTTTTATACCGACGTTTCTTGCATATCCAGCACCTAAACTATTTTTATTGACTATTATCTTATAGGATACTCTTTTTTTAATTACTTCATTTTTAAAAAATTTTTTTATTTCATATAAATCTGATTTATCCTCGTTATCATATATAATCGAAATTTTAAAATTTTTATACGATTGTTCAAAAATTGATTTGAGAGCAGAAAATAAATAATCTAAATTTTTTTTATAAGGAACTATAATTGTAACATATGGTAATTTTTTCATAAAAATAAATTTAAAATCTTATATATTTTCTTACTCTATTTATATGATCATAATTTTTCGATAACCTAAGATTATTTCTGCTCATCATTAAAATTTTATTTTTTTCATTTTTAACTTTAATTATATTTTTTTTCCACTCGTAAACATTTTCAAAATTTTTAATAAAAACAGCATTACTGTTATCAATTACTTCTCTTAATACTTTTAAATCAGATGAAATTATCATTTTTCCAACTGCCAAATAATCAAAAAGTTTTAATGGAGAAGTATATTTTGAGATATCATCAACCTCTCCCGCAGACTTTATATGATTTGTATAAGGGATTGTGAGAATATCCATTGTAATCATGATTTTAGGCAATTTTAAATAAGGAATATTAGCTTTAAAGTATAAGTTATCATTTATATTTTTTTTTCTTAAATTTTCTATTTCGTTTCTTGAGCCACCAAAAATATAATAATCATTATCTTTATCTATTTTTGAAAGTTTTATAATTGTACTGATTCCTTTTGACTTTGAAAGTGATCCAAAATAACCAATTTTTAATCTTTTGTTGTAATTAAACTTTGGTTTAGAGTTTATTCTTATACTGCTTCCACTTGGTAAAACTGTGATCTTATTAGGTTTAACTTTATATTTGTTTACAAATAATTTTTTTACTGATTTCGTTATAGCAACAACATTGAGCAAATTTTTTCTATTAAAAATATTTAAATATTTTAGAATAAATTTTGTAACTCTGCTTTCTACTTTTGTATCATGATGAATTTCTAAAATTACTTTTTGCCTGAATAATAATAGCAAATAGCAAATAAAATAATTTCTACTTATTGTTATGGAGCTTTTTGTCTTTAAGATAAAAATTAAACAATAAAAACAATATAAATAAAATTTTAGACCTTGAGGAAAACTATCAATCGAAGAAAATTCTTTTATATTTACTTTATTTTTTAATCCATAATATTTACTAATAGAAACCTTTTTATTACCAGTTCCGGGCTTAATAAGTGTTACGTCATAATTATTTTTTGAAAAACTTTCACAAGTCTTTATAACCTGTAATGAACTTGGTAGAGACGATGGAATAGATGAAAAATGAATATAATTTATTTTTTTCATAGTTTTTATTAATATCTTATTTTTTTTAAATATTTTTGAATTAAATTATAATTTTATAAATAAATATTTAATTGTGTTTAAATCTAGATAATAAATCAGTTAATTTCACTCTATTACAATACTTAAATTATCAAATTTGATAAAAATTAAACTTGTATAATATTTTTTGAAATTATTTTTTTTCTTAAAAAAACCCCTCTAGTGTCAAATATGTATTTAAAATTTTTCTTTATAAAATCATAATTAAATTTATCATGATCAGTTACAATAATTGCACAATCATAATTTTTAGCATTTCTTATATTTAGTTTAATTGATTTTTTTTCAATTGATATTTTTCTACCTTTTCTAATTTTGTCGAAATATGGATCAACAAAATCAAAGTAAATATTTTTTTTCATTAATATTTTCATGAATTCAAAAGATGGGCTTTCTCTATCATCATCTACATTTTTTTTATAAGAAATACCAAAAATAAGGATTTTTGGTTTTGATTTAAAATATTTTAAAATTTTATTTATGATTAACTTTGGCATATTATCATTAATTTTTGATGCGCTTTTTAACATTTGCGCCACATAACCTTTTTTTTTTGCAATCCAAGAAAGGTAGTAAGGGTCAATAGGAATGCAGTGACCTCCTAAACCAGGTCCAGGAGTAAATTTTTGGAATCCAAAATTTTTTGTAGCAGCTGTTTCTATTACTTTGTGCACATCAATTTTTAATTTATCACATATTAATTTCATTTCATTTACTAAAGCTATGTTAATTGATCTATATAAGTTTTCTAATAATTTACTTGTCTCGGCTTCTTCAAGAGTATTAGTACTAAAAACTTTTTTTGAAATTATTTTATAAGTATTTTGCATTAGCTCTAAACATGCTTCGGTATAACCTGATACAACTTTAGGAGTAGTTTGATAACTAAAATTTTTATCTCCAGGATTTTCACGCTCAGGAGAATAACCAAAAAAAATATTTTTTCCAATTTTGTAATCAGAATTTTTTGAAATTAATTGATTAGCAAATTTTTTTGTTACACCGGGGTATACTGTGCTTTCTAGTATTACCATTTTATTATTTAAATTAAGTTTAGATAAATTTTTATAACAACTTTCAAGATACTTAAGATCAGGTGTCTTATTAGATTTAAGAGGTGTTGGTAAGCAGATTATTATAATATCAACTAATTTTAAAATTTTATAATCAAAACTAATTCTGTTTTTATAATACTTGAAATAATTTATCTTTATCGAATTAATTGGGGAAAGTCCTTTTCGTAACAAGTTAATTTTTTTTTTATCATTATCTACACCAAAAACTTTTATATTTTTAGAAACCAAAAATCTCTTTACTATAGGTAAGCCAACATATCCTAATCCTATAACACCAATGTTATATTTCCTGTTTTTGATTTTTTTCAATAAAAAACTTTTATAAGAATTCATTATTAATCTTAATTAATGTCTCTAACTATCTTTCTTAATATAAATTATATCTTTTTTGATAAAATCAATACTTAAATCATTATATTTTGGATTCAATTCTTTTAAAATTTCAAATATCTTTAGTGTTTCGTTTTTGTCAAAAGTTGAAAATTTGAAGTTGCCATACTTATAATTTAATAGTTTGGTTCTAAGCTCTCTTATTTTAAATTTAAACTTTAAAAATAGATCATTATTATTGTTTTTGTATTTTTTAATTTTGATTAATTTTACAAATTCATCCACAATAATTTTATACCCTGGTTTATTAGATGTAAGATTGTATGCTCTAGATTTAAAATCTTTTAAATTTGGTTTTTTAATTTTGATATGATTTCTATCAATTTTTTTTATAATATCTAAACACTGTTTGATGTTTTTTGTTTTTACTGAAAATTCGTTACAATATAGATGGCCGTGAGATGACTTAAAGGGAATAAAAGATATTGTTGGACGACCTCTAACAGAAGCTTCTAAGCCTCCAGTACACCCAGAATGAACAACAACTTTAGCATGATGGATCCATTCTGAAATACTCCCTTTTTTGATTACTTTTACATTGCTATATTTCTTTAAAAAACCATAGTTTTTTATTTTATCTACCGGATGAGGTCGAACTATAATGGTCGAATTAGTTTCTTTAGATAATATTTTTATCAATTTAGAAAATTCTTTAAACATTTTGTAACTATCTTTTACTCTTCTTTTATAAAAGTTTATGTCGAGCCCATGCTTGACATAATTAGTTTCTTTTAAAAATTTTAATCTTTTTGTAATTTCTCTTTTGGATGGCAAAGTAAAGTTTAAACTAAATAATATATAATCTTTATATTCAAAATTTTTTTTTTTAAAAAAAAATTGAAAATCTTTTCTCCAAAAATCGATTCTTGGGTTTCCTGTTAAAACAAATTTGCTCTTATGTTCTTTAAATTCTCTAGCAAGATTATCACGATCAAATTTTCCCCAAGTAAAAATTCTATCTGTTAAACTTATACTTTCATTTGAATAACGAGTTTTTAAATATTCTTTACCATCTAAATTAACTAAACCAACCTCTTCGTCCAAGCTTGTAAAAACAAAATTTTTTTTTTTGTATTCATTCAGTTCAATTATTCTATGTGGAGAAGGCGTTATTGATTTATGGAATATAATACCTGGCACGAAAAAATCTCTTTTAATATATGACCCTAATCTTCCCATATGAACTTTAATTCCTCTTGAAGCACTTTCCATAGCAATTAATAATTTAGAAAGAAATTCTCTTTCTAAAATTTCAATGTAAATATACAGATTCATTTTAATGAGATATTATATTTTTTTATTAAATTTAATCATTTTTTAATCTAAAATTGCTTAAGAATTTATTTTTGATTACAAAATATTTACAAATATTAATGGTCTTTTAGAAATATATTATATTATCTATTTGAATTTCTCAAATTTAAAGAAATTTTAGCCATCATCAAATCTTCTTTATCGTCTATATCAAGTGCTGATATCCAATTAACCTCTTGATATCGATGCCCCTTCATATAAAAATTTTTTTTAGTAATAAAATTATCTCGCCTAGCTATCCATAATGCACCAGAAGGGCAATATAGCTTTTGATAATCTTGAGAGCGTTTATGAGTTAATTTTGGGAAAATTTGCAAAGGTATTCCTTTTTTATTTAACTTGACTGCCCACCATGGATTCATCCATCCAAAACGAAAACAGCTTATTTGAGATGGTGCTTTACTTCTTTTAAAAGCTTTGAAGGAAGTTTTAATGTCTTCAGCAGTTCTTAATGGGCAATTTGCCATCAGTTGCACTACAAAATCATACTTTTCTCCCCAAAATTTCTCTGCTTGGCGCAGCGCGTAATAAGTTGCTAAGCTTGAAGAGCTATAATCATCTGTAGCTTTACTCCGCAAAAAAGGGACTTCAGCATTATATTTTTTTGAAATTTTTGAAATTTTTTTACTATCGGTTGAAACTAAAACTTTTTCGAATTGCCTAGACTTGATAGCTGCCTCAATTGTCCATGCAACTAAAGGTTTATTACCAATCTTAAGAATATTTTTATTTGGGAGTCTTTTAGATCCTCCACGAGCTAAAATAATTGCAATACTTTTTTCCTTTACCATACTGTCCAGCCACCATCTACCATTAAAACGTGGCCAGTAATTCCTGAGGTTTTATTTGAAATCAAGAATTCTATAGGATTAAAAATTTCATCTTCAGTTAACATTCTTCCAGAAGGACATAATTCTGCGTAACGCTTCATAAATGCCTTACTCACCCTTCCTTCAACACCACCAAATGCTACACAGTTAACTCTAATAGATTTTTTTGCTAATCTTACTGAAAGTTCTTTGGTTAAATGCTCAACAGCTGATTTTGTTACCCCATATTGAATTGGTGATTTTTTATAACTATTTTTATAAAGTTTTTTGTTTGGTGCTACTGATCCATAAATTGAACTAATATTTAATACATTTTTAAATTTACCAGGAAATGCAGCCACTAGTGCCTGGGTAAACTCATAAGGAACCACAACTCCTAATTTAAATTCATTTAAAAAATTTTTTGTACTTGGTTTGCCATTTTTATCTAATTTTGAATGTTCAAGATTTCTGGCATTATTAATTAATGAATTCGGATTTAATCTTAATTTTTTAATAATATTTATAATTTTTTTAGTGGAAGTATTTTTCATTAGATCAACGCAAACTAAAAATAAGTTTTGATTATTTTTTTCTATTAAAACTTTAAGTTGATTTAGTTTTTTTTTAGATTTTCCGATTGCGATGACAGTATCACCTTTTTTTAAAAAATTTTTAACTAACACTTTACCAAATTTTCCAGTAGCTCCAGTTATTATAATTGTTTGTTTCATACTTTTTTTTTTCCTAATTCAATTAATCTTACAACTTCAATCATGTCTTTTGAAGATATTCGAACATCTTTATTGATTATTCCTACCATAAAATTTTTTAGTGCAGAACGAAAAGTCTCAAAAGTACTGTTAAAATTAACAGTTATTGTACCCTTAGTACCAATTATCTTAAGGCCTGTCGGAATTTTATGTTTTCCAAATGTTTCTATTTGAACATCTATACCACTTTTAAAATTTACACTTAATGAAACTTTATCATCTGAACTCTGAGTCGTGCTATTTACTATTTCACCACGATTAGGGATTAACTGAAGTATTGGTTCAATAATATGAACAGCATATTTTTCCCAACTTTTCTGCACATAACCGTGAATAGAACGTATCTCTCCAAGGATTTTTTTTTTTTCATCGCTCAATTTGAGCTCTGGTGCATATCTTAAAGCAGAACAAGAAAATAATTGCCCTTCGTACCTTTGTAAATTAATAAGTTTTTTTGCTCCAACAACTGTTGTGGCTAAAGGTTTATCGATATAAATTGGCATTCCTGCTTTTAAAAATGGCTTTGCAAATTCAAAATGATTTTCAGCATCATCTCTCGCTAGCAATACAGCATCTACATTTTCAACTAACTCATTATAATCTGTAGCTATATTCTCAATTAGTGCTGCAGCAGCAATATGTTTTGAGAGATTTAAATCTTGAGTCCATACATGAGTTACTCTTCCTTCTTTAATTTGAGCATCTGGAAATTTTTGTTCTTTAAGATAAATTGGAATTGTTGGATAACCACAACTCTCCATTTTCTTTTTATCATATCCATTAAAAATAGCTGACCACGAATATGGATGACCATTCCCTTCTGAAAGTCCAATAATTCCAAGATTTATGTTTTTATTCATTTTATTATCCAATTTGTCGGATTTATTAATTCAATATCTTTACATGCAAGTTCCGATACATCTATTTTAATAGTTTTCTCAGTTGCTAATATACATTGCCTTAATTGCTTCAAACTTTCTATACCTATTATACAATAATCGACGTCCTTTTGATTTATCACAAAGTTTAAGGCTACCTCAACAAAATTCATTTTTTTTTCTAAACAAATTCTTTCCCACTCTTTAAATTTATGGCTCCATTTTTTAAAAAAAATAGGAATTTTTTCATAAGGCATTAATAAAAGCCCTTGAAGAAATATTGAACGAGCATGTATCTCAATATTATTACTCTTAAGATATTTTAAAGTTCCATCTTGTATAACTCGTTGATCAAAGACATTTAATGGTAACTGAATTATGTCTGGTTTCAATTTTTCTACAACTTCATTAATTTTTGTAGAGTCGTATATTGATAATCCAATTTTTTTTACTAGCCCTTTAGATTTTAATTCGTTAAGTGCAAAGATAAGATTTTCACCCCCATCTTTAAAAATTTCTTTTTTATGGTGTAGTAAAAGACCATAACATGATTTTATATTTAATTTTTTTAAAGATTGTTTAAATTTACTTATTAATTTTTCAGTATCTAATTTAGTAATTATACTTTTTTCAAAACTGGGAGTTTTGGTTACAATAGAAAAAAAGTTTAAATCATAATTTCCTAATACAGATTCTGCTGTTCCGTAACTGGTAGCTGTATCTATCAGTTTAATTCCTTTTAAACGAGCTTCATTAAGTATTTTTGAAACCTCATTAGCTTCTGTTTGACCATTTATATTAGAAATTCCATAGGAACTTCCCCATTGAACACTTCCTAGGCTTAACTTGTTAGCTAGCACTTTTTTGAAACACCTTTGAAATAACGCTAATTACTTTTTCACACTCACTTTTTTTCAAAGATGGAAAAATAGGTAAGCTAATCACTTTTCGATGGAATTTTTCTGACTCTAAAAAATCACCTTTTTTAAAACCTAAAGACTCATAATACGGTTGTCGGTGCACTGGAATATAATGTAAGTTTGCAGCAATCCCATTTTCATATAACTTTTGATAAATTTTCTTTTGAAGTTTTGTGTTACTGTCATTTTCAATGCAAATTGGATATAAATGGTAGCTAGAATAAGTGTTAGGTAATTGCCAGGGAGATGTAATAGGTAAATTATTTAATTTTAAGTCATAATAGCTGGCTATTTCATGTCTTCGACTTACATAGCTATCCAAACGTTTCAATTGACTAATTCCAAGTGCTGCTTGAATGTCGTTCATCCTATAGTTAAAGCCTAATTGAATTTGTTGATAATTCCAGATCTCATTAGCAGAACGTTTGCTCATGAGCAATTCATCTTTTGTAATGCCATGAGTGCTTAAACGTCTTATAGACTCCGAAAGCTTTTTATCATTTGTTAGAGCCATGCCCCCTTCACCAGTTGTTATAATCTTAACTGGATGAAAACTAAAAACTGTTACGTCACTATAGGTACATGATCCAACTTTAACCTTTTTATAAGATGCTCCAATTGAATGAGAGGCATCCTCTATAATCTTAAAACCATAACTTTTTGAAAGATCGTGAATGGCGGCCATATCACATGGCTGACCTGCGAAATGAACTGGAACTACAATTTTTGGTAACTTTCCAATTTTTTTAGCTTTGATTAATTTTTCTGATAATGCGCTTATACTCATATTGTAAGTTTTTGGATCGATATCAACAAAGTCTATATCTGCACCACAGTATCTTCCGCAATTAGCACTAGCTACAAAAGTATTGGGGGAAGTCCAAAGCATGTCTCCAGGACCTAAGCCTAGAGCTAGACATGCAATATGTAATGCACTTGTTGCACTATTTACTGCTACTCCATAATTGACATTACAATATTTAGATACGGATTGTTCAAATTTCGGGACAACCGGACCTTGTGTTAAATAATCTGAACGTAGTACTTTTTCAACTTCTGCAATATCATCATCTATTATTTCTTGACGTCCATAAGGAATCATTATTTAAAATTTATTAATGAATTTTTGGTTAGCTTTAATCCATTTTTGAAGTTCAGATTTTGTCATCCATTCTAAGTTACCATCGCTACTATAAATAAAATCATTGGATAATTTTTTACCTTTTTTTATTCGCAGTTTATCTTTATCCCATTCATTGATTTGTGGTAGGATCTTATAATATTTAGAATACTCATAAGTTGAATGACTATCTTCACTACCAATCATTTGTTCATGCAATTTTTCACCTGGACGAATACCTACAATCTCATGCTTAGCATTTGGTGCTACCGCATCTGCAATATCCAAAATTTTCATAGATGGAATCTTTTTTACATAAATTTCACCTCCTAGCATATCTTCGAGAGCATGCCACACAAGTTCAACAGCTTGATCAAGCGAAATCATAAAACGTGTCATACGTATATCCGTTATAGGTAATACACCCTTATCTTTAAGTGACATAAAAAATGGGATAACTGAGCCACGAGATCCCATTACATTACCGTATCTTACCACAGAAAAGCATGTTTTGTGACCACTAGCGTACGACGAATTACTTGCAACAAACAACTTATCTGATGCTAGTTTAGTTGCTCCATAAAGATTAATTGGGCTACTTGCTTTGTCTGTAGAAAGAGCAACAACTTTTTGAACTTTTTGATCAATACAAGCATCAATTAAGTTCATTGCACCATTTACATTAGTTTTAATGCACTCGAAAGGATTGTATTCAGCTGTAGGAACTATTTTTGTTGCTGCAGCATGTACAACAAATTCTACCTTATGTAGAGCTCGGTGAAGACGTTCTTTATCTCTTACATCACCGATAAAAAAACGTACTCTTGGATCATCTTTAAATAGTTTTGCCATCTCCCACTGTTTCATTTCATCACGCGAAAAAATTACCAAACGTTTAGGATTATATTTTTTAAGAGTAAATGGAACAAAACTATGGCCAAAAGAGCCTGTGCCACCTGTAATTAATATAGAGGATTTTTTTAACATTTTTTTAAATCCCAATTATAAGCGTTGATATAGTTAATGTCACGAAGTTTAATAACTCTAATTGCTTATTATAATTTTTAATGAATTTTATAAATCTGACTTATTGTAATCAATAATAATTAGAATTCATTTTTTATTTAAACTTACAATTAAAAATTAAATTGTTAATTATATACTTCAACTTTATAAAAAATTTGACTTTATATTATTTCTATGATCTAGAATTCTCATGATAAATATTGAGGATAAAAAATTAAATATAATATTAAATGAAATCAAAATACCTGCAATCAAGCTTCACTTAAATAAAATAAGCAGTTCTCATTTTTTACCTAAACTATCTAGATTTATCAATAAAAAATTCTATCACTTAGGAGTTGGATCCTCAATTAATCGATATGATAACACAATAACATTTTACTCTTCATTTGCAGATAAAAAAAATTACTCTAGTTATACAAAAAATGAAAAATTCTTAAACTTTGGATCAGGTGCATTTTTTCATAATAAATGGAAAAATTATGACTATCCTGGACAAACACCTTATTACCGAAACATTCAAGGAAAAAAAAATAAAGACTTTTTTGAAATTGATTTATGTGATGAAAACTTAAATATTACAGAGAGTGATAATAGTATTACATTGATTTACTGTTCACACACGTTAGAGCATTTAGACCAACAGTCTTCAAAAAGATTTCTCAAGGAGTGTTACCGTATACTTAAAAAAAATGGTATAATTCGCCTTGCACTACCCAATACAAAAAATGATTTTAATTTAGTACGATGCTTGAACTCTCAAAGTAGTGTCAATGAGAATGTTAAAAAAAATTATATTTTAGATGCAACTTTTCATCTCTTAGCAGATACTGGGAAGCTGGACTTTCATAGTATTATAGAGTTACTAAATCAATCAAATTTTGAAAGTCATTTATTTTATAAAAATGTAATAAAAAAATTTCCTGAAATGGCCGTATTCGATGCAAATAAACCTGAGAGACACATAAGTTATTGGGACTACGATAATTTAATCGAAGTCACAAAAGATATTGGCTTTAATTATATTATTCCTTCTTATCAAGGATCATCTGTAGCATCTCCATTTTGCAATATTCATGTGTTTGATAATACTGGACCACACAACACTTTCTGTGCAGATATAATAAAGTAAAATAAACTTAATAAATCATCTAATCAAAGTTAATAACTTTTAAGAATTTTTTATTTTTATTATCTAGTTTTAAATCAAAACAATTTTGTTTTAAAATAGAAATAGTTTTTTTTTGCTTTAAAACATCATTTATCTTTTTAGTTAAATCATCAATAGTTAAATTATCTTTATTTTTAGTGAGAAATATTAATTTTTTCTTTCTTAGAATTTTTGACATTACTTCGGTTTCGTAATTTAAAGGGATTACCATACATGGTTTTTTATGTAAAATAGCTTCAAATTTAGTCAATCCACAAGAGACAAATGCAAAATCACAATTTATTAAAAAAGGGGATAAATTATTTATATTTTTCTTTATAGAGAATATATGATTTTTACAATTTTTAGTTATAATTTTGATGTTTTGAATTAATTTATTTTTAAACATAGGTCCAATAATTATATCAATATAATATTTTGTTTTTATAAGTGATAAGCTTTTTAATACTAGTTCAGTAATATTTTTTGGGTCACTATTACCAAAACTAATTAATAATTTTTTAATCTTTTTTTTTTTAACATTTCCTTTTTTATTACTTGGGTTAAATACAAAATATTTCAAACCTTGGTAATGTTTTTTAAAATTTTTTTTAACAAAATATGGTGAAATGACACCACTAAAATTAACTTTTTTTAAGTATTTAATCATTGACTCTTTTTTGTTTCCATCAATAAAAAAACTTTTATTTAAAAAGGAAATATTATTAATGTATTTTATAAAAAAAGATTTTTTTTTAATTTTTTCAGAATTACATATGTCGAAAACATAAGTTATATCTTGATATTTTTTTTCTATTTCTTTGAAAATTTTTAATTCTTTTTTTGGATTAAACTTATCTAAAAAAATAATTTTATGATATTTTAAAATCTTATTTATATCTTTTCGATAATTTATATTCGTCTCAACAAAAAAAATAAATTTAGTGTTTAATTTTATACTATTCGCAATATTCAAACATCTTTGTAAATGCCCACCACCAACTGCATGATTATAATCTACTCTAAAACATAAATATTTCATCTAATTTAATCTATGTAAGAGTATGCATGAAACTTTTCCGCTATGTTGTTTTTTTATATCTTTATTCATATGTTAAAAAATTTTTATTAATAATATTCATACTTTCATTACCCTCATTAAATAAAATATCTAAAATTGATAGTTTAGAAATAAAATTTTCATTAGCTTGTAAATATGTAAAGTCCTTCATTTTATAATATTTAACTTTGATATTTTGGTCTAAAAAAATTTTAGATTTATTCATATATATCTCTGACCCTTGTGGATTAATTATCGTTTGAGCAGATAATTTTTCACATATCTTAAATAAATATAAATCTTTCTTTAATTCTTTATTTTTTAAATTAAGACTACTTGAATTAATTATTTTAGTTTTTATTCCTAAAAAATTTGAAATTTTTTTTATCAAATCTTCATTTAAATCAGTAAGTTTTTTGTGATCTTTTAAATATATGGTTCTTAAATCTGGATAGTATTTATTAAAATATTTAGTTTTTTTATAATTCAATTCAATTGCCCTCAAGTGTTTTTTTGTAGTTTCTTTAAAATTATTTATTTCAACATCTGTAATTAATTGTTCAAATTTATTTTTACTTTTAACATCAACTGTTAGTAATAGTTTTTTATTCCCAGATTTAATATAATTTCTATTTTGCCAAGATCTCTTTTCAAACTGAACATCATTTAAAAAAACAAAAATATCTACATTTTCTATTAAACCAAAATATCCATACCATGGTAAATAATGTGGCTGAACAATAGCTATTATCATTAATTCTTAAAAATTATTATCATGCATTCATAATTATTATAATCATGTCTAATTATAAATTTTTTTGACAAATTTTTTTTTATAAATTTTGAAATCTTATCTAAAGAAACATAAAAATTTTTTGAATTTTTCCAATCAACTGTATCTACCAAAATATTAAAAACCAATTTTTTTTTTGATATATTAAATAATTTTTTAATTAAAAAAAAGGTATACTCATACATATAATTATTTGATAAATTTCGTTTTTGTGTAAAAATTCCATTTGCAAAAACAAAATCATATTTTTTATCAAAATTTTTCTCTTCTATAATGTCAACATTATAATAGCTATTTTGTTGGTATTTTTTTTTACAAAATTCTATTACTGGGTAATCTATATCAACTCCACTATATTTAAATTTAATTGAAATTCTTTTTTTTAGATATTTATAAAACAAAGACATTCCACATCCAAAATCTAATATTGAATTATTTTTTTCAATGTATTGTGAAGCTATTTTAAATCTTAAATTATTTAGTTTCAAATTATTCCAATTTAAAGCCTTATATGTAAAACCAAATTTTTTGAATGAGTTAGAATAATGATTTGTAATTGATTTGTATTTTTTTGATCTCATGATAAATTAATAATTTCTATTATAACTTCAAATTGACATAAGCAATAATTAATATATTTATAATTTAAATGTATGATATTGCTATTATAGGAAATGGATCAATTGGTTTAGCAATTGCAAAAAAGTTTTCTGAAAGTTCAGTTAAAAATTTTAAAATCTCTATTTTTGGTGACAATTCAAGAATTGGTAGCGCCTCAAAAGCAGCTGGGTTAATGTTTGCTGGGTATTCTGAAATAGATGAGCATTTTGCCAAAGATGAAATAGAAAAAAAGGTATTTAATTTAATAAATAAAAAATCAAATAGTAGATTTGAGAGAGAAATAAAAAATATTTCAAAAAAAACTAAAATCAAATTAAGATCCTCAAAAAAAACATTTATTATTAATAATAACTCTGCCTCTAACCTTGACGAGGTAAATTTTGAAGCAATTATTCAAAGTTTAAAAAAAAATAAAGAAAAATTTAAAATAATTAATCCTTTAAAAATACCTGGCTATAAACCAGAGAAAAATTATAGATCTCAAAAATCTATAGCAATTAATGAAAACTCAATCGATGCAAGAAAATTGTTAGGTGCAATTGATTTAATTTTAAGCAAAAATAAAAATTGCGATGTTATTTCGAATAATGTGAATTTAGTAAATATTTCAAATGGATCCTATAAAATAGTAGACGATAAAAAGAATGTGTTCTACGCAAAAAAAATTATCCTTTGTGCAGGGCCAAACTCACAAAAATTTTTCACCCAACTAAAAGTTGGAAATATACAAAAATTGTTTTATGGCACTGGTCACGCTTTAATATTAAAGTCCAACAAAAAACATAATTTCAAGAGTGTTATAAGAACTGTGAATAGAGGACTTGGTTGTGGAGTTCATATAGTACCGATCGACAAATATAGGGTGTATGTAGGAGCTACGAATAGGCTGTCTCATAAAGAAATAAATCAAAATAAATTTGGACCAATAAAGACATTATTATTAAGTGCTGTAAGAGAAATAAATACAGATTTTGAAAATTTTGAAATTGAGAAAATTTTAACTGGTCACAGATGCTATCCTCAAGATGGAAAACCATTAATGGGGAAAATAGGTAAAAAAAATATTTATATTGCAACTGGTTTTAAAAGAATCGGTTTTACTCAATCATTCATAATTGCAGATATGATTTTTAATAACATTGTGCACAATAAAATAATTTTGAAAGAACTAAGTCCAACAAGAAAAATAATTAAACAAAATAAAAAGAAGGCAATTGAAAATACTGTGAATCATATGTTGTCTGCTGCATATCAACATGAAATGGTGCTTCCATCATTTGAAGATGAAAACATATATAAAAACTCCATACGAGAAAAAATAGTTAAGATTTATAAAGAAAAAAGAATGAAATATGGAGTTCCGCCAGAAATTCTGAATTTTTATAAATACAATGTCTTAAAATAGAAATAGTGAAAAAATATTTTCTAACCAAAATAAAGATAGGGAAAAAAATAATAAGTTCTAAGAATAGTGCATTCATAGTTGCTGAGATATCAGCTAATCATTCACAAAGTTTAAAAAAAGCTTTGAAACTTCTACGAGCTGCAAAAAAAGCTGGTGCAGATGCAGTAAAATTACAAACTTACAAACCTGAGAGTTTATCAATAAAAAATGTAAATGATTTAAAAAATGATAAAATTTGGAGATATAAATCTAGATATGAATTATATAAAAAAGCATATTTGCCATGGAACTTTCATAGCAAATTATATAATGAGGCTAGAAAATTAAAATTAGAAATTTTTTCATCACCATTTGATATTTCTTCACTGAATTATTTACAAAAATTCAAGCAAGTTGCTTATAAAATTGCATCACCAGAAATTAATGATGTTAATCTCATTAATGCTATAGCACAAAAAAAATTACCCGTAATTGCCTCACTCGGATGTGCGGAAAAAAAAGATATTGATCAACTAATAAATGTGATGAAAAAAAATAATAATAAAAAACTGATATTATTAAAATGTACTGCAGACTATCCTACAAATCCTAAAGATTTAAATCTTGCAACAATACAATACTTGAAAAAAAAATATAAATGTTTGGTTGGCTTTTCTGACCATACTATAGGCAGTGGGGCACCAATAGCATCAGTAATATTGGGTTCTTCTTTAATTGAAAAACATATTAAGCTTGAAAATGAAAAAAAATCTGTCGACTCATTTTTTTCAATGGGTGATATTGATTTTAAAAATATGGTTAAGGAAATTAAAAATGCAGAAAAGTCAATCGGAAGAGTTACCTTAAATCTAGGCCCTAATCACACAAAACACCTAAAATCAAAAAGATCAATTTATGCCATCAAAAATATAGGTATCGGTGAAAAATTCACTATCAGAAATATTCAAAGTGTAAGACCTGCAAAAGGTGCTCACCCAAAACATTATAATTATTTAATTGGTAAGCTTTCTAGAAGAAAAATAAAGTTGGGCACACCAATAAAATTAAATTTTTGTAAAAAATAATTTTTTTTGATGTTTAAATTTTAAAAAGCAAATAACAATAGATGTGATTTAATTTCAAAAAAAGAGTTGTATTAATAAATTAATCATATCATCAAAAATTTTTTTCAGTGCATAAATCAAGCCAATTGAGCTATTAGTACTGGTCAGCTGCACGCATTACTGCGCTTCCACACCCAGCCTATCAACGTGG
>MDSV01066539.1_pt1 | contig 18772 bp, 12 predicted proteins | sample 810851 | NCBI WGS metagenome assembly MDSV01 (sample SAMN05326640, study PRJNA326480) | marine metagenome | isolation source: seawater | place: Atlantic Ocean: North East | collected 2012 | reverse complement strand
TGTGGTACTGCGGCTTGAGGGGCGCGGTGGCGTACGCGCTGGCGATGAAGGCGGCGGCGACCATGGGCCCCGCGGGCGAGGCCATGCTGAGCTGCACGCTGTTCGTGGTGATGTTCACCGTGCTCCTGATGGGCGGCTCCACGTCCTGGGCGCTCAAGCAGCTGGGGATCATCGACGAGGTGCCGCGCTGGGTCAAGGACCCAGATGCCGACCCGAATGCGAGCCCGTCCAAAAAAGCCGCGCACGGGTCGCCCGAGCGGCGAGGCAGTCCCGTCGCGGGGGAGAAGACGCCGAGGACGGCGAGAGCCACGAGCAACACTTCGTCGTACCGCGCGCTGCGGCAGTTCGACTTCAAGTACCTGCAGCCCTTGTTGCTGGCGGTGCCCATGAAGCGGCTGCCCCGCGACGACGCCAACGCCGGCGGCGCGGCGGCGGCGGGGGGCGACCGCGAGGCGCGCAGCGCGGGGGGGATGAGCCGGCGGACCGTCGGCCGGGGGCACCCGGGCGCGTTGGATGAGGAGCGCGTGCCCATTCTCGGGGACCGCGGGGGGGGAGGGGAGGGGGACAACGGCGCGGGTGGGTCGCGCGCGCCCCCGGAGAGCCCGCTGTGGGGCTCGGGCGAGGTGTGAAGAGGGAAGGCGGCGAGCCAAGCCCCGCGAGTCGACGCGAAAGAACGCGCGCATATTAGAGCGCGAAAGTGTTTCAACAACTTGACGACTAGCGTCAGAGCTACGCGCGCGCGACTCTCCCACTACGGTACCGTGATGACTCCCGCGATGCGCGTCGCTACGCCGCGAACGCGAGGTCTTCGTTCCGCCTGCCGTCGCCGAAGTACAGGTTGCCCACGGTGTTGGACACCGCGGAGTAGTACGCGAAGAAGCCGGGGAACTCGAAGTTGCGGATAGTTGTGAGCCGCTTGAACGAGTCGTGGTGCACGCCCCACTTTCCCGGCACGGCGCTCGCGAGGTTGCCCTGCGACGTCGCGTACGCGCTCGCCTGATCAGGGCGTTGCACGACGAACATGGGGTTCACGGAGTGGTTCCCGTGCGGGTCCGTCACGAACATGCCCTCGGGCGCCAGCGCGGTTGCGGCGTTCACGGCGTTGATGCGGGTCATCATGTACTGCGCCTCGGTGATCTCCCACGGCGGGAGCGGCTCGGGCTCCTCCACCTCCGGCGCCTCCTCGCCCTCCGCGGGCTCGGGCGCGGGCTCGGGCTCGGGCACGGGCTGCGCCACCTCGAACACGTGCGCGGGGTCTCCGGTGAGCATCGCGCCTATTTTCTCCGCGCGCTCGGTAGTCTCCACCGTCACGGGCTCGAGATCCAGCCAGTTGACCCCATCGCGCGAGTAGTAGAACTTGTTTCCCGGGTTGGGGACGATCTTCCCCTCCAGGCGCTTCGTGCCGTTGTACGCCCTGGCGATGTAGTAGTCAGCCCCAGACTCCGTGCTCAGGCGACCCCAGAAGAGGAACGCCTTCACCCCGAGCTCCCTCGCCTTGAGCGTCAGCGACACATCCATGGCCGCGAGGACTTCGGTGGGGAGCACGCACCCGCACGGCGCCAAGGCGTCCAGGGTGAGCAGCGTGCTCTGATTCATCTCGCCCGCGGTCATCGCGACAGACGAGGAAGCGAGCGCGGCGACGCGGCGTGCGACGCGAGGTTCCGCGCGCGGATCACTGTGCTCCAACGAATTCTCCCGTTCCAAAAGAGGAACGGGAGACGAATTTTCAGCCTCGGTTGCGGCTTCCAAATCACCGGCACGGCACGCTTGACCGTCGATCTTGAAAGGAAACGTTGGTCAACCCCAGGGTCGAGCGCTGGGTCGACGGCGCTGTGTGCTCGAAGCTGGATTAGCGAAGCTCGGAGCGCATCCGGCATTCCGAGACGCGCGCCCGACGCAGGCGCGGCGTGCGAGAGGGAATCACTTCGGGATGAGCAAGGCGGAGCGCATGACCCAGTGGCGCCACTCGCGCCAGCTGTTCGACCCCGAGTCGGAGGCTGGTCTCGCGACCCCGTCGTCGGCGCGCTCCGCGGGCGTCGTCGGCGGTGCCGAGGGCATTCCCGACGCCGCGTCTCACGGAACGCCGTACTGGACGCCGCCGCCGGTCTGCGCGGACGCGACCGCGACGCGCGCGTCGCCAGGACCAGACGGCGCGCCCACGACGAGCGCGACGCCGGTGAGCAACAGCGACATCGCGTCGTCCCTGCACCTCGCTCTCGCCTCGGCGACGAACGAGATCGATCGTCTGACGCGGGCGCTGGAAACCGCGCGGGCGCTTCGCGACGTGGCGAAGACGCGCGTGGAGGAAGAGACCGCGTTGCGCCTCGCCGCGAAGGCCCGCGAGGACGCCGCGGAGAGCGCGCGCGCGGAGGCGGAGGCGGCCATGCTGGCGGCGCACGCCTCCGCGAAGGCGCACGAGGAGGAGTGTCGTTTCCTCGCCGAGCGCGCCTTCGAAGCGGAGGCGCACGCGCACGCGCGCCTGGACGAGGCGCGCCGCGAGCTCGGCGCGCGCTGGGACGAGGAGACGGCGGCGCGCGACTCGGAGCTCGCGGCGTGTCGCGCGCGCGAGGAGGACGCGAACGAGGCGTTCGGGGACTTGGTACGCGCCGTGGACGCCGAGCGCGCGCGCTGGACGTCCGAACGCGCCGCGCGAGACGCCGAGCTGGAAGCCGCGCGCGCGACGTGGGCGGCGGAGCGCGCCGCGCTCGTCGAGGCGCTCGAGGTTTCCTTCGACGACGACGACGGCGCGCGCGAACCTATCAATAAAGCGCGCGACGACGCGCGCGTGGTGCGGGTGATCCAGTCGGTCACCGCCGCGGTCACCGCCGAGCGCGCTTCATTAACAGCGGACGTCCATCTGGAACACGCCGGCGCGCGAGCAGACGCCGCCGCCGCCGACGCGCTGGCGCGCGCCGACGCCCGCGAGGCAGCGCGGCGCGAAGACGCGCTGCGCGCGGCGCTGGCGGAGTCGCGCGCCGCGCTGGAGGGCGCGGAGGCGTCCCGCGCGGCGTTCGAGTCGGCGGCGGCGCGCGCGGCGCGCGACGCGGCGCGCGCGGAGGCGGAGGCGCGCGAGGCGAGGGAGGAGCGGGACGCCGTCGCGGCGGAGGCGCGGCATCCCGACGAGCTCCCGATTCGGGAGTAAAAGTAGGTCCTGTACGAACGTAGCTCGTAGATGTTCCCGTCCACCGACACCGTTATAGCTCGTGACCGCACGCCTCGGCGTGATCGTTTTCTCGGCGGCGCGCGCCCCGGTGCGCGTCCGTGACGCGGCGTCGCCCTTCGCTTCCCCGTCTCAGTCGGAGTCCTTTTTTTCGGAAGGTGCGAAACCACGCTCGGCTGTCAGTTGCGAACAAGTCCCGGTTAGCGGGCAGGCGGTTCCAATTTTCCTTCACGAGCGCTCGCCTGCCAATGCGCGAGGCGCGCCGCGATCTGCCATGGAGGGGCAGCTCTACCCGTACGCGGCAGGTGGGACCGTCCCGCCCGCCGCGGAGCAGGCGGGGTATTACAACGCGCCGGTCACTGCGCTCGCGTTCGACGCCGCGGAGGAACTGTTGCACGTGGGCACGGAGGACGGGCGAGTGACTGTGACGCACGCCCCGGGGTTGGAGCGGTACGCCGCCGCGCACGTTCACCCGCACGACTACCAGGTGCTCACCGCCTCGCCCCTGGAGAACGCACACGGCGGTGTGGTCACTGTGAGCGCCGCGAGGGCGTGTTACACCAGTGGGGGATGCGTGAAACGCTGGACCGTGGGCGAGCGCCAGGGCGTCGACCCGATGGCGAACCCGCTGACGTGCGGGGCGGTGGACGTACACCAGCTCGGCGGCAGCGGCCGCGCGTACGTCGGCCGATCCTCCGCGGAGATGCTCCAGATCGACATCGGTACCGGCCGGGTCTCGCTCACCGCCGAGCTCATGCCCGGCACCTGCTCGCAGGGCACGTCGTGCATCGCCACGGGCGCGGCGAGGGGGCTGGTGGCGTGCGGTGGGTTCGGGGGCGAACTCGTGATGCGCGATCCGAGGAACAAGCTCCGCGCGGAGACGCAGTTGTCTTCCCCGGCGCACGCCGCGGGGGTCACCGCAGTCGCCGCGAAGGGCGACCTCGTGATCACCTGCGGCCTGACCGCCGACCGACAAGGCGTCGTCTCCGTGGACCCCTTCGTCAAGGTGGTGGACGTGCGAGTCGGGTGCCGCGTGCTCAACGTGCTGCAGTTCCCGGCGGGCGCCGTCGCCGTGGCGTTCCACCCCAAGTTCAACGGCACCGTCGTGCTCGGCGGCGAGAGCGGGCTCGTGCAGACGCAGGACGCCGATCGCGGCGGCCCGGGAAGCGCCGGCGCCGGGTTCTTCTCGCAGGCGCCCCTGGACCTGATGGGCCAGAGGCTCACGTCCCTGGCGGCGGCGTCCTCGGGCGAGGCGTTTGCGTTCGGGGACACCGCCGGCTACGTCCACCTGTGGTCGGTGCACGACCAGCCCACCGTCAACGCGTACAGCCGCCCGGTGGAGGACCCGCCGAGGTACGCCGCCTGCGTCGAGCGCGCGTTCGAGCGCGCGCAGTACGAGATGGCCAGGCTGCAGCTCGCGCAGGCGGGGCAGCCGCCGCCGCCGCCGCCGCCCGACGCGTTCCTCGCCGACGAGCGCAACCCGGCGCCGGAGGCGCCGTTCCACCTCGCCGAGGACGGAGGCATGACCCCCCCCCTTTCGTACGTCGACCCGCGCGCGGAGGTGGCGGTCGGGCGGTGCCCGCACATCGTCCCGAAGGCTGTCCTGGAGACGGCGCGGTTCGTGGACTTCGTCGGCTACGCGCCCAACCCGCACTTCTCGCGCGGCGGCGCCAAGGGCGAGGCGTACCGCCGCGCGGCGCCGCTGCGCAACAAGCGCGCGGAGAGCCGCGAGGGTGCGGCCGAGGCGAAGCGCAAGGCTGCGACCGCGGCGAAGCTGTCCACGCAGGTGGGTGACGTGCGCGGCGCGGCGGCGACGTCGCCTCTGCCTCCGCTGTACCACCGGGTGGAGGTGCGCCTGAGCGCGAACCGCGCGCGTTTCGAGGAGTTTGACTTTTCCGAGCACAACCGCACGCGTTTGGTCGGGCTGGTGAACGACCTCGCCAACTCGTACGTCAACCCCGTGCTCCAGATGCTGCACTTCACGCCAGAGTTACGAGCGGAGGTGTTGATGGGGCACGCCTGTGAGCGCGAGTTCTGCCTCACTTGCGAGCTCGGGTTCCTGTCGCACATGCTGGCGCAGCCGCCGACGCGCGGCGCGGGGTCGCACTCGTCGTCCTCGGCGACGGCGCAGCCCCTGAACTTTTTGAGGACGCTGCGGCAAGTGCGCGAGGCGGCGGCGCTGGGGCTGATCGAGGGCCGGGACGAGCTCGAGACGAGGCTGGACCAGAGCAAACCGAGGCGCGTCCAGGCGTTCCAGCGGTTCATCCTGGAGCAGCTGCACAAGGAGGATGCCAACTCCTCGAGTCCTCCGGCTAACGCGCGGAACGCGGAGAAGGAGGGGAAGGAGAAACACGAAACCGGACGCGTCGAGCGGCTGTTCGCGCTGACGTCGACGCAGACTCACACGTGCGCGCAGTGCTCGCGCGTGGACAAGCGGACCTCGCGGTCGTTCCAGACGGACCTGCAGTACCCGGAGAAGAAGACGTGGCGCAAGGGGTCGCCCGACAACCCCACGTTCTCGGAGTGCCTGGCGAAGTCGCTGTGCACGTCGCAGGAGGTGCGCGCGTGGTGCGAGGGGCACGGCGCGTACACCCGCATGGCGCAGAGGAAGCTCCCGAAACGGTTACCGCAGGTGTTATCCGTGAACCTCGGGATGCGAGATCCAGGGGACCTGCGGTGGTGGGGTGCCGACGTGGACTCGCACGTCCTGAGCGCCGCCGCGAGAGCTCCGGTGGAGACACACTGGTTACCCCAGTACGTGCGCATCGCCGTCGACGAAGAGGGCGCGGGCGCGAACCCCGGGGGGGCGGTGCGCGTCGCGCAAGCCGCCGACGACGCGGACGCCCTGGAAGGGGACGGCGTGACGTACGAGCTCACCTCGCTGGTGTGCTTGGCGCGCAGGCCCGCCGAGGAGGACGACGACGACTCCCCAGGCGGCGGGCTGGATGAGACGGGCGCGAAGAAGCTCGCGGGACACCTGCTGAGCTTCGTGAAAGTCACGCCGCCGTACGTCCCCGCCCGCGGGAGGTTCGACGCCGCGCCCTCGCCGCCGAAGGGCGAGAGCCCGGGCGTCTCGCCGCTGTCTGACGCGGCGGCGGCGCGCGCGGGCGCGGGCGCGACGGCGGCCGATGACGAGGCGGGCGTGAGCGGTCCCGTGAGCGGACGGGAGCCGCCGTCCACGCCCGGTCCCGCCGACGCTCCGACCGACCCCGCGACGCCCGGGTCCGCGACGGCGTCGGCGAAGAAAGCCGCCGGCTTCGCCGCCGCGCTCGCCGCCGGCGAGGCGATGTACGGCGAGAACAGCGGTTTCCAGGGCATCACGCCGTCGCGGGTCGAGGCGGCAGCGCCGCACCTGGACACGGACTGGCTCCTGTTCAACGACTTCTGCATCACTCCCGTGCCGGCGAAGGAGGTGACGCGCCTGTACGGCCAGACGAAGCTGCCGACGCTGTGCGCGTACACGCGCGTCGATCGCCCCGCCCCGAAACCCCCGCCGCCCTCGCCCATCACCGCGGACGTGTACCGGCGGCTGACCCTGGACGCGAACCTGCCGCCGCGCTCGCCGTTCGCGCCGTTCGATCACGAGTCGCCGAAGGAGACCCCCGGCCCGGGGACCCTCCTCGGGATCGACGCCGAGTTCGTCTCCCTCGCGCCCGCGGTGAAGGAGCCCGGCCCGGAGGGCGAGGAGATCGTCGTGCAGCCCGTGCGCCTGGGGCTGGCGCGCGTCTCCGTGGTGCGCGGCGACCCCGATCACCCGCGGCGGCTCGCGCCGGTGATCGACGACTACATCCGCGCCGTCGAGCCCGTGCACGACTACCTGACGCGGTTCAGCGGGCTGGTGCCCGGCGATCTCGACCCCGCGACGAGCAAGCGGCACATCGTGAAGCTGAAGCACGCGTACTTGAAGCTGCGGTACCTCATCGACGCGGGGTGCGTGTTCGTGGGTCACGGCTTGAAGCAGGATTTCAAGATGATCAACGTGGTCGTGCCGCCGGCGCAAATCGTGGACACGGTGGAGCTGTTCCACTTCAAGCGCCAGCGGAAACTCTCGCTGCGGTTCCTGGCGTCGTACCTCCTGGGCGCGGACATCCAGAAGGACACGCACGACTCCATCGAGGACGCGCGCACCGCCGTGCGGCTCTACGAGAAGTACCTGGAGATGTGCAAGGACGGCGAGGGTGCCTTTCGCGAGAAGCTCCTGGAGATTTACCGGTTCGGCAAACAGCACGGATTTACTGGCGAGGTGCGCCCGGACAACGTGGCGCCGCCGCCTCCGCGGGGGGCACCGCCCGCGCCGCCGCCGCCTCCCGGACCGCCGCCCGCGCCGCCACCGCCGCCTGGACCGCCGCCTCCCTCGGCCGTCCCGCAGCCTCGCGAAATGTAGAACGGATACATAGCCTAGCCTACCATGGTACCGTGCCCGCGCGGCGAGCGGAAAGAGAGGTTTGATGAAAGAGAGTGAACGACTTGTTTCCTCTCTCCCCGTCTACGCCGTCTACTCCCGCCGCCTACTCCCCGCGCGCTTTCAACGGGACAACACCGGCGGCGCCGCCATCCTGCGCCGCACCTCCCACCGCACGTCGTCCCTTCGGTTATCGCACGGCGCGGTGAAGCCCCGCGGCGGCGCGGGCTTCGCACCTCCCGTCGTTTTTTTCCTTGTCTCGTCGCGCGCCTCCGCCGCGTCCGTCAGCTTCACCCGCGCGCGCCGGCTGAGCTCGAAGTGCCTCTCCCAGTCCTCGCGGCTCAGCTTCTCCCCGCGCGCGGCGCGCGCGGCGCGCTTCGCCCTCTCGACGTTCGCGTCGGCCCGCGCCTGCGCCTGCGCGAACGCCGCCGCGAAGTTCTGCGGCTTGCGCGGGACCGCCGCGGCGCGCGCGCGCGCTTCCGTTCTGAGCTCGGCGTTTTTCAGAAACGCGTCTTTGCGCCAGGCGGCGGAGAACTGCGCGGCGCGCGCCACGCGGTCCGTGACCCGGTACTGCCCGGGTGTCGCGCCGCGCGTGGCGGGGATCGCCGAGCGGATCACGGAGCCGCACCGGTTCGATTCCGAGGCGAAGCGCGCGGAATCGATTCGTCTCGACGCCGCGGCGGAAGCCGCGACGACGCGCGTGCGCGTCGGCGAGGACGGCGACGCCGAGCTCGGGCGCGCGGCGTCGGCGCCGCCGCCGTCCCGCGCGAACCTCGGCGCGGACCCGAACGTGCACCGCGGCGTGCTCGCTTCGCGGGGTCTCCCGCACGTGCGCCTGGACGATGCCGTGGAGGGCGTGCGGGGCTCGGGGGACTCGACGACGGATATGGGCGCGCCGTCCGCGCCCCGCGCGACGGCGGCGCGTCGCGCGTCCGCCGACTTTTCGGCGGGCGCGATACCCGACGGTGCCTTCTTCTTCGCGGTTCGCGGCGTGCGCTTCGGCGAAGTGGGCACGCGCGTGGGCTCGAGCGCTTCGCGCGCGGCTTCGCGAGCGCTCGGCCCCTGCATCGACGCGGCTCGAGCTTTCGCGGCAGAAGCGGTCGTGCGCGCGGCGCGGCGGGGGCGCGCGGATGCTGCGGGTCCCGCCTGCGGCGGGACCGCGGCATCCTCCGCTATGAAAGCGGCATCCGCCGAGAGCTGCTTGAGGAACTCGCGAATCACCTCGTCCGAGACGTCGTCGTGGCCGAGCTGCGCGAGCTGCTCGCGAACGGCGTCCACGGAGATCCCCGCTAGGGTCTCGGCCGCGGAGTCCATCGTGCCACCCGTCACCGCCACCGCTAATGTGGACGACTAGCGTGGTGCGCCCGAAAAAAAACGTCTTTCTCGGTCGGCACGAAAAGCGAACGGTCGCAAACTCGCAATGGTTTGTCGCTGCCGTGAATACGTCGACGCGACGACGACGTCAGTAGGTACTACCCATTTACGTCGCGTACAAGGTTGTTTTCTTTTTAGTGAAAAGCGTTCGTCCGCGCTCTTCGACACGTACACGCGCGCGTGTCTCGTTCGCGCGTCGGCGTTTCGCGATATTGATATCGCGTAGACTACGGTCACGAACCCTTCTTTCCGCGCGATCACCGGTTGACGTCTTCGGCCTCGCGTCGTCGCCGTCGCGGCTCGGCGCTCTTCTTTTTTTACCCGGCGGCCGCGGTGACCGCGGCGGCCGCGGCGGTCTTGGCCTTGCGCTTCGGCTGCGTCCGCGTTGGCGCCGCGGCGGGACGAGGCGCCACCTTCTGGTCGTTGTCCTTCTTCTTCTTCGAGGAGAGATCTCCTCTCTTTTTTTCGACGCGCGCCTTCGCGACGACGCGCGTCTTCCTTTCTTTTCCCGCGAGCGTCTTTTTTTCTTCAGCCTTCTCCTCGCGCGCGCGCCGCTTCTCCGCCGCCTTCGCCGCCTTCGCGCGCTCCTTCTCCGCCTCCTTCTCGTCGCGGACGCGCTGTCTCTCCGCCTCCTTCGCCAGCCTCGCGCGCCACTTCTCCGCCTCCTTCTCCTCCCGCGCGCGCTGCTTCGCCGCCTCCTTCTCTTGCGCGGCCTGCGTTTTTTGAAAGGGTCGGCGAGGCGGGTCAGACGAAGTTTAAAAGTCGGGGGAAAGAAAAGTCGTGGCTTTTCGCGCGCACCGTCTCGGCCCGCGCGGCCGCGGTCTCGAGCTCGTCCAGCAGGTCGTACTCGACCGCGCCGGGGATCGCGGCGAGCGAGCCGTGCGCCAGTACCGCGTTCTGGAACACCCTGTGGGACACACACGCGAGGTGGCTCCAGTACGTGTGACCGTCTAAGCTCCAGTCGTCCTTGTCGTGGGACCCCCAGCGCAAGTCGCCCTCCTCGATGCGCTGCTTGCACTTGCACTTCGGCCAAGTCTGGAACCTGGACCGGTTGTATTCGACGCAGTAGGCACCCATGGCGAGTGGAAGAAGAGAGACGGCGAGCGCGAGCGCGAGCGCGGAGAGGGTGTGGGTCGCGCAACACGTCTTCAAGCAAAAAGACGACAAGCGGATCGATTTTTCGAGGACCTCCCGACGCCCGACGCCCGATTGAAACGTTTTTCGGGCGAGACCCGACGCCCGAGAACCCCGTGGATGTCGTGCTTCTTCGAAGTTCGGTCTACTCTTGCCAAGTGTCCCTCTCGCGTCGCCGGCTTGCGCCACTTCACGCCACGCCCGTGAATTCAGCGCGCACGATGCGATCCGCCGCCGCGTTCCGCGACGTCCGCGTCGCGGCTCCCGCCCACGGCTCGGCCAGCCGCGTTCATCGCGGCGCCGTCCGACCCCGCGCGGCGGACCCGCGATCGGTTATCCATAACACCGACGCGGACGACACCTCATCGGCGACGTTTCGTCGACGACTCAGCCTCGCCGCCTCCACCGCGTTCGGCGCGGCGTCCCTCGCCGCGCCCGCGCTCGCGGACGAACTTTCCTCTGTGGACCTGTCCACGGTGGACCCCGCGGTGGCGGGCGTCGGCGCCGCCGCGCTCGCTGCCGCGGCGCTGGTCGCGTCTCGCGCGGGGGGCGGTGGCACCGGGCCCCGTCTCGCAGGCACCGCCACTACCCTCCCCGGCGCGACCCCGATGACGCGCGGCGTTGGCGAGAGCGACGACAGCAAGAAGCGCGGGTACCTCATCGCTCCCCCGCCTCTGTTCCCGCTCGTGCCTGCGTTCGCGCGGCAAACGTACCGCTACGAGGTGGACCCCGGCCGCATGTGGTTCTTCGAGCAGAAGCAGGGCATCGGCCTCGGGCTGAATGTCTCGGTGAACGTGCGCATGACCGTGATCAAGCTCAAGACGGGCGGGCTGTGGGTGCACGCGCCGGTGGCGCCCACGGAGGAGTGCATCGCGCTGCTCGCCGAACTTGAAGCCCCGGTGGAGCACATCGTGCTGCCCACCACCCTGTTCGAACACAAGATCTTCGTGGGACCGTTCCAGCGCCGGTTCCCGCAGGCCGAGTGCTGGATCGCGCCCGATCAGTGGTCGTGGCCCGTGAACCTGCCGCCGTCGTTCTTCGGGATCTTCCAGACCGGCGTCTTGGGGCAGGACGCGGCGAGCTGGGAGGACGAGTTCGAGTACGAGATGCTCCAGCCCCCCGCGCTGGGCGTGGCGTCGTACGTCTCGTTCACCGAGTGCGCGTTCCTGCACAAGCCCAGCAAGACGCTGCTCGTGACGGACGCGGTGGTGTACGTGTCGGAGAACGCGCCAGACGCCATCCCCGACCGCGACCTGCTCGAGTCGGGGGACGACAACAACTTCACCATCGGCGCGCTGAAGTTCCTGAACCTGTTCGACATCGCCGCGAAGGCGGAGGCGCGGACGGTCACCAGCGATGACATGAGCGAGGCGCAGAGGCTGCGGCTCGGGTGGCAGCGCAACGCGCTGCAGGCGCTGTACTTCGGGCCGTCCAACCTGCTGGACCCGGATCAGAGCTGGGCGCGGATCACCAACAAGCTGCTGGTGGCGCCCGTGGTGAGCACGCTGGTGTACGAGAACATCCCGCGCGAGGTGGACGACTGGGCCCGGCGGGTGGGGAAGATGGGCAAGTTCGAGCGGATCGTGCCGTGCCACTTCGACGCGCCCATCAGAGCCGGGCCGAAGGAGTGGAACGCCGCGTTCGGGTTTCTGCCGTCGTCGCGGCCGGAGGAGGGGAAGGAGGGGAGGTACTACCCGGACGAGGACATGGTGTTGCTGCGCGGGGTGGAGGATTTCCTGCAGGGCACGGGGGTTATCTTCACGGACGAGTCCAGGCCGAAGTTCGGCCGGATCAACGTGCGCGCGGAGGAGAGGAGGAGCGGGGCGAAGAGGTAGCTGCGGGCGAAACGTCGCGAGGAACGAGACGACTGAGGTCCGAGCCGGGTTGAAAGAATCGCGATACGCGTGACGGATGTGTCTACGCCTCCAGCGCGTCCACGAACCAGTTGAGGTGCGCGCGGAGCTGTCTCGCGGCGGGGTACTTCATGTCGCGCGGGACGCCCACGCGGTCGCGCAGGTACGCCAGCGCGTCAGCGGCGGGCGCGCCCGCGAGCGACCCCGCGTCGGATTTCGTGTCGACGCGCGTCTCCGTGGGCTTTGCCGCCGCCGATCCCTCCAGGAGCTCGTGCGCGACCCGCCGCATCGCCGCGTCCACCGCGGGGATGTGCGCATCGCCCGGGGTCGCGGTAGGGTCAGAGAGGGGCGCGGAGACGGGCCGCGTCCCCGCCTTGCCGCACCCGCGCGCCGCGAAGCGGACCACCGCCGCGGCGTTGCGCACGACGGCGCTCGCCGCCTCGAGCCGGTCGAGCTCGACGTTTTCGCCCGTCCACGACGGTTCCGGCGAGGACGCCGCGTGCAGAGGCGCGAGCGGCAGCCTCCACGCGTCCCCCTCGCCGTCGATGGCCGCGCGCATGGCCTTCTGCTCCTCGTCGCCGTTCGCCTCGCACCCGCCCAGCTGGGGGGGCAAGTCGTGGCAGTGCGTGTAGTAGTCGCTCTTGATCCCGGCGTACGTCGGGCGGCTCGCCATCGCCGCGTACCACGCGTCCAGGCCGACCCAGCGCCCGCCGCCCTCCATCCTGAAGCCCTTGTAGTACGCCAGCGAGGCGGCCATGCGCTCGAGGAAAGGCGTGAACGTGATGTCCACCAGCGAAAACGCCTCGCCCAGGAAGTAGGGGCCGGGCGTCGCGCGGAGCTCGGCGTCCACGAGGTCCAGCGCGTCTTCGAACCCGCTCCGGTTTTGGCCGTCCGCCCAGCCGCTGGTGAGCCAGCCCATCCAGCGGCTGAACAGCGCGCGCTCGAGCTTGAGCAGCTCCGACGCGCGCGCGCGCTCGGGCGTGCCGTCCGCGGGGAGCATGGGCGTCTCGGGGAAGGTGCTTTCCAGCGCCGCCGCGATGGCGGCGGAGTCGGTGATCATCGCGCCGTCGATCTCCATCACCGGCAACATCCCGCTCGGCACCTTCGCCGTGAACGACGGCTTCTTGTCACCGTAGCACCGCATGTTGATCTTGTCCACGCGGTACGGGATCCGCTTCTCCTCGAGCTGCATCCAGATCTTCTGGCAGTACGGGCACCACGCCGCGTGGTCGCGGTAAAACAACACGCGCGGCTCGTCGTCGGGCGCCGAATCGAACCGGCGGAGAAGCGCCTTCGGGTTGGCCGGGCCGTTTTCCAGATCGTCCACCGGGGGGAGGCCGTGCTGCGCCCTGAGCTCGGCGACGCGAGCCTCGAGCGCGTCCCAGCTCGGAGCGTCGTCCGCGAAGGAAACACCCACGAGCGTGCCCGCGGAGCTGGGGGAGGCGCCCGCCGCGCCCTGCATCGCCTCGGCCGCTTCGCGTCGGAGTCTGTCCAGCGCCGCGGAGAACCCACCACCCAGCCCGCCCGCGTTGGCCCTGACGATCGGCCGGGCGGAGGGCGAGGATTGCACGCGGAGGCGCGCTCGGCCCGCGGCGAACGACTGGGGGGCGGCAGAGGCGTTCGTCGAAGTCGACGACGCGAGGACAGCGGAGTGCATCGTCGCGTGCGACGGCGAAGTGGCGACGTGTCGACACGAAAACGCGACTCTCTCGTGTCGAGAAAGGAGAAAACAACTGTGAGCGAAGCTTCGCCAGTTCACGGTCCTCCCACGGAGCTTCGCCGCCTCCGCGAGCTGGGCCGCCTCGTCACCCAACGCGAACGAAGCGGACTGGTGAGAGGAATCTCTCGCGCCATTTTGACGAGACGGCGGGTGCTTTACTCGAGAAATGACGGTTTAAACTGTCCGAAAATCGCTCTTGAATAATCATCGATCGAGTCTCATGAAACGGCTGTCGGGAAGTCCGAAAGACTAACGTTATGCCTATGCGATTACGCATAACTCCCGTCACAGAACGCCGCGCACGCGCACACCTTCCAGCCCTCATCAAACATGCCCACCGCCACCCTCCTCGAGCCCAAGACGATGTACATCGAGTGCATGTCGCACGGTGTCACCGGCATCGGCGCCTGGAAAGAGATGGCAGGGCCCATGTTCAAGGCGGTGCGTGCACGATTTATGTCGTCGTTTGCGACCGACCATCGTATGAAATATCTTCCGAAACGACGCGACTGTCGACACGGGATTGACCCTCCCCCCGAAACTCTCACCGCAAACAGGACCCCGCCCCGCCGCACATGGCGCTCATCTCCAAGTTCCTGTTCGGAATGAAGGACGCTGCGGACTGCCTGAGCGGCGTGCACATGTACAGGTCCGAGGCTGACATGAAGGCGGTCAAAAAGATGTTCACGCCCGACGGCGAGTTCGGAAAGATGCTCGCCGAGAACCCCGTGATCAAGGGCGAGACGATGCAGGGCTCGACGTTCGAGGTTCGCGTCGTGGCCGGCGAAGAGGTCGAGGAGGACGAGACCATGGTCGCGGGCGTGTACGCGCACGGCGTCCCCGACTTCGAGGAGTGGCTCAAGCTCTTCTCCGGTTCTTTCGGCGACGACGGGCCGTCCATCCCGGGACTTCTCAAGAGCTACGGCGGCAAGATGCTGGACGGTTCCGCCTGGGACAACGCGGACGCGCCCGGCGGGTCCGCGATGGTGATGCACATCTTCAAGGACCTCAACTCTAAGGCCTTGTTCGACATGATGTTCGATCCCACGGTTGGCATGTTCAAGGATATCAAAGAGAAGGGCGGCGTCATCGCGCCGTTCTACAACCAATCCATCGGACCCTTCGTGCTCCCGCCCTTCAAGCCCTCCGCGCCCGCCGCCTGAGCGAGGAGGTTCGCTGTGCGAGACGAGGGCGAGTCTAGTTGAAGTCACCGTGCCGAGCACTGTTGGCTAGATTACTCGCTCCAATCGTCTTATATATGTATGGATATCTATCGATCGTCAGATCTACTTGTATCGTCAGACGTTTTCGTGTCGTGCCGCCACCGAGCCTCCGTCCGAACCCGGCGATCGGGCCGCGATCTGCCAAGTCAGCGTTTTTTAGGGAAGCGGCACCAGTCCCGCGCCGCGCACTCGACATGTCGACCGCGACGAAGTCGATCACCCTACGCGCGAGCGCGTTCCGCACCCCCGGTTCTCGGGCCATGCGCGCGCGCGTGCCCGCCGCGCCCCGCGCGTCCGCCCGGGGCGCGCTCCGGGTGACCGCGCTGCGCAACTTCGATTACCCCGAGGCGATCTTGTTCGACTGCGACGGCGTGTTGTGCGAGACGGAGCGCGACGGCCACCGTACGACGTTCAACATGACGTTCAAGGAGAAGGGTCTTGACCACGAGTGGGGCGTGGAGCAGTACGGCGAGCTGCTGAAGATCGGCGGCGGGAAGGAACGCATGACCCACTACTTCAACTCCTGCGCGGACGTCGAGCCGTTCAAGTCGATGTACCCCGAGGACAACGACGAGCGCAAGGCGTGGATCAAGTCGCTGCACCTGCGCAAGACGGAGCTGTTCCTGGAGGTGGTCCAGGCCGGCGAGCTGCCGTTGCGCCCCGGGGTCGCACGCTTGGTGAAGGAGGCGCTTGACAACGGCGCGCAGGTGGCCATCTGCTCCACCTCGAACGAAAAGGCTGTGACGGGCATCCGCGACAAGATGCTTCCCGAGTTTGCGGACAAGATCCAGGTTTTCGCCGGGGACATTGTCGAGAAAAAGAAACCTGCGCCCGACGTGTACAACCTGGCGGCGAAGACGCTGGGCGTCGACCCCGCGCGGTGCGTGGTCATCGAGGACACGCGTATCGGCATGCTCGCCGGTAAGGCCGCGGGCATGCGCGTGTGCGTCACGAAGAGCATCTACTCGGAGGATGAGGACTTCTCGGGCGCCGACGCGGTGTTTGACTGCATCGGCGACGCGGGCGACGAACGTTTCAAGTTCGACGAGCTCACCACGCCCGGCGCGTATTGGTAAGGTTCTTTAGATTCCGCCTCGGTGGTTTGTATCGTTTTTATCGGATGATATCCGCATCCATCGACACGAGGCTTCCACTCGGACCGATCGTGTCACTGACCGTCGCTTCCCACGCCCCGCTGCCGCGGTGCGCCAGGATCAACCCTCCGTTGCCGGTTGACGAGTTCGGCAACTGGTACGAGAGCGAGGAGGAGCGCGCGAAGAAGAAGCGCGACGAAAACAGCGATAACCTCACCGCCGCCGAGCGAGCCATCCTCGCGGATCTCGACTGACAAACCGCAGCACACGTGGTGCGCACGTGTGCGTAGCTATCGTTTGGCGAGATAGCTACGCATAGTTCCCACCGTAGTAAAAGTACGTAGACTAATGAATAAAACCTGCTCTTCATCTCTACGCGTCTTTCGGCTCAAACGCGCGCACGGTCCGTCCGTTGAGCGGCTGCGTCGGCCGCGCGTTCCCCGGGAAGGCGCCGTCGCCGAGGTGCTCGCGGAAACGCGCGACGGCGGCGCGCGAGACCGTTCGCACCTCCTTCTGCAGCACCCAGGAGACGCCTCCCGTGCACGGCGGCGTGGTCAGGCTCCCTTGCCACCGGAAGTACCCGCTGTCTTTGTCCCACAGCGCCCCGGGTTCGATCGCGATGCGCCGCGCGCCGCCGTCTGCCGCGACGTCGGCCAAAAGCCGCTCCGCCGTGGCGTCCGCCAGGCGCTCCTCCGCGGCGTACTTGAAGAGCACGCCGAGCACGGCGATGGCGCCCGAGCCGTCCGCCGCGAAGTGCACGAGGTGCATCTCCATGGCGTTCGCCGCGCCGTCCAGCGTGTTCTCCGCGGGCGTGTGGAAGTGCAGCGAGCTGAACGCGTACGGCACGCCGTCCAGCGCGACGCCGCCGGAGGCGTCCAGGCTGTTCGAAGAAGCCGCGCTTTGAGCTCGCGTCGCGTCGTCGACGCGCGCGTAATTCGGCGCGCCGTGCTTCTGCGCGACGGCGACCGTCACCGCGCCCTTCGCGGGCACGGCCACGTCCGCGAGCGAGCCCTTCGCGGGTGTGCCGTTGTTGGCGCGGGAAGACGAGATGTCGATGGGGCTCTGCGCGCACGCCGCGCACCCGCAGTCGGGGAACGCGCGCGCGCCGCTCGCGTCGCGCACCTCTCCCCACCGCAGAGGCCCGGTTTCGAAATCGGCGTAGCCCCACTCCCCGGGTTTCGGCGCGGCGCGCGTCGAGGCCTCGACGGCGGCGTCGGCCGCGCGCACCGCTGCGCCCGCGACGAGCGCGGGAGGCGCGGCCAGCATCGCGCGTCGCGCGAGGCGAACCGCGTTCCGTGACTCGCGCCGCGCGTCCGCAGGCATCGTGTCGTTGCCGATGTCGTTCGTTCCGACACCATCGCTGGATTGATGGTTGTTAGTCCCGGCGCGGGGGATCCGGCTTCGGGAAGGGACCCGACCGCGAGGCGCGCGTCGAGCGGCGAACGCCGCGATACACGCGTCCGACGCAAGCGCGTCGGTCAGAGGCATCGCGTCTCGATGCGACGGGCGCGAGGACCAGCACGCGCGTGGCGCGCCGGGGTGTGAGGCGCGCCTCGGACGGGGTTCAGGTTTCGGTCGTGTCAGATGGTCGAGAGCTTTGAGGTTTTCGGGCGTCGGGACGCGCTGCGAAATTTCGCGAAACCTTAGATACCTGCTACGGATACACCACCGGCAGAGCGGGATGCCTCGCCGGCGCACCCTCTTCGATGTCCGCGAGCCAGTCCTCGTAGCTCCACTCGTCCTCTTTGTGCGGGTCCTGCCTGCACTCGCTCTTGCGCAGCCGCCGCGCGCCGTCCAGGAAGTAGCACACCGAGAGCGCGTAGCGCGGCGGGCAGTCGCGCGGCTGCGGCGGCGACCAGTGCAGCGTCCAGCCGGCGTGCGCGGTGGCGTCCCCCAGGTCCAGCGGCGGGTAGCTCTCCACCTCGTACCCGCGATCGTTCAGGTCGGACATGCCCTCCAGGCTCTTCCAGTACGGCAGCGCGAAGTCCCGGTGCGACCCGCTCGCGAACACCAGCGCGGCGTCGTCCTCGTGCAACGGCCGAAGCGGCAACCACAACGTCACGAACGCGTTCACGTCCAGCGGGACCATGTTCGCGTCCGAGTGCCAGTGCGTCTCCCCGAAACCGGGGGGCTTCACGAACACGCAGCTCTGATACACGCGCACCTTATCCTCCTCTTCCGCGCCCAGCAGCTCCGCGGCCACCTTCGCGAGCCGCCGCGACAGGATGTACTTCGCGCACGGCGGGAGCGCGTCCTTTTCGGGCTCGGAAAAGTCGCGCGTTCGCGCGCCACCGGATCCCGGCGGAGTCGCCGCGCTGGGCCTGTGCAGGTTGAAGGTCTGCAGGAAGCCCACCTCCTCGTCCGAGTGCTTCCTCAGCACGTCGAGCGCCTCCGCCTCGTCGCGCACGCGCGTGGGGTCCTGGTCGGGACACAACACGGCGATCCTGTGGCGGTACGCCTCGAGTTGCCGCGCCTTGGTCTCGCGGATCAGCTCGGAGACCATGCCCTTGGCCTCGTCGTCGGAGAGGATGCCGCGCACGCAGACGTGCCCTTTGCGCTCGAACGCGAGCTGCTCCTGGAGGGTCACGTCGCGGTCGCCGCTCGCGGGAAACGCGTCCGAGCCCTGGCTGGAGTCGTCGAACACCAGCGGAGGGCGGGGCTTGGGAGGAGCGGAGGCCTTCGCGAGGCTGATGTAGTCGCTGCGGTCGCGAGACGCGCGACCGCCGCCACCGCCGCGCCCCTCAACCCCGGAAACCCGACCGTTACCGCCTCTGCCGCCGCGACGCTGCGTGGCCGTGCCGCCGCTTCTCTC
>MDSV01091971.1_pt1 | contig 18773 bp, 10 predicted proteins | sample 810851 | NCBI WGS metagenome assembly MDSV01 (sample SAMN05326640, study PRJNA326480) | marine metagenome | isolation source: seawater | place: Atlantic Ocean: North East | collected 2012 | reverse complement strand
TCAGCATCTGCTAAGTTCCTGACTACAGATGGAAGTAGTATTTACTGGGATAATTTACCATCTACTAGTGGATTCACACCAGTCACATATCAGATGACTGCACTGGATGGTGCAACTTCTAACAATGTTAAGACTAGAATCACTGATAACGGTGGTAACTATTCAGAAGTTGTTTTCACAACCAGTGATGATATTACTTTAAACAGATCTGGTAATATTATTACCATAGGATCTACAAACGCAAACGATACTGTACTAACCTCAGAACAGGTGGAAGATATCGTTGGTGGAATGGTAGACAACAACGCTAATACTGGTATCACAGTCTCATATAATGATGTGACTGGTAACATGGAATATGCTGTTAGTTCTACAGCAGTTTCAGACGCTGATACAACATATGATTTAACTGCTGCTCAAATTACAGGTGGTGTTGGTCTCCAATTAATTCCAGGTGGCACAGGACAAGGCAGTGCTACTGATCAGGTTAATATAATTGGTGGTAATAACGTCACAGTCCAGAGAGACAGTGCTAACGGAAATATTACTGTTGCTGCTACTGATACCAACACTGATACTGTTACTCAATTACAAGTTACTGGACCTAATACTACAGGTGGTTCATATGCTTCTGGAAGTATTTCTTTCCAAGCATCTGGATCTATCAACATGGTTCAGGCAGGACAGGTCATTGCTATCAGTGCATCCGATACAAACTCTTATGTAAATGGTGCAACTTGGAGTCAAATTAATGGTTCTTTAACTCTTGATAGATCAGATGCACTATCAGATATTGTTCTACCTATAACAGATCTTCAAACATACTTGGACAATAGGTATGTTACTATTGCTGGTGCTACTGATGCAAAGATTACATCAGCCTCATGGAACACTGGAAATGGTAATTTAACTCTAGGTGCTAATGATGGTAGTGCTGCTCTCGTCGTCAATCTTGATGGTAGATATACCACAGACACTGGTCCTAACTGGTATGTTAAGTCAGGAACTTTTGCAGTAGCAGGTAATAATCCAGGTGGATATCATACAAATAGATTACTTTTAAATCTTGTTAGAGACGATGGAGCCGCGGATACAAATCTTTCTATTGAGACTGAACCTTTATATGATTATCTTGATACACTGTATGCTCCTATCACTACTGTTGATACTGCTGTAAGTTCTTTTACATTTAGTAATGGAACTATGAACATGACTGTTAGCAACGGTGATGCTTATAGTTTTGACCTAGATGCTAGGTACATTACAGAAGATACTAAAGTTACTGGTGCTACTTTTGATGTTACAACTGGTGTTCTAACACTAACACAAGGTGTAAACGCTCCATCTGGTAGTCCAAATCCACCTGCTGCTGTTACTGTAGATTTAGATGGTAGATTTAAACTAGATTCAGCAATAGACGTTGCTGTTTCAACAATGAATTTCAACCCAGCTAACGGTCAACTATATGCTGCGAGGAATGATGGTACTAATACTCCTACTGAAAGTTTAGATGGTAGATATTTTGATGATGTTAGTTTAGTTGGTACTACATTTACTTTTAATAGAACGAGTGGTTCTAACAAAGTTATTACTTTAAATCCACAAAGAATTGATGTTCCTAATGGAGCAAAGTTACTTTTCTACAATGCTTCTGCTCCCTGTGGATATACACAGGTTACTAGTACCATACTTAACCAATCAGCATTAAGAGTTGTTACTGGAACTGGATCTGGAACTGGTGGTAATAAATCATTTACTAATGTATTTGCTGTAGGTAAAGCGGACGGTGCTACCATTGGTAATGGAAACTTAGATGTTGCTGGTGGAGTTAATGCAGTCTTTGGATCTGGATTTGCTGTTAATAAAGGAAACCTTGCTTTGAATGGTAGTCCGACTGCAACCCTTGGATCTGATTTCCAAATTAATATTAATGGTGCCCCAGGAGTAGGAAATTTATTTACAGGACACCATGGATTGACTATAAGTGAGTTGGCGAGTCATGCACATCAATATCAAAGAGCTAATTTTAATGGTAGAGCAGACTGGGATGACGGTACATGTTCTCGAAGTCATAGTTTTATTCCTTCAGGTAACACTGGTGGTAACGCAGGTCACACACATTATGTAAATGGTACTCCAGATAAAGGAAACTTAGCTGGTGGTTATAGTGGAGATATTAGTGCTGGTAAAGGAAACATGGCGATTACTGGTAATCCAGAAGTCACTGGTGGTGTTAGTACGAGTGGTGCAACTCAGCTAAATATTACAGGATCCCCTGCATTTTCTGCTGGTAGCATAGACTTAGATGTAAAGTATGTTGATGTTATAATATGCGAAAGAGTAACCTCTGCACCTGGACAATGTGATCTTAATAATGGAGACTAATGAAATTAGAAACTGGTGATTTTTGTCCGTTGGTAAATGGACCATGTAAAAAATTTGAATGTAAATGGTGGATTCAAGTCAGAGGTAACAATCCTCAGACTGGACAGGAAATTGATGAGTGGGATTGTACAATAGCATTCCTACCTATGTTAATTGTTGAAGCATCACAACAATCTAGATCTACTGCAGCTGCTGTAGAAAATTTTAGAAATGTTTCTACTGAACAGAATCAACAACTACAAGCAAATTTATTAGAAGCACAGAAGATTGTACCTGCTATTGTCTCTGCTGCTCTAAATAATAAAGGCATTATAGAAGAAAGCAAATGAAATTTTATCTTATGAGAGGTAAGACCGACTATGATGGACAGGTTGCATTTAATTCTGATCTATATTATACAGATAAAAACCTCCTAGAAGAAATTGACGAGAAGTATTGGTGTCTTCGTTATGACGATGAAGTTGCTCCTGCTATTTCTGATATAGAACTAAGCACTGGAGAACATAGATCTCTCGATCAAGATGAGATAAATACTTTCAGTGCCTTAGCGGAAAGACTTTATAACGAGGCAAAAGTCGCTATGGATGCGGCAATTGAAGCAGAACAGAGACAAGATGATGAAGAATACATGCGCAATTACATTACTTGGAGTGTAAGGGCTAAGAAATCTAGAGATGAGATGTTAGCATCATCTGATCCCTACATTCTATTGAGTAACTTAGATGATACTGGTTGGGAAGCGTGGAGACAATGGGTTAGGGATCTTCCACAACAATATGATGCTCCCATGAATATAGATTCATGGACTGAACCACCAACAAATGCAAATGATATGGTTTCTGATATTTTCACTAAATTTAAACGCAACTGTGAAACTACAAAGAAACTGCACGATCATTACTATCCCTAACTGATAAATACCTTTATTACAGGGGAAGTAGTGTCTAATGTCTAAAATTAGAGTAGATGAACTCATCAATCAAAGTAATAGTGGACCTACTCTAGCAGTAGAAGGTCTTCGAGTTCCCACTACTAAATCTTTATTAATTGAAGGCATCATTTCTCTGAATGGTGACACTGGATTGACTGGACAAGTTCTTTCTAGGACTACTACTGGAGTGGGTTGGAGTAATGTACCCCTCACAGATAATAATACTACTTACACACTCAGCACTATTGATGGTGCTAACCCTTCTACAGATAAAGTAATTAGATTGTCTGCTGGTGGATCTGGAACTGGATACACCGATGTTGTTCTTGTAGCAGGCAATAATGTTTCTCTTACAAGAAGCAGTGGAAGAATTACTATTGATTCTTCATTCACTGATACAAATACTGTTACAAGAATAGGTTCTGGTGGACAGAATTATACTGATGGCGATGTTAATCTAATCGGAACTGGTGCAGCGACAATCACCCAGTCTGGTAGAACATTTACTATCAATGTTAACGACGACAACACAACATACACTGGAGAGAGTGGCGTTACAGTCACTGGTGATAATAAAATTAAAATTGGACAACCTGTAGGTCCAACTGATCCTGTTACATTTCAGCAAGTAACTGTTAGTGGAAATTTAATTGTACAAGGTACAACTACTACAAGTAATACAGTTACTATATCTTCTCAAGACAAATTTATTAACTTAAATGATGTTGTAATTCCTACAGATGCTGTAGCAGATGGTGGTGGAATTAAACTTAAAGGTGATTCTCCTCATACTATTCTGTGGAGTAATACTGATGACTCATGGACTTCTTCTGAGCATTTTAATATTGTTAGTGGAAGAACTTATAAAATTAATGGTACTGATGTCATCACTAGCACAGGACTTGGAAATGTTATTAGAGCATCTAGTTTAGAATCTGTTGGTGTTCTATCTGCTGGTAGATGGGAAGCACAAACTATTGATATTGCATATGGTGGTACAGGCAAAACCACTGCTAATGAAGCACTGAATGTTTTTCTACCAGCACAAGCAGCAAATGCTAGTAAGTATCTAACAACTGATGGACAAAATACATCTTGGGCTGCTATACCTCCAACATATAATGGATGGAGTATTGGTGATAACAGTGTTACATCATCTGTAGACTCTAATGATATTGTTAGATTCATTGGTACTGGTAGTGCTTTAGTCACGTTGGATAATGTTAATAAAAGATTAACTATCAATGCAGACAACACATCATATAATCTATCTGTTGAGAACCAACAGGAAGCAAACAGAAAAAGTATTCGTTTAACAGATAGCACTGGATATTCTGAAGAGGTAGTTTTATCTGCTGGTACTGGTGTTACTCTAACAAGAACTGGAACAAGACTGGAGTTCTCTGTAGCTCAAGACCTTGCTACAAGTGCAATACCTACTTTTACTGGTCTTAATGCTACTGGTACTGTTAATGCTACAACATACACTGGTTCTGGAGCACAACTATCAAATTTAACTGGAGTTCCTAATGGAGTTTATGGTAGTTCTGGAGTCATTCCTGTTATCTCTGTTGATCCAAGTGGTAGAATCACAAATATTTCTACTGCACCAAACACAGGAGCAGCAGGTTCTGGTGGTATTGTTGCTGGTGGTAGTGACTACTCAATACAATATAATAACAATGGAGGACTCGCTGGTTCAGATAAGATTAAGTTTGAACCTATTCAAGGTGAGTTAACACTTAAAGGATATCTTGTATCAGATAATATTGTATCTACTGGTGCAACAATTACAGAACTACAAGCACTTGATTACATCAAGTTCCCAAGTAAAACTATAAGTGAACGTGATTATCTAAATGTTTTAAATGGATCTGTAGTTTATAATAATGTTAATAACCGACTTGAAATGTATCAAGACGGTGAATGGATTCCTATAGGTGGTATCACACAACTTGGAGATCTATTAGATGTTCAAGCAGGACACCCTGGTGATGGACAAGTTCTAAGTTTTAGTTCTAATGGTAATAGATGGGTTCCTACTACTGTTACTACTGGTGGTGGTATGCAGCAGAATAGTTCGATGGTTGTTAACAACAACACCATTCCTTCTGGTTCTGGTAGTCTAACATTTAACTCTGCACAAAACTTACTTACATTTACTCCACCTGATATTACCAATTTTATTACAACTGAAACAGATCCAATATTTTCTGCATCACCTTCAGCAGGTATTACCAGTGCAAATATTTCTAATTGGAACTCAGCATATAACTGGGGTGATCATTCTATTGTTGGATATTTACAAGCAACAAACACAGATAAAGCAAACTGGAATCAATCATACAGTTGGGGAAACCATGCTTCTGCAGGTTACCTAACAGCAGAAGTAGATACTCTTGATAGTGTAACTGGTAGAGGTAATACTACTATCAATAATATCTCAGTTGGAAGACTAACTGCTGGTGGTTTGCTTTATCCAAACACCAACGGGACTTCAGGTCAAGTTTTGACCAGTGATGGCACAGGAAATATTACATGGTCTACTGTATCTGGAGGAGGGGGATCAACTGTAACTGATATAGATGATCTTACTGATGTTACTATTTCAACTCCAACTTCAGGTCAAGTTCTTTATTACAATGGAAGTAACTGGACTAATGGTGTTACTTCATCTTATGGTGACTCTGATGTAAGCACACACCTCAATACTTCTAGTGCTACAGCAGGTCAGATTCTTAGTTGGAATGGTACAGATTTTGTTTGGGTAGCAGATCAAACTGGAACGAGTGGTGCTACTACCTTAGGTGCATTAACAGATGTTGATGTTACTGGTGCATCTGTGGGTAGCATTATCAAATATAACGGAAGTTCTTGGGAGATAGCAGCAGATCTAACAGGTGGAGCAGGTGGTGCTAACGTAACTATCTCTGATGATCCTCCATCAAATCCTAGCTCAGGTGATTTATGGTGGGAGTCAGATAAAGGAAGATTAAAGATCCTTTACTCTAGTGTATGGGTTGACGCCAATCCTGTTGGAGGTGGCGGCGGTGGTGGTAGTGGATCTTACGCCAATGCTGATGTAGATTCTCATCTTAATATTGGTAGTGCTACATCAAATCAAATTTTAAGTTGGAACGGTACTGACTATGCTTGGATAGCACAGGTCGATACTGATACAACATACACTGCTGGAAATGGTCTCAATCTAGTAGGAACACAGTTTAGTTTCGATGCAACTTATTCTCCTACTTTTGCAGGATTAAGTTTGAATGGAACTGCACTACCATTTACTGATGGAACATATGATCTTGGTAGCACAACTAAGAAATGGAGATTTGTGTACACTGATGGATTAGTTGCTGGTGGTTTAACTTATCCAACTTCTAACGGGACTAGTGGACAGGTTTTAACCAGTAATGGATCGGGTGGCGTCACATGGTCTACTGTATCTGGAGGTGGTGGTGGAGGTGCTAGTGTATCTGTTGGTGATTCTGCACCTGGATCACCTAGTAACGGAGACTTGTGGTTCAAGTCTGACGAAGCTAAATTAAAAATCAGATATGAAGATGGTACTAGTAACCAATGGGTTGATGCTTTACCTGCAGGTTATAGTCTTTCTTCTGCTACTACCGATGATGTATCAGAGGGATCAAGTAATCTTTATCATACAACCGATAGAGCACGAGCTTCTATAAGTGCTGGTGGAGATCTTGCTTACAATTCTTCTACAGGTGTGATGAGTGTTACTCTTCCAACTGTACCATCTACTCTTAATGATCTTAGTGATGTAGATGCAACAACTGGTGCTGCTAATGGTAAAATTCTTAAGTACAATGGTTCTTCTTGGGAGATGGCAGATGATCTATCTGCTGCAGGTGGTATTGCCCTAACAGATCTATCTGTTGTTCAAGCATCTGCTGGAACTGCTGCACTATCATATAATAATGGAACTGGTGTCTTTACATATACTCCTCCAGATCTTTCTAACGCTAATACTGCATATGGTTGGGGTGATCATGATGCTGTTGGATACTTAACTTCATCTTCTAGTTTAAATGGAGCTAATGTAAATGCAATGCGTGACTTTACGCATGAACATATAGCTACGGGTACTTTTACTCAGTCTGGTACAACTAGAGTTTTTGCAGATGGAGCAGTAACTTATGCAAAGATTCAAAATGTATCAGCAGCAGACAAAATATTAGGTAGAGTAACGACTGGTGCGGGGGATATTGAAGAGTTAACACCTGCGCAGATCCGTACCATGATAAACGTGGAGGATGGTTCTACCGCTGTTGCTCAATCAAATGGAACTAATCAAGGCACTAGTGATTCTGTTAGTCTAAACACAGGTTATACTGAAATATTCAGTGTAGATATAACTCCAACTACTAATACCCGTAAGATTGTTGTTATGTGTAGCATGTTGTTTACAATTGCAAATACTGGTGGTAATCTTTACTCAGCTCCTCTCGGACAACATAAGTTGACTCGTACAGTTAGCGGAGTAGAAACAGAACTTGTTGTTGGAACTGCTATCTCTCAAAGAGATAACGTGAGTGCTACTAAATATCAAGATGGAATGTCCTCAATTTCTTATTGGGATCAACCTGCTGTAGATACACTAGTTACATATAAATTATATGCAGCTCGTAATACTAATACAAATAGCGGTTCAGTTTCTCAAGGTAACATGGTCTTAATGGAGGCAGGATAATGAATATTATAGAACTACAAGAGGCATTACTAGCACTTGGAATAAGTGATGATCAGTATGTTTTAAAATTGAATGGTGATGTAACTGATAGTGCTAGTTTTATATCAGCTTATAGTGTTGTAACTGGTACAGCAAATGGTAACAATATAGAATCTAATGATGTGAGTTTGATACCAGTAACTTGGGATCAAGTTTCAGCAAAAGATACTGAACTAAAAGCAGCTGCAACTCAAGTTGCATATCAACAGCAAAGACATGAAGAGTATCCAAGTTTCGGTGAGCAGCTAGATTATATCTATCATCATGGTATTGATAAATGGAAGACTGATATTGTAGACCCTGTTAAAACAAAATATCCAAAACCTAGTTAAGTAACATGGCAATAAATTTTCCCGATACTCCTACTTCAAATCAAGTGTTCACATCTGGTGGTAACACATGGACTTGGGATGGAACATCTTGGGTAACAAGTAATACTACTGATATACCTGGGCAACCAGTAATTTCGTGGACTCTTACACAAACAGCAAACACACATTACATATTCTCTGGTGAAGGATTCCCTACAAATGCTGAGGATCCAACTTTATATTTGATAAGAGGTCAGTCATACGTTTTTAAAAATAGATCAGGTGGACATCCTTTTAGAATTCAATCCACTGGTCCTCAAGCAGGTGGTGGTACAGCATATAATAGTGGTGTAACAAACAATGACGCTGGTAATGGATCAGATCTCACATTTGTTGTTCCAATGAATGCACCTGATACATTGTACTATCAGTGTACATCACACCCTAATATGTCTGGAACTATAAATGTTCTAACTTCTCAGCAGTCACTTGCTCTTAATGATCTTAGTGATGTAGATGCAGTCAATGGTGCTCAGGTTGGATATATTCTGAAGTACAATGGTGCTTCATGGGAGGTTGCTCCTGATTTAACTGGTAACACACCAACATTAACTGAAGTATTAACTGCAGGGAATACAACTTCTTTAGCAACAACAGTAGGAGACTTTACATGTAGTAACCTAACAGTCAATGGAACGACAACCACAGTCAATAGTAATACAGTTAATATTGGAGATAATATTTTAACTCTTAACAGTGATGAAACTGGTACTCCATCACAAAATGGTGGACTTGCAATTGAAAGAGGTACATCTGCTAACGTAGAAATTCGTTGGAATGAAACTTCAGATCAGTGGGAGTTCACTAATGATGGTTCTACTTATTCTGGAATGGCGTCAGCATATGGTGATGCTGATGTTACATCTTTGATGGGTCAGTATGATTTTCATTTATTACCTACAACAAACGCTACCTATGATATTGGTAGTGCAGATAAAAAAGTAAGACATCTATTCTTAAGTGATAATAGTATTAAATTTACTAATGATAGCAACCCTCCACAATCATTCTCTCTTGGTGCTCCTAATGGTGTGCTTACCTATGAAGGCAAAGCAGTTGTAACTACAGATACTACTGGTCTTGCTGACGCAGACGGTGTGAGATGGAGTTCTGCTAGTAGTTCATTCATAAAAGATAGTCGAGTTACTGAAGCTGCTCCTGTTGGTGCAATCATGATGTATGCTGGATCTACAGCACCTGCAGGTTGGTTGTTATGTGATGGTACAACAACAGCTTCTTATGGTGCTCTCGCAGCAATAGTTGGACAATACACTCCTGATTTAAGAAATAGGTTTATTGTTGGTGCTGGTTCCACTTATTCTGCTGGTGCTACTGGTGGTGAAGCAACAGTGACCTTAACAGTAGATCAAATGCCTTCACACTCTCACTCTTGGGATCGTCAAGATGCATCGGTCGATCAGGGTTATCGTCCTTGGCCAGCAAGTAACAATGATTGTAATCTTAACGTTGTTCAAACTGGAAGTGCTGGTGGAGACCAAGCACACAACAACTTACCACCATATTATGCGATGGTTTTCATTATTAAGCATTAAATAAATATCTTTATGGCTATTTCATTCCCATCGAATCCTTCAACAGGAGCTACACACACTGCAGCAGGTATTACCTGGGAGTGGGATGGAACCTCTTGGGTATCTCTTTCTCCTGCTGGTGGTGGAGGTGGATCAACTACTCTTGGTGGTCTAACAGACGTAACACTAGCTTCTTTAACAACAGATCAAGTCATTAGATATGATGGTACATCTGAATGGTTAAACGAATTAAATAATGTTATTAACGTAACAACAAAAGGAAGTGATAATCTTACTCTTCCTTTGATTCTTGGATCTGCTGCTACTGGTAATGTAGAAACATTTGCAGACGATACTCTTACATACAATCCATCTACAGCATTGATTACTGGTGCAAATATTTCTGGTAGTTCGACTGGACTATCTGGTAATCCAAATGTAGTAGTAAATAATTTAACTGTAGGTGGTCTTACTAACTTTACTAATTCAACTGATGCAACATTCACTGGAGGTATCACTACAGGTAATGGATCTTCTGGATCTACTCAATGGAATGCAGCATACAACTGGGGAGATCATAGTGTTAATGGATATCTAGTTGCTGGAGATCTTACCAGTATTCCTATCAATACTTTCAGTGATGTTGATACAGCATCAGCAGCACCAACAAACGGACAAGCACTCATCTGGGATTCTACTGCTGGTAAATGGGAGCCAGGAAATGCTGCAGCTGCATCAGAAGTTGATCCTGTATTTACTGCTTCACCTGCTGGTAGTATTACATTAACAAAACTATCAGAATGGAATGCTGCATACGGATGGGGTGATCATGGTGCTGCTGGATATTTAACTCAGGTTGCATTGCCTGATCTCACTGATGTAACTTTAGCTAGTTTGACTGGAGGAGATCTCATTAAGTACAATGCATCTTCATCACAATGGGAAAATTTTACTCCAACATATTTAACTGCTGAGTCTGATACTCTTGATACTATTACAGGCAGAGGTGGTACTACATCTAATAACTTATCTGTTGGTGACCTCACAGTTACTGGTAACCTACTTGTACAGGGAACAACCACTAACACTAACGTTAATACTCTCAGCGTATCTAACAATGAGATTGTTATTAATGATGGTACAACAGGAACTCCATCACAAAATGGATCAATCAGAATTGATAGAGGCACGTCAACTGATACAGTCTTACGTTGGAATGAAGCTACTGATAAATGGGAGTGGACAAATGATGGAACTAATTATTATAACTTAAATAACTATACTCTTTCTGTAGGAACTACCTTAGCAAGTAACGAAGCTACAGTTACTCTTACCGCTACGGATGGTACAACATCTAGTTATCAGATTCTTGCTCTAGGTGGTACGACATTAACACATGAACCTGCTAACAATAGAATTACTTTCAATAGTGTTCAACCAGTAAATGCTGATTGGAATTCTGCATCAGGTCTATCACAAATTCTTAATAAACCTGCTAGTTTCTATACACTACCTCAAGCATCTACAACTGTATTAGGTGGCGTTAGAATAGACGGAACTAGCATTACCATGGCGTCGAACGGGCAGATTAGTGCTGCTCCTAGTGGATATACATTGCCTGTTGCAACTAATGGAACGTTGGGTGGTGTAATGATTGGAGCTGGTCTTTCTATCACTGCTAGTGGTGTTCTTAGTTCCAATGTTCAATCTCTTCCCGTTGCTTCTACTACTGTATTAGGTGGTATTAAGATTGGTTCTGGATTAGCGATTGATAGTAGCACTGGAATTGCTAGTGTAACTCTTCCAACTGCATCTGCTACTGTTCTTGGAGGAGTTAAAGTTGGAACTGGATTAAGTATTGATTCTTCTGGAATTCTTAGCACTTCAGCATCTGCTATCGCTATTGCATCACCAACATCTCTTGGTGGTATTAAGAACGGTACCACAATTAATATAGATCAGACTACAGGTATTGCTAATATTGTTCCTGCTACAACTTCTCAATTGGGTGGTGTAATTATTGGATCAGGTCTTGCTGTTACTGCTGCTGGTGTTCTTAGTGCGACTGGTGGCGGTGGAGGAGGAGGTGGTACTCTTTCTAGTAGAACAACTGTAAGTGGAACCACAATTCTCTTAGCACCTGGAACTTATGATACGTTAGATTTAGTTGGATTCAAATCATATGTATTGATGCAAATTAACTTATCTGATGCAGCATGGTGTCGCATATATAGTAGTAGCCAAGCAAGAACTAACGACGTAAATAGGAACGTAGGTGAAGACCCTGATCCTGGTTCTGGTGTACTCGCTGAAGTAATCACCTCAGGTCAGAATCAACAACAAATTATAACACCATTTACTGTTGGTGGTAATACTGAATCACCAGTTAGTACCAACATTTATGTAACTGTAGAAAATCTTTCTGGTGCGAACACAACAATCACTGCAACTCTTACAATATTGCAACTGGAGAATTAACAAATGACTGTAACCGCAACTACACATAGTAAACCAATCGGGTGGTCGAGAAGTGATGTTATCGATCAGATCGAAGACGCACTTACCACAGTTGGAGCACACATGGGTCCTGTTACTGGGTTAGTTGGTGGTATTAAATCTTGGACTACTGGTGGACAAAATACTGATCGTTCAGGTAGTAATGAGTGGGATTATTGGTATGATGTTTTCCCATCTTCTTCAACAGGATCAGGAACTGGTGCAAGTTTTGAAATAGGTTCTTATGGTGGACAAGTAAGATATGTTAAAGTTAATCGTCAAGGTTATGGATACGTAAATGGAGATGTTCTGACTTTAAATGATTTAGATTTTGGTGGTACTGGTTCTAATGGTGTACAAGATATTAATGTAACTGTTTTCGTTGAAGGATATGCTAGTGGTGGTACTACCTACAATCTAGAATATGACTCTTCTAATAATTTGACTGGTATTGATGCTAATGGTTCAATCGCATCTACAAATATATCCTCAGCAGCAAACATTACTATCGCTGAAGGTGATACTCTTATATTAAAAGCGATGACTCAATACACATACCTCCTTTGGTATGATCCTAATAATGATACTTCTTTAGGAAACACACTAGCAAGTGGTACTATTTCTAATTATACTACTGGTTGGTTAGATGGTTGGATGCCAGCGAATGTTGTTAACCAAGCTGCATGGCAATGGAGCACTCAAAATGATAGTTGGTATTTAAAATGGAAACCTTCTCCTGGACAAGCAGGAACATATTATTTAAAATCCACTTCACTTACTTCTATACACACAGTTACCGTAGTTGCTGCTTCTAGTTCTAATGTTGTTGCTAAATCTTACGGTACAACTTCTTCATTTTTTGATAAGCAAAATCGACAAAGCGCAGTGTCACCTTGGGGTGTATGTAGGAGAGAAATTGAGGCAGGTAAAAAATTTGGAATTACCTATCAATCATATTCTTTTGAATCAGATACAAATGGTAGAACAGAACTTTCTATTTCTACAGGATCTGGTTATCGTCCACAGACATCAACTCTTCCTAGTAATTATACTGTCTTAAGTAATTCACGTACTGCTCATGGTAGTCTTTATGATTGGTCTAATGACCTAGCGGTATCAGCTGATGATATAGCAAATCAGATGTACGATGCTAGTTTTAAAGGAACTCCTCAATTCGACATACCATATGAACCTAATGGTGATAAACGTTTTAATGATTCTACTATTGCTAATAGTCCTGTTCCATCTTTCGCTACAATGCGATATGATGATCATGCGCAAAGAATTGCAGATTATAATGCATACAATGCATACTCTCTTGATTTAATTTCTTATCAGTCTTCCATTGATCCAAACTTTGTTGTTTATTCTTTTAAGCAACCTAACTTATCATCAACTAAGTTAAGAGATAATAGTTTTATGACTTGGTTTGTTCATGACTATACAAGTCCCGCACTATTTAATTATGATGAGTTGTGGTTAGGTGGTGTTACTGTTATTTCACCATCTACTAATGAAGATGCTCCACACATCAGGTTTAGAAGTTTCTTAGGTGGTCCTCATCAAGTTGTTAATAATTATGAACTAAGTGTGAGATCTGCTGAGTGTGGATTCTTACCTTATGAAAGTTTAAGTGGAAATGGTAGTGCGGAGGGTACTCCATATACTGATACAATTTATGGAACTACATCATTGAGTACTAAATCAGGAAGCACTGCTTATGTTAATATCTACACCAGATCTAATTTATCTCATACAAATAGGAGTATTGGTGGTGATGTAGCATTGAAAAGTAACAGTCAATTTTATGCACGACAACAGTTATCTAATGCTACTAACTTTAACGCAGTTATTAAAGGTCTTCCTTTAAGTATAAACATAGCTCCAGTACCATACTATCTACCTAATGATTTTGCTATGATTGATTTTGATGTTGCGACTCCATCAGCAAACATTCAGCAAGGTGATACTATTACTGTTGGGACATCAGAAATTTACACTATAATTACAGGATCATACAATCAAGATGGCAGAACTAGAGGAATTCTATTCTGTGCTAGAACCACCTAATCGGGGGTACGATGAAAAGGTTAATAGTAAAAGCGTGTGGTAATTCTCCTCTCGAAGAGATTCGTGCTTCTATTGAAGCGAGAGTTCCTTATGCTCAGTTTCATCAGAGTCTTGAAAGTTTTCGTATAATAAGTTTTGATATTCCTGATGAAAATATTGACCAAGTAAAAGGTAATGTTAATGATTGTGGACATAGATGTTTTTGGGATACAACTATTGAATTAGATCCTATAAAAGAAGAAGTTATCGTAGAAGATATAGAAACAGAAGTTAGTTTAGAAGCAAGTCAAGATACAACGTGGGCTACATCTGCTGGTGGTCAGTATAGATGGTTCCGTGTTGTTCAGTGGGACGGACAACCTGTATTTGAATACTCATTTGATCAGTCCACTTGGTACAAACCAGGAATTAGTATTGCTGGGGGAGCAGGATACACATTTTACTTTAGACAAAACGACTCATCAAATACTAATTATCCACTGAGATTATCTACAACTCCTGATGGTATATGGAATGGTGGTGTAGAATACACAGGAAGTAATTGGAACGCTGGTAACTATGCACCTGGTAGTAGTAGTCATCAATCAAATTATAGTTTTCAAGGTCCACCTCAGACTAGTAATTACACTCCACCTGTTTTATATCCTTATTGTCCTAATCAACCTGGGATGTACAGATATCAATCATCTCCAGCAAGACATGGTAGTTTCAGCTATAGATTAAATGCGTGGCATCTAGATAGAATTTCAAAGAAAAATAGATCAGCACTTAATAATCAATACACTTATACCCAAACGGGTGATGGTGTTGATCTTTATATTATTGATAGTGGAGTTAGAGGTGCGAGTAGACCTACTGGTTCAACAGCAGCACTTCATCCAGAATTATATGATCCAGACAATAGAAGTAGTTTAACTGGTACATCAGAACAAGGAGACTATAGAGTATATGAGTTAAGTAACTACAGTGGTGTTGGAAATACTAATGAGGATGATAATGGACATGGAACTAACTGTGCAATTCTAGCTTCTGGATGGAGATATGGAATTGCTAAGGATATAAGAATCTATTCACTTAAAGCATTCAATAGTAATCTGGGTGCTACCTTTTCTGATCTTGCTTCAGCATATCAAGCAGTTATAGATCATAATAATCCTAGTAGTGCTTACTACAAAGGTAATAATAGACCAGCGATTATTAACGCTTCTTTTGGTGCTACCACTCCCAGTGGAAGTAATCCTATAATTGAATTAAATGATTCTGGTACAGACTATCCATACAATGAACTAGAAATATTAGATGAGATTGAAAGCACTGTTTCTAGATCAAATAATATTATTATTTGTCGCTCTGCTGGTAATGGATTTATATCAGCAAGTGATACATTCTTAGGTCCTCTACAAGCAAAATTTAAAACTGGAGCTAGGACTGGAGGACCAAAAGATTTAAGATTTAATGCAGAGGATTTTGATCAACCTAAGATTGTTGTTGGTGCTACTGAACCTGGTGATAATGTTGCAGACTTTTCTAACTATGGAAACTCTGTAGATGTCTATGCTCCAGGTCAAAGAATCGTATGTCCTGATTATGAATGGAGTGCTAATACTTCTTATGGAAGTGGTAGTACAACCTATGATAATATTTCAGGAACTTCTTTCTCTACACCTATTGTTGCTGGTATCATAGCGACATGGCTTGAGCATAATGGTTACGATGCTACCACTAGTAATCTACCACAAAAAGCAAAGGACTGGATTCGTACTACTAATGCAGGACATAGAACAGATGCTGGTAGGAGTACTAATTATCCTCTTAATCTGATGGATGAAAGAGAACTTGTTTCTAATCCATTTAGTACCACTAACGCATCTTCTCTACTTGTAGTCAAATTTAACCCAGCAGATGCTGGTTATTTTATAGGAAAAGTAGGAAAGAAAGTACAGATCAGAACACCTTCTCCTATAGCAACCATCGTAGGTAATATTAATTTAACCGAAGCACTTAGACAATGGTGGGGTATCACTGCTGAAGATGCTCTCGCAAATAGTATAACAATTGATCTTGGTACTGGTAATGTATTCACATCAACCAATACTGATGTTGGTGGTAGTGGACCATTTTCTATGGGTATTATTACTGATACGCATCAGGAAACTGATGGTCCTCATTTTGGAAGTGTATCTCTAACCACTAGAACTGATGCACAAGAAGCTAATAATACTGGTACAGGTGTTGGTACTGGTCTTCCTGTTGATGCTGGATACTTCGATCCTACAACAGTTACATTCACCTCCTCAGTAAACAATGGTGCTATCTTCCCATTTGTTGAGAAAACATTTACATGGGATCAAGCACAAGGAACAATCAGTCAGAGTCCGATTGCACATGGATCTGTTGTAAACATTAATCTAGGATACTCAAGTGCTGTTACATCTGGTGGAGAGACAGTTGATGTAGGACCTTGGACTATTAGTGGTGATAGTTTAATTGGTACCAATTTAATATTCAATACATCCACAGGATATCTTCAATCATCTGCTAGTAGTAGTTATTTTCAAGATACATCTTTCAATGTAACAGTAACGGATACTTCTACGGGTAACGCACAAACATATAATTTTATTCTTACAGCTAGTGGCGTTAATAATATAAGATCACACACTGGTGGTTCTCCAGCAGTTCCAGGAAACTTTCAGTTTACTAATCAATGTTCTAGTGAACTGGATAAGTATTGGAAAGTTAATCCTGCTATTGATGGAAACTGGACTCTTGCTTTCCAACCAGGCAACGCACATCTTAATGATCCTAGTATGCAGAATGGAACAAAAGCATATGGAAACCATACTTTTGGGATGAGCGATATTCAGATGCGTGACCAAGCAGTTAATAAAAAACCAATTGGGTTTCCACCAGTACCACATCAGTGGACAGACCAAACACCACCTCCTAGACTCAACTACACTATGTCTCTTGATAATGTTGAGATGCGTGATCAAACAATCAATAAGAAAGCAATTGGTTTCCCACCAGTACCACATATATGGACTCAAGGACCTCTTCCAGGATCTTTAAATTATACACTTACATATCTCAATCCAACTGTTTACATTTCTCCTGGTAGACCATTTGCTTTACTTAATAACGGTCAAATATTTCCTAGATTCTTTGATGAAGTTGATGAAATTGCAGTACCAGCAAACACAGCGTCAGGTGCCTTTGCAGAGATAGATCATTATGATTTTTTAAATGGTAATGCAATAACAGATGCATGTTATCTTAATTCAAGTAGAGAATTTCTAAAAGACAAGAGACCTAGAACAGGATTACTATACCCTAGAGGAAATACTTATAGACCACCAGAAAACTAGTATAAATAGAACAGCAAATAAAATATTATGGCAGACACAAAAAAAGTTGCCGAAGAAAAACCGAAAGGTCCTCTTGGTAAACTTAAAGAAGTAGCTGAGGATAAGGAGGAACAACTCCAATACTTAGCGACACTCATAAGAGTGATCGTTTTAGTGTGGTCCGCAGGGATTTTGACTTTAAATTATGTTAAAATTCCAGGTTACGAAAGAGGAGAAAGAATTGATCCGACCTTTATAGCTTCGGTCTTCACAGGAACTTTAGCTACTTTTGGCGTCGCCGCTGGAGGTAAGAAAAAGAAAGATGCTGATGGTGGTGGTGGTGCTAACATATCTAAAAAAGATATGGAGTTTCTTATCGCTAAGGCATCCGAGACTGCTCCTGCTCAAACAATAAGGATCGAACAAGGTCCTGTAAAAATAGTCCCTGACTCAAAATAAAATCATGCAAAAAATTATTAATGGAATCGCTATCTTCTCAGGCGTAGTAGCACTAGGAGTAGTTGGTCTCGGTGGATATGTGTTCATTAGAAAGGATGCAATCATTGAAGACGTTAAATCAAAAATTACAGAAGCAGCTTTAGGATCAGTTACTGGATCTTTACCAGACATGCTACCAGATAGCACTAGTGGTCCTATAGATTTACCTGTTCCTATGCCTTTCTAGAGGTTATTATGTTACTTACTAATAAGTGGAAGTGGATATCATTTGGTGTGGTAGGCAGTCTATTCGCTGTCTCACATCTTGGTATGATAGGATATATTGCAAGTAGAAAAGAAGCACCTAAGTTACCAAGTTTGGATATACCTGTAGGTCCTTACACATCATATAAGGCAAGTGTAGCAGATGATGGTTATGTTATT
>MDSV01248002.1_pt1 | contig 18776 bp, 11 predicted proteins | sample 810851 | NCBI WGS metagenome assembly MDSV01 (sample SAMN05326640, study PRJNA326480) | marine metagenome | isolation source: seawater | place: Atlantic Ocean: North East | collected 2012 | reverse complement strand
GACGAGTGTGGAATCTGTAACGGTCCTGGATCGATTTACGAGTGTGGATGTGCTGATATCCCAGAGGGAGACTGTGACTGTGACGGAAATCAGCTGGATGCGATTGGAGAGTGTAATGGAAACTGTGTCGAGGATATTAATGAGAACGGCATCTGTGATATTGAAGAGCAAGGATGTACAGATCCTGAAAACCCAAACTACAATCCTAATGCTGCATTCGACGATGGTTCATGTCTAACTGGTGGTTGTACAATTCAGATTGCTTGTAACTACGATTCAGATGCAGAATACTTAATTGTCGGTTCTTGTGACTTCGTTACGTGTTCTGGTTGTACTGACTCAACTTCATGTAACTACGATCCAGACGCAACTCTAGACAATAATACTTGTGAAGGACCTGAGTTTGGTTACAACTGTGACGGAACATGTATAAACGATACAGACGGTGACGGAGTATGTGATGAATTTGAAATCTTCGGATGTATAGACCCAACGAACCCAGGGTTTGATCCAGAAGCTACCGAAGATGATGGTTCTTGTCTAGTTGGTGGATGTATTTTCCCGGTTGCGTGTAACTACGATCCAACAGCAGACTATATGATTGTCACGATGTGTGAATTCATTTCATGTATAGGCTGTACTGACCCTCTTGCTTGTAACTACGACGCTGAAGCTACTCTTTCTAACGCATTAATGTGTGAATACCCTGAAAACCCAATGTATAACTGTGATGGGTCTTGTGCTAACGATGTTGATGGTGATGGAGTATGTGACGAAGAAGACCCATGTGTTGGAGAATACGACGATTGTGGAGTATGTAACGGTCCAGGTTCTATATACGAGTGTGGATGTTCAGATATTCCATTTGGCGACTGTGACTGTGATGGAAACCAACTTGATGCCCTAGGTGTTTGTGGAGGCAACTGTTCAGATGACATAGATAACGACGGCATCTGTGACGACATTGATGAATGTGTTGGTCAACTTGACGCTTGTGGAGTTTGTAACGGACAAGGCATCCCAGAAGGAGCTTGTGACTGTGACGGAAACGTGGATGATGTAATTGGTATTTGTGGTGGTAGTTGTGAAGCTGATGAAAACTCGAACGGAATATGTGATATTGACGAGATAGGGTGTACTGATCCCTCTAATCCAAACTATGATCCAAACGCTGCATTTGACGATGGGTCTTGTGTTGAGGGAGGATGTATCGTTCCATTTGCTTGTAACTATGACTCTGAAGCTGGATACTTGATTCCAGGATCTTGTGACTTCACATCTTGTGCAGGCTGTACTAACGAAGAATCTTGTAATTACGACGAGAATGCTACGATTGACAACAATTCATGTGAATTACCTTTGTTTGGATACGATTGTGAAGGTAACTGTGAAAATGATTCAGACAGTGATGGTGTTTGTGATGAATTTGAAATTGGAGGTTGTACTGACCCTCAAAGTCCTAACTTCAATCCAGGTGCTTCTGACGACGACGGTTCTTGTTTAATTGCTGGATGTATACACCCTCTTGCATGTAACTATGATGGTGATGCAGATTACATGGACATCACTCTTTGTGACTTCAATTCTTGTATTGGATGTACTGACAATACAGCTTGTAACTACAGCGATTTTGCAACAATAAACGATCAGAGTATATGTGAATATCCTGAAAATTCATTCATTGACTGTGATGGCAACTGTGTGAATGATATAGATGGTGATGGAGTTTGTGATGAGAATGAAATTCCAGGATGTACTGATTCTACAGCGTCTAACTACAACCCAGAAGCTACTGATGATAACGGTACTTGTATCCCAGAATTAGTAGGTGGCTGTATTATACCATTTGCTTGTAACTACAATCCAGAAGCTGATTACTACATCCCCGGTTCGTGTATTTTTGGCCCATGTGACGGTGCTCCCCTGAGTGACTACTGCTACGAACCAAATGCGTGTAACTATGCAGCGCTTGGACAGTGTGAGTTTGAGAGCTGTTTAGAGCTTGGTTGTACGGATGCTGTTGCTTGTAACTACGACGCTAGTGCTCTTTATAACGACGGCTCATGTGAATATGACACTAGTAATTGCTTTGACATTGAGGTAATTAACACGACGGCAGGAATTGAAGAAACAGAGATTGGAAACATGATTTCTGCCTTTGCTTCATACCTTTCTCAATCTATTGAGATTACTAGTTATCGTGAAGCAAATCTTAAAGTTTACGATCTTAGCGGTAAGTTGATAATTACTCAGAAACTTCTTGAGGGAAGTAAACTATCTATCCCAACTCCTGCTCCAGGTATATTCCTGCTGTCAGCTACAGATACGGATGGTTTGATTATTCAAACTTACAAATTATACGTTCATTAGATAAATGAATATTAACAAATTTGTCAGAGCAAAAAGACGTAATTTGATCGATTGACAAAACTCTTTTCAATTAATATTTCAATCTTATGTCGTTTAGACATAATGGCCTTGTCTGGACATAAGACTGAAGCCAAATTTTTTGAAGTACATAAAGGTCTCAGGAAAGGAACGAGCTACGAGGATAGCTGAACACAGTTCTTTAAGTGATTAACATTTAATAATTTTAGCAGTAATCGTAAACTACACGCATATCCTCTTGGACTCAGCCTATCCCTTTCTCTAAGGCATTTTAAGACGGGTTGGCTGACCTTAAAATAGTCGCACGCCTTGGTGGTTAGCCACTCTTTAGAGGCTGAATTAGCCTCGTTACAGCAGTCTACATAAGATCGGAACTCAAGTATATCTTAATATTACATGGAAATTTTTCAATAAAATTAATTATTTTAATTGTAAGCATTCAGCAATGTCAATTAAATCTCCTTCTTGTAATTTCCCTTTGTATCCATTGTTTATAGCGACAACAAATCTATTACCAGGAAAAGATAATTCTGTAGGATATTTTCCTTTAAACATGATTCCAATTTTATCATTATACATAGTCACTTCTTTTGAGTTAGAATTTGATTTGTGATCTTTTACAAATAGGTTTTCATGAATTAAGCTAACTTTTTCGTAATTCAATAAATCAAAAAATGAAACGGTCCAAGATCTTCTTTCTGGGCTATAAAATGAAGCAGTGCTGTTCCAGTGGCCAACCATTTTTTTAGACCATTTTGCATAATTTCTAGATTTTGCATATCTGGATGAAAGTTTCTCACTTGAAAAACAAATAAATTGATCTTCAATATTACATGTTTTAGGTAAAGTGTAAAAAGCATTGTGGAATTCATCGTAAGAATTTAAACCTTCACTTTTTCCTAAATCTTTTATGATTTCTAAAATTTCATCGTCAGTCTTGTTAGTTGATTGTGAGAAAACTAAACTTTTTAAATCTTTAGATACTAAAACGAAATATGTACGGTAAATCTCTTTTCTTTTTTTAGGTTGAAGTGTAACTTTATATCCTTGAAATTTCTGATATGAAGACACATTGATTTTTATTTTATCTTCAAAATTATAATTACCTGTTTCTAGTATTAATTCTGCAAAATAATTTGCTATTTCAAATGGGTGTTGCTTTCTTTCATCACTAAGCTCGACACCATGATTGTCTTTTAATGTGGCGATGTCAATAGTCACTTGGTCTCCGAATATATTGTCTTCATAAATTACTTCTGCAATACAGGTAGATTTTTTCATCAAATTTTTTAATGAAACACCTCTTGGCAAATCATGAGACAGTTCATAAGCTGGCTTGAAATTTCTTAAATCTTTTAGAGAGTCTGGCGAGTTTACAACAAAAAAACTTTGCACGATAAAATTATTATCTTCTGGAAATTTGTTAATTATTTGATATAGTTTTTCAGGTAAATTTGGCTTTTCTGATGAAATTCTTTTAGTTTCTTTAAGATTATCTTTAAAGTTAACAATCAAATTCTTTTCAATATTTTGATAATTAATTATCTCTAGATCTTCAATTGTTATTTTTTCTTCAATTTTTAATTGAAAATCTCGAATTTCATCTAAAGATTTTTCAGCTCCTGCTACAATTCTATACCAATTCCCATCTTCTATTTCTTCTGAAATTATGTAGGCTTTAATCCCAAGTTTATTGAAGCGTTCTTTAATGTCTTCTGCTTTATAATAACTTCTTATTTCTTTAAGCTGTATTGCATACGGGGTGTCTTCATTTATGACTTTTATTTTATCCGAAGAACAAGATGTAAAAAGTAAAGTAAAAATTACAAAAAGAAATAAAAATGGATTTTTCATGTTATTCTAATATTTGGGAGATATTAACTTACAAAACAATTGTTGGTATTGAAAGTTATTTATTTATATAATCCGCACATTTGTTGTAACGGATTGATTTAACAATAATCAAAACTACTATGTAATCAACTAAAATAAGTTGATTATGAAAATATATTGTAGCCCCGCCAGGAGTCGAACCTGGATTGTGGGTACCGGAAACCCGTGTAATATCCATTATACTACGAGGCTATGTTTGGGAACTCTAAATTAGGCGTATTTTTGCCGAAAATTAGCATGATGAAAGTATTACAAACGGAGAAAACTATAGATCATCTTATAGAAGAACTAACAACCCACAAGTTGTATGAATGCTTGAATACGATAGATGACGTGAAGTTGTTTACCGAGTACCATGTTTTTGCGGTTTGGGATTTCATGTCACTATTAAAAGCATTGCAGACTACTCTTACTTGTACTATTACGCCATGGATTCCCAAGGGAAACAAAAATACTGCGAGGTTTATTAATGAAATCGTGTTAGGGGAAGAAACGGATGTGGATGCAAAAGGAAATTACAATAGTCACTTTGAGATGTACTTAGATGCAATGGATGATGTGGGTGCTTCGACAACTCAGATTAGAGATTTTTTGAAAATGCTTGAAAGTGGAATTAGTGTAAGTGATGCTCTTGAAGGTTGTGGTTGCAATAAGGCTATTAAAGAGTTTGTGGGATTTACTTTTGAGGTGATTGAGACGAGAAAGGATCATATGATTGCTTCAGCATTCACTTACGGCAGAGAGGGGTTGATACCTGAAATGTTTATTGAGATTTTAAATAAATCAAGCTACTTGACAAACAATAGCTATAGTTCGATGAAATATTATCTAGAGAGACATATCGAGATTGATGGAAATGATCATGGGCCTTTATCGCTAAATATGATTGAAGAGTTGTGCGACAGTGAGGAGAAAACTCTTGAAGCTGACGCAATAGCTAAAAAATCAATAAAACAGAGAATAAAATTTTGGGACGCAATTGCGAGTGCCTTAGCGCAGTCGTAAACTTGTGTATGCATAAGTTTGGATTAAGCCTAGTAATGTGTGTTTTAATCGCACATTTTACCTTAGCCCAAAATATCGTCATCAACGAAATCTCTTCAGAAAATTTCAGCAACTCCCTCGATGAGGATGGCGATTCTAGTGATTGGTTTGAGATTTACAATTACGGGGATAGCGATGTGGAGTTGGAAAGCTGGGGAGTAAGTGATGACTTAGAAGAACCGTTTAAGTGGGTTTTCCCTGAAGTTGAGATAGAGGCTGGTGGGTTTTTCGTAGTTTGGGCTTCAGGCAAAGACAGGGTCGAGGGAGAATTGCACACCAACTTTAGCTTGAACGCAGAAATCGAATCACTAGTCATCGTAAACGAAGAAGGAGATGTAATAGACGAGGTATTAGAATTCTCGTGTACAGAAGACAGAAGCTGGGGGCGATTGCCTGATGGAGAGCAGTGGCGAACATTGGAAAATGTGAGTTGGGGTATCTCTAATGAAATAAATGACATAGCTTTTTCTTCAGAAGGATCTGGATTTTACGAGGAAGGATTTGAGATTAGTTTAAACTCTGTAATGGGCGATGAAATCTATTACACCTTAAATGGCGAGGAACCTAGCACGGGAAACATGCTTTACGAAGAGCCAATAAGCATTAGTGACCGGGACGGGGATCTAAATTACTTTTGCAACTTTCCTACTACTCCTGATTTTGAAACTGGCTACCCGATTTGGGAAGACCCTGAGGTTTTATTAGATAAGGCAACAGTGCTTAGATTTTGCACTTTTAGAAATGGGGTAAAAACTGGAAGAGTTGAGACTAGAACTTTCTTTATAGACGATGAATTCACTCTTCCAGTGCTTTCTATAGTTAGTAATGAAGAAGGATTATTTAGCGATGAAACAGGAATTTACGTTCCTGGTAACAGCTTTAATCCAGATGAACTATTCAGTTCAGGAAATTATTTCAAGCGTGGAGAAAATTGGGAAAGAGAGGCACATATCGACATGTTTAATAAGGATGGTGAACATGTACTTGCGTCAGATTGTGGTATCAGGATTCATGGAGGGTATTCTAGAATTAGTTCACTAAAATCATTAAAATTCTACGCTCGAAGCGAGTACGGAGACAAGTATTTCAATTATCAGTTGATGCCCCAGAGCTCAAATGATAAATATAAAAGGTTCATGATAAGGACTCCAATGTCTGATTGGGGCAACACAGTGATTAAGGATGAATTATCACATGTGATGAGTGAGAATTTAGATTTCCCCAATTTAAATTCACAGCCCATAGTAGTGTTTCTTAATGGTGAATATTGGGGAGTTCTTTCAATTAGAGACAGAATAGACAGGTATTATTTAGAATACGAAGAAGGAGCAGACAAGGATTCTTTAAATCTGGTACGTGGAGGAGTGGAACTGTTTCCTGAACAAGGAAGTGCTGACGAGATGATTGCATTGAGGGATTGGATTGATAGTTATGGGTTAGTTGAAGATGAAAATTTAGAATACATAGAAACCTTTATTGATATCAATAATTATATCGATTATTGCATAGCACAAATGTTTTTGGGCAACTACGATTGGCCAGGTAATAACGTACGATTATGGAGTCCCACTAACGATGAAGGGAGGTGGAGATGGATATTCTACGACATTGATGGTGGTTTTGGAAACCATGAAGTCAACATGTTTGAGCATTGCATGGAGGATGATCCTGAGGTGGTTTGGCCTAATAGCGCTCACTCAACATTTATGTTCAGGCATCTAATAACAAATGAAAGGTTTGTAGAAAGATTTACTGAAAGATGGGGAACAGTATTACACGACGACTTTTCCATTTCTAGATTACTCTCTTTAATCTCAGAGGTTAAAGACAAGTACACTTTAGAGATGCCTAAGCATATAGAAAGGTGGAAATACCCTGAAAGCATATATCAATGGGAAGATGAGGTGGATAATATTCTAGCTGATTTTTTAGAGAAGAGGCCATGTGTTATTGAGGAACAAATAATAGAATTCTTCAACCTAGAGCATTTTAAGTTTAACTGCGAGGAAATTTCTGAAATTTCGGCTTTATTACTGTTTCCCAACCCAAATGATGGAAATTTTCAGGTACTCAACAATTCCTTTACAACTATTAGAGGGGATTTATTAATCACTGATTTATCTGGAGCTACTGTATTAAAGAAAACCCAAGTCTACCTCAATGGTTTTCAAACGCATCCCTTCAGTACTAACAACCTCAGCCCTGGAATGTACATCCTAAACTTTAGAGGTATTGACTTTAATCAAGGTTTGAAATTTGTAGTGGAATAGATACCATCTCACCTTTAACTTCAACGTGTACAAAATAGAGTCCACTTTCAAATCCAGCTAATTCAATTACTGACCCCTGCCCTTCTAAGCAAATCTTTCCAGCTGAAGTGTATAATTGCCAATTACCAGATTCAGAGAGGTGTACTCTCTCACATGCTGGGTTAGGATAAATGCTCAATATACTTGATACTGAATCTTCATTTATATCTACAGAGCTGTATAAAACTGGGTCGTTTGTGATTGCTAATTCAATCTCATCTGATTCAATGAAACCTATGATTTGAAAATTTACTAACCTGTAAAGGCTGAAACTTGCTGATCCGTTTAGATACCCATATGTAGTGCCTAAAACCCAAACCACGCCTTCGTCATCAATCTCCATATCAACAGGTCTTTCATTAAAGTCTGTACCTATAGAATTAGAATCTAAATAACCGCCATAAGCACCAAGTCGAGTTAGAACGATATCAGTACCAGATCCGTTTTCGTAATTGATTAGTGCAAGCTTGACGAATTCATCTTCATGCCTTATAAGTCTTGTTCCCTCAACGTAATAAGGTCCGGAAGTACTAACTATTCCTCCAGGAGTTCCTAAATCGTCTTCAAAAAACACTACACCGTGCCCCAGAGGTTCGTTTTCTCTCGTATAAGAATACATAAGTGTCAATCCGTCTTCATATGCAGAGATGTCATTTGAATAATTATCTCCAACAGCTTCTTCGTCTGGAGATATTTTAGCCCAAAGAGCCTCTCCATCTGCTCCCCAACACCAAACTGAAGCCTGCTCTATCCCATCTATAACAGTTGTTCCAGCAACGTAGAGAGTGTCGTTGTGAACGCTAACGGCAGCAACAGTTTCATTTAAAAGAGGATGACCCCATTTATAAAAGTCAGCAGTTTCTATTGCTGTACCATCTTCAATATCTATCATCCAACAATCTCCTTCTGAAGATCCAAATGCATAAGTACTTCCCCTCCAATAAGCTAGTGTTGTGGGAGTTTGGTTATCCTCATCGAAAATTTCCACAGACCCTAGTATCTCTCCATCAATGCTTATATCATGAATCACAGTATTGTAAGAACCATTTTCGCCTAATCTCTTAGAAAGTGCAACCAAGTTGTTTGACTCTTCTGCTAAAATTCCATCTACAACGTTTTCAACTAAAGAACCATATGGTGTCATCAAGCTCCATTGATAATCGAAGTCATCGTTAAAGTATGTAACATATCCTCTTACTGTTCCATCACCATGGCTTGATGTAGAACCGATAGCATAAACACCACCATTTGCAGAAATAATAGCCGAGGGAACATCTTCAAATGTTCCACCAATAACTCTGTGCTCTACATCTGCTTGCGCCAGGAAGGCAAAAGAAAGTAACAGAAGTGTTAAAATAGAGTAAAGTTTCTTCATCATTTTACAGCGTTATGAACACGCTTTAGCGTGATTAGTAAGTCTTTAAAATCATCTAAATGCAGCATGTTAGCTCCATCAGATTTTGCGCTCGATGGATCAGGGTGAGTTTCCACAAATACCGCATCGGCACCAGCAGCAACAGCAGATTTTCCAATTGTAGAAATGAATTCAGGAGAGCCACCCGCGATACCTGTACTTTGGTTTGGCCTTTGAAGGCTGTGTGTTAAATCAACTACAGTCGGAGCAAAATCCTTCATTACAGGTATCCCTCTCATATCAACCACAAGGTCTTCATACCCAAAAGTCGTCCCCCTTTCAGTAACCCAACACTCCTCATTTCCACTATCATGAACCTTCTTCACTGCGTGGTTCATTGAATCTGCCGACAGGAATTGGCCCTTTTTGATGTTTACAATTTTACCAGTCTTAGCTGCTGCAACAACAAGGTCTGTCTGTCTGCATAAAAAGGCCGGAATCTGCAACACATCAACGTACTGAGCTGCCATAACTGCTTCTTCAACTGAGTGAATATCAGTTGTCACTGGCACGCCGTGTTTTGATGCAATTTGTAAAAGAAGATCTAATGCCTTCTTGTCGCCAATCCCAGTAAAACTATCTATCCTAGATCTATTTGCTTTTCTGTAGGAACCCTTAAAAATCAGAGGAAGCTCCAGCTCTGAACATATAGAAACCACTCTATCAGCGATTTCTTGAATCTGTTCTCCTTCAACTGCACAAGGGCCTGCAATAACAAGCAACTCCCCTTTTGCGATTTTATTAAATTCCGTTCTACCCATTTTCTTTTGAGAATCTGAATGTTACCCCTCTGCTCAATGTGTTTATCGAAGAATAGAGAGGTAGCATTAAACCAATGGGGTTTTCTATGTTGACATATAAACTCCTCTTTCCTGATAACCTCACTTTAGTCCAAACCGCAATACGCTTTTCACCCCAACCACCATCTATGTAATTTACGCCCAAACTAAAGTTTTTATTTCTATCCCAAGCAAAACCAGTAGTTATAAGTGTCTGAGGCATCCAACCTCCAGCATCTACCCTGAAAACACAGTCCATCTTCTTAGTAACATCGATCTTAAACTTCGCACTAAGCCTGGAAGGTAGTAGCACTAACCTTTCTGAAGACTCGCCACTCATCAAGAGACTGTCAGTAGAAATCTCTCCATCGTAAATACTTTCCCAAGTCAGACTATCACCAAACACAGGAAGCCCAGTAGTCGATATTCCTTCTTGAATCCAGTAAACCTTTGAACCTTTTGGTTCTAAAAGAAGTCCCACATCGCGGAATGAGATATCAATATCTAAAGGTAAATCATTTGAATGGATGGGGATATTTCCCGAAATACCTAATCCGTAAGCAGGTAAAAAGGTAGTATCTGCATTAGCATGAAGCCTAACTTCTGTTTGCAGGTAGGTCTCTAAAGAATCAGCATTCTCGCTAACCCACATGAAGCCATATGGTAAGCTCCACTCAAGTCCAGCAAGCCTTTGAATAAACGAAAGCTCAAACCTCTGCTTAGTTTCATTTTGCAAACCCCCTATGCTAAATCTATTAAACACACCCATTCTAGCGCCAGAACCACTCAGCAATGCTACCTCTCCAGTTTGCGAATCATTTCCGTACCAAATAAGTTCAAATAAATCCTGAGTCCAGCGAGTATCCAATAAGACCTCTGAGCCAAAACTCCCACATAATGACCACTGCCTGCCCTCTTCAGGAAGAATGGACCAGTTTACATTAACTCCAGCAGAACCTCCTAAATACCCAAAACCCATAGTGTGTTTGTTGAGAACAGGGTCTAGTATGCTTCTAGAAATAAATCCCCCTTCAGCAAGATCAGTAGCAAATCCTGCAGTAATTACGTTACTAGCCTGATTAGCGTTCATCTCTATATAGTAGTTAAACCGTGATAGACTTAGAGGCTCCTTTCCAGATTTTACAAATAGTGAATCATCTCTAAGTGAAGACGATTCTGATGAAGTGTAGGATTGGGCACTTGAAGAAAGAACACCGCAAAAAGCTACAAGTGTAAGTAGGCCGCTTAACTTTTTCATTATTCCTCAAGTAATTGCGTTCCTTCAACTCTTACCTGAACCCTTACGTCCTCATTACCTGTAAACTCTGTAGCTCCATTTGTGTTTACGTGTAAAGTTACATGTATGGTACCACCTGGCTCCATTATATCTTGGTTTACTGGGATTTCAAAGAATCCATGAGCAGGTTGGTTTAGCTGTACGCTTCCAGGTTCGATTTCTGCATCTACACTAACTATAGTACCAAGAGTGTCATTTACCATATAATCTAAATCAGCGATTACGTTGGCTGGGAAGGTGCTCCACAAATCAACAAGAAGGTGCCCGTCGAATTTAGGGAATTCCATAGGATCAATCTCAAAACTATCTTCTAGCACTACTCCATCAACTCCAACATTTAGTGGAATCTCTAGTTCTAAATCAAGTTTAGGTAAATGATCAACGTCTAAATAGTCATTCCCAAGACTTACGTCACCATAAGGGTTGAGTTCAATATTGCCAACAGTTCTAAGCCTTTCTGGAAAGGTTTCAATAATATCAAAAAGAGTACTTCCAGGTTCACCTAGATCAATCTCAAGTTCTGTAGTAGAGTAAATCTCCCCGTTAATCCATTGTGCCCTTGCCATATCGTGGACGCCATAGAAACTTGGGTGCTGCATTTGGACTCCATCAAAAGCAAGGGTGTCGAAAGTAAACCTCACATCAGCTCCTACCGTATTTTCAAGCTTGAGCTTTGCAACTGCGCCTTCCAGATCTAATACTGGATTAGGTAATGGAATGGAATCCACCACATCTTCTTCTGCTGAGAATCCTGTGCTCAGATTACCAAAATATCCTAAAGCGCTTTTCACTTCAAAATCTTGGAACTGCACTGTCACTCTAATATTATCTTCTGAAGTAACATAGAAGATCTCCTCATTGACAGGTGCTCCTTGAGCTGAGAAATGCGTCGTAAGAATGTTATTGCTTACGCCCAATGGTCCCGTTAAATCGAATACTGCGTTTTCTAAACTCAACACACCAGAAGCAATTCCTAATTTTTCACCGCTAGCAGCAGGTATTTCAAGATCAATCCCCACTTGTTCACCATCAATCGTACAACATGTTAGATAGTAGCTCATTTCAAGAATACCTTCAATTGTACTTTCAACAGAAAATATCATCACACCAGAAGAAACAATAACATTACGCAAGTAAGCACCTGAAGACCCCCCAAGATTTGTAATAGGAACTTCTTCGCTTTGAACGATGAATGGATAATCCGGAACAGGAATAGGCACTGGAATTGATCCTATACCAATATTTTCTTCAATTGAAGTGTCAGGGAGAATTGGTGCTAGAGATCCTGAAATCATATCAATAGGCTGATTAAAAACGATTTTTACTGGATCTACTCCTTCTCCAGGAACTAGCAAGGTGTCGCTTACATATTCTAGCCACCCAATTCTATCATTTAGGATAGGAAGGTAAATATCAGACTCCCAGCTAAGGGGCTCTCTATCTTCACAACTGACCAAAAATGCCGAGAGAACTACCGCAAGAAGGATTAAAAAATTTCTCATTTGAATTTGGGGGTTAACGTCAAAAATAAGGATATAGCGACTAGCCACAATGAAAGACTAACATACTGAGGCCAAACAATTGGCGCAACTAGCAAATACACCGCTAATGCGATAATTGAAAGCACCACTTTTTCTCTATTTAGTAGTGTAACTAACGCTGGAATTGTCCAAATCAAATTCCAATTTGACCATGTATCAACGTGATCCGTAAACACCCACATTAGCAACAATAGAACTCCTAAAGTGGCTAGCACTAAGTTTATAGTTTTGACGAAAACTTTTGTCAAAAGGTTGCCATCGCCATACACAAATCTCATTACTATAATCACTATTGCAAGAAGTAAAAACACAAGTTCAGGAGCCTTGAGCCCCAGAAAACATTTAGCCTCACACTTCATCCAACCGCCTGGAGCGATGATGATTTCTTCAGGCTCAAACGCTAGCGGTTTTCCGTCGAGGGTCATTTGCTTGAGATTGTTGCTGAGATCATCTGGAATGTAGGATGAGGCGCAACCGAGCATAGGAGTATCTGCTTCAGGGCCTAGAATGAAGTCCATCCCGAATTCAGTCCAAGGCGAGCATTGAAGGTAAGGTTTTAAACCGTCTCGAAAGGTACGGCCATCTGGTGCACAGTTCATCTCTAGATCGGTATCCAGAGCGCTTTCGAGGACCGTAAGGACTCTTGTGGCGCAATTATCTCGGAAGAACTCATACGAGTAGGTGGCGTTTTGCGGCAGAGCATTGTGGACCAAATATTTTGCAATCGAGCGTACCTGTTCGGGTGTGAGATCTAAGGTTTGGGATATCAGACCGCGTTCCGCTCTGTGGTACATCTGATGAAAATGGTAGTAGGGTTCAACGCTAAGCTTATAGTCGAGCCTACCCTTTATGAATTTGAAGTAGAAACCGTCAGAGAATGAAAATGTTCCGTAGTTAAACACCCAATCTGCGTCTGGTAGATTTTGCGGATCTAATATTCTAATGGCTGTATGCCCAAACAATGAATAAATATCGATTCCGGGGCTTGCTGTAAGTACGCTGATTGTTGCTTCATCGCTAAGGTTATCGTACCACTGAGTCGAAGCTTGAGCTGGTGAGAAAAAGGCAAAAATCGCTAGGCATAGAGTAAGAATACCTCTCTTCATTTCTGAAGCTTGTCCTGAAAGCCAAACCTTACGATAACCTACTTCATCTTCCTCAAAATCCACGTGTAAAACACCACCCGGCATTACCACCTTTCTACTAGCTAAACCTCCTTTATCAGTGTGATCAATCAGAGCAGCAGCAACAGCACCCGTACCGCAAGCTCTCGTTTCAGCTTCAACCCCTCTTTCATAAGTTCTAAGGTGAATGATTGAAGGGTCGGAAGTCCTAGCTAGACCGCTCACGTTGACCCCTCCAATCGATTCGTATTTCTGAGAATATCTTATCTCAGCTCCGACTTTTTCAATATCAAAAGACTCAAGGGTTTGCGTATCGTTGATTATCAATACGTGATGAGGTGAACCAGTATTAACAAACCAATAACCATCTGAACTTGAGGGTGTATCTACAGATTCAAATTGAACGCTTGGAAGACTGAAGTTCTTATCCCACCTTAGTTTATGAAGTCCATTACATGCTTCAAATACTGCTTCATTACCAACCCATCCCTCTCGTCTAGCGTAGGCGTATGTAGCCCTTGTTCCGTTACCGCAAAACGAACGTGATCCGTCTGGGTTTCTGAAATCACAGAAAAGATTCGCAGAAGGGGATTTTGCAGGTTTAATGAAAATCATTCCGTCAGAACCTTGTTCTGAACAAATTCTTTGAACAACATCATTTTCAATCTCTTCAACCAAATCTTCCCTATCATCTATTACAACAAAAATGTTACCAGTCCCCTCCCACTGTTGAAATTCAATCTGGTTGCCTTCTTTCATGCTTTAAAGGTAACGTACCTTTGTAATCCATGTCTAATTTATCCGCTTCTATCTCAAACGAACAAATCTTAGACGCTTATCGCACAATGCGAACAGCGAGACATATGTCTGATATCTTTGAAGAGAATGCAAAACTTACTTCTAAGTACGTGCACGCATGCTCTAATGGACACGAGGCTATTCAGGTTGCTTCTGGAAGATTATTGAAGAAGCAGGATTGGCTTAGTTGCTATTACAGAGACGACAGCATTCTTCTCTCGATGGGCATGAAGCCTTATGAATTGATGCTTCAGCTCTTTGCAAAAAAAGACGACCCATTTTCTGGCGGAAGAACATACTACAGCCACCCTTCTTTGAACAGAGATGATTTAGCGAAAATCCCTCACCAAAGTTCAGCTACAGGAATGCAGACCATCCCTGCTGCTGGAGTAGCAATGGGACTTCAGTTTAGGGAATCACAGGGACTTGATTCTTGGGACAAGGGCGAGGCTCCTGTTGTTATGTGTTCTATTGGAGACGCAGCGACTACTGAAGGTGAAGTAAGTGAAGCCATGTATATGTCTGCACTTAAGAAGATGCCTATTGTTTGGCTTATACAGGATAACGAATGGGACATTTCAGCTCACGCTTCTGAAATTAGATTTGGCGACGCAGCAACTATGGCCGCAGGATTTCCTCCAATTGAAATGCACAAAGTTGACGGAACAGATTTAGTAGCCTGCATGGAGCTAATGGAAGAAGTCTTCGACACAGTGAGAACTGAAAGAAGACCCTTCCTGATTCATGCAAAAGTTCCACTTCTGGGACACCATACTTCAGGAGTAAGAAGAGAATTCTACAGAGACGATTTAGAGGAAGCTAGAGAAAGAGACCCACTACCAAGAATTGAAAAGCTACTCATCGATGGCGGTATTGTTGCTCAGAAAGAACTCGATGAAATAAGTGCTCAACTTAGGAAACAAGTAGAAAAAGAATTTGCTCAAGCTAGAGATGCTGATGAACCCGTATTTGCTGATCTTTTAGATCATAAATACGCTCCAACAGATATAGTTGAAGAAAAAGGTGAACGTCATCCAGAAAGTGGTGAAATGACTCTCATGGTAGATTGCGCATTACACGCTATGCAGGAATTAATGAGCGAGCATCCTGAATCCCTTCTCTACGGGCAAGACGTAGGAAAGAGGCTTGGTGGAGTTTTTAGAGAGGCTGCAACTCTAGGCGATAAGTTTGGCGACCGGAGAGTATTTAACACTCCAATTCAAGAAGCATTCATCATCGGCTCAACCGTGGGTATGTCTTGCGTGGGTCTTAAACCAATAGTCGAGGTTCAGTTCGCAGATTACATTTGGCCTGGGCTCAACCAACTATTCACAGAATTAAGCCGTTCATACTTGCTGTCAAATGGACAGTGGCCAGTACACTCACTCATCAGAGTACCAATTGGCGCGTACGGATCAGGTGGACCATACCACAGCTCATCTGTTGAATCTGTTTTATCAAACATAAGAGGAATAAAGGTTGTCTATCCTTCTAACGGAGCCGATTTAAAAGGACTGATAAAAGCAGCATTCCATGACCCCAACCCCGTAGTAATGCTTGAGCATAAAGGACTTTATTGGTCTAAAATTCCCGGAACAGAAGAGGCGAAATGCATTGAACCTTCTGAGGACTACATTATTCCTCTTGGAAAAGCTAGAACAGTACTAGAAGTTTCACCAACTGATGAGGCTCAGTGTAGCATAATCACTTATGGAAGAGGTGTTTACTGGGCTATTGAAGCTGCTAAAAAATTCAATGGACTGGTAGAAATCATAGATTTAAGATCAATTATTCCAATAGACATGGATGCAATTGCAAAATCTATTACTAAGACAAATCGTTGTTTAGTTTTAACGGAGGAACCTATTGAAAATAGCTTTGGACTTTCTCTAAGTGGACGAATTGCATCTGAGTGCTTTGAAAGTCTTGACGCCGCTCCACATAATCTTGGGTCAATTTCTCTTCCTGCAATTCCACTTAACTCTGAAATGGAGGCCGCAATTTTACCAAGTGCTGAAAAAGTAGCCGCTAAGATTGAAGACTTGCTTCGGTTTTAAGGTTTGATATTGAAATAATTAAGCTATAGCGAAACTAGAACTGATAGAATTTTTACCTAATACCTAAATACTTGTGAGTCTGCTCACTAATAAGCCACCCCTCACCTTCTGGGCTTTGAAGATGATCAACCATCATTTGTTGGACATGATCCTTTTTACTCCATTCTGGTTGAAGGTATAAAAGTGTTGATTCTGAAACATTCTTCGCTTGTTCTTTAGCCCAAACTAAATCGTGTCTATTTACAACCACCACCTTCAGCTCATTAGCTAAGACGTAGTTGTCCTCTAAACAAGCCTTAAATTTTTTAGGAGAAAGTGTAACCCAATCGAACTTACCTCTAATTGGGTGTGCACCCGACGTCTCTAAATGCACCTGAAAACCTCTATTTTTAAGCTCTGTCGTGAGTGCTGTCAAATCGTACATACATGGCTCTCCACCTGTAATAACTACGAGTTTATGGCCACTTTCAGCAGCTCCTTTAGCAATTTCACAAGCACTTAAAACCGGACATTCATTAACTGACCAGCTTTCTTTCACATCGCACCATGAACATCCAACATCGCACCCTGCTAGCCTGATAAAGTAAGCGGGATGACCTGTGAATTTTCCTTCACCTTGAAGTGTAGGAAAGACTTCCATTATTGGATATGTATTAGCCATTTCTATCATCTACAAGCAAATCTGCATCTAAATCAAATGCTGTAGCACCAGTAACTTTTACTTGAATAAAATCACCTATTCTCAAGTGATATTCGTCGCTTACCGAAATCCTTACCTCATTGTCTACATCAGGTGAATCGTATTCTGTTCTACCTATCCAAAACTGTCCTTCACATCTATCTACTATTACTTTAAACTCTTTGCCTATATGCTTCAAATTCAATTCTTCAGAAATCCCAGCCTGAAGCTTCATCACCTCATCAGCTCTTCGCTTTTTCACCTCTTCAGGCACGTCGTCTTTCATGGTGTAAGCGTGGGTATTTTCCTCGTGAGAATATATGAAACAACCAAGCCTTTCAAACTGCATTTCTTCAACCCAACGAAGTAGGTCTTGATGATCCTCATCAGTTTCTCCAGGGAAGCCACAAATCAAGGTGGTACGAATTGCCACTTCAGGAACTCTTGATCTAATATCACTAATAAGTTTACCCGTCTTTTCCTGAGTGATTCCTCTTCTCATCGATCTTAATACCGAATCCGAAGCGTGTTGAAGAGGCATGTCTAAATAGTTACAAATCTTATCTGATTTAGCCATAACGTCAATCACATCCATCGGAAATCCTGATGGGAAGGCATAGTGAAGGCGAATCCAATCAATTCCATCGACTTTTTCAAGCTCAAGTAGTAAATCCGCAAGTTTTCTCTCCTTATATAGATCTATACCATAATAAGTGAGGTCTTGGGCAATTAAGATTAGCTCTCTTACTCCCTGAGCAGCTAAATCCTCTGCAGCTTTAACCAAATCCTCAATTGGTGTGCTCAAGTGCTTTCCTCTCATAAGTGGTATAGCACAGAATGCACATGGCCTATCACATCCTTCAGCAATTTTCAAATAAGAATAATGAGATGGTGTAGTGAGTAGTCTCTCTCCAACTAATTCCTTTTTATAATCTGCTCTAAGAGTCTTTAATAGTCTTGGAAGATCTCTTGTGCCAAACCAAGCGTCCACCTCTGGTATTCCCTCTACAAGTTCATCTTTGTACCTCTGAGACAAACAACCCGTAACATATACTTTTTCAACGTGACCTTCCTTTTTGGCCTCAGAAAACCTGAGGATAGTATCAATACTTTCCTGTTTGGCCGACTCAATGAAACCACAAGTATTTATCACTACAATTCCAAAATCGTCTTTCTTTGCCTCGTGCTCAACCTCAAAATCATTTGCTCTTAATTGAGTCATAAGCTGTTCTGAATCAAATAAATTCTTAGCACAACCTAGAGTAACTACGTTTACCTTTCTTGGATTGATTGATCGTGCTCTCATTTAACTTGCTTCAAATGATTCTGGAAGAATTGAATCTATAAATTCTAGTGGATTAAAGTACTGTAGGTTTTCCATCTTCTCTCCAACACCAATGTATCTAACTGGCACTTTGACCTGATCACAAACAGCAATTACAGCACCACCCTT
>MDSV01204778.1_pt1 | contig 18778 bp, 8 predicted proteins | sample 810851 | NCBI WGS metagenome assembly MDSV01 (sample SAMN05326640, study PRJNA326480) | marine metagenome | isolation source: seawater | place: Atlantic Ocean: North East | collected 2012 | reverse complement strand
ACCACAGGACCTTATTTGAACCCCAAACATTGGAACAGCGTGCACCCCGAGCCGTTTGGCGACGTCCCTTGGGAGACCTTTCTGGATTTGGTCGACCACAGTTACGCGCTCGTATGGCAAGGCCTGACCAAAAAGGTCAAGCTGGCCATTGAGGAGCGCGAATCCGGGGATGAGGCCTTCGCGACCTGAGGTGTCAGAACGCTGTTAGTCCACAATCATGACATGTCCGGTGTATTCGCGCCACTCTGGATTGGGTTCCAAGGGTGTCGCTTCCGGAAGGACGCGCAAGACGTACATGAAGACGCTGTTCTGAACGTCTTCCAACTTCTCCTTACGCGGCACATCCAATGCATCCCATGCGTCGCCGGGATTGAAGGATTCAAACATGAGCTGTCCAGACCGACTGATGACTTGCAGGTGATGGCCTTCTATGCGGCTGGCTCCTGCAATCACGGGCTTCCAGACGTCGTTAAGCCCGTCGCCGTTGGGTGTGAATGCTGTCGGGATGTGGATGGCCAGCTCGTCGATGATTTCAAAGCGGAAGCTGACGGTGTCTTGGCATCCGAATTCGTTGTAGACCTGTTGCCCGATGGCGTAGACCCCTGGATCTTCATAGAAGAAATTCAAAATGTCCTCGTCGACAATGGTGCTGTCGCCCACCGTCCAAATCGTGCTGTCTCCTCCCAAGCTGATGTCGTTGAAGACGAATTCTGTTCCTTCCATGCTCCAAGGGATGAAGGCAGGTTGGCTTGACCAAATGGCAGCGTCAGGGGAAGGGAGCACCTCAAAGACGTCAGACACAAACAACGTGTCATGGCATCCACCTTCCCCAAGGGCGGCCCAAACCATGCCGTATTCACCGGCAATGGGCAACAGTAGATTCAGTGTTTCGCCAGGATCCAGCCAGCCTCCGACATAGTCGACGTACCACGCAATCTCCGTGGCATCCGCACTCAAATCGAGGATTTCAAATGTGGCAGGTGCACACACCACGGAATCAGAGAGAAGGGCAAAGTCAGCAAGGGGCTGGGGGTAGAGCGAGAGGGGTAATGTCTCAGTCGCGACGCACGATGCGCCCGGAACCTCGGTGGTGACAGTCAACGTCAGGACCGTGGCACCTGGTTCGTCAATGGTCCATACTTCAGGGAATCCCGAGGGGAGTCCACCTCCTGTCCAGGCCCAGGCTGGAGCGCCGAACTCCGCCTCAAAATCGACGTCGGGTTCATACGAATCCCCACAGAAGTCCGTCAACTCGGCTGACAGATCCGCCACCGGCTCAGGCACCACGGTCAGCGTCCAAGTTGTTGGGTTGGAGCACATGCTTGACGTGATGCCGGCCTGCACGCTCAGCTCGAAGACCATGACGGAATCCACGACGTCGAGGTTGAAGGACGCGGCATTGGGTGAGGCGGAATCTTGCACCATCCAGTCGGCCCAAACCCACTCCGATGCGCCTGGTGCCTCGGCCAAGAAGGACATGGACACCGGGGCGCATGCCGTGCTGTCCAAAAGGGGTGTCCCAGCGATGTTGGAACTGGGAGAAATCTCGATGGTGGGGTTGATGGTCAAGGTGGCCGTGTCGTCATTGACGCCACAGAGGTTCTCGGCGGCAACAGAGACGTCCACATCGATGGGGGCGAGCCCGTCGTTCACCGCCACCCATGGCGTGTCAGGGGCCATGAGGATGCTTCCATCCACCCAAGTCCACTCGTAGCTCAAGCTTCCCCCGTAGACTTCCACCGCCATGTCCACCTCCTGGCCGTCGCAGACCACGGAATCTTCCCAGGCGATGTTGACTGTGGGAACGTCGAGCACCAAAATCTCACGTTCCCCCACCAGCGGACATCCATTGCAATCTTCCACGTGCAATTCCACTGTGCACAGTCCGACATCGCTCGCCTGGATTTGGCCTTCGGGTGTCACACATCCTCCAATCCATTCCATGCCATCGGCATTGCAACCGGGTACGATTTCTCCATCGAGGAAGACGGATTCGCCGAGGCACATGGCCACACCAGGCCCGGGATAAAACGGTTGAGGCGCAGGCACCACAATGGTGTGCGTCTCGGAGGCGGTGCATCCTTGGTCATCTGTCACGACCACCGTGATGGTGCAGTCGTCTTCAGGTTGGAATGTGAAATGAGGAAACACACCTTGCAAACCGTCGCATCCGAGGGCGAACCCGTTGACAATGCCGTTTTCTTCGAGGTACGCTTCAGAAATCTGGATGGACATGGGGTCGTCGGAGCAGAGCGGTGTGCTTGTTCCCTCCAGCGACGTGAGAATGTTGCTTGAGGGCAAAGGCAGGAAGGTGACTTCGACTTCGTCGAATGCATAGCACGAGCCTTCTCCGACGGCGAGTTGGTAAGTGTAGGTGCCTGGTGCGGCCACTTGAATGGAGCCGTCCGTGTTGATGCCCTCTCCAATCCAAACCCCGTCATCGGCCGACTGAAGCAAAGTGGGAGACAACCAGCATGTCACGGTGTTGGGCGTCGCAATTTCAGGTTCAGGCACGGCTACGACCTGCGCCACCGTAGAACCCTCGCTCGGGCAACCATCTGAAGAGACGAACGAATACGTCAATTCAAAGAGCCCCTCTTCGTCCGCCACAAACAAGGTGTCGTCGTTGACCATGTCTCCGCCCCAGAGGCCAAACGCCGGCAACGCACCCAACAGCGGATGGGCACCCCCGTCGGCACAGAAATGAAGCGTATCGGGCACAGTCACGGGAATGGTTGTGGCCAAGGAGATGACTTGCTCGGCTTCTCCGACGCATCCCTTCGAGTCGGTGACGACGGCATTGACCGCCCCGCTTTGGGCGTTGAACAGCGAGCAGCACAGGCCTTCGCAGCCTTCAGCGGCATCCATGTCGGGATAAGACGACCATGCGACAGTCCAAGATTCTGACCCTGGATGGCTGTCATCAAGGCACAAGTCGAAGGGGGTGCCGATGCATGGATTTTGGCCCAGCGACAACAGAGAGGGCTGGGGGTTGGGGTTGATGACCGCAATCACGGTGTCTTGCATCGCACAACTTCCTTCTCCATACCCCACCGTCCACACGTGCTCTCCCAAGCCTGCGACAACAGGATTGAACACAAAGTTCGGGTCAATGCCGACCCCCGACCAACATGCCCCTGCCTGGGGGCTCACCGGGCCGACAGGGTCTCCCAAGCAGAAATCCAAGGAGGGAATGAACGGCGTGGTCGGCTCCACCACAGACACCGTGATGGTGTCGTGATCGACGCAACCATTGCAGTCCACCACGGTCCAGATCCATTCAAAGTCACCAAGTTCAGATGCGTTGAAGACCCAGACGCTGTCGATCCAAGGCTCCTCCGGTTGAATGCAGTTGCCCTCCGACCACACTTCGGCAAAGTACTCGTGGCTCGCGCCTTCTCCAGACCACGCACCCGAGGCGGGATTGCATCCCAAAGCCAAGGGTTCCCCAAACTCAAATTCCATGATGTTGGGGGTGGAACCGAGACACAGTGTGGTGTCTCCGCCTGCCAGGGCATTGGGACCACCCAAGTCCACGAGTTCGAAGACCATGCCTGACTGACACCCAAGTGAATCGGTGGCGACCCATTCGATAAATCCTGTTCCGTTCACCTCCCAAGTGGTGCTGTCGCTGCACGCAGGGAGCTCTTGGTCATACCAGTTGAAGCTCCAACACACGCCCCCCATTCCGGTGGCATTGAAGCTGAAATCGAGCGTGGCACCGCCGCAAGCAGAGAGGTAGTCAAGGCGCTCGTGGATGGGGGCAGGATGAATGGTGACATGCACAGAGTCAAGCGACGTGCAATTCCCAAATCCACCCTCGAAGTAGACGTACCATTCTCCTGGCGAAGCCAAGCTGAGCCAGGCTCCATTGCCCCAAATTCCGTCGGCATTTGTCACCCCAGTTCCGGACCATGTTCCCATGTTGGGTTGCAGGGCCACCAGGGCATGGCTGGCGTCGCTTTGGCAAAACACCAAGGAATCTTGCACGATGTTGGCAGGCGGCAAATCGGGCAGTTCAATGCAGCCAACCGCCCCACATTGTGGAGGGTAATTGTAGTTGCAGGCGAGGGGGTTGTCGCAAATTTCAGGGATGTCGCACGTCTCGGTCGAGTCTTCCGCCGCTTCGATCCAACAAAGTCCGGATGAAGACAAACACCCCAAGTCGCTTGTGATGGTGTACTGCAGGTTGATGTAGTTGTTTCCCTCGGAGGGAGGGGCTGTCGCAGTGCTGTCTCCGAGGATGATGCCCTCGGGCACACTCCAGACGCCCCCCTCGGGAATGCCGGAGAGCGACAACGTGACACTTGAATCAGGCGAGTTGCAGGTGGACACCGTCCCCAAAGCCCCATTGCCAAATGCGTCAGGCGGAGCTGGACAACTGGCGTACCCCGATGCTGGGTCAGGCGTCACACCCACGCACCCATAGTTGTCGGTCACTAGTGCATGGATGTGCAGGCCCACGTTACAGGGAGGAAAACCTTCAAAAAGAGGCAACTCACTCGTGGCGATCACAGACCCCGAGCCTGCGGGTGCAGTCGGGCCACTGACTTGAATCCAATCGTATGTGTCCATGATGCCCGTGGACCCCGGGATGACTTCGGCTTCAAACAGGGCTTCCTCTCCACCGCACACCACGTCAGGGGTGAACACATGGATTTCGGGGAGGAACAACGTTCGGAAAGACAACGTATCGTAGTACACGCAACCTTCGTTCGAGATGTATTCCACATCGAAGGACAGGTTCTCTCCGGCAGAAAGCCACATCAGATTGCCCACATGCGGTGGATCAACATCCACCACATCCACGACGTCCAAGGCCAAGGCGGAGATGTTGACTTCCGACGCCCACGGCGCATTGTATTGCAAGACCAGCGTGTCTCCCAAGCATTGCATGTACACGGGGTTGGATGTGGGAAATTCAAATTCGACCCCGGACAAGAGGTTGTAGTTGTTGGGGTAGGGGCCTTCCACGGTCAGTTGCACCGTGTCTTGAGCGACACCACACGCCCCAGTGATTTGTAAGGCCACACGGACCTCCCCTGCGGCGAGGGCATGCACAATCACAGAAGAGTCTCCAAACTGGACGACTTCTGCAGCTTCGGAGGGCGCACCTGCTTCGTCAAGCAAAGACCAAGCAAGGCTGTACGCACCGTTTTCGAGTTGATACGCATCGAGCGAGGCGGTGACCGTCACGGTTTCACCCACACACAACACTGAATCGGCCTGTTGTCCGGCATCGTAGCTGTACAGGTGCAATTCAGGAACTTCTGTGACGAGGACAGACGCGCTCAGCGTAAAGTCCCCGCATCCCGCATCACCGCCGAGCTCAATCAGAAAATGTCCGAGGGAATCGAAGGTGAACCAACGCCCAAACTGACTGTCCGTCGTCATGCCCACGCTGGCGAGGTCGCTCAAGGTGTCCAACGGCGTGATGGACCACGACATCGAAATGTCGTCTGCACACACAGGGACCAATGAATCGATGCCCAAGAAAATGGAGTCGCCAATGCACCGTTGGAGCGCACTGCCGTCCACGAAGTCGCCCACATCCCAAGATGTCGGAGTGGGCATTTCCACGCAAAAGGAGGACGTGTCTGAGGCAGACCCGCAAGATGCGTTCATCGCCTGAAGCACCACCTCATAGTGACCTGAGTCTGCGAGAAACACCCAATGGGATTCCTGCGGTCCTCCGTCGAGCGTGGACAACGCAGCTGGACTTCCGTCTTGGGTCACCTCCCAAACGAAATCTTGCAAATCGGGACAAAAGGTGTTGTCACCCACCTGCAAGGTGAGTTGCGCACAAGAGTCTCCAACGATCGTGATGTCTGCCGTGGGCTCGATTTGGACTTGTACTTCCGCACTGCCTACGCTCGGTTCCGTCGGGGAGGAGCAGGTGTTGACGGCCTCGGCGTAAAAGGATACACTGCCGAGCGCGTCCACACAGTCCGTCACCTCGCCAAACTCCCACACGAGGGTGTCTGAAGTCTCGTCGTCGATCAATCCAGAGAACGCAGGGACTCCCTCCACCTCCAGGTACCATCCTGTCCCGAGGGCGTATTCTGACAACCCCAGCCAAACGATTTCCAAGCTCGACGAACTGCATACGGTCGGGTCAATCAGCAAGTTGGGGGTCTCCGGCGCTGCCCCCACAAAGACTTCAACTGCGGCTGTGTTGCTGCAAAGTCCCAAGTGAGCTGTGACACCGATTTGGTAAGAGCCAGATTGTTCATACGCATGAGCAAAGCCTTCCGCCCAATCCAAAGATTCCTCCGTGTTGTCCCCCCAATTCACGTCGTAGTTGATGAATACAGAATTGGATGGCGTGGAGTTGACAAACTGAATGTTGAGGTTGTCGTCGCACTGAACGAGGGTCTCCGGCAAGTCCAGAGTGGGCTGTGCGATGGGCATCAGGGTCACTTCACTCGAACAAGTGGATCCGTCGCTCAAGGTCATGGTCACCTGGAAGGTGGTGACTTGATCGATGTAAACTTGGGGGTTTTCGTCAAACGCGTCTGGGTAGAATTCCACACTGACATCAGGGGTCACCACAGACCAAACCAACGAAGCCACTTCCCCTGACAGCGCCTCGGGCACCGTGGGACTTCCACCAAGGGCGATGTGGTCTTCAATGCAGACCTCCTGTGGGCTGATGCCGGCATCCACCAAGCAGCCCAGTCCGTCTGGCTGTGCCCATGCGTGGGTCACCCAGAACATGGCCGCAAAAGACACAATGAATTGGAGGACGTGAGAGTCGCTTCGACGCGATTTTGGCGAGGAAAACAGCAGCATGAAGTTGCGTTTTGGTTAACTCGTCGAAAATACCATACTTCGAGGTAATTTTGCTCCCTATTCACAACGACAAATCCAATACGATGAAATCTCTTTACTCTCTCGTTTTGACCGCGTTCGCCCTCACTTCGGTCACCGCCATGGCGCAGTGCGAAGAACTCTTCATGTCCGAGTACATCGAAGGTTGGAGCAACAACAAAGCCATTGAGATTTACAACCCCACCGACGCAGCAGTGGACTTGAGCGACTACCGCCTCGAGCGCTACTCCAACGGTGCGACAGCAGCACAAGACAATCAGAAGGTGGATTTGTCAGGCACGCTCGCGGCCAACAGCGTGGTGGTCGTTGTGTTGGACAAGCAAGATGTCGACGGAACTGGCTTTGAAGCCCCAGTTTGGGATGAGCTTGCAGAAGCCGCCGATTTGTGGGTTTGCCCAGTGTATGAAGAGAACAACGCGATGTATTTCAATGGCAACGACGCCATGGTGTTGCGTAAGATTTCCACCAACACGCCCATCGATATTTTCGGCAAGATTGGTGAAGATCCAGGAGAAACGGGCTGGGCAGAAATGACCCAGAACCACACGTTGATTCGCAAGCCAAGCGTGACCGGCGGTGACACCGATGCCTTGAACGATTACCTCGTCGTCGACCAGTGGGACGGCATCCTCTGGTCCAACGATTCGTTGAATTACACTTTGGACACCGTGTTTTTGAACCTCGGCTCACACACGTGTGAGTGCGGCACCACGGACGTCCAAGAGCAACCCGCGTCCATGGATGTGAAGGTGTTCCCCAACCCTGCCTCAGGCGACGTAGTGTGGGTGAGTGCAGCTTCGGCCATCCGCGAAGTGGTTCTGCACAACCTCGCCGGCCAGCAGGTGGGCCGTCAAGCCGTGAATGGCCTGGGCGTGGCAGAAGTCCGTTTGGTCGACATGACTGCCGGTCTCTACTTGATGGAGGTGGTGCTTGAAAACGGGACCCGGGCGACCCGTCGCGTGGTTCGCAAGTGAGGAATCACATGTTTGCATTCAAGCCGATGAGGGCTGCTGCGGTGGTGCTTTGGGCATGCGCAACGACAGCCGCTGCGCAGCTGTGCACCATCAACGGGGCCATTGAAGATGCCTTGACGGGAGAGCCTCTGATCGGAGCTTACGTCAAATCGGGGAACGCCGTGGTCGCCACGGACTTCGATGGGGTGTTTGTCATGCCCGTGCCCAAAGGGTTGGCCACGTTGGAAGTGTCCTACATCGGATACGCCAGCCAAGTCCGTCAAGTGGAGTGCGAAGGCGCTTCCACTTCGGTGCGTTTCCGGATGGAGACGCTCATCATGAAAGAGGCCGTGGTTTCGGCAGATGTGGTGATCTCTCGAAAGACCCCCGTGGCATTCACCAACGTCTTGCCCGCACAAATCCAAGAGGAATTGGCGGGTCGTGATCTGCCCCTCGTGTTGAACACCACGCCCGGTGTGTACGCCACGCAGCAGGGTGGGGGTGACGGGGATGCCCGTGTTACGATTCGCGGGTTTGACCAAACGAACCTTGCAGTCATGGTGGACGGGGTCCCCATGAACGACATGGAGAACGGCTGGGTGTACTGGAGCAACTGGGCCGGATTGGACCTCGTCGTGCGGACGACGCAGGTGCAGCGTGGCCTCGGGGCCAGCAAGCTCGCCATCCCCTCTGTGGGTGGAACCATCAACATTTTGACGGGTGGCGACGAGTCGGCCAACGGGTCCATCAACTACCAGGCTGAGATGGGATCTTACGGCTATTACAGAAACAGCCTGAGCGGCGTGTTTGGCAACCAGGACAAGGGATTTCTCCACTTCGTTGGATCCTACAAATCCAACCAAGGTTTTGCGGATGGTTTGGAATCTGAAGCCTACGCATACTACCTCAAGGGGAGGAAGACCGTGGGCAACCACAACTTGAGCTTTACGACGTTTGGCGCTCCTCAGCGTCATGGCCAGCGTTCTTACCAAATGCAGGTGTACGAATACGACACCGACCTGGCCCAAGAGTTGATTGCCGAGGAGGGACAAGCCAGCGTGGACGAGTACGATGAGGTGGTGGATGGGCTGTCTGAAACGTCCATCGTCAACCGCGGACGCAGCTTCAACGAGTTCATGGTGAACTACCAGGAGGCGTTTTACAACTACAACGAAGAGACCGGGCAGGTGGATACGACGTTTGGGGACATGCGACGCTACAACCCCCGTCAAAATCAATATTTCAAGCCCATCGTCACGGTGCGTGATGTGTGGAGCTTGTCGGACAAGTCGACGTTGACGACCACGGCCTATGCGAGCTTTGGCAGCGGCGGGGGCGAGGCCTTGGCCAGCACGCCAGGACAGCGCTTGGCCGACGGCACGTTGGACTTGCAAGGCACGTGGGACGCGCACCAGTTGTTTGAATTTGGGCCCAACGGACTCAACGTGGATGAAAATGGCGAGCGCAAAGGCTCCAACTTCATTCGCATTGCCCACAACGACCACCGTTGGTTTGGGGCCTTGTCCAACTTCAACTCGGCGTTGACGGACCAATTGACCTTCAGCACGGGCATCGACGCACGTCACTACACTGGCAGCCACTATCGGACGCTGGGGGACATGTTTGGGGCCGATTACTACGATGCGCCGGACGACCGTCGAAACCAAAACTCAGACTTCGACACCCCGCTGCGGACAGGCGACAGGTATTACTACCACGACGATGGCCAGGTGGCTTGGGGCGGTTCATACTTCCAGTTTGAACTCGACAAGTACAACTACTCGGCCTTCATCAACGTGTCTGGCGCCCAGAGCTGGTACCGCGCCATTGACTACTTCCGACCCAACGTGGTGACCCTCAACGACACCACGTACGAAGTGCGCTCCACAGACGAGTATCGCGTGTTGGGTGACACGGAATGGCTGATGGACACGACGTTCTTGACGGCGGACCATCCAGGCTTGTCCACCTACACCACCGACTGGGTGCGGTTGAACAGCGCGACCATCAAAGCGGGAGGCAACTACAACATCAACGAGTGGTTGAATGCCTATGCCAACGTGGGGTACTTGAACCGTGCACCGTTGTTCAACTCGGTCTTTGACATCAACAACAACGTCATCGAGGGGTATGAAAACCAATATGTGAAGGCCGTGGAAGTCGGGGTCAAGTACGCCCGTGGCAAGTTTGCCTCCAACATCAATGCGTACCGCACAGGATGGGAGAACAAACCCGTGAACCGCTTCTACGGCGTGTCAGGGTTGTGGAAAGACGAGAATTTGTCGGTTTACGCGGACACGTCCACCGTGGCGGGCCGTGAGGCCATGATAGAACTCGCGGAAAGCAACGCAAGCGCCGAGGAGTGGGGTGAGGTGGCGTTGTCGGTCATCGACGATGTGGATCGAAACCTTGGTTACAATTTGTTGAACGCGGATGCGGTGCACTCCGGGGTGGAGTGGGATTTCTCGTACGACCCCACGAACAAGCTCAACATCCAAGGGGTGGTCTCCGCCGGAAACTGGCGTTGGACCAGCAACGAAGGCGTGGACTTGATCAATCGCACCACCAATGCGTTCATCACGCGTTTGGACGACGGTGCCATCGCCGACACCTTGGTGAATTTGGATGGGGTCAAGGTGGGGGATGCGGCGCAACGCCAAATCTCCCTGGCCGCCCGGTACTCGCCCAAGCGAGGCACCTACTTCTCCATTCGGAACACCTATTTCTGGCAGCACTACGCCAACTTCTCACCGGGGGATGTGATTACCGAGGGAGAGCCCAAGGATGTGTGGGTGACACCGGCCTACTCTCTTTTGAACTTCAATGCCGGAACGTCGTTCGACGTGTCGGACAACGCCCGCCTCCGTTTGCGATTGAGCGTGACCAACGCCCTCGATGTGCTCTACGTGTCGGACGCAACCAACAACTCCCAATACGCGTCCAACGGCTACGGTTTGGAAGGGGGAAGCGGTCGTGCCGAGGTGTTTGTTGGCCCCCCGCGCATGGTGCGTTTGAGTGCCGTGCTTGAATTGAAAGGACTCCAGAACAGAACTCCCAAGGAATGAATTTGAAACTGCCATTGGCCTTGACGGCCGCCTTGGTGTCGACCGCCCTGGTCGCCCAAGAGAACATTCTCGACATGCGCGAGAATTACAACATTGGACAAACCGTGACGGTCACCGGAGTGGTGACAAGCGACGACAACCTCGGTTCCGTGCGTTACCTCCAGGACGCCACAGCGGGCATCGCCCTTTATCCCGGCCAAGATTGGTCCGCATGGGAAGCCACGCCACAGATTGGCGACAGCCTTTCTGTGACCGGAGGGGTCACCGAGTACAACGGGTTGCTCGAAGTGGGACCCGACTTGACGGACGTGACGTTCTTTGGGCAAGGCACCGTGCCGACCCCGCTTGAGATCACCCCTTCCCAAATGGGGGAAGACCTAGAAGGCCAACTCGTGCGCATCAATGGGGTGACGTTCCCCCTTGCCGGCACCTTCATCACAGGAAACAACACCTACGATTTCACCTCAGCAGGAGAGTCCGGTGTCATCTACGTTCGTACCAGCAACAGCTTGGTGGGGCAGGAGTTGACAGGATGTGAAGTGGACATGCTCGGCATCGTCTCGCAGTTCTCGTTTGACGGGTTTGGGGGCTACCAATTGCTTCCCCGTGGACCTGTGGATCTGATTCCCGTTTCGGCATTGTGCTACACCTCTCCCGTGTCCCAAACCAACTTGGCCACGACGAGCTTCACCTTGTCTTGGACCACGGATTTGGCGTGCGATGGCAGTGTGGAATACGGTTTGACCCAGGACTTGGGATTGACGGTTTCTGCCATCACAGGCAACACGCCAAGTCACGTCGTGAATTTGGAGGGATTGGAGCCCGGCACCATCTACTACGCCCGGGCGGTGTCGACGTTGGAAGATGGCTCTTTCGCGGTATCGACCATTCGTCCCTACGCCACAGTGTCGGAGAGCTCAGGAGACATTCACGTCTACTTCAACGGCCCAGTGGATCACAGTGTGGCCACAGAGGAGTTGGCCTTGTCACTCGGCACCGACATGAACGACACGGTGGCGGCATGGATCATGAGTGCACAACACACGTTGGACGTGGCAGCCTACAATTTGAACGACCAAACCGTGGAAGATGCCGTGAATGCCGCTGCGGCCAATGGCGTGCAGATTCGTTGGATTTACGAAGGCCAAAACGCCAACATCGGCCTCAGCAGCCTCGATGCTTCCGTGGTCACGCATCCCCGCACAGATGGGGAAGGCAGCGGCATGCACAACAAATTCATCATCGGCGATGCAGATCACACCCAGTCTGCCTTTGTGTTGACGGGTTCCACAAATCTCACAACGGGTCAGCTTGTGAGCGACCTGAACAACGTGATTGTGCTCGAAGACCAAAGTTTGGCCCGCGCCTACGAATTGGAATTCGAAGAAATGTGGGGCGCAGAGGGCATGATGCCCGACGCGGCCAACGCCAAGTTTGGTGCCGACAAATCGTGGAACACACCTGTGGACTTCCTCGTGGGAGGCAGCCCTGTAGAGTTGTACTTCTCACCCACGGACGGCACCAACGCGGCCATCCTCGCCGAAATTGAAGCCGCCAACGCCAACTTTGAGTTTGCCTTGTTGACCTTGACCCGAGACGACTTGGGCGATGCCATTGTGGAGCTCAACCAAAGCTTCTTCGTCAGCCCTGTCGGAGTCATTGAGCAAGTGAACACCACGGGCAGTGAGTTTGACAATTTGATCAGCAACGGTGTGCAAGCCTACGCCCATGACGTAAGCGGCGACTGCCACCACAAGTACGCCATTGTCGACCACAGCGAGGTGGGGTCAGACCCGCTTGTCATTACGGGATCGCACAACTGGTCTTCCAGCGCGGAAAACGTGAACGACGAGAACACCGTGATTGTGCATGACGCACGTGTGACCAACTTGTACCACCAAGAATTCCGCGGCATCCTCAACGCCTTGAATGGCGGCGGCGATGCGGTGCAGGACCTCGGCGTGCGTCACTGGACGCTCATGCCCAACCCTGCACGCGAACAAGCGTGGGTGCAAGGTGTGAACGCTACAGATGCGGTGACGGTGCTCGACGCGGGTGGCCGTCAGATTCAACTCGATGTGTGGCGTCAAGGGAATGTGGCCCAACTTGAATTGGGCGCCTTGTCTCCCGGCATGTACCACGTGGTGGTGACGGCTGCGAACGGTGTGGTGACCACCACACGTCTCGCGGTGCAGTAATCCGCTTCGATGCCCAACGGATTGAATCCCTGGGCGATGTGGTGTATTTTCATCACATGGTCCAGGGATTGTTGCAACATTGGGATTCATATTCGGTCGACCAACACGACACGTGGCGAAGGCTCTATGAGCGCCAGGTAACCAACTTGGCAGGAAAGGCATCGCCCCTGTATTTGGACAGCCTCGAGGCCATGAAACTGGCCCTGACTTGCAACGGGGTTCCTCGAATTTCTGCGATGGAGGCGCTGCTTCAATCGACCACGGGTTGGTCCCTCACCGTGGTGCCCGGCTTGATTCCCGTCGAAGACTTTTTCAAGCTTCTCGCCCAAAGGCGATTCTGCACATCGACGTGGGTAAGGCGTCCGGACCAGCTCGACTACATCGAAGAGCCGGACATGTTTCACGACACCTTTGGCCACGTCCCGCCTCTGATGAATGCCGATTTTGCGGCGTTCATGCAGCGCTTTGGGGAGGTGGGGTCAGCCCTCGTGGAGGCCGGCGAAGCGGAGGCTGTGTTGGGGTTGCAGCGGTTGTACTGGTACTTCGTGGAGTTTGGGTTTGTGCGCGGCGCGGCTGGCGACCCCGAACTGATGGGTGCTGGCATCATGAGCAGCTTTGGAGAAACAAATCATGCGTGGTCTTTGAAGACTGAGCTTCGACCCTTTGTCCTCGAGGAGGTCATGGACACGCCTTTCCGCACAGACGTGATTCAAACCGAGTATTTCCTGGTGGAAGATGTGGTGGAATTGAGGCGTGATTTGGACCGGTGGTTTGCCACCTTTCACCTTTCAGAGCGTGCCTAAGCTTTGGATGGCAAGCCTTTCATGGGCGTTGTGCCTTTGCGCCTTTGCGCAGTGTGACGGGACGAGGTATCGCTACCGCATGTTCAGCGAGGTTGACGTGACCTATGGCGTGATTTACGGGGCCAATGTGGGGTCTTCTGGGTCCAACGAAGAGCTCGACATGGACGTGTACTTGCCCGTGGGAGACGACGTCTCTGACCGGCCTGTGGTGATTTTGGCCCACGGCGGGTTCTTTCTTGCGGGAAGCAACGACGGGGTCGATGTGGTTCCGCTTTGTGAGGATTTGGCCCGCATGGGGTACGTCGCGGCGTCGATCAGCTATCGCCTCGGAATCGACAACGTGTTTGATTTGGAGACGTCGCTTCAAGAGTCGGTGCTTCGGGGGGTGCACGACGCCAAAGCGGCCGTGCGCTACTTCAGAAAGACCCACGTAGAGCAAGGCAACCCATGGGGGATTGACCCCGATCGCATTGTGCTCGGCGGTTCCTCCGCGGGAGCGTTCATTGCCTTGCATGCGGCCTACATCGACGACTTGGCCGAGGTGCCAGAAATCATTGATTTGACCCAGCCAGGCCTTGGAGGCGGATTGGAGGGATCTAGCGGCAACGCAGGGTATCCTTCTGACGTGCTGTCCATCATCAACATTTCCGGAGCCATCGGAGATGCGGACTGGATGGCTGAGGGTGATGTGCCTGTGGTGAGCACGCATGGCACCGCCGACGGCACGGTGCCCTATGGCACGGGAGACATTTCGTTGCTGGGCATCAATGTGACGCAAGTGGACGGAAGTTGGCCTGTGCACATTCGGGCCGAAGAGGTGGGGCTGGATCATCGATTCATCACGTTTCAGGGCGCGGGACATGTGCCACACATGACAAGCGACACGTACTACGATTTGACGCGGGCTGCGGTCATGGGATTCACCAGCCGTCAAGTGTGCCCGATTTATCCCGTGGTACCTCAGTATTACGACATCGACGACCCTCCGACGGTGGGGTGTGCTGGGGACTTTGACTTGGACGGAAGCGTCACCGTGGCGGACATGCTTCAGTTGCTGGCAGAGTTTGAATGTGCACAGTCGTGTGCGTCAGACCTCAATGGGGATGGGGTGGTTTCGGTGGCGGACTTGTTGGCGCTTCTCGGATTGTTTGGAACTCCTTGCGTGTAAGGCGAGCCCTTCGCCCAGGCTTGATGTATCCTTGTTTTCATGCAGTTGACCACTTTGGATTGGATTTTCATTGGGGCCTATTTCGCACTGGCCTTGGGGGTTGGCCTTTGGGCCAGCAAGCAGGCCAAAACCGATTCCGCCGGATACTTCCTCGCGGGCAGAAACATGCCCTGGTGGCTTTTGGGCATCAGCATGGTGGCCACGACCTTCAGCACAGACACCCCCAACTTGGTGACGGATTTGGTGCGTCAGCAAGGTGTGGCGGGCAACTGGGCGTGGTGGGCGTTTTTGCTCACGGGCATGGTGACGGTGTTCATCTATGCGCGGCTGTGGCGTCGGTCCGGCGTCCTGACCGACATCAGCTTCTATGAATTGAGGTACGGCGGCAAGTCCGCGGCGTTCCTTCGTGGCTTCCGGGCGCTGTACCTCGGATTGGTGTTCAACGTCTTGGTCATGGCCACCGTGAGCTTGGCGGCCATCAAACTCGGGGGCATTTTGCTCGGTTGGCCTGGCTGGTTGACGTTGTTGGTCACCTGCAGCATCACTTTGGTGTACAGTGTGATGGGTGGGCTTCGCGCGGTTATCCTCACTGATTTCGTTCAGTTCATCCTGGCCATGATCGGGTCGGTGTGGGCGGCGTGGTGGATCCTCAACTTGCCAGAAATTGGCGGATTGGATGGCCTCCTCACGCATCCCGCGGTTGTGCCTCAACTTTCCTTGCTTCCCGATTTGTCTGACACCAATGCCTGGATACCCATGTTGCTGATTCCCTTGGCGGTGCAGTGGTGGTCGAGCTACTATCCCGGCGCCGAGCCCGGGGGGGGCGGCTACATCGCGCAGCGCATGTTCTCTGCCAAGGATGAGGGGCATGCGGTTGGCGCGACGTTGTTGTTCAATGTGGCGCACTACGCGCTGCGGCCGTGGCCGTGGATTTTGGTGGCCCTCGCGTCTTTGGTGATGTTCCCCGATTTGGACGCGCTGCGAGCGGCCTTTCCCCACGTGGCCGAGGACAAAATTGGTCACGACCTGGCCTATCCGGCCATGCTTTCCCTGCTGCCTTCTGGTTTGTTGGGGTTGGTCGCTGCCTCGCTTCTGGCGGCATTCATGAGCACCATGAGCACCCAGCTGAACTTGGGTGCGAGTTACCTCGTTCATGATTTCTACGGACGGTTCATCAAGCCCCAAGCCTCCGAGCGTGAGCGGGTGGTGGCCGGGCAGGTCTCGACAGGGGTGTCGCTGGTCCTGGGTGCAGGCCTGGGCCTGACATTGACGGATGCCGGTCAAGCCTTCAACTTGTTGCTCCTTTTGGGAGCGGGAACCGGAGGGCTGTTCTTGCTGCGTTGGTTTTGGTGGCGCATATCGGCGGCCACGGAGATTGCGGCCATGGTCATCTCCTTGGTCGTGGCGGCGTATTTCACGTGGGTGCACGACGCCTTGGCGGCATCTCCTGCAGCCTTGGTACCCGAGTTGTTGGCCTGGCAGAAATTGGTCTGGGGAACGGCCATCACCACCTTGGGGTGGTTGGCCAGCGCCTGCCTCTTGCCCCCCGAAAAAAGAGAAGTGCTCGAAGCGTTCGTCAAGCAAACCGGGGTCTCCGGCGCCGGTTGGCGCGGATATGGCGCCGCAACCACGGGGTCGTCGGTGGGCCGGGGCTTGGCGCAAGCTTTTTTCGGCTGCGTGGCGGTGTACGGTGCGCTGATGGCCACCGGATCTTTCCTGTACGGCCATGGTCTTCGAGCGGGCATGCTTGCGGCGGTCGCGTTGGCCGCTGCAGGGGGCGTGCTTCTTCTCCACCGCAAGGATTGACATGACAGCAGCTGCGCCAGCCTTTGTGTCCTTTGCGCCCGGCCGGGTGTGTCTGTTCGGCGAGCACCAAGACTACCTCGGTCTTCCAGTCATTGCTGCAGCCATTCCGTTGGGATGCCGCATGGTGGTCGAGCCTCGGACCGATGGGGTTTGGACGGTGTGCACGCCACAATTGGATTTCACGTGGTCCTGTACCGCAGGTGACGCTTCTCGTCTGGCGCCCGAGTCGCAGCCGGATGCATCCGCCTTTTTGCGTGCAGGACTTCAGGAAGCGTTGGAGGCGGGGTGGAATGTGGAGGGAGGTGGAACGGTCATTTGTTCGGTGGATTTGCCCTTGCAGGCCGGGCTCAGCAGTTCCTCAGCCATGGTCGTGGCGTGGATGCAAGCGTTGGCGCGCGTGGCGGATGTCGCCTTGACACCCCATGAGCTTGCACGGTGGGCGCACAAAGTCGAAGTCGCGCATTTTGGGGAGCCTGGCGGACACATGGACCACGTGGCCAGCGCATTGGGGGGAATTCACCGCATTCATCCCGATTGGCGGGTAGAGCCTTTGGACGTGCCCAGCGAAGGCGTGTGGATTGTGGTGGATTCGGGTGAACCCAAAGACACCCGCGGACACCTGCATCGGTGCAAGATCAGGCGCTTGGCCTTGCTGGAGAACCGTGGCCGAAGTTGGCTGAACCCCGATGTCTTGGATGGGTTCAGCGACTGGCCGGCCGAGGATCAAACACTCTGGCAAGCCACGTGGCGCAACATGCAACTCGAGGCGCGTGCTGCTGCGCATTGGGAGGGGGCAGACCGACTGGCAACGTGGATGTCGGCACATCACTCAGCCTTGCGTGATGGGTTGGGCTTGAGCACGCCCCGATTGGAATCTCTGGGCGAGGCCGCCATGGAAGCGGGCGCTTGGGGATGGAAGGTTGTGGGGTCTGGAGGCGGAGGCTGTGCCCTCGTGTGGTGTCCGGAACACGCCGCGCGAGAAGTGCACCAAGCACTCCGGAATGCAGGTGCCCGTGCATCGTGGACGCTGCCCGTCGCCCAAGGGGCCCATTGCACGCCTTGGAAACGCCCCAAGAATCCTGCCGTGGTGCTGGCCGCAGGCCGTTCCAGCCGCATGAAACAAGCCGCGGAATTGATGGACGAACACTGGAGTGAAGAGGAACGCGCGGTCCTGGCCCAACGGCCCAAGGCGATGTTGCCAGTGGAGGCTTCTGGCCGGCCTTTTTTGGCCCTTTTGCTCGAACGGCTTCTGCGCGAAGGCGTGGATCACGTGTGCGTGGTCCGGTCTTGCGAAGACCAAGGCATGCCCAATGAGCTCGAGCCATGGATCCCCAAAGGGTTGACTTTGGACTTTGTGCATCAAACCCTTCCTCCCGGCGCCAACAAGCCCTTGGGGACGGCAGATGCGGTGCAGCGTGGCCTCGAGGCCCATCCGGAATGGGAGGGCCTCTCTGTGGCCGTGTTCAATGGAGACAACCTCCCGCCCGAGGGGGCAGTGGCGTTGTTGCATCAAACGCCACAGGGAGTGGTGGCTTTTGCGCGGAGCGCCTTGGGTTTGCCGGAGGGTCGCGAGCGTGCCTTCGCGGTGTTCGAAGGCACACCCCAAACAGGCGTGGTCCGACTCATTGAAAAGCCCAGTGAAGAAGAGGTGCATCGCGTGGCCGATGAAGAGGGAGAGGTGTGGGTGAGCATGAACGTGTTCCGGCTCCGGTACAAAGCCTTTTTGGAAGGATGTCGCCGTGCACCCTTGCATCCGGAGCGAAGAGAACGGGAGTTGCCGCACGCCGCCATGTTGGCGGCAGAACGGGAGGGCAAGCCCTTGGAATGGGTGTCCTTTCGAGGGGCATTTTTGGACATGACCCATCCCCGGGACTGGCGACATATTCGTCAAAAAATTCATGATGTAAAACATGATGTGAAATGACTTTGAAAATTGTAAATCAATGGTTTCTGT
>MDSV01069099.1_pt1 | contig 18778 bp, 22 predicted proteins | sample 810851 | NCBI WGS metagenome assembly MDSV01 (sample SAMN05326640, study PRJNA326480) | marine metagenome | isolation source: seawater | place: Atlantic Ocean: North East | collected 2012 | reverse complement strand
TGAGTGGTGGAAATCCCGACTATCGGTTGTCGCTTCAACGGTTGATGATTTAGCCGACTATCTTGATTATAGCGAATCCGAAGATTTTGAAACTGAAACCTTCTCCGCCGAAGCCGAAGGAGGTATACTATATTCAAAGAATGAAATGCCTGCGGGTAAACGACATTATGTTTGGAGTTTGGATAGTGATGAAGCGGGTCGTTATCAAGTTAGAATAGTGGGGAGTGATATGACTCCTGCCATACCTATGAAATACTTTGAACGAGCATGGGAGGGGACAGGGCCAAACAATTTCAACAACCCTTCACATAACTCCTTTGCCGAGCCTAAAGAAGGTAAATACTCGCCTCATTTGTTAGATTTCAGATACCCCAAGTATATGAGAAAATCCAATGACCCATTGAAAAAGGGTTTGAAACACCAAATCTCTATCGATGCAAATGAGTGGGATTGGGAGAGGTTTTCAAGAGAGAATCCTAAATTATTGAGGAAATTATACAACAAAGACGGCCAATTCTTCTATGTTTTTGCGAACTTTGACCCTTCTCATTGGATGCACCATAGCCAACGCAAGCAAAGATATAGGAGGGCTTGAATGTGCGAAAATGGATATTGTTTGGAAAGGATATAGAGCCTACTATTCACGATGAAATCTATATTCAATTCATAGCCAATGTATTTTCAGCCCTTGTTACAGCAGGTATGATTGGAGCATATCATTTGATAGTTCATGTGTGAGTGATAATATGAGAGGGGCTATATTAGGAACAGTTCTCATAGGGTTGGGCTATATGTTCAACACACAATCATTTGAGGCTGATGAAAGAGTTAGAGATAACAAAGGTCGGCCTGTTCCTAAAATTGGTGTGAATAAAACAGGCAACAATTATTGGGGTAAACAATCCTTGCCTTATCATATGTGGAAATACCGTCACCCTGCTTGCTTGAGAGTGTATGCGGAGGGTTGGGGTGTGGATTTGAAAACCCTATCTTCTAAAGAAAAGGCATATCTCAAGGAATTATATGATGAGGATATAGATACGCAAAATGCTCTCAAATCACTGATTCGCAAACATGGAGTTCGTGCAACTAAAGCACCTTCGGACTTAAAGGGTTCAAGTGCGCCCGTTAAAGCAAGCACAACCTCTTCAACTCAAACAACCCTTGTAGGGGGCGGTGGTTTTGGCTCTGTTGGAGGGTTCGGTATGCCTTTATCCACAACACCGACTACGCCACCAAAGCCTGCACCGACACCTAAACCTACGCCACCTCCGACTGATATTCCTCAAGTCAAAGCCATGCTCGCTCTTGACTTTATGAAACACGGTCATGCTATCCAATTCCCTGCTATCGCTCAACGCAAGTTAGACGGTGTGCGCTGTTTGGCGAGCAACACTAAGGGCAAAATCATTCTTCAGTCAAGGCAAAATAACGCCTTCCACGATTTAGAACACATCAAAGAGGACATACAAGATATGCACCTTCCACCTAACATAGTGCTTGATGGTGAACTATATTCACACGCAGGAAAATTGACCTTCCAAAAATTAGCAGGATTGGTTCGCAGGCAAACTCTTACTGAATCTGAAAGAGATGAAATCAAGGAAATACGCTACCATGTATATGATATGATAGACCTAAACAACCCTGATAGGACATTTACTGACCGTCATGCTTACTTGGATAGGTTGGTAAAGAGTAGCAAGCCCAACTATGTTGATTTAGTAGAGAACTTTGAGGTTGGCGATGTTGATGAGGCTGACGAATTGCATTCACAGTTCGTAAGGAATGGCTATGAAGGTTTGATGTTTAGAAACAAGGATTCACCTTATGAGGGCAAGCGAAGTAGGCATTTGCAGAAATACAAGAAGTTCGATGACGATGAGTTTGAAATCGTAGGGTATGAAGAAGCAAGAGGAAAGGATGAAGGTTCAGTGATATGGATTCTTCAAACTTCTGACGGCCAACGCTTTAGAGCAAGACCGACAGGAACGATTCAGTCGAGAAGGAAAATGTTTGATGATGGAGATTCCTATATTGGGAAAATGCTCACTGTCAAGTATTTTGGCTTGACTGATGGGGGCATTCCACGATTCCCAATTGGGATTACGGTTAGAGATTATGAGGCGGAAACATATAGTGCCGACAAGCCTGAAGAATACGCCCACCATTTATGTGCTGATGACGACCCAACAAGAATCAAAATTACAGATAGGGAAGAAAGAGTTCTACGCAATCTTCCTGAATCTCAGGTAAGGGCGATGATGACTTTTGTGAGGACACGAAATCAATATCCCGGTGGTGGTTGGGAATATGGAGGCGCACACGCTCCTGTAAAACAACGCATGGAGAGCATGGTAAAGAAAGGTTTGCTTGAGAAGCGTAATGTTACAGTGCCTAAGGGTATAGGATATAGCGAGTATGTCCGAGAAGAATATAGATTAACGCCTTTTGGTGTGAGGATTCTCCGAATATACTACAACGATTCTAAGTGGCTTCAACGAATGTTTAGAGTAGGTGATTCTTCCTTCAGGCGTGAGGGTTCACGCTATCAAGATGCTATGGAAGGGTTGCTTGATGGGTGAAACATATTATGGCGTTCATTGCCCTGTATGCAAAAAGAAAACAGGTTGGATGTGTGGCAGTTCAGGGTGGGGTAACAACTGTTCTTGTGATAGTTGCGGAGTATATTTTAGACATGATGGTAGGGCAAAAAAATGGCCTCCTGTCTATATGTTTCACCCACCCGAAGAAAGATTGGGTGTGATTCTCAAAGAAGGAGTTATGGGGACTCTTAATCACAAAGATTTTCGTTTTTGGAGTGAAAGAGTCATCACTAAACTAAAACAGGTTGAAGTAGGTGAGTAAATGAATGAAACCTTTGTTCCTTATGGTATCGTGAATTATTCTCAAGGCAAAACTCCTGAAGTTTTGGTGAGAGGTTCAAACAAATGGGTTCAAAAAAGAAAGCCTACTGCTACCGATGCAAAAAAGGTAATGGCAGGTCTAAAATCACTTACACGAACACACGATGCGTGGAAAAACTTATGGGCTAAGAATCCTGATATGGTAAAAAAATACGGAGGAAGTTCAACTTTAAGAACGGAAACGCTTGGGGCTCTCGGCGTTAACAAACGAAGTTCTCGTTTTCCTGTTGGAAAATATGTTAAGATTTATGGAGATTACAATTATGCTCCAATCTATGATATGGATATGTTCAACAAATATGATGAAGAATTGAGAATCGCTTATGGTTGCCTCAATAAAGGAAAGGGTAAGCGCAAAGATTACGATGGTGCAATACAAGCCTTAGTCAAAGCCCATGAATATCTTGATAAATCCGTTAAACCTTGTGATGTTTGTCGCTATCCTAATGGTATGCAAAGGGCTACGAAAAAAGGCCATGTAAAAAGTTGCGAAAATTGTGCAGGATATGGAAAGTATGGAATGGGAGGACATGGGACAGGTGCATTCATAACTCCCTACAAGGTGGACAGAGAGCCCTACTATATCTATCCGCACAATTTACGAGGGAAGCCAACATTACAAAGCGACCCTTGTTGGAAAAGAAGTTTAGAGTCAAGAAGAGGTTCAACCCCAAATTGCCCTATATGTGGTTTGAAGGGATTTAGAATAGATTCTTCTAAATACTCTCAACCATCAAAAACCAATTGGTCATACAGACCTTGTTCAGTATGTGATGGTGAAGGTGGGGAAAAATGTGTTAAATGTGAAGGTAGTGGTTGGCTCACTAAGGAGAGTGAGCGACAATGAGTTCTGAAAAATACAAGGTAGGTATGATTGTTGAGTTTGGTCGCCCGAAAGGTGAGAAAACAAAGGGCGAAATTGTAAAGGTCAATCCTAAAAAGTTGAAGGTCAAACAAATCGAGGAGAGGAAAGGTAGGCAGAAAACTTACCGTGAAGGTTCGGTATGGACTGTTCCAAAAAGCGATACCTTTGTAAAAATCCTATCCTATGATGAAATAGAAAGTGATAGCACTCCTGAACCTAAAGTTCCTATGCCACCTCGCATCAATTATGGCGTAGTTAATCATTCTTCTATATTTGGTGATGTGCCTTACTCGGAAGAGCAAAAGGAGGCTTTCGATAGCATCGTATCAGCCATGTTGAGTAATACGGAGGTTTCCACACTCAAAGAACTATTGAGAAGTCAAGGCCTCCCTGTAAGTGGTCGAAAAGTGGATTTGGTAAGACGGTTGATTGAGCATACTATGAAAATGGGTGATGAAAATGAGTAATCAAAAAACAGGCCGATGCACAAGACAGTGCAATTTTGCAAAGGATAGGCGAGGTGTTGATTATTGCAAATCATGTGGAATGAGTTTTGAGCCTATGCCACAAGTGGTGAGAAGATGAGTAAAGAAGAAGATTATATGCGTGACTTATTATCCAAGCGAGGTCTTGGAAACCTTAATTTTGTTCTTTCTCCTAAGATGGGCCATGTGTTTGTAAAAGGAGATGAGCAAATGATACGGCCTCAGCAGATACAGCAGATGATGGAAACGCAAACTCCTGCAAGGGACTACGGAATTGTCAATAATCAAAAAGTGATTTCAAGTGATTTAGAAATTGATAAAATTATCCACGATTATTGGAAGAATTACCGAGCATCGATGCAAGCAGGAAATGGTATAGAAGTTCTTGTTGAGAATGGATTTGAAATACGAGGGTTGGAGGATATAACAAAGTTGAAAAATATCGCTCGCACTTTTTTGTGGATTGATACATTGGGAGATATAGGAAACGATGAAGATGCTATAAGAAGAAATGATGCCTTTGTTAACAATGTTGGAGTCGTAATCCTATACACGCTTCAACAAGCACTCAATAAAACAAGGGCTAAGTTTTGAACCTTAATTCCGACCCTTAACAAGGGGCGTGAGTTGATATAGTCATTCAGTTGAATAAAAGGCATGGCGAAACCTTATGGTTATCATGCGTGGACTACGGGTGCGCCTGAAATTAGAGACCTAAATTGGGTTTTCATGCCACGCTATACGGTGATTAAACCTACGAAGTCAATTCCTACTATGGAAAAGAAGGTTAGTTTGGGACACCGAGATTGGCGTTATGATAGTATGAGTCGTAAAGTTGTGGACTTCAATTCTTATCCTCCTGCTGTGGGTGGTAAAGCATTCGGCGTAGTTAATCAAAGGGGTTTGTTTTCCTCACCGACTTTCATCACATATCAAGGAGATGGCTATATCAATCAGCGTGTAAGGCTCAAGGATTTATTGGGTAATGTGGAGATTCAAGGCTTACCTCCAATGGGTGTGTTGCCTGTGGGAACTGTTTTGACATTCAATGATTTGCAAAGTGGTAAACCACAGTTGTTGTTTGAACAATACTTTGGTAAGGCTTCGTTTGCCAAAAAATTGCAAGAGTGGAGATGGGTTATCGTAGATAATATCAATGCAAACGCTATGGGTATCGTGGATGATGAGAGAGTATGGTCGGGTAATTGCACATATAGGCTTCTTAGGATAAAGAGTAAGTCGGATGTCGACATTGATTGGAGTGATTGTTATACTCCGAATAAGACGAATATGGTTGATTTGCAAAGCGATAAATTACATGACCTTTTGAGGGCAAGTGTTGAAAACAAATACTCACCTGAATTAGTTGAGGCTATATGGAAAAAAAGTGTGGCACAAGTAGGTGAACAGTTCGGCTATGGTGTAGAGGGTAAGTTAATTCCTCACAGTCCAACGGTGGTAAAATCCATTGTTGATTATGTTGAAGATTTTATGAATATATGGTTTGTTTTCTGTCACTATATGGATTATGAGTATAAGATGATGCTAACGGGAGGTTGTGTCCATATTGATGTGGATTCTTCTCGCAACTTGATTACTTCAAGGCCTAATGTTCCTGTTTCTGATTACTTGAATAGTCAAGTGTTCAGGATAAGCCCGAAAGTGTATGTAGGAGATTATTCGGATAAAGACACTTCTCTATTTTACGAGAAACAACGGCAAGAAGTTCAGTATCGAAAAGAGTATGATTATGCTTCAGGGCGACCTGTGAAATCATCATTTTTGATTCCATTTTTTACCAATCAAGCCTATCCCATCTCAATCAAACCGAAGAGCGAGTGGATAGTTCAACATTCTTGTTATGCCTCCTTGTTATCTCCACTGATTAAACCGAATTACGAGCATAAAAACGATGACCTTGAGATGGCTTGGGTTGATAAGTTATACCATGCTGAACACGCAAAGTCAAGAGCGTGGAGGCAAGGTTTTGCAGATTTCATCGGATTGGATTTATGGGAGTTGGATAATCCACAATCAGGTTTGGCTGATATGTTGGAGTTCCTTGATTATCCTCTCTTATGGTATATCTTGCGTTGGTTAAACGGTAAGCCTTCATTCGGTGGCCCGCTTTGGGCTGACTATCAACAAGATGTTGAATACATTTACGAGTGGGTGGGCGAAGGCAGGAAACCTGATATAGAATATAAGCGAGAACTTTCGTTGTTTTGAGGTGATAATATGAGAAGTGGTCTTGTCGGTGCAGGCGTTGGAGGTAAAGAAAAGGATGTCGTCAATGTTGGTGATATAGTGACGCTTTCAGGTGAGAGTGGGAAGTTTGAAGTGCTTGCATTGGGACTCCGTGATGCGATGGAGGGGGGTTGGGATTTGACCCTTAAACAAATTATTTCCTTCGGGGTGGTCAATTTTTCCACTATTGATAGCGTTCCTCTTGGGCGCAAAGGAGAGCAATTAAGTGCGAATACATTTGAGGTTGATGATACAAACAGTATGATTGAATCTGTTGAATCTCAAACTTTACCACATTTAACTCACGGCAGTTTGATTAGAGATGAAGATGGTGTTTTAGGTCAAGGTGCGAAGAGGAATTGGATGATTGGGCGCACAGCCAAAAACAGGAGGCTTGTTTTGGATAAGGATGGTTTGTGGAAAGTTAGAGGGGCTTCAAATTACACTCTATGGCCTATCAATAAGCGCACAGGAGATATAGGCGACTATAAGAAATCAATCGGTCAAGGCGCAAGGTCAGTTCATAGGTTGTTGAAGCGGGATAATGATATACGGATGTTGCGTTATGGTCGTGCTGACCAAAAGAAAGACAATTTAGCGACTGAACCTGATAAGGATTATAGCGAGTTTTTGGAGAGTTTGACTGTTCAAGATTGGCAGAAATGATAAATAGGCAGGATAATGAGAGGGTTTGAGTCGTTGACCAATATGTGAGTATTCAAATAGTCGCTCACAATAATTGAAGGTATGCTCTTAGAGAGTGCTTTATTTTTGCACCCTTCAATGGCGGCGTATGTCGTAGGTGAAATGGCTACTGCTACGAAATACGAACTTCAAAAATTAGCCCCAAAAAAGGTAGTCAAAAAATCTGATAATGCGATTACCTCCACAGGTTCAGATGAAGAAGTCCTTATGACTCCTATATCAGGTGCTATTGAGGGTGATGGTGATTTATTCGACCCTTTTACCTGTGACGATGATAATCCTTGCCCTACAACTCCTTTTGAATATGAATGTAAAAATGGCTCATGCGTTCCTATATTACCTAAGAGAAGCGTAAGCAATTCAAGCATCAAAGAGGCTATGCTTGCTGATTGGAACTGCTATATCGCACCCATATTTAGAGGTGGGACTCTATATTGCAAGGGAGATTGGCCTAAAGCCCGATACCCTGTTAACAGTTATGGGTCAAGAGGGGCTGAAAAAAATAGAGTTGAAATAGGTCAAGCACAAGATATTATCCCTTCTTCACTCTTATCAGGTCAAGAGTATGCAAGTGGCCCGTTGGTTGATGGTGGTTTGCAATCCTTAGGTTGGTTTGCACAACCTGTCAAGTCAGTGATACCTATGAACATTGATTGGGAAGGTCTTACCAAAGGGGGTTGGTCAATGAGTTACAACTACCAATACGCAAAGGGTGGGAGTAGTGAGAATCCTCACGATACCCAAAGAGTATTACCTTCTAATCTATCTCGATGTGCTGATACAAGTGATGCAAGGTGTATTCCTGATAATGCGATTGGAGTTAAACCTGTGAAAGAAGATTATGAGTGGGGTTCTTGGTTAAGCCATGAGTGGCGTAACGAATGTAAGGTATCTTGGTCAAGAGAAGTCAACTTGTGTAACGGCATTGATTCTCGTTGTCATTTTAGATGTAAATATAGGGCTTATTTTGTTCCTGACCCTACCGACCCCCGTTTTGTCGCTGATGAAAAGGGTCAAAGAAAGAGTGCGCTATATGGTTCAAATGCTCAAACTAATGGTGTTCAACCACATACTCTTCTTATTGAAATAGAAGGTCAAGATACAACCGATTGTTGGTCTTATACTTCCAATTGGGGCTGTTCATCCGATTCTTCCTTTTCTCCTGCCGCAGGTGATGAATATAGTATCAAAGTGTATCGCTATACTTCATCGAGCGATTCCACTAATTTAGTTGTGAATACAAGAGTTACGGCGGATGGAACAGGGAAAGCGATATTCACATACCCATTGCCGAGAGAGGGATTGTATCAAGTTGTAATAGACCATGAAGTATCAGGAAATGGTTGCATCACTAAAGGGCCAAATGTTAATGATTATTTGAAAAATGCTTCACCATATCATGTCAATTTTGGATTTTTCGTTAGCCCACCTCCTGCTAAGAGGGGTTGCACAGACAAAGATGCCTCCAACTATGATAACACAGCCGTAGTAAATGATGGTTCTTGTGTCAGTGGTGGAGGTGGTGGGTTTTTGGATTGGTTCACTGATTTGCTCGGCACTAATAATCAAGATGACGAAACAGGCACATTAGGAAATAGACAAAATGTTGATAGTGAAGGTAGCAATTTCACTATGGGGTTGGTTGTAGCATCCGCCGCTACAATTGGTGTTATAGCACTATTGGCAGGCGGTAATGGTGGTGGGGAATAATGGACTATTTTGATATTTTCAATTCTATGGTTTCCACCAATATGACAGGCAAGATTTTTCGTGAAGAAAGTGATACTCCGCAAGTTGATGAAGATATTGCGGAACAATGGCAAAAATATGAAGATGAATTAGCGGAAACTCCTAATGATTCTCTTTTTGAAAAACTTATTCCTGAAACCGCAGAAGAATGGTGGGATTCAGTCAATATGACTATGCCAACTTATCAAAATGTAAATGAATCTTCAAGTGATGGTGATAAGAGATTGTGGGGCGTTAAAGGACAATCCTCTTTTGATACAAGAGGTAAATGTGCTACTCGCCTCAAAAGTAAGGCTGTTATCAGAATAGATAAACCTTCAGATATGAAATATGTGCGGAAAGGTTTCTCGGCAGAGGGTGTTCCTACACTATATGTTCCATTAGGCACAACGATTACATATACACATGAACCTCAAGATACCGCAGGGGCTTTGAATACTTCTTTCGTTGAATCTGAAACTGTTGGGAATGATAGAGCAGGTGTAGACCAAGTATCATGGAAGTTTAACGATACAGGGCTCGACCAAGCAGTTACCAATGTGATGAAGGCCGAGAGACCTGAATTGTTTGATGAGGCCATGATTGAAAATATGACTTTGGATGAATACCCTTCATGGTGGGAAGATGTTGTAACAACATATCAAAAAACAACGGCGAGAGTGTTAGAAGGCAACTATACCACATATTTCAATCAGACAGGGATGATTAGACAAAGAGGTGGTGCAAGTGCTTCAAGCAAAACTTACGATACTCTTGGCAAATATAGGCAAGACATAATTTATGGTTATGATTGGGAGGCTGAGGTTGAAAGTCAAAAGAATAGTGGAGAATTATTGGAAGGAAAGAGTTTTTTCACTCAAGTAGGATATAGATTTGTTCAAGTAGCGTATGTAGTTTCAGTTATTGCAACATTCTTTGTCGGCTCTGCGGCATGGAGTAAATTAGGAGGTAAGTTGGCTTTTTGGGCGGGAAACTTAGGAAGAAAGGCGTTTATGCTTGCGGTTGCAGGTATTGAATTGCTCGCAATAGATTACATGGCTTTAGAATTACCATATAGGGTGGTGCAAGTTGATATTACTCACAATCATAATCAGTGCGGTTTCCCTCCTAATGGTCACTATCACAGTTATTGGGTGAATGTGTATGACCCTGCGCTAACTGATTCTTACGGTGTGCCTCATTGTGCTGAAGGTGAACATAAGCCCATATTGGTTCAAGAGCCTTTGAAATACGATAAGGAAATACCTTGTTGTCCCGATGGAACTACCTTTGATACTACGCAAAAGGCGTGTATTGGAAAAGATGCTGATGGTAATGATATAGTAGCCTTGACAGGAGCAGGTATCGTGCCAACTGAGGTCATACCTAAAGAAGAAATATCAGGATTGCAAACAGGGGCTTTTATTGCTTTAGGCATAGCAGGTGTAGTTATCCTCACCACAGTATTCGGTTCTAAAGGCAACCAATGAGTTGAAATAGTCGTTCTGTTGAATGTAGGTGATACTTATGAGTGGTTTTATTCATATTGATACAAAGGGTATCGCAAAGTCCTTTTCTGATTTACTTTCTAATGTGAAGAAAAGTGATGTTTTCCACAATGAAGCCAATGGTAATGGTAATGGTAATGGTAATGCCGATGAAATCACAGAACCAAACTTCCGTGAATATCTTGACAACTCCACCTTGCCAATTATTCCTACATCTGTTGAAACAGCGAGTGATGTTTTGAAATCAGGCTCATATGGTGATGGAACTTGGAATGATGATTACAATTCATACACATTGAGTGCATCAGATACACTTTCATTTATGCCGAATACAGGATATGCTTTGGAAATCAGTATCGCACTACCTGATACTGCGGAGGTTACAAAAATTATCCTTCCAAACGAAACATATAGTGAATCTTCTGAAAATGCAGTAGTTACGCTCAAGAGAGTTCAAACACCTCCGTTAGAAGATGCAAACGGTGATGATTTAGGGGTCTATACTTTGACCGCTTCAACTCATTTGGAGTCAGCAGGAGATTTGTTAGCAAAGAGAGGTTGCACCAATGATAAAGCGACCAACTATGCTGATAATGCTAAGATTGATGATGGTTCTTGTGTGATTCCTGAGTGGTATGAAAACATACCAACATGGGCTTATGCAGTAGGTGGCTTAGGACTTGTAGCCATGATGGTAACAAGAAGGTGAAACAATGTCGATGATTTCTCCTAATGTTTTTGGTGCGCCACTCAATTTCAGTGCTGAATCCGCTAATATAGTGAAAAGATTTCACAATGAAACAGGTTCAGATGTAAGAGATTTGAATGTGGCTTGCAACCAAGATTCTGATTGCCCTATGGGTAATCTTTGCATTGATAGCAACTGTTATTTGGAATGTGAAACTGCTAACAATGATTGTCCGTTTTGGCACACTTGCCGAGACGATTTGCACGAAACTAAATCTGTTTGCGGGCCATATACTTTAGGTGGTTCAAAAAGAGCCATGCCTCAACAACAGCAACAACGCCCGAACACAGGAACGGTGACTGTTGAACAGGAAAGTTGGGCGAGCAAATGGTTTGGTTGGCTCGGATTCTAAAGTCAGTATTCAAATAGTTGGACTGATACTTCTTGATAGGTATAGTCGTGAGTATATTCAGTGCCGACCCATTTTCCACTTTGAGTGCTGAAACTCTTTTTGCTTCTGATTTCAAACCAAAGAAGTTCAGTGCTTGCCCACCTACTTGGCAAGCGACAGCCCATATAGACCCAAGAGGGCATTTAGGGCATAGTAGCGTTCTTGACAACCCGTTGCCTGTATCATGTGTAGCGGGGTATGAGAATGCAGTAAGAGTAATGGTTCAACACTTGAGTCAGTATGTGAGATATGACACTGAAATGACTCCTGATGTTTATGGCAATACACCGTTTTGTGAGGCTTGTAATGGTGTTCCTGAGGGGGCGGATGCTTCGGATTATGCTTTACCCGATTCTCTTGATTACTACGCTCGCTTTTCAGATGGTGGCCGTGATAGTGATAACAATATCTCAAGTTGTCGTTCAGATGAGCCCTATGCGAAACTAAGGTGGGTGGATTATCCAAGTGCAGGCTATATGTGTCAAGGAACAATCCGTGATTACTTGAACCATTATATCAAACAAAGATTTAGTGAAGAAGATTATGAAGTCGCTTGTGCTGATTGCACATTAGGTGACATAGTAAATGAATTATTGAGTGGTGATGATGATTCCGAGTGGTGGGAAGATTACGACCCTGATGCACCTGTGGATTGTGAAACAGGAGAATGGACTAAATGGGGGGAGTGTGTAGAGGGTCGCCAAATGAGGCACAAAAAGGTTCTCAAGTGGGATAAAAATGGTGGTGCGCCATGTGATGAGACAAGAAGGGAAGAAAAAATAGAAGGTTCTTGGGCTATTGCTGATTATAGGGCTTGCACTCCCTGTGAAGTAAGTGGGTGGAGTGAATGGAGTTCTTGTGCTAATGGTCAGCAAAAAAGAACCAAGAAGGACACAAGCGAAACCGAAGAAGAAGAATATGCTTGTGCTGTGTTGGAGGAAGTAAGAGATTGCAATACAACGAATCTTGGTTCGGGCGAAACTGAAGAAGAAAAAGCCGTTCCTACATGGTTATGGCTCACCGCCGCAGGCGTTCTCGCACTCAATTTTGTGGGCTGATGCTCACACATTTTCATATAGTATAGTGGAGAATATAGGGTGAGGCTGTAAAATGTTAGCGAACTCTCCTTTCGATATTAACTTAGGGTTGATTCCTGCAAATCCGCCTGATACTTACAACGACCAATATACTACAACAAGGAGTGAGCAAGACGCTATCGAGAATTGGCTCGCTACTGTTTGCAACCATAATTCGGCTGATATAGTGAAACTATATGCAAATGAAGGTGTCCTCTTAGGAACGGTTGCAAAGGAAATGAAAGTAGGTCGTTCTAAAATCAAGGAATACTTTGATATGTTCGTGAAGAAGAAACCTTGTGGAGAGATTACGAGCATGAATGTTCAACGCTATGGTGATATGGCAGTTGTTGATGGAACATACATTTTTGAAATGAATGTTAATGGTGGGCGAGAAGAAGTTCCTGCTCGCTATACCTTTGTATTACGCAAGAAGAACCACCGATGGTTGATTGTATCGCACCACTCATCTGCACAGCCTTAATGTGAGCGTTCAAATAGTCGTTCAGATGAATATAGACAGGGTTAGCCATGTCTCTCTTTGCAAGTAATCCTTTCAGTGTATTGAAAGCGGAAACATTGTTCCGCCAACAATATAGGGCTGAGGAGAGTGAACAGCCTGATGAGTTTGGTCGAGTAGGGGATGCAGAACAACCTACTGCTCCTGATGCGGAAGGTAATTGCCCTCCTTGTATGAAGTTAGGTAAGGCTGAATCAACAGACGAAAAAGGAAACCGCATTGAAAAAGATATTTGCGTTCCTGCGTGTGATACAGCAAAAGGAGAAGTGTGCTATATTCATCCCTGTGTAAATAATCAAGGTTGGACTTGCTTATCACCTCAGCCTGTTGGAGGGGGTGGGAGTCGTGTTATGTTCCCTTCAAACCTCACCACTACTTGTGGTGAGCAAGGCTACACAGGTAACAATAAGGCTTGCCCTTGCATAGTTTGTAATAATGCTATCAGCATTTCAAAGTGTAAAGGCGATTGCACCACTTGTGGGGGTGTAGCAGGTGCAACTAATATAGGTCAAGGATTGAATAATCAACAACTATGTGGTAATTCAGTAGGTAATGTTCTTGTTACAGGAGCAGGTCAAGGGCAAGGAGTTGTAAGAACTCCTCCAAGCGGAACTCAATGGGGGTTCATAGAAGATTCTTCAGGGTGCAATTGTCCTGCGGGGGCTCAAAAGGTAAACGACCCTGCTACGGGCAGACAAAAATGTGCTAATGTTGGTTGCACTGACCCTAAAGCAGATAATTACGACCCAAACGCTACTGTTGCTTGCGGAGAAGGCACTATATGGCCTAATCGATGTTGCACATATCCTCCTTATGTTCCATCCTGTGATTTGTCTTTGAGGACTGATGCTTGCAATAAACATTTCACCAATGGGGCAAATATGGATTGTATGACTCTTGGTAATGCTAACTGTGACCCTATATGTGCCGATAGTTCAGCAACCGATTATGCAGGGCGTAGGGCTGAATCATCCGCTAAGAGTTTGAAGGAATTATTTTACTATGAAGAATCAGCAAATTACGATTGGTCTGCATCGGGCAAACCATTAGGTGATAAAGAACGATGGTCTACAATGACTTCTAAGTTATCACCTACGAGAAACCAAACACAAGATTCAGCACAAAGAGAAGCCCTTGCAAAGCAGGCTTACGACTTATTTTACAAATCATGCACAGGTTGTCCTGAGGGTGAAGTTTGGTCTGAGCAATATGGTATGTGTGCCGTAGCGGGTTGCACGAACACAAGAGCCTGCAATTACAATGGAAGTGCGAGAGTCGATGATGGTTCGTGTGAGTTTGGTTCTTGCACAGGTTGTATGATGACAGGTGCGGATAACTACGACCCTAACGCAACCATACCATGTAGCGGAGTTAGTGGATTACCAAATGATTGTTGCAAAAAAGACGCTTGCCCTGATGCGAACTCTTGCCAATACGATACTTGGTGTGCGGGGCCAATGACTAACAGCAGTAATATGACAAAGTGTAATACTTCTGCTTGTAAGTCGTGTAAGAAGGGCTACAAGCCTGCAAGTAATGGTGTTTGTATCAAGTGTTTAGATGATGACGAGGATGAAGAATGTAATTTAGGTTGTAGTGCAGGCGATAATCCTACAACAAACACTATCTCCACATTTACAAAATCAGTATCAAACTCTATATTGGGTGCGAATACTGTAAAAGTAGGTGGGCTATCCTTACTCACATGGGGCGTAATAGGTCTTGTAGTAGGGGGAGTCGTAGCGGCAAGTGCAGAGTGATGTATCATGCTATGTGGGCTCACCTTAGATACAATTTTTGTCAACGATAAGGCAAAGAAGAATAACTACAATAGCCGAGTTTTCATTGATAGAGGGTTCTATTCAGTTATGATAGAACACCAACTTGTCCCTATATTGTTAGGTCGCCCATATGTGAAAACTGAAAAAACTAAACACAACACATATCAGCGTTGGGTTGCCCCAATCGGTATGGCTTACGAAGTCGAAACTGAGGATGGTTTAGAGTGGTATTTCCCTATATTCACAAGTATTCAAGATTTCAAGAAGAGTATGTTGGGTAAGTCCTTGTTATCCGCAAATAAGTGGTGGAAACCTGAGGGGTGGGAGAAAACATTCACCGAATCCAAATGCCAACATTTCACACCCATAGTTCCTATTGCGATTCGTGGCCCAACTGAAGGAAGAAATCTGCCTGTCGTGGATAGAACAGGAGAAGATTACATCAGACAATCAGGTTACAAAGCGGATGCTGATGGTAAAGCAACGCTCACTCTGAACACAGAAGCAGGAAAATTGAGCCTTGCACCATATCCTACATTCATTGTTCCTACGCCCGTAGATACAGCCGTTAATCCTATGACGGGGCGTGGCGGTGGTCGCTACCATAACATTCACCCTATAAGCGAAATGTGGTTGAGAGCCTATTCAGAAGCCAAATTGAAAAGAGAGTTTGAAAAACCTCACAGAACTAAGACCAAAACAAGTTACAAAGGTTTAACCAAAAAAGAGATTCCCTTGCTTCCTAAACAACTATTCATGGAACAGTATGCTCGTAAGATGAACAAAATAGTGGATATAGAGCGAGAGTTATTCTATATTGCTGATGGAAAAATTGCTGAAACTCTCATCGGAATGGGTTTGATAACTCCTGAGCAAGTGAACACATGGAAAACAACCACAAGAAAATCTGAAGCATTTAATGAAGAAATCACAGGTGCAATCATGCGTAGTTATCTTAGCAATATACGGAATCAGCAAGTCAATACTATTGGAGGTATGAAAGAAAACTACAATATCATGTATCAAGATGGAAGCGAAAGGAGAACACTCTTTGCAAAATGGCCTTTGACTTTTGATGATGTGCCTACGAGAATAACAGATAGTGCGATAGATAGAAAGGACTTCACGAACATTCAACCTTCGGTTAGTTTACCACGACTATTCACATACTACACCTTTGATGGCGGGCAGATAGACGGCACACCCAATCCTGTTGAGTATTGGCCTGAATCACCCGAAGGGTATGTGAATTATTCTTACCTTGATTTCCTCACCCCTTCTATATGGGAAATGGAGTGAACTTGATTCGCAATAGCCAATGGTTATAGCATAGAAATGAGAAGAAGGTATGTGGATAATATGCTTCCTGATGATGAGTCCGAATCATGGGATGCGTGGAATATCACATTCTTTGGTCAAGTTCCTCAAATAGGGAAGGAATCAGAAGGTTCTATTCAACTTGATTTTGATGTAATTATTGATTGTCTTGAATGGAAGTTTCCTATGGAAATACCCTCAGGTTGGGTTGCAACAGTATATGCAAATCAAAGCCCTATTATTGATTTAGATTTAGCGAGCGACCCTCAAGGATATAGTGATTTCAAAAAGGGCTATATTCTTCCCGCAGGTGGTGTTATCTCGGCTCGTATTTACTACGCTGAGGAATCTGACCTTCGCCCTCTTGTTGATAGCAACAAAGCGCACAAACTCGGATATAGTATCATTCTAAGCGGAATGCAAATTAGTTCAGGGCAAGACCCATTTACAAAGATTACTCGCAATACTGATGAAGAAGAAAAAAGAGTGTGGAAACAATGGCGACAGGAAATGGTTTGAACCTTGATGACCCCTTACAAGGGCGGGAGAGGAAAGTTCCATTGTGGCTTGAAAATGCGTTGAGTTATCTTTTGGGTTTGGATGGTGTGTTTCATGTGTTTGAGATGTGTTTGGCGATTTATGAAGAGGCTTACCTTACTGCGACAGTTCTCGGCATATTTGCGACCCTAATGTTTATGGCGAGTTGGATATTGGGTGAGAAACACACGCACAAGTAGCGAGGGGTTATATGATTCTTGTTTGTAGTAAATGTGGTAGTCCGATGGTCAAAGTAGTTCAATCCGCTTCGCAGACATTGGTGGTTTGCAAAGTATGTAGTGCAGTTACCGATATTAGTGATGGTGTAGGGGGTGCGACTATATGACTGAATTATGGACTTTCACAGGAAAAGGTGGTGTAGGGAAAAGCACTTGTTCTACATCATCGGCGGTCAAGTTTGCTGATGAGGGCAAAAAGGTGCTACTCGTTTCATCTGACCCCGCACATAATTTATCTGATTTGTTTGATGTAAAGTTTGGCAATACGCCGAAGCCTGTTCCAACATTACCTAATCTATATGTGAAAGAAATAGATGCTTTGAGTGATGCTCAAGAGTTTATGGATAGTTTCAACACATTTATGAGGTCTATGATGAAGAAGGCATCTTCAATTGATATGGATTTGTTTAAGGATTTGGTATTCCCCGGAATTGATGAGGTATTCGCCATGCGCTCTATGCTATATGATTACAGGAGTGGTGAATGGGATGTTATTGTATTTGATACTGCACCGACAGGGCATACTTTGAGAGCATTGACGACACCTGATATGTTGGATGCGTGGTTGATGCGTATGCTTGCCATGAGAAAGAAGTTTAGAGCCATCAAAGGTGCATTTTTCAAGAAGTCGGAAGATACTTCGTTTGAAGATTTCATCATTCCTTTGCGGAAGGATATAGCGGAAGTGAAGGGATTATTAGGCTTGCCTACAAGTCATGTTATTCTTGTTACTATACCTGAAAAATTGGGTATCATGGAAACACATAGAACTCTCAAGTTCCTTCAGCAAATTGGTTTAGATGCAGAACAAGTAATCATCAATCGTATTGTTCCTGACTTTGGTGAAGAATGGAATGTGGATTTGAATATAGTAAAACTAACGAAAGGTGAGTTTGATACTCACGCTGAAAACTTGTCTTTAGCAGGGCGTTTGTTTGGAAATGTGGTAAACATAACTCAAGTTCCAAAAGTTGCTTATGCACCTGTTGGCGTGGATAGGTTGCGGCAATTTTATCCCCTTATTTGGCGTTGATTTCATATAGAATATGACTTTAATATAGGTTGGTATGTTGATGGATTGCCCTTGTTGTAGAAGCCCACGCTTTGCGTTGCCTATGAGATTGAATGGAGATATTTACGAGTGCGGGTGTGGATATGCCGTGTCAGTATCATCTCTGAAGGTTGAAAACCAATTCGTAGCAATTAAGTAGTTTGACTGATACGGAATAGTATGGCTGAACACGATGTATTTGTTGAATGCGAACCAACTGATTCTCAAAAAGGTAACTTAGAGTATTGGCAACGGAAGGTTCAAGCCTACAAAGAAATGTTAATACCACCATATTATCCGTATAGGGAAGCACTCGATATGGTGGAACAACTCACAGGTGGGAAAGATGAGTGAACGAACTACTTTGACTTTCGATGTTGATGATGTAGAGAATATAGATGAGTTCCGTCAATTTGTTGAAGGTGTGATAACTGTTCACGGTGATAATGTGTGGGTTCGTAAATCTTCAAGCGGAGAAGGTTATCATTTGAAGGTTGTTGAAGGGACATTTTACAATGAAGGCACAGGTGAAATAGAGTTCATCGAAAAATTATTACCACCTCAGAAAGTCATCGAAATTAGAGGCGATACTGATGGTGAATGTCAAGGTCGGCTTAAAGGCGACAAGGCTCGTTTGGGTGCAGGCATGAATG
>MDSV01192102.1_pt1 | contig 18779 bp, 15 predicted proteins | sample 810851 | NCBI WGS metagenome assembly MDSV01 (sample SAMN05326640, study PRJNA326480) | marine metagenome | isolation source: seawater | place: Atlantic Ocean: North East | collected 2012 | reverse complement strand
TCAAGAAAAATTCAAAGTGCTTGTCAAAAAATTTCACCCTGATATGAATTCTGGTAATAAAAAATATGAGGAAAAACTTAAGTTAATTACTTTGGCTTACACACAATTAAAAAATACTTATAGAGAAAAAATTGACACCTAATCTAAATATTAACCCAGATATTAAAGTTTCAATAAAGCAAACTTTTGGCATTGATACAAAAATGGAAGTAGATGCTTTTTCAAAAAAAAATGAATATGTTCCTGATATAGATAAAAATTATAAATTTGATAAAGATACTACTCTTGCAATTATTTCAGGTTTTGCATTTAATAAAAGAGTTCTTGTTCAAGGTTACCATGGAACTGGTAAATCAACTCATATTGAACAAATAGCTGCAAGATTAAACTGGCCGTGTATTAGAGTTAACTTAGATAGTCATGTTAGTAGAATAGATTTAATCGGAAAAGATGCAATCGTCTTAAAAGAAGGAAAACAAATTACTCAATTCAATGAAGGAATTTTACCATGGTCTATTCAAAATCCAGTAGCTCTAGTTTTTGATGAATATGATGCCGGAAGACCCGATGTAATGTTTGTAATTCAACGAGTTTTAGAAGCAGAAGGTAATTTCACTTTACTCGATAAAAATAAAGTTATTAAACAAAATAAATTTTTTAGATTATTTGCAACATCAAACACAGTTGGCTTAGGAGATACTTCGGGATTATATCACGGGACTCAACAAATAAACCAAGGTCAAATGGATAGATGGAACATTGTTACAACTTTAAATTATCTAAATCTTGATAAAGAAATGGAAATTGTATTAGCTAAAAATAAAAGCTTTAACAATCCAAAAGGTAAAGAAATTATAGCCAATATGATTAAAGTAGCTACTTTAACGAGAAAAGGTTTTACAGCTGGTGATATTTCAACTGTAATGAGTCCACGAACAGTATTGCATTGGGCAGAAAATTCAGAAATATTCAAAGACATTGGATATGCTTTTAGAGTAACATTTTTAAATAAATGTGATGAAATTGAAAAAAATACAATAGCTGAATACTACCAAAGATGTTTTGGGGAAGAATTACCAGAGTCTTTAGTTAATATACAAATTTAAATGAGTAGCAAAAATGCGAATATTAAAGAAAAACTTAAACAAGCTTTAAACTCGACATTTAAAGTTATCTCTGATGATTTCCAAATTCAGAATAAATTTGATAAAAATAACAGTTCAAATAAATTTGAGTTCTTTGAATTAGATAACTTAAATACTAAAAATGATTTAATCAAAGCAAGAGCTGATACAGACTCTGCAGCTCTTAAAAAAAAATTTTCTAACGAAGAAATATATAAAAAAAATTTACCAATTAATTCATCCTGTAAATCATTATATTCGATTGCAGAAAAAATAAGATGTGAAACTTTAGGTGGTAAAATGCTTAAGGGTATAAAAAAAAATTTTTCTGAAAATTATGAAAGAATAATTAATCTTAAAAGAAAAGATCAACTTAAAACTCGAGATGATGTTAGTATTAATGAAGCATTTGAACTATACATGTTAAAAAAATTTCATAATATTAAATTAAATTCACTTACAAGTAAAATGTTGAGTTTTTGGGAAAAAGACTTTGATAAATCAATTGAAAAGCATATAAAATTTTTAAAAAATAATCTTGAAGATCAAAACAAATATTCATCTAAATTTACAGAAATTTTTCATGATATGGACATTTTTCAATCAGAGGAGAATGAAGAGAAACAACAAGAAAATGACGATGGAAGTGAAAACAATCCATCCAGCGATGAACAGGAATCAAATTCTGATGATAACAAAGATCAAAATAAAGAAGAGGAATCTGAAACAAGTTTAGATTCTGATTATGATATAGATGAATACAAGCTAGATGAGCAGTTGGTTGACACTGACTCTGATAAACAAAGCAATGAACAAATAATCCAAAAAAAAGCCTTAAATGTGATTGATTTGGATTATAAGATTTTTACCAATCAATACGACGAAGTTACCAAAGCAGAAAATTTAGAAAATGCAGATGAAGCCTCAAAATTAAGAAAAACTTTAGATCAACAATTGATAGGCTTTCAAGATATTATTACCAAATTAGCAAACAAACTACAAAGACAACTTTTAGCTAAACAAAATAGAGCTTGGGAATTCGACTTGGAAGAAGGGTTATTAGATAGTTCAAAACTTCCAAGAATAATAATTGATCCTTATAATTCATTATCATTTAAAAAAGAAAAAGATTTAGATTTTAAAGATACAGTAGTAACTTTACTGATTGATAATTCGGGATCTATGAGAGGTAGACCTATAACCATTGCAGCTATTTGTGCTGATATATTATCACGAACTTTAGAGCGATGTTCTGTAAAGGTTGAAATTTTAGGATTTACCACAAAAAATTGGAAAGGTGGTCAAAGTAGAGAAAATTGGAATAAAAAAGGTAAACCCAAAACACCTGGAAGATTGAATGATTTAAGACATATAATTTATAAAGGAGCTGACACGCATTGGCGCCAATCTAAAATCAATCTTGGATTAATGTTGAAAGAAGGTTTATTGAAAGAAAACATTGATGGTGAAGCGATTTCTTGGGCATTTAATAGATTAAAAAAAAGAAAAGAGGAAAGAAAAATACTTATGGTAATTTCGGATGGGGCACCAGTGGATGACTCAACATTATCAGTAAATTCAGGTGACTTTTTAGAAAAGCATCTAAAAAAGATGGTTAAATTTATTGAAGACAAAACTGACATAGAAATTTTAGCGATTGGGATAGGACATGATGTTTCAAGATACTATAATCGTGCAATAAAGATTACCGATGTAAATGAATTGGGAGATGTTATGATTTCACAATTAAGTGAATTATTTAATAAAAAAAATAAGTTACATTAGATTTTTAACAAATCTTGATTATTCCATTTAATTGTTACTACAGCACCATTTTTATTTTTAGAATTTTTACATGAAATAGTTGCAAAATTTTTTTCAAGAAGTGTTTTACCTATAAATATTCCTAAACCCAATCCTGCTTGAGATTTGTATTTTATATTTGAAGATTTAAGATATGGTTCTCCTATTTTTGATAAAATATCACTTGAATAACCTTCACCGTCATCTTCAATACTAATTTCAGTGAAACTACTATTGCTCTTCACTGTAATAAGGATTTTATCCGATGAATATTTATTAGCATTTCCAATAAAATTTCTTAATCCATATACAATTTCTATTGAATTAGGCACTTTTTGTGGATTAGAGTCTTGATCTAAATTTAAAATAAATTTTTTAGCACTCGTTTCTTCAAAAGATGAAATGATTTGTTTTAAATAATCTTTGAAATTGAGATTTTCATCAATAAAATCATCTTCCTCATTAGGATTAAGGCTTAATCTTTTTAAAATTTGATTACACCTTTCTACTTGACTAGAAAGTAATTCAATATCTTGGAGCACATCTTTGTTGTTGCTAAATTGTTTTGTTAATTCTTGAGAAATAATTTTTATAGTTGATAAAGGTGTACCGAGAGAATGCGCTGCTGCTGCGGCTTGTCCACCTAGAGATAACATTTCATGCTCTTTAGCCATTACTTCTTCCATCTTATTTAAGGCTTCTTTTCTTAATCTCGACTCAGATCCAAAAATAATCGCAAAATAATTTAAAAACACTAAAGCAATTATTAATGCAATTGGAATTGAATAATAATAATAAGGATTTACATGAAAGTGATAATCTAGAGGGCTTGGTAAATCTTCAGAATAAAAAGTAAGAAATATGATAATAACGATTGTAATCATAACTAAAAGTATATTAGTTCTTAAACTAAGATTTGAGGATGCAAAAACAGATGGAATTATTAAAAAAATTACAAACGGATTTACTACTCCACCTGTAAGATAGATTAAAGTTCCCAATTGAAATATATCTATAAACAAAAAAATAAGGGAAGATCTATCTGACAGTTGTGATTTTTGATAAAAATAAATTAGATATAAATTGCTTATAATTCCTAAAAAAACAATAAAGTTTGTAAGTATGTAATTAAACTCAAATTTGAAAAAAAAATAGACTAAATTAATAGCTATTAATTGACCAATTATACCAATCCATCTTAAGGTAATATAAGTTGATTTTTTTAATGTATTATATTTAGAAGTTTCAAAAAACTTCATTTTTAAATATCAAGATTTTGAACATTTATTGCATTGGAAATAATGAAATCTTTTCTTAAAGCAACATCATTTCCCATCAGTGTGTGAATTAAATGTTGATCTTTTTTTGTATCTTTTGAGTATTGAACTTGCAATAAATTTCTTGTTTGTGGATCTAAAGTAGTATTCCATAACTCATCAGGATTCATTTCTCCCAAACCTTTAAATCTTTGAATATTCAATTTTGATTTCTCTGTCTCTAATCCATTAATAAATTCTTTTGAATTTTTTTTCATTTTTTTTAATTCTTTATTGTTATTTAGTATGTAATCCTCAAGTTCTTTCTCATCTTTAATATAAATACCTTTGTTACCTTTATTTATTTTAAAAAGGGGAGGTTGAGCCAAATAAACATGGCCATTTTCTATTAACTTGTTAAAGGGTTGATTGTTAAAAAAAGTAAGTAGAAGTGCTCTGATATGTGATCCATCAACATCAGCATCAGTCATAATTATTATCTTTCCATATCTCAAATCTTTTAAATCTATTTCTTTTGCTTTTGGATCTAAACCAAGCGCATTGATTAATGTTAAAATTTCATTTGAAGAAATCATCTTTGCTAATGCCTTTGTTCTATATTCTGATTCATTTTTATCCCCATTGGTATTTTTTTTTACTTTTAATTCCTCTACATAAGTATTTAAAATTTTTCCTCGTAATGGTAATACAGCCTGATTTGATCTGTTTCTTCCTTGTTTAGCAGAGCCTCCCGCTGAATCTCCCTCAACAATAAATAACTCTGTTCCTTCTTGTTTGCCAATTTGACAATCAGCTAATTTTCCAGGCAACCCACTTAATTCCAGAGCCCCTTTTCTTCTAACACTTTCTCTAGCCTTTCGCGCAACATCTCTTGCTAAAGCTGCTTGAATAATTTTTGCCAAAATGATTTTGGCTATAGATGGATTTTGGTCAAACCAAATTGACAATCTTTCATTAACTAATGTTTCAACAATCATTCTTATTTCTGATGAAACTAATTTGTCTTTAGTTTGAGACGAAAATTTAGGATCAGGGATTTTAGTTGATAGAACACAAGTCAACCCTTCTTTTATATCATCCCCAGATATAGTTAATTTATTTTTTTTTAATAAATTATGCTCATTTGCATATTTATTAATTACTCTTGTTAAGGCACTTCTAAAACCTAACAAGTGTGTTCCTCCATCCTTTTGAAAAATATTATTAGTATAGGGATATATGTCTTCTGAATAATTACTATTCCATTTTAATGAACATTCAATTTCAATATTTTCTTTTTTACCTTCAAAGTAAATTGGTCTTTTAAATAAATCATTACCATTTTTATTTTGAAGTTTTTCTCTTTTCTCATCAAGATATTCTACAAACTCTTGTACTCCACCTTCATATTTAAATTCACTTATTTTTTCTTTTTTTTGATTGGCATCAATAAATACTATTTTGATACCTTTATTCAAAAAAGCTAATTCTCTCATTCTTTTTATTACAATACTCCCACTAAATTTTATAGAAGAAAAAATTTCTTTAGAAGGTAAGAACGTTATTTGTGTTCCTGAATTTTTTGATTTTCCAATTTGTTTTAATGGTGCTTTCGCTTCACCATTTTTAAATTCAATAAAATATTTTTTCCCATCCCTATCAATCTCTAATTCTAATTTTTCTGACAAAGCATTAACTACCGACACACCAACACCATGTAAACCACCCGAAACTTTATAAGAATCATGATCAAATTTTCCCCCTGCATGCAGTTGGGTCATTATTACCTCTGCTGCTGATTTTTTTTCACCTTTGTGAATATCAACTGGAATTCCTCTACCATCATCCTTAATTGTTACAGTGCCATTTGCATTAATCTTAACAGTTATATTTTTACAATAACCTGCTAAAGCCTCATCTATGGAATTATCAACGACTTCATAAACCATGTGATGTAAGCCAGTACCATCATCCGTATCTCCAATGTACATGCCAGGCCTTTTTCTAACAGCTTCTAGACCTTTAAGTACTTTTATGGAGTCTGCTTGATAAGATATTTTTTTTGTCATTAATAAATTTATAAGAAAGTTTTATTATATCATTATGTAAATAAATTAAAAGTTATATATAGAGGAATTATATATTTATAAAAATGATAAAAAAAATTTTCATTAATTTTGTTAATATTATAGTGATTAATTTTATTAAGATATTAATCTTTTTAAAAAGTAATATTAGAAGAGTAAGAAAGATTGAATTCGAATATTTTTCAAAAAAATACAGGCTATATGATGACAAATATTTCTTTATAATTTTTGGTCAAGACAAATATATATCTAGAGAAACATATGTTAATGGCCCTCATGATTATCATCTTTTTAAAAAAGTAAGATATTTATTAAAAAATAAAATAAAATATCTAATCGATGTAGGTGCAAATATAGGAACTTTTTGTATTCCACCTATAAGAGATAAATTATTAAAGGAATGTATTGCTGTAGAACCTGTTAAAAAAATATACGACATATTAAACGTAAATATAATTCTTAACGGAGTTAAAGATAAAATATCTACTTATGATTATGTGATTTCAGATAAAACAAATGAAAATCTTTCACTTTCTATCAATAAAAATAATTATGGAGATAATAAGTTTAAAATATCAAATAAAAAAAAAAAAAAATATAAAATTGTAAAACTAGACAATTTTATTAACACATTTGATTTAAAAAATTTATTGATTAAGATTGATGTTCAGGGATTTGAAAATAAAGTTTTGTTAAGTGCTAAAAAGTTTATTTTAAAGAAAGTACCATTTCTAATAGAATTTGATAATAGATTTTTAAAAAATAAAGATTCAAAAAAAATAATCAATCTCATAACTAAAAATTATAGATTTTTTTATAATATTGATAATAAAAATCCAAAAAAAAATGATATTAAAAATTTTAAAAAGATTTTTAAAGAATCAAAAAAAAGTATCTATAACATTTTAATATTTTAGTTTTTGGCGGAGAGAATGGGATTCGAACCCATGATAGAGTTTCCCCTATACACGCTTTCCAAGCGTGCGCCTTCAACCACTCGGCCACCTCTCCATTAATTATTTAAAAAAGTTTCTTAATTTAAATGAATTAATTAGAAAAATTATATAAGTGAAGTTAGTTTTTGTATTAAAAAATTTTTTTAATTTATAAAAAAAACTATTTTTTTTAAGACTAGATCTAAATTCTTTTGGATTTGTACTTATTTTGTTATTTCTGATTTCTTTATTAATTTTCGATAATTTCCGATCTACATTAAAAACAGTTATTGACTCAAAATTTTGAATAGAATGAATGTATTTATTTAAAGAAAATTTTTGTTTTTTTAAACCTGGATATCTAGAATTAATATCATCTATTAATTTTTTAGAATAATTAATAAACGATCTTTTACTTGGATTGTACCATTTGTCTTTTATATAACTTGTATGAACATCTTCTGTTATTAAAATGCCTCCATCTTTAATATTAGGTATACAACTATTTGCAGTAACAATTTGCTGGTAGTTTGTATGTCCTCCATCATCTAAAATTATGTCTACTTTTCCATATTTTTTAAAAAATTTTTTCCAAAAATCTTTATTACTTTGATCGCCAATTAATATATCAAATCCATATTTTTCAAATCTTTTGATATCTGGATTTAAATCAATACCTATTATTTTTGCTTTTTTTCCAAAAAAATTCCTCCACATAAACAACGACCCTCCTGAAAAAACCCCAATTTCTACAAATATAATTTTTTTATTTCTAAATTTATTTAGTAGACTGTCATATATTGGAAAATAATTAATATACTTTAATGAAAAATATTTGCTTTTCTTAAATGCCTTAAATGTAAATGTATTTTTGTAATTCAAAATATTTATATAAAATGTTTTTTTTTACATTATTTACTATAATTAATAATTAATATGAATAAAATATTTCAAGATATAGAGATTTTAACAATTACATATAAATCTGATCATATTATTGAAAAATGTCTATCAAACATTGATGAAAATTTTAAAATTACAATAGTTGAAAATTCAGATAATATAAATTTTAAAGAAAAATTAGAAGCAAGAAATAACACAAAATGTATTTTAACAAATTCAAATCTAGGATTTGGATCAGCATTTAATATTGGAGCCAAACAGATTCATTCAAAATTTATATTTCATTTAAATCCAGACGTTTTAATTGATACAAAAATTATTTTTGACCTGTATGAAATAGCTAATCAAGTCGAAGACCTTGGTATAATCTCACCAAGAGAAATAACCGATAATTCAAAAATAATACATAAAACCGATGTTAAATATATTGAAGTGGATCATGTTAAAGGTTTTGTAATGTTAATTAACAATAACAATTGTAAAAAATCAAAATATTTTGATGAAAATTTTTTTCTATATCTTGAGGAAATAGACTTATGCAAAAGACTAAAAAGTCTTAACAAAAAAATTTGTCTAGCACCCAATATTCATGCTACTCATTTTGCTGGTAAATCACATGATCCAAAATATTCAGAAAAAATGGAAATACAAAGAAATTGGCATTATATGTGGTCGTTATTTTATTTTAATAAAAAACATAACGGTTTTTTGTATGCTTACAGAATTACAATTGGAAAATTTTTTTCGGCATTTTGTAAATTAATAATTTTTTTTATTTTTAATAAGAAAAAACATATAATCTATAAACACAGATTTTTAGGTTTATTACATAGTTATTTAAGAAAAAAATCAAAATTTAGGATTTAGCTTATTTATTTATTCTGAATTTTGGAAAACAGATAATAAATTTATCACTATATCTGGGCCTCAATTTTTTTACTCTCATTTTTATCTCTTTATGAAAATTCCAAGCTAAAGGCATAATATAAATATTTTGTTTTATAGTTTTTAATAAATTGCCTGACTTAATTGGGATTTTGCTCCCTGGAGAGTATTTATTTTGTTTTAATTTGTTGTCATCAATAATGTAATCTAATTTTATTTTAGAAAAATTTAAAAAGGTATTAGCCTTTGCAGCGGCACCGTAACCAATAATAATATTATTCTTTTTAATTTTTTTTACTTTTTTTTGAATTTTTTTAACAACTTTGGAACATTCTATACCCCATTTTTTATAATACGAATAATTCAAATATTTTTCTTTATTAATAATACTTTTTACTTTTTTTGAATTAGAACTTAATTTTATTACAAATAAGTAACTAGATCCATGTATCGGATTTTTTTCCACATTATGTAACTTTAAATTAACTCTTTTTACTAATTGGTTCATACTTTTAATATTAAAAAAATTAACATGTTCGTGATAAATGGTGTCAAACTCTCTATTTTTACACATGTCCGCTTGACTAGTTTGTATTACAAGAGTGCTTGAAGCATGCATAAGTTTTTTTAAGTTCGTTAATAATTTGAAAGGATTTGGGTTATGTGCAAATGAATTTTGAAAAATTATTAAATCGAATTTTTGATTGATCTTTTTAACAATTTTTTTGTCAAAAAAGCTACAATATATTTTATGTTTTTTTGATGAAATTTTATAAATATTTTTAGCTGGATCTACTCCAAAAGTTTTAAAATTATTTTTTTTAAATACATCTAATTGGGATCCATCATTACATCCTATATCTAAAATATTTTTTTTAATAAATTTAGATGAATTTTTAATACAAAATTTGTAAAATTTATTCATATAATTTAAGTATGTTTTAGTTGTGCTACTTACATAATTGTAATTTCGATAAATTATCTTTGGATCAACAGCAATGGATAATTGTAAATGTGTACATTTTAAACATGTATTAACTTTAAGTTCATATTTTTTTTCTTTTTTATATAAATTTTTTTGGTAGGAATTTGATAAAGGTTGTTTGTTTAAATTAAGTATCTCACTTAATTTTTTTGAACCACAAGCTAAACAATTTTTAATTTTTAAGAAAGCCAACGTTTATTTTTTAAACTCCATTCAACAACTTCTTCTATTCTTTTACTTAGTTTAATTTTTGGTTCCCATCCTAAAGATTTTAATAATTTTGGACTTAATGAATATCTTAAATCATGACCTGGTCTTGATGAATGATTGTCAATCAGTTCATAAATTAATTCTTTATTTTGTACTTTTGCAATAGTTTGAGCTAAAGTTAGGTTGTCTATTTCTTCTGGTCCAACTAAATTAAATTTTGGACATTTGGCATTTCCAAAGTCTCCCTTGTGTGTGTAATTTTTTAAATTCAAAATAAACATTAATCCATCTGCCACATCTTGAGCATGGATATAATGTCGACTTCCCGCCTTTGTTTTCTCTTCATTAGCATGAATTAGCACCTTTTCTTGATCTCTTACTCTTTGTATCGTCATAGGTATAAATTTTTCAGGATGTTGTCTTTCTCCAAAAACATTCATGGTATGAGTAATATATATTGGTAGCTTATAGGTATTCTCATAAGCTACACAAAATTCTTCAGCTGATGCCTTGCTTGCACTATAAGGATTGGTTGAATTATATCTATCGTATTCACCATAAGAAACGCCCTCTGGTGCATTCCCAAATATTTCATCAGTAGAAAAATATACAAATTTTTCCAAATCAGGTGATCTTCTTGCAAAATCTAATAGATTTACAGTTCCTACTACATTGTCTTGCACAAACTCCATAGGATAAGAAATTGATCTATCTACATGACTGGCTGCTGCTAAATGAAGAATTATATTTGGTTTACCTATAGCAGACTCTATTTGAGAATTTATTTCCGCTTTTAAATCATGGAAAACAACTTTTAGTCTTTTTTTATCTTTTTCAGAAAACTGTTCTAGTATTTCGTTTAGTCTATTTAGGTTTCCAGATATATCTAATCTATCAATAGTGATGATTTCCCAATCAGTATTTTTTATTATATGTGCAATAATATGATGAGCTATAAATCCTGCACCCCCTGTAATTAATACTTTTTTCATTATAATAGATTTTTACGTTTATTTTGATCTTTTTATTGATATTTTAATCTAAAGTCAAAAATTACATCATAATAAATAATATGAAAATAGTTTTAGTTATACCCTACAGAGGCATTGGTGATTTAATTTTTCATATACCTCTAATTAGAGGTCTATCTCGAAAATATGGTTCAAAAATTATCATTCTAACAAATAAAGTTAATAAAGCAAAAAATTTACTTAAAAATGAAATTTCAGTAGGTAAAATTGAATACATAAGTTTTCAAAGAGAAAATCAAATAAAAAATTCTTTACTTTTTTATAGAAAGGTAAATTTTTTAAATTCAGATCTTTGCATCTTAACAGCTCCTACAAAAAGATTGATTATTCCACTAATTTTTTCTAATTCAAAAAGAAAAATATATTTTAAAAAAGATAAAATAAAAGATCTATCAAAATATATAATTAAACAAGCAAGAAATGAATTAAGTAATATTAAATTTGATAACGATTATTCTCTTAATTTTAATAAACCAAAAAACAAAAGTAAAAATATTTTTATTAGTATTGACTCTAGACATGACTCCAATAACTGGGGGCAAATTTATTATATTGATTTAATTGAAAAAATTTTAAAAAAAAAATTATCTGGTAGGATTTATATAAACTTTGACCCCTCAAAAACAAACACATTTAAAAAAGTGATAAATCAATTTAAAAATAAAAAAAAAATTATTTTTACTTATTTAAAAAAATTTGATGAATTGATGCAAATAATGAATAATTGTAATTATATTGTAGGAAATGAATCTGGTCCAATTTGTATCGGTGCTGCTTTAAGAAAAAATGTGTTAAGTATTTATTATCCAACACACACTAATAGATCGAGTAAAACTATTTTTAAAAAAGTCAAATTTTTTAATACTGATTTAGTTTCCTCAAAAAAAATAATAACTAAAATTTTAAAAATTTTAAAATAATTATTTTTCTTTATTTATTTTAAGAACTCCAATAAATGCTTCTTGTGGAATTTCAACCCTTCCAAATTGTTTAGATCTGGCTTTTCCTTTTTTTTGTTTTTCTAATAATTTTCTTTTTCTATCAGTTGCGCCACCCCCATGAATTTTAGTTAAAACATCTTTCTTAAAACCTTTAATAGTCTCTCTTGCTATAATCTTGCCGCCTATAGCTGCTTGCACTGGTATCATAAAATTATGTCTTGGAATAAGATCTTTTAATTTTTCACAAACTTCTCTTCCTGTTTTCTGAGCAAAATCTTTGTGAATCATCATTGCAAGAGCATCAACTGGTTCACTATTAACTAAGATACCAAGTTTGACTAGATCACCTTCTCTATAACCAATTATTTCATAATCAAAACTAGCATAACCGCTTGTCATAGATTTGATACGATCATTAAAATCAAACACTACTTCATTTAAGGGAAGTTCATAATTTAAAACAGCTCTATTACCAGAATAGCTCAAATTTGTTTGGATACCTCTTTTATCCTGACATAATTTGATTATAGAACCTAAATATTCATCTGGTGAAATTACCGTTGCTTTAATCCATGGTTCTTCAATAGATTTAATAAGTGTTTGATCGGGAAGACTCGATGGATTTTGTAAATCAAATGTCTCTCCATTATTTAGATTTATTTTGTAGACAACACCTGGAGTTGTAGTGAGAAGATTAACATCAAATTCTCTTTCAAGTCTTTCTGTAATTATTTCAAGGTGTAATAAACCTAAAAAACCACATCTAAAACCAAGACCTAAAGCAGACGATGACTCTGCCTCAAATGAAAAGCTCGCATCATTAAGTTGTAACTTAGCTAAACCATCTTTTAATTTTTGATACTCAGAACTATCCACAGGAAATAATCCACAAAAAACCACTGGCTTACTTGGTTTAAATCCTGGTAATGCCATAACATTTTTTTTAGATGCATCACAAATTGTATCACCAACTTTTGTTTCTGATAAAACTTTAATTCCAGTTGTGATAAAACCTATTTCTCCAGCATTAAGCTCATTTATATCTTTTGGTTTTGGAGTAAAAATACCAACTTTTTCTACAATATAATCTTGATTTGTTGATAGCATTTTAATTTTCATATGTTTTGCGATTTTTCCATCTATTACTCTTACTAAAATTACAACTCCCAAATATGTATCGTACCAGCTATCGACCAAGAGACATTTTAAATCCTTACTTAAATCACCTTTAGGACTTGGAAGTGTATCAATAATTTGTTCTAAAATTTCATCTATTCCTTGACCAGTTTTTCCCGAACATGGGACTGCATTTTCTGTATCAATACCAATAACATCTTCTATTTGTGATTTTGTTTTTTCTAAATCAGATGCAGGTAAATCTATTTTATTTAGTACAGGTATAATCTCATGATTAATATCTAAAGCTTGATAAACATTAGCTAAGGTCTGAGCCTCTACACCTTGTGTGCTATCAACAATCAATATTGACCCTTCACATGCATAAAGCGATCTACTTACCTCATAACTAAAATCTACATGTCCAGGTGTATCGATTATATTAAGAATATAATTTTTTCCATTTTTGGCTTTATAATCTAATTTCACTGTTTGTGCTTTTATAGTAATGCCTCTTTCTCTCTCAATGTCCATAGAGTCTAGTACTTGAGCTTTCATTTCTCTTTCAGTTAAACCACCACATTTATGTATAATCCTGTCAGCAATTGTAGATTTACCATGATCAATATGCGCAATAATCGCAAAATTTCTTATATTATCTATAGTACTCATTTTATTTTTTAAGATCGAATTTTTGCGCCAGTTTTTTTTTCGACAGATTCAATAATTAATTTATTAATTTTTTCTAAATCACTATCATTTAATGTTTTTTCTGGTGATTGTATTGTTACACTTATTGCAATAGATTTTTGATTTTCAGGAATATTATCACCTTCATAGACATCAAAAACTTTAATATTACTTATCAAGTTTTGTTCTACGCTAGAAACAGCACTTATTAAATCTTGTGCATTTACATCTTTATTTACTATAAACGCAAAATCTCGTTCCGATTTTTGATAATCTGAAATAACAAACTTAGTTTTTTGATCGTTTAATGTTTTTTTCGATAATTTTAAATTATCTACAAAAATTTCAAAGCCTACTAAAGACTCTGTTTTAATATCAATTTTCTTTATAATATTTGGATGAATTTCACCAAAATATGCAGCTACTTGATCTTTACCTTTATTTAGGAATAATCTACCTGATTTCCCAGGATGATAGTAATTGGGTGTTTCACTATCAATGAAAAACTTATCAGAATTATAACCTGCCTCAACCAAAGTCCGAACTACATCTCTTTTGGCATCAAATACATCAATATTTCTCTCTTTTTCAATCCAAGATAATCTGGATTTTTTACCTGCTGACAAACCACAAACGATTGTATTTTGATCACCAGGATTAGAACCAGTAAAAACAGGACCTATTTCAAAAATTGATAAATCTTTAAATCCTCTATCAAGATTTTTTGATACAAACATTATTAAATTTGAGAATATAGAATTTCTTAGAACACTTAATTCAGAACTTATAGGGTTTACTATCTTGATTTCTTTATTTGTACCTCTAAAATGATCGTTGTAATTTGCGTCAGTAAACGACCAAGTAATTGTCTCTAAATAACCTTTTGAAGCAATTGATCTTTGTAAAAAATGAAATAACTTCTGAGATTGTGTTAAAGTAGACTTCTTTCTTTCTTTGATTGGATCTATAATTTTTATCTTATCGTAACCACTAATTCTTACTAATTCTTCTACGATGTCTACCTCTTGTGATATATCTGTTCTCCATGATGGGATAGTTAATCTAAAATATTTTTTCTCCTTTTTTAACTTAAAACCAAGGTCTTCTAAAATTTTAATTATTTCTTTACTGGAAATTTTAAAACCTGATACCTTTTCAAATAAATTAGGTTCAAATTTAATAGATTTTGATTTAAAATTTTCAATTTTATGAATGTCTATCTTACTAATTTCACCACCACATATTTCTTTAATTAATAATGCTGCTTTATTTAAACCTTGTTCTATTGACAATGGATCAATACCCCTTTCAAATCTAAATTTTGCATCTGTATCCAAATTCAATTTTTTTGCAGTTTTTCTTATTGATCTTGGTTCAAAATAAGCTGATTCTAGTAATATATTTTTTGTATTTAATTCTGTGCCTGATCTTGTTCCTCCAATAATTCCACCTAATCCTAAAACTCCTTTTTTATCACTAATAACACACATACCGTTTTCTAATTTATAATTTTTATTATCTAGAGCTGTAAATTCCTCTCCAAGTTTTGAATTTCGAACTATTATACCTTTTTCAATTTTATCAGCATCGTATGCATGTAATGGACGGTTTATATCGAGCATAACATAATTGGTAATATCAACTATTGCTGATATTGGTTTTTGACCAACTGAGATTAATTTATCTTTTAACCATTTAGGACTTTCAGTATTTTTTACATTAGTAATTAAACAGCTTCCAAAAGCTTTGCATCCTTGATCTTTCTCTTTATTAATTTTGACATCTACAGTTTGTTTTATTTTTGATGTAATACTTTTTTCTTTTACATCTTTTAATTTTCCAGCACCAGATGCAGCAAGGTCTCTAGCTATTCCTCTAATACCAAGACAATCTGATCTATTTGGAGTAATTGATAGATCAATAAGATTTGATTTTGATTTTGAAAAATAACTCTTACCAATATTTTTCTCATACTTTAATTTCGATAGTTCTATAATTCCTTCACTTTCATCTGATAAATTTAATTCAGACTCTGAGCAAAGCATTCCATAAGAAGTAACACCTCTAATCTTAGCAACCACTAATTTTGTTTTAGTTTTTGGAACAATTGCTCCTGGAGGAGCATATATTGTAATTAACCCCTCTTTTGCATTAGCAGCACCACATACAACTTTTTTTAACTCTACATCTCCAATATTAACATCACAAACTTTAAGTCGATCTGCATTAGGGTGTTTTTCAGTTTTAACAATTTTTGCAATTTTATATAATTCATTATCAGCAGATAAATTTTCAACGCTTTCTACTTCTAATCCAATATTAGTTAACTGTTCTAAAAGATCCTTCTCTTTTAAGTTAGTCTTTAAATGATCTTTCAACCAATCAAATGTGATCTTCATCTACTTAAGCCTCTGTAATTTGTTGGCACATCCAAAGGATCAAATCCAAAATGATTTAACCATCTATAATCACAATCAAAAAAAGCTCTTAAGTCGTTGATTCCATATTTCAGCATAGCCAGTCTATCAATTCCGATACCAAATGCATATCCCTGAAACTTTGCTGGATCAACTTTTACATTTCTTAAAACATTAGGATGAACCATGCCACATCCTAAAATTTCAAGCCATTGGTTTCCCTCACCAATTATAATTTTTCCATCTTTTAGTTCATATCCAATATCGACTTCCGCAGATGGTTCTGTAAAAGGAAAATGGCTTGGTCTAAATCTCATTTTAATTTTTTCTACTTCAAAAAATTCTTTAATAAAATAATTCAAGCAACCTTTTAAATGACCCATATTTATGTCTTTATCAATATGAAGACCTTCAACTTGATGAAACATTGGTGAATGTGTTTGATCGCTATCTGATCTATAAGTTCTTCCAGGAGCAATAATTTTAAAAGGAGGTTTATCTTTCAACATAGTTCTTATTTGCACAGGTGAGGTATGAGTACGTAATAATCTTTCTTTTTTTTCATCAATATAAAATGTATCGTGCATGTCTCTAGCGGGATGATTGTCGGGAGTATTCAGTGCTGTAAAATTGTTATATTCATTTTCGACATCTGGACCCTCCTCAACACTAAAACCTATTTCAGAAAAAATAGAAGATATTTCATCAATTGTTTGAGATACTGGATGAATCTTGCCTCTGACAAATGACCTAGCAGGCAAAGTAACATCAATTTTTTCTTTTTCTAACTTTTCATCAATTTCTGCTTTTTTAATTTCATTTATTTTATAATTAATTAAATCCTGCAACTCATCCTTAATGATATTGAGATCTGAAGCAAATTGTTTTCTTTCAGACTCAGCAATTGTTCCAATTTTTTTAAATTGTGACGAAACTAATCCATTTTTACCAAATAGGTCTGATTTAATTTGATTGATTTCTGAAAGATTTAATTTTTTTTTAAGTTTTAACAGAAAATCATCTTTTATTTTTTTTAGATTGGACATTTTTACAGATTATTTCTTCAGAGAAATAAAACAATAGTGAAGATTAATTTAATGCAGATTGTGCTTTTTGAACTATAGTTTTAAAGGCTTCTGGGCTATCGTAAGCTATTTCAGCTAGGATTTTTCTATCTATTTTGATGCCACACTTATTTAATCCATTGATAAATTTTGAATACGTTAAACCTTCTGCTCTCACTCCTGCATTTATTCTTTGTATCCATAGAGATTTGAAATCTCTTTTTTTATTTCTACGATCTCTGTAAGCATACTGCATAGCTTTTTCCATTGCTTGCTTTGCAGCTCTGATAGTATTTTTTCTTCTTCCCCATTGACCCTTAACAGCTTTTAGTACTTTTTTGTGTTTAGCTCTACTAGTGACTCCTCTTTTAACTCTTGCCATTTTAACCCCTTAAACTGTAAGGCATATACGATTTTACAATTTTGCCATCTTGTTTTGACATTGCAGTAGTACCCCTTAATTTTCTAACTTGAGAATTTGTTCTTTTTATCATGCCATGTCTCTTACCAGCTTGAGCCATCATGACCTTTCCTCTAGCTGATATTTTAAATCTTTTTTTTGCTGAGCTTTTTGTTTTAAGTTTTGGCATAATTGTGCGAGGTTATACAAAGAATGTAATAAATTTACAACTAATATCTACAAAATCCTATAAAGGCTGAATTACCATTATCATTTGTTTTCCGTCAAATTTCGGATGAAGTTCTACCTTACCTATATCTTTCATATCTTCCTTTATCTTAGACATTAATTCATTTCCTAAATGAGAATGTTGGAGTTCTCGACCTTTAAACCTAATCGTAAATTTGACTTTATCCCCTTTAGCAATAAATTTTTTAGCATTTTTTACTTTAAATTCATAATCATGAGTTTCTGTTACTGGTCTCATTTTAATTTCTTTAAGTGCAATTATTTTTTGCTTCTTTTTTGCAAGGTTAGCTTTTTTCTGAGCATCATATTTGAATTTTCCCATATCCATAATTTTACAAACAGGGGGTTTGGCATTAGAGGCTATTTCAATTAAATCTAGACCTTGATTTTTAGCCATTGATATAGCTTCATTAGTACTTAAAACCCCTAGATTTTCTCCATCACTTGCTATCACTTGAACTTCTGGTGAAGAGATTCTATTATTAGATCTTGGTCCACGATCTTTTGTTCTTCTCTGAAAGTAATTTTGTTTGAAATCTGCCACTTAATTTTTTAGAGGTGTTTTATTCAAAGCAGAAAATTTTTTAATAAATGAATTTAAATCCATATTTTCTTGTTTATTAGAATCCAATCTTCTAATGGTTACTGAGTTACTGTCAACTTCTTTTTTACCACAAATTAAT
>MDSV01195848.1_pt1 | contig 18783 bp, 6 predicted proteins | sample 810851 | NCBI WGS metagenome assembly MDSV01 (sample SAMN05326640, study PRJNA326480) | marine metagenome | isolation source: seawater | place: Atlantic Ocean: North East | collected 2012 | reverse complement strand
TTACATTGTGGGTGATAATGTTTTCATGTGTGAAACATATACTACATCAAAGAATGGATTTCCTGGTCGCCTCTATAGTAATGGCTGTCAAAGTGTATGGCGTCCTATTCGTTCCAACCTTTTGGCCAATACCACAGATGTCGACATGAGCATGGCAATGCCACGAATATTATTATGGGTTTGCAAACAGTTAGATATAGACACTCCGGAGTTAGCTCATTTCATAACTAACAGAGATGGCAGAGACGGTATATTGTGTCGAGTAGCACAAGAAGAAGGAATTTCCTTAAAAAAGGCAAAGGAAATATCAAACATCCCATGGACATACAATCGTTACATGGACACTAAAAGTCCAGCTCTCAAGAAAATAGACCAGGAAGCTAAACAGGTTCAGGAAAAATTGATGTCTTGCCCTGGTCTGAAGTGGATTCTTCCATATTGCAAGAATCACAACACTGAAGGCAGTTTTATATCACATCTCTACCAATACGTGGAGTGCCAGTTGTTGTTACATGTGTATCATATGTTTACAAACAAGTTGAATATTCCGGTGGTGGCCCTTGTGTTCGACGGTTTGAATCTTGACGGGAAGAGACATTACGAAAACGACAGCATTTTAACGCATGCTCAGAATGCGTGCGAAGAGGTGTGTCCCGGAATAAATATGATTTGGTCTTTCAAAGAAATTGACTTTACAGTCACGAAAGTTTCTTCTTTAAAAACAATCTACACAGCAAACGGTCAGGCAAAAGAACTACGCGCTCCTGTTGCCATATCAAATGATGCGATAATTCCACCTAACGAAGATATAGATCAAACACCGGCTATATCAAAAAGTCCCGCTCAAATAGAGCTTGGTTTGGTTGAAAAGGTTGAAACACGTCATTATGAACACGGTCTATATTTAATCCGTGAGTGTGATGTAATGATATTACAGCTGACGAGGGATTTTCTGCGCTTGGCAGCAACAATCTTAGACCGTCCTTATTTAGAACGGGGGCATCCCAATTCATTTGGTGGGTTGTTAGACCCAGAGGATCCAATAAATACACACGATTCTATATTTTCTGATTCACCTTCCTCCCAATGTGCCAAGGTTACGATTATGTGCAAAACACATCGTATCATACAGCCCTTTGCGGCCGACACTTTGTCGCTCGAAGAACGCATACTATGCATACCAATTCAAAATTCGTTACGTGTTGCATTGAAACAGGTAAATTCCGACACTCCCAAGATCCAATTAACATTGTTGAAAGGACGGTCTAACGTGTCATCGCCAGACGATCCAACTCTATTTATTCACAAATCTGATTCAGGGGCTCGGATTACGATTGGTTCAAAAGAAAGGCGCGCGTTTTATGAAATGGATGTACCTTTGGTGCATGATCATGAGCACACTTTATTATCTAAACTCCTTTACATCAAAATACCCGATCGTGGAATACAAAACAAGCTATGTAAAATAAAAGCTCTGCCTGCTGACAAATTCGAGCACAATGGTTACTATAAACAGTTGCCAGATTTACTCGCTCAACAATTTGCATCCATATTACAAGACCACCTAAGAATACATGTATTAGTCACTGCCTCTCTGGAGAAAGGGTTTTCTCGACCGTTGTCATTGGAAGGAATGACAGCATACACATACCGACCCCGTAGTGACCAATCTACTTGGAGGACAATTCTTTCGTGTAATATGCATCCAAGCTCTTCTACGTGTCTATGTAATGCTCACCGCTGTGTAAACCTAAATGAAACTCAAAGTAAACGTGTTCAAGCACGGATTATTCTTTGTGGTCAACCACACACCTTTAATGATGGATACTGTCGATGCCCGGTTCATACCAATTTTAGGCATAAAGACCCCATCTTTGGAACGTATTGTGTGGCGAACCTTGCAATCGAGATACGATGCCAACATACAGAAAGAATGCGCGGTGTAAACATTCACTTATCATTAAACGACTTGCTTCAATATTACGATTGTGCACCCGCAGTCATGGCAATAGCAACACTTGGATCACACCTTGCTCAAAAGTCTGATACGGAGTATCCAAGATATCCAGAAGAGATTAAGAATGAGATAGATAAAATTAATCCTGTATTGCACGAATGCCAACAGCACCGTCTAGATCACCGTTCCAGTTGTGCAAGCGTGGAACGAGATGCGCTTGTAGCAGATGCATTGAGAACGCTCAAATTCGGCAGAAAGGGAGTTGGCAAAATTGTGGCAATTGATACTAATGTACAAAGCGATGCAAAAATATTAGCCCCTCTTGCAAAAGCTTACTCTCATTTATTTCGTCCCATTCCTTGAAAGAACGTCTACCCAATCTGCATGCTTTAATAAAGTCAAATTGGATGACTTAAGGGTGTACATACGATAACATTAATCGTATTAATGGTAAATCGTTCAACACTCCCATCACTTTTCAACCTCTCGATACGTGAGAGTAACACAGCTGTAAAAGACGAACAAATATGTGGGGTGAAACGCAAATATTCATCGGACGCGAATAACAGCTGGGCGAAAATTGTCTATCCCTATAGAGACGAGAAGCAAGACATAACGTCACCAATCAGTGAAGAAAAACTAAAAAGTTTTAGTGTCGGCGCCGACATATCGGGTAAACACTTGGTGAAACTTGTTGATATATATATAACAAAAGATAAAAACCACTTTGTATTTAGAATGCGCTATGAAATATCTAAAACGGACAATACGATCAAACTGGTTGGCATTTCCGTTCGAGGAGAAAGAGAACGCTGGAATCGAGAAATCGATTGTGTATGGATCGAAGTTTCAGAGGAGCGCAAGAATATGAATATAGATCTATTATTCTATGAGCTAAACAATTACGAAAGAGGGACCTGCAGAATTAACCAACTCAGTAAAGACAAACAAGGCGAAGGTAGAATTATTATTGAAGCACTCATATCAATGGCAGCAAGTCTTAGATTTGATACCATTACTCTTTCAGATTCTACAACCCACTCCGACCCGCGTAAATCTCCATACTTCGGAGATAACATGGCTGGATATCTGCGATTGGTCAGAGGGTATGGATTCTATGAAGGGCTGGGCTTTTTTAGAACAAGTTCACAGGACGATTCCATCGCGAAAACCCGTCAAGAAACGTTCATTTATACAGTTAATGAATTCTATACAACGCCTTTAAAGCACCTTGATCTAGGCAAAGAATCAAAGTATGGAGGTGAGATTGTTGATATTATTAAGCCCGTAATAGATTATATATCAAAAACACCTGAAAATAGATTCATGATGAATCTATCATTTAGAGGCATTGTGAAGAACTTTGAAGGTCAGATTCAACATTTGCGGCCATCTCAAGAGGAGGTACTCAACACATTCGATATTGTTAACATGCGCATAAAATGGAGAGAAAAGGTTAATGCTCTCATTCAGAAGCCAGAGAATAGAGATACAAAAAAAATGTACCTTCTCGTGGCCAAAGATATCATTGACGCGACAAACAAGGCGGATGATATACTACTTCATGGTGATACTCTCGTTCGGGATTTCGTGCTAACGAAACATATATATTACAGAGATGTCCCTTACACCAACTCGACAGAAGCATTCCATCTTATCTGCGGGCCGTCAGAGAGTAAGGATGATTTGAAACCTGTTGTTAAAGAAGCAGTCTGTTCGGAACATGGTTACAATCTAAAAGTAGAAGTACTTGTGTAGCGGAAAGGTGTGAACTACAGATCACACTGGCAAGAGTTTGCCGTGTCAGAAGCCGTAAAGTACACGGCACCAAACACACTTGCAACGTCTCGTGTCAGTGCAATGATGGATTCCTTAGAATGCAAGCGTCTGATAAAATTGACTGACAGAAACATAGCCCACGTGTATAGTTTACTCAGAGATAAACTCATCGATCACATTGACGATGCCATTCGAATGTCTACCACCAACTGGTATATATGCCAGTCAAAACACATAGTAATACCCGACCTACAAGAAATATGCAAAAGTATACTCGAAATGCACAAAGGGTACACCCATAACGATTACTTGGTTATGGAGTCAATGATGAAATTCACTCATCGATGCGGCAGTGAGGAACTGCCCGTATCGTACTTAGCAAAGTTCGCTGCTCTTGGTATTAAGACACCACTCGTCCAGCATGTACTTGAAACATACAAGTACAAGGGGTTTACTGTATTCGATGTATCCAATTCTAGAATGTCCAACAAGATTTTTATTCAAATCGTATTTGAAGGATCTCCTAAATCTCCCTTAGACCCACCGTATTCGTATCCTCCTCGCACCAACACACATTCATTGGGCTTTGATCGACCCCGGACCCAATCTGTGGGTCCGGGGTTTGACCGACCCCCACCTCGAAGGTGTATCAAACGCCCTTGGATGGCATGCTCTCCATCCTATAATCAAGATTCTCCTTCGTATAGTCCAACCTCTCCTAGGTATGATTAGCAAATATATCCGCTAAACATTTTTTACCGGTCATGGTTTTAGTCATAACATACCATGACACCGATGGCGACAAATTTTGTTGCGCAGTACATAGTGAATACGACAAAAACACAACTCGATGAGTTTACATCAAAACTAAAAAGTGATTCTTTAATGCTCGCAACGGGGGCTAGTGCTGGAATTGGAACTTTCTTGTTTTGTTCGTGTGTTGTAATTCCGTTTCTGTGCCAGAATGTATCACGTTTAATCTGCAAATTCTGTATTTGGGTCGCATGCTGTTGTGGGCTGTGTCTGAAGAAGCGTGCACCCAATAGACACAACAAGGTAGAGTCTGCTGTGTCCGTCATGGACGATGACGAATATGCGTATTAGTTTTATCATTCCTACAGACCGGCGTCTTCTTATTCTTCTTTTTCTTGTGGCATCTCGCTATCCCCGTCCTGATCAATACCAGGCTCAATAGAAGAGGTCGTAGATTCTGTATTTGCCAAAGAAGAGGTCGTAGAAATTCCACACGCTGCGAGATTAGGAAGACTCTCCGATTTAACAAATACGATGACATCCTGGGATGTCTTTTGTTGATCCCTGGCTTGAAGATTGGCTAACCAGTTATTTGGTACGCCACTCGCTCTATTTGTATAGCACACAGCCCAGAGTTCATCATATTCGTACTCAATATAATACTTGTACAAATATTTACGAATCTCCTTGCTGTGCATAGACGCGTCCGATGTAAACACTGCATGTTCGTCGGTGTACTCCATGTTTGGATTAAATTCGATAAAATACATCCACGAATAATTTGGGAGTATTTTCTTGATACTTTCCTGATCATAGTAAAGAAGCCGGTAATGCCCACTAGTGACAAACTCAACGACCTCTGTTCCATTTCCCGCATACCGCCCGCCAGTATCAAAATCATCGAGGCCACCCACACCGTCGTCGTTGTCAATGTCTTCCGCCGCATTGACCTCGGGATCTTGCCCTGCTACCGCCAGCAAGTCAGTATCTCCCTTCTTGTTCGCCACACGGGAAATAACTTCCCTGATATTTGCTTTTTTAGCATTCCGCGCACCTGGTGGTCGTTTGGAGGTCTTACTTTCTGCATCTCTCTTACTTTCTGCATCTCCTGCATCTCTTGGCCACCCAGTACTCACTGGGTCGTCTTGAAGGTAATCAAAGTAGTTTGTAGGGTTGTTTAGACCAGGATCATCAAACCATTTCATAATAGAAGTCATTTTAAGGTCATCTTCTATCTCAGATTTGGACCGTAGACCTTGTATAAATGGTTTTAGTTCGTCCATGACGTATTTTCGATATGCGCCTTTCCATCCGAACAATTCCTGGCCATCAAACAGAAAGTTTTTTTGTTGCATCTTACTGTCATGCCCATTTCCGAGTCGTTGAAGAATGTAATAATCGTTTACAAATTTGAACTTGCGACTTATAGACTTGCCTCCAAAAGGCGAGTTTATATACTCATCTGAGAAACTGTTTAATGCATCCCATTCATCATTTGCATAGACGTCTTTTAGTTGTTGCAATCTATCTGCAGATAGGTTTCCATCTTTGTCGATTGCCGATTGATATGCACTCCTGATACTCTTGTCAGCTTTTTTCAGTTCTGAGAGTATGGTCCTTAACTTATTCATGTGACGCTCGTCATTTTCGTAACCTTGCTTCATTGCCGTATATGTTTGTGTCTTGGCTGAGTCTAATCTCATGAGCTCACTCAGAAGATCAGGTGTTGTTTTTGTACTCTCAATAAACTCTTTCGTGCCACTGGTACTTACCATCGCCAATAGTTGAGATCTGTTCTTCTCCATTGTCGTTGTCTTAATCTCAATATCCCTGGAATAACGAGCAATGGCTTTAATCGTACCATCCGATATGTTCACCATGTAATCCATATGTATTATGCTTTCTTTTTTACCATCAATATCAATCTCAAATTGTTCTTGAAGAACTGGAAACTCATTACGCTTCTCAATCGCAACTTCATGGCCTGTACGCTTTCCCTCTCTTATCTGATAAAGTTTGTAGATATATGTTATATTTTTGTTTATCATCATAAGAGCATCACGAAACAAGCGTGCGTCTTTCAGTCGTTCATGCTTAGTCCTGGGGATTCCTTCTGGCCATCCTGGCAAAATGTCGGAGGGAAGTCGCCAATTCCGAAGTAAACTGTCTTCAGCGATGCTGAACGAATGATCAAGTTCGATCAAAAACTGTGGCGCAAACCTTGAAAAGTTTGATGTATCCATATTACTTGCCATAAAACTTTCGAGAGTAAGAATGTACATATTGAACTTTTTCGTGTGTTTCAATGGTATGTCAGTGTATTTACGCAACAGAATGGATGGTATAATGATCTTGTCCATTTGTTTGCTTGTATCTTTTAAATGATACAGCTCAGCTTCGAAGAAGAGTGTGAGACCAACCTGTGCTTCACGAATCCTGGTGCGTAAGCAGGTGCTGGCATTTACTTCATGTATTTGTTCAAACTGTTCCGTCCATTCCATATGCTTCTTTTCAGGAATGGTATGCGGCGCGTCTCTAATCTCAAACTCACCATCCTCTCCGATGATAAAATCCTGAGGCTCATAACGATCAAACACATGCAATGTATATGCTACCAGCTGACTGAAATAATCCAACGCCTTATCAAATGAAAGAGTTGGAAGGTCCGACCTATTACTTGAATACAATAAGTGCAATTTGGGAAAATTATTTGGTTCGTCCACATAGACAAACGGAACAAGATCAGGATCTTTAACCTTGCTGGCTTTCTCTTCAGCCAGAGACTTCCATGTTGCATGGATGAGGTTTACAGCATCTGTGAGGTGTTGTACAGCAGAAACAATTTGAGACGCGAACATGATCATTGGAAGCGAGTTTGCATGCGTCCATGCATCGACGCCTTTTTCATAATGAACAATAGGCATTCCACCGTTATATTTTGTTGACGTCTTTCCAGTATAGTCAGGATATGTGTCATCAGACTGCACTCGGGCTTTATGCATAAGGTAGAACCACGTGAGTTGCTTGCTTATAACTTCCGCCGTGTCGAATGCGCTTTGAAGTTTGTTTTCATAGTCAATGGAATTCTTCAGCCGGTTCATCATATTCTGACGGTTTGTGTATGCTTTACTCCATGCGTTTATTCGATCCTCTAGATTTTGTTGTGTGTCTTTTCCGTTATATTTTGGTCCACCAAAATCATTGCGATCTCTGGTCCAGCTCTCCAAATATCTTTCCCTTGGTCGTATACAGTATGCGTAGTCCTTTCCTGGATATTTAGTTCCGTCACCAGTTTCTTCGCTTCCCAGTGTGCGTTGCTTGCCCGGCTCTTTATGAAATGGAATATATGTTTGAAGGATGATTTCCCCCTCTTTATTCACGTACTGATACCCCTCATCAAGGGTGTTTGTGTCTTCATTGTAGAAGAACCGATCTGCCCACCTGTAATAATATGGGTTCTCCTTCATCAATCTCGAGAAATCTTCATCGCATCTGCGTCGCGCACATTCAAAGTCATTGAAATCAAAAAACGTCAGGTAGAGAGGCATGAACGCAGGGAAAAGATTGTTGCCAGCGTCGTCGCATGCAAGTTGCTCATCTCCTCCTTCTCCCATTTCTACATCTTTACTTGGTCCGGCAGATCCACTCTTTTTATTACTAACGCGAGATTTCTTCCCAGAGTCTTTGTACGGGTGGACTGTCCGTCCCTCTTTCCCCGACTGCGCCTTCTTGCCGGGGGCATTCGTTCCCGTGTTGCCTTCAGCCATCTCAAAAGACGAGAGCTTTGACTCATCACTTCCTTTAATGGCGCATTTACCATACACGGCAGCGGCTGCTTTTGAGCTGAGCTCCATCTCTATCTGTTTAGCAAAATCAGAATCGCTGTCCACATCTGAACCATCAGGATCGCTGTCCACACCTGATCCATCAGGATCTTGAATCGTATATTGCATCTGTTCTTCGATGGTTTTTGAGGATAGCAGCCAGTCTTGATACTCATCACGAGAGCGTTGTGCTAGGTTTTTGGTATCAGCATTATGTGTCTTGTTCCCATGCATGCGTTCCAATGGAAAAAGATCGGTGAAGCCACTCTTCTTTAAATCAGGCCGACGGTCTTCGTTTTGCAACCAAGTGTATTCTCTGGGTCCGGGTGGTTCATTCGGGGGTTCTTTACGGCCATCGGCGTTATACGAATCCTTTATTCCATTCAAATAATCTAATTCGTTTTGAAACCAGTATGGATTGCCGTGGCGTTCAGACAAAAGATCAAGTTTTTCTTCGATGTTTTCAAGTCGACTTTGTTCATTCGCCTTATCCTTTAGATCTTCTGACTTGGCTTTGGAACGCATATAGTCTGTATCTGTCCACATCTCGTGCATCAAACGTATAGAACCAATTGAGCCATCGGGAAGGATCATTTTCTTTTTGAGCTCTTGTATCGATATCTGCTCAGGATTCTGCAATGGTAAATGTGTGTCGAGGCCTCCAAATCCAGGGCGGGTACCTGTGTCGACTCTAAGAAATATTTGAAGACCAAGAGGCTCGTTTACTAGACCGGCAATCGGTTGTTCAATTAGATCCTTATAACATTTATTATAAGGTTGAAATCGCTTATCTTTAAGCAGTTCTTTAGACTGATCGTCGTTCCCATCCAAACGACTTGGTAGGAGTGGCACTCCGTCTATAACGCCATCTGACGGCAGAGCAAGTTGCTCTTCATTGTTATATGAATATTGGTATTGAAAGCAGTCATAGTGCTGTTTTATGAAGTTTGTCACCACATCCCCCAAGTTGGTTGGAACAATCCAAGAATTTGCATTGTATTCAAGAGAGTCAATGCCTGTTGCAGCTTTTGCAGATTCAATAGATGCCAGTTTTCTCTGCAAAATATGCATTACTTTCCTCATGGTGTTTTCCTGTGTATGGATTATACTTATTAGCACTTCCATTTGCTTGGGTGAGATTGCAGATGATGTAATTGCAATATTTTCCATTTGTATACCAAGTCGTCGAATAGAAAGAAGAATCTTATTTCGTATGTTATCTTTATTCAAGTCGTGTTTACTGCACTTAAGTCGAACAGCTATATTGTACTTTTTATCGATCCCAGAAGGAAGTGTAATTGTATCATAAGAGAAGTGATTCACGCTTGAACCGAATAATTTGAACACAGGTGCACTAGAAGACGACGCATTCTCTTTTGAACTCCGTTGCTCGATTTTTGCTTGGTCTAAAACCTGTTTTGCAAGCCCAATTATTGATTCTTTAAATTGTATAGTAAAATTGTTGTTGTTACTATCCTTGTGCTCCACGACGACTTGATTCATCAGTTGTGCAAGATTCAAAGCATCGGTTGCTTTGTTCTTTACATCATCAATATCGACATCGATATTTGTATATTTGAGCGTTACAGAGACCGACAGATTCCCATCCGTCATAATTTTAGCATAATTTGAGATACTTAAACCGAATAATTTTGACTCTGGTGCACTAGAAGACGACGCATTCTCTTTTGAACTCCGTTGCTCGATTTTTGCTTGGTCTAAAACCTGTTGTGCAAGCACAATTATTGATTTATCAAATTGTATAGTAACATTTTGTTTTTTAGCCTCGTTCACGACGACTTTGTCTTTAAAGTTATCAGATGCGCCAATTACAATTTGGTTCATATATTGCGCAAATTGCAAAGCCTTGGCTGCTTGATTCTTTATATGATTATCATCGATAGATGTACCGAATGAATTTATATTGACCAATATGGCAGGAGGACCCTCTTGGGTGATCTCGTCGAGACGTATTTCTGGGGCCCACCCAGTCCATCCTTGACGCGCTCTTATATCGTCGGTAAACTTGCGTTTTTTGTGCGTTGCCCTCCATTTAGCTATCTTAGCCTCCATTATTCTTTTTTTCTTTTTGTCTTCATCATTTTTTTCATCCATGTCAAGTACCTTGAAGTCGACATATTCTTCCAGAAGATCTTCTAGATTTTGCACCCACTCTTGCGTTTTGGTTTTCACCCACTTTTGGGGGTCTTCTTCTTCTGTTTCTGGCGGCGTCGGAGGGACTGCATCCAATACAATGACATAGTTATCTGAGGGATCCTTTTCATAAACAGTGAATGTTGTAGTTGTTCCGTTGATCTTTTTGCTTTTCTCGTTCCATGATATGAGACTATCTTTCACTGCACGTTCCAGCGACTTTTTGTTGCCCAGATTGATATCTATATATAATTTTGTAGAGACCAACTCTGTCAGAAAGGAAGCCAAAGGATGCTCCTTTTCACCCTTGTCCTTGTACTTATCCTCTATGATTCCGGTCGCTCTTAGAACTGAACTGTCATCGCCCTGTTTGTGGCTGTTGACGCTTCCTCTATTGTCAGCTCCACCGCGAATGCCAGAATCAAAGCATTTCCTTTGTTGGTTTGATTTTTTCCCGTACAAGCGGACAATTGGATAATCCGGTGTTGCGGGTTTATAGGGCTGTTTATACACTGATATTTGTGTATCGTTAGAAACGATTATGGGTTCAGTTTTTGAGGATTTCCCACGTTCCAAGGCAAACGATAATGGCTGACGATCGGATGAATCTGCAGACCATCTATCGGCTCGTATATCAAACTCTTGCTCATTGCGTGGGGGATACTCTCTAAATGTTTGAAATTGATGTACAGCAAAATCACGCCACCTCTCTTGTTGTGCCGCTTTCAAATAGGTATGTAGCTCCAGTCTGTATAAATCTTGAACAATACCGTTATCATTATGCGGCAGTCTCACCTCACTGAACTTGTTACGCACACGATAATAAAAAGTGTCTCTTATCTTTTCTTTCGTGGCTTCTGGGTCGTTGTTAATATCACTCCATTTCGCCTCTTCTTCAATATACTTGTCAAGTGTCTTGAACTCGAACTTCAGCGTTTTATTGTCAGTAAGATTTGCGATAAATGTTCCGGTAGCTGGATCACGTGCCATGAACCGTTCAGCCAACTCATTTGTGAACGACTCATCGATTCTATCGAGATGTACCATCTCCCAATCATCGGACGACAACATCCCGTCTGTATACAGGGTCATCATATTTATGTCCATTTCGGAAGGGTCTCGCTTTTTGTCAACGTACGTTGGAAAATATACAGGCATACGGCTTGTTTCCGTTAGTTGTGTATTATCAACTGGCTTTTTAGTAGGATGTGTGGGGACATACACATCCGAAGGCTTTTTGAGATTTAATGAGCGATTTGCCATAATAGGAAGCGCGATGGGTGATTGGTAAACATGTCCATTTGCCACGGTCGGAACAGCACTTGTGACGTTCGGAACGGATAATGGTTCTGGAAGGGGCTTACGTAATTTAATGTCTTCAATTTTGTTGAATATTTCTGTCATAGTCTTCCCCCAATGGTATTTACTCTGAGGTTGGTCCCTATCAACGTTGTGATATCCCCATCTCTGAGATACAGGGGCCGCTGATGATGGTTCAACCAGTGGGTTTTTTAAATACCGCATATATCTCCACTCCCAATGATGTTGGTTTGGTCTAATTCCAATCGGTACCACATACAACATGTTGAAGTTATGTTTGTGTTTGTATGGCTGGGACACTACCTTATCACCGTGTGAATCGTATACACCCGGCGACGTTATGTATTTAATGCGTTTCTTGTTTGGAATGAGTTGTTTTCTGTTGACATAAAAGTTTGACCCATCTTCATTAGCAATGGGGTTTTTGTCTATACCCCATTTTAGAATCACATTGCGAGATTGTTTCACGGCTTGGTTGTCGACTGGTGCTAATGCACCAGATGGAGCTTGCGATTTATATTCCTGTATCGTCTGACGAGAAGGTATAAATACATTGCCAGGACGTTCAATCCACAAAAGTGCATTTGTTTCACTGTCGCGCTTGAAAGGCCCAGAGGCTTCGCGCAGCTCGGGGACATCACATTGACCGTATGTTATATCTTCCCACTCGTGATCTTTGAGTTGTTTTGTGTCCTTGTACTTGTCAAACAAATGTTTCATATATTCGTACCATGTAGTATCAAATGAATACTCGGAGAAAACGAGCTTCTTTAGCTGATGCAGCCCATCTTCCTTGTTCATCAAGTTAGTAATTGCAGATGTCATGTCCTTATAAAATGGTTGGGTTCCATCTGTTCCAGGTGGGACATGGCATTCCTTAAACGGATGCTTGCTTGTAGTATGGAAATAGTCATTGCGATGTTTCTCCAGTAATTTAATCTGCTGCATTATTAACTCAGCCTCCTCTTTTTTTGCAAGGGCGGCCGTTACCTGTACTGGTTTTCTTGGTTGTAAGGTGTAAGTAGACTGTGCACCTTTTTTTAGATGTACCTGTTGTTCTTTTGCATTTTCGACGCGAATCTTTGTAGCGAGCACACGTTCCTTTGCATACTTTAATGCTTGATCAATTCTTTGTATTTCGGTTTCTTTTTCACTTGTTGTTTCCTCAAGTTCTAAGTGCGCTCTGATGAAATTACGCAAAGCGGTATGATATGTTGTCAGTTCGTCCGAAAAGCTATTTCCACCATCGCCGTCATCGTCATCATCTTCCTCGCCGTCCTCATCGAATAAATCAACGTAATCAAACATCTGATCTGATGGCAGCGTACTTTCAACTTTCATGTCCGAAACACCAACCTGCTCTTTGATAGCAAGCTCCTGCTCTTTTTTTCTTTTTGCATATTCAGCTTGTATAAACTTCACCAATGTGTCAAACCTTTGAACTTCTTCACTCATTATGTCTTCAACGTTCTTGACATGTGAAAAATGGTTTTGCAGAAATGCCTTTACATTCCCCTTAAACTCATCGTCCTTAATTTCCTGTTGTTGACGAAGTTCTACGAGCTCCTTTTTTGCCTTGTCAAGCGCTGCTGTGGTATCTTTTACGATTTTTTCCCTTGCTCGAAGTATTACAGCTTCACTGCTCATCTATAGAATTAGTAGTATCACCGTTGCCGTAACACGAAACAGTTCTCTATCTCGTCTTCGCATGTATCGTCTTACTTGGAGTTGTAAAGATATGCCATGCTTTTGGTGCAGGTAAGCCAGTGTCTACTCAATACATTAATAGGAAAGATGCGTTCATGCGCACCTACCATCATAGGTGCGTCCCCATGCTAGATTATCTCTTCATACCGTTCGAAAATGGAACAAAACCCGAATTCACAACAATCACACTACATTTCATATTTGCTGTTGTGGCTATTGTAACAACAAGCGTTCTTTTGACTAATATGGCCGCGCTAACAATACATATATTGCCATTCTCCATAGCGCATATAAATCGCCCACGACTAATCAACATGGACATTGATCCAAATGGTCCCTATCAACACGCAGCATTACCAAGTGACGGAAGCATGAGCGACGATGATGATGACGTGGAAAGAAAGGTAAATAGCGTAAATCATACCATTGATCAACAATCCTTCACCAATAATGACGAACTTCTAGATACAAATATGAGCAATTTATATACACAAGCTCGTGCATCTGCTACACCATTGGGCGCGAGAGCAAAACAACGCAATCGTGACTCTAGACCGAATGCTTCCAAGCGAAATAGACACACCTCTATCATGCCATCCGTTCCACAACCCAAGTCGGAAAATAGCGACAGTGGTCATATCAATATGACCACTTCAAATCACATCCCAGAGGTATATGAGAACTATACTGACAACGAAAAAGCACTGGACGAATTTATTCGTCTCCATCCGATGTTGTCACTCGACGCATGCTCACAAAAGTCACTTCAGTTAATAGCGTCGTTGTCGGATGACATTTCTGTACCCGTTCGCAACATTCCTTCTGTAGGTCGTTCACACGACAATATGTTTCTCAGACCAGCCGACAGCCGGCTTGGTGAAAGATCTTGTTGCATTGGAGAACGATGTATATGTCGTTATCTTGCATTCTTTCGATACGGAAATTCATCGGACATGGCATTCATTGGGAGAGAATTTCTATTACCAGACGAAAATGTCGAGTTCCTCAGGACTGGAAAGCTTCCTGCTACTGTTGGGAAATGTTTGCTTTGCTATCGTTACTTTACTACGTATCTGTACAGACTGGCTCGTAGCGATCCAAATTTTGTTCCTTCGAAAACTATACCACTGCACGCGTTCGGAAATGTAATTGGTCACGCACGAGGTAAAGACGTGCTGACACATGCATCATCCGTCGGAGACGATGATGGCTATCCAGCTTCGGTGATGTTGTCAGTGGACAATGATTTTTGCAACACAGATTCAGGGAGAAGCGCAATGTCCAACTTTATGTTTTGCCCTGTTGTTGGCTTTCACAGTTCTCACTACAAGTATACACGAAACACACCCACCGGAACTAGTATGATAATACAGAATTTTCGTGAGCCGGGGCGGAAGATAGACGGCTTCTCCCCGGCGATTGGTTTTGCAAACCCGTCTAACAATACATTTGGATCCATATTGGATGATTTGGAGTCTTCTGGAATTATTGATGCCATACATAGGATGGAGCAGTGGATCTGTACATCTAATATACTCGGTGATCTTGCTCCACCTCGATTGCCGGAGTGGGTATACGACACATGCATCGAACGAACGCTACATCTTGTAAAAAAGGAACCGTCATACATCATACGACTTGTACAAGAGCTTAGAATGTGTACTGTAAACCTTAACAGAAAGGCAAATAAAATGCCATGTGTTCACCGACGCTACGTTTACGAAACTGAACAATGCGTTGATCATAGGGTCCTCTCCGCAACCGCCAGACTTGTATTGGGCGAAATGCTCGAAGCCGCATCAAGGTGCAAAGCGTTATATATTACACCATCTTGTTTAACTCCAACCAATGAACAAATTCGGGAAGAAATGGCAAGGTTGATGCGAGATTCTTACTTGATATCTGAGTGGACATCATCTTACGCTCAGTATATATATTTCGCACAATGTACTTATCCACCCGCGATATCTGAGGAGGATGTAAATGGCGAAAAGAACGACATGCAACCCCCATCGCCACATTTTGTTCCTTGGTCTGCTGGAGGATTGATCGATTTGTCTCAGTTGGTCGACTGGAAGGACGGAATGGGACGAGAACAACTACATTCCAAATTGAATAGGAACCAGCAATCTCGGCTTATGGAATCACTACTTACTCGGTGCACAAATGCAGGCGCGCGGGGTTGGGATGCTGTCATCACTGAAGCGATGGAAAACAACGGAGCGTGTCTACGAATATTCCAATTAATACTGACGACTGTTTTTACGGGCATGCACTCTTCAATACATCCTTCACTACGACCAAGTTGGAATGTAAGAATAAGCATAGCACACGCGACGAGCATGGTTGACTGTAATAAAGCATTCAAAGAAAATTCCACAGCTTCTAAAGAAGCATTTAGGATGTATCTTTCAATTCTTCTTTCAAACATGCCAGCAACACGAGAAGCATTGCGTGCAGCAGGGCACCCCGCAGGTGGTCTCGCGCTTACTCCTTTTGATTGCCCACCGCCTTCAATGCAAGCGATCTCATCGTTGTTTGTAAGGTGTGGTCATCATATGTACACGAAATTATCCGAGTGTATGTATAATACAGATTCCTCTGCCAATCTGCCACCTATTGCGCGGTTTATGACCCAAGAAATCACTGTCGCGCTCAATAATGCATTCTCATCTTCAACTGTAAAGAGACAAAGACGCGGTACAGGTAAATATACGCGCAAGAACATACAATACCACGAGGTAATATACACACACACGTGGCTTGGTCGTTCCCATCCGTTGTCAATAAAAGGACAGACATTAATAGACGTCGTTAATGCATTGGTTTTCCGAGCTTTCAGGTACGACTTCGTACCTATATGGATTTATTTGTTCAAAACTAACAACAGACTTTCAAGGCTTGATCCAGCGCAACACGCGGTTATTCATGGGCAGAATTACGCCAATATTCTTTGCAATTCACTTACCCAAGCGGAACGGTTGAACATCCTTCATAGCGTGTTGTCGTGCCCGGAATCGGACCTCTTTTCAGTGAGACAGGCTGCAGAATTCTTGTCCTTAGAGCTTCCAAAACCAAACATACGGGGCAGGGTCAATCTTTGTGACTTTACCGGGCACAGTGCAGCCATGTTAATATTTATGGCTCGCGTATCTGCGATGAAATCGAAGATAATTATATATGACCTAGGCAAGCGAATATATTCAATGCAAGTCCGTGCTTTAGCAAAGAGACTCTTGATAGATGTTGGTAGCGAAGATACAGTCAAAGATGTCGACTCGCGTATTCACAGAGACTGCAAGTCGATTCTTCTCTGTGTAGAATGTGGACGCATTGCAAATGCAGTTCAATGCTGTCCCGAAAAACGCGGGACATTTGATGAAATCGGTTTTGCAGCCTCGATGCTTCGAGTTGATGGAAAGCTGTGCGACGGACATATGCGATGTGCAAAAAGATCATCTGCCACTCTTCGTGTTGCGATGAAATTGGAGGAAGATGCGTCCAAAGTCCTTAATAATATCGACAACGAGAATTTCACGACAATACATACAGCGACATCAGATAATATTATGTCAAAGCTACGAAGAGACCAAAAGTCAGTCTTTGACCAGATAGGGGCTACGACCGCGTGTGGCGACCAGCCATTGGTTTCTATGCCAATACTTGGAAAAGCGATCAACGTTTTCGGGCAATGCTACTCGCTATGTCCCTTCTGTGGATGCACGTTCATTGTAACCCCATCGGCCCGATACACAGGAGACATTTGTTGTGGAAAGTGTGATCACGACATGCTTTCTCGCCATGAGAGTCGCCAGACTCAAAAACATTCCGTTAAAACCAAATTAGCAGTGTATAGAACATGCCGATTCTGTGGAAGGGTCGATAACGTACCAGAAGAACATTCAAAATGGCAGAATGTTTATGCACCCCTTGATGATACCGGAGACAATGCAAGCGTACCCCCTCCATTACGATATGTGCATTACTGCCCAACTCATTTTAGGCCTTGGGTCATCCAGTCACACCTAATGTTGACAACTCCTCAGATTTTTGCACATATCACACACAAAGTAAAACCAGTGATCGAAGCAGACAAAAATTACCTAGCTTCTTCTAAAGGGAACGACGTTGACAAAGATAACACAAAACAACCAACAAACCCACCAACCCGACGTAAAAGATTCAAAAACATCAAGCACAAACAATTGTCAAAACGCCTGAAGACATAAATCTCGTTATGTTGGGAATCCGTAACTCAAGAATCGTCAACCAGAAGGCTGCGGTGAAAGATAAAAGCGAAATACAAAGCCCAATTAATACCATGTGTATATCACAATAGTCAATGGATACTGTTAGCAACAATCAGTTCATAAACCGCATAGCGCTGCATCATTTGTACGCGTCGATGCAACCAATCCACGCAAGTGTCACAGATGGACTCACGTTTGACCTCGAACAGGCCTTGAAAACGGATGGAAATACGTACCCGGAGCCAAAGAAAGTGTGGTCATTTGGACTTTGTGATCTATTCACTTATCTCATAAAACAACCAATGTGCATTTCCGTATCGTGTTGCTCACCTTGCACGTCGATTCAACTGTGTGCAACGTTAGACAAGGTACCTTCCTTGATATATTGGACATTGTTTTTTCTATCGACTATAGCCGTAATAACCGAAGGGGTCTTGTCCTCCTTGCAATCCGAATCGTCGATAATGACTGCGTCATACATTCAATTATCTATCTCTTCTTTCGTATTTTTAGTTGTGTGGAAAGCGAGAGCGACTATGCGCAAACAACGAGAAATAGCAGGAAATGGGTGCGATGACTGTTGTGTGTCTTTTTGGTGCTCCCCATGTGCTCTCTGTCAAATGTTTATGCAGCCGCTTGCAAATAACCGAGGAGATTATGCCTCCAATTACAATGGCCCGTTTCAATACCCACTGTCCGAATAGTCCGTCCGTTAGGCATACCAAAATGTGTCCGGAGGGTACACATTCATGTCCCGGAATGAACGGACACCCTATGCAGTGAAACCGCAAAGAGGCACCCGGATTGTATACCTCCAAATATTTGAAACATTTTTCGCCGATTCCAAATATTTGTCGTTACGTACGTTACGTGTCAATAACACACCATATTAGGGAAGTGGCCCGTGTATTATTATTATACAAAGTAACGTACGTAACGACAAATATTTGGAATGTGAGAAAAATGTTTCAAATATTTGGAGGTATACAATCCGGGTGCCTCTTTGCGGTTTCACTGCATAGGGTGTCCGTTCATTCCG
>MDSV01208712.1_pt1 | contig 18787 bp, 15 predicted proteins | sample 810851 | NCBI WGS metagenome assembly MDSV01 (sample SAMN05326640, study PRJNA326480) | marine metagenome | isolation source: seawater | place: Atlantic Ocean: North East | collected 2012 | reverse complement strand
GAAGTGCAAGATGTCCCCTCCGCAAAAGTCTCTTGGTCGTTCCATCCGTCCACTGTGAACTTGTACTCAATGGTGTCGGCAGCCAACTCCACAGCCAGTTCATAAACGCCATCGGCATTGTCGTCGGTCATGACTGCGCATGAACCGCACCATCCGTTGAACGAACCATTCAGGTTGACCGAGCCGTACGTCCCTGCATACGAAGCCATGTTCACTCGGAATGTGACCTCGTATGTCGCTGCTGCCGCTTCACAAGAGCCGTCTGTAGAGCACTGTCCAAAGCATGTACTGATGACCGTGTCTTCTGTCAGGGGGGGCAAAATGCGGTCATCGTAGTTAGAAGGGTCAGAACACTCCAACCCTGCCAGAACTTCTTTGGCGTTCCAATCCCCACCGTCATTTGGGCTGTTCAAGAACACGTAGTTGCCCGTGATGCCTTCAGCCAACGAAATTGTTGCACTCCAAATGCCATCGCCGTCCAAGTCGGACAGAGCCACCGCCTGGGCGTCTCCCAGCACACCACCTCCGGCGTACATCCCGTTGGGACCAACTGCAATGTTTTGGGTATTTACATTGAGCGTCAAATCATGAAAGACTGATGGTGGTCCTGAGCAGTCGCAATCGGCGAAACAGTGGTCCAATGTTGCTGGTGCACTGGGCACAGTCATTGTGCGATCATTAAAATTTGCGGGATCCGCACATTCCTGACCGTTCAAATCTTCTTTGCAACCCCAATCCTGACAAGTCAAGAAAGTGTAATTGCTTGTGGTCCCTTGAGGCAGGCTCATGGTAATGGTCCAAATGCCATCGCCATCGTCGTCGCTCATGGGGTTGTCACCTGGCCAACCGAACAAGGTGCCGCCAGCGAGGTACACCTCCGTGGCGCTGCTGGCCAAGGTCATGTCCACGTTAAACGTGACGTCCACATTGCCCTGGCACTCACCACATGCATTCCAGCACACCACATCCAGAGTCGCGTCACCAGCAACATCGTAAGTCCTGTTGGTGTAACCATCGATTGTGGTTGTGCATTCCGTGCCTTCCACAAAATTTTCTTGGTTGGTCCAACCATCCACGGTGAACTTGTATTCGATCATACCCTCAGCCAGATCAACAGTGACATCATAAACCCCGTCACCATCGGCATCAGACATGGGTATGCATTCGCCGCACCAACCATTAAATGAACCATTGAGGTTGACCATGGTGTATGAGCCCGTGTAGCCGGACATGTCTACCTGAAAGCCAACCATGTTTTGCGCTTGTAGGCCGTAGCTGAACAGAGCACAAGCAAGCATGATGTAATAACGCATGAGAGAAAGATTTTTAGAGTCGAGCAGAGAATCGAGTTCTCGACGAATTGGTGAAAAAACGTGACGAGGACTCATTTTCCCCAGACTACAAATATAGGGAATTGATTTTTGGTGTCAATTGAACACAGCGATGAGTTGTTTGTTTTCGGTCACAGTTTTTCCACATCCACGCTTGAAGGCACGCGGAATGAAAGCACCGCGGCCAACGCCATAAGGCCACCTCCAATCATCACGGCAGCCATGCGATCGCCACCCAACACGTGCTCCATGAGCCACCCAAATCCGAGGGAGGCGATGATCTCTGGCAACACGATGAAAAAGTTGAAGATGCCCATGAACAGGCCGACCTTGGCAGGCGGCAGGCTCGGGGCCAACATGGCGTACGGCATGGAGAGGATGCTCGCCCAAGCCACACCGACGCCAGTCATGGACACAAACAACCACGACGCGCTCGGAACCACACTGACAGACATCAAACCCGCCGCACCCATGAGCAGGCACACCGCGTGTGTCATGCGTTTACCCAACGACGAGGCCATCTTGGGCAAAGCCAAGGCAAACAAGAAAGTGATCAGGTTGTAAAACGCCAAGGTCAACCCTGCAAACTCCACCCCTTTTGTGTACTCTGGACTTGCCGGCGCAGCTTCAAACACATCCACCGCCACGGCAGAGCTGTAGTAGAACCACATCAAGAACAACCCTGGCCAGGTGAAAAACTGAACCAACGCCACGCGCTTCATCACCGCAGGCATGTGGGTGATGCCGTGCCACACCTCCTTGGCCACCTCGGCAACCCCTTGACTTTCTTGCATTTTAGCCAATTCCTGCTCCGTCGGAGGATGCGGCTTGGTTTTGAACACCGTCCAGAGCACCGCGCCCAAAAAGGCCACAGCCCCTAGGTAAAAAGACCATTTCACGGTCGCTGGAATGCCCCCAGCTTGCGGGTCGTTCACCACGCCAAACACATTCCCGAGCAACCACGGCAGTGCAGACGCCACGACAGCGCCAACCCCGATCATGAAGCTCTGCATGGCGAATCCCTTGCTGTGTTGCTTTTCTGGCAGCATGTCGACCACAAAAGCGCGGAAGGGCTCCATGCTCACATTGATGCTGGCGTCCAGAATCCAAAGCAATCCAGCCGCCATCCACAACGCTGTGGAGTTGGGCATGAACACCAACGCAACGCTGCTCAGAATGGCCCCCACGAGGAAGAACGGTTTCCTGCGTCCCAACTTGGTCCAGGTCTTGTCACTCCAGGCCCCAATGATCGGCTGCACCACCAACCCCGTCAGTGGCGCTGCCAACCAGAGCATGGGGATTTGCTCGGGCTGGGCACCGAGGTATTCATAAATGGGACTCATGTTGGCCATTTGCAAACCCCATCCAAACTGGATACCCATGAACCCAAAACTCATGTTCCAGATTTCCCAAAAGTTCAAATTCCGTTTTTCCATCGTGCAGGTGTCTTGATTCGAAATCGTAAGGCTCCAAAAATACCCTCACACTACTTCGTGTGCAAATGACACTTTCCTCAGTTTGTAAGTCTCGTCCCCTCAAATTGAAGTCCAAAAAAAAACGCCGGACGATTGCCCGGCGTTTCTCAAGTCATTGACGCTCTAGGTCAGAGGTCGGAGCAAGCTGCGCCGTACGCGACCAAGAAGTCCAGCAAGTCGGCAGAACCGATTTCGCCGTCGCCGTTGGAATCAAATGGGCAAGCTGATTCTCCTGTACAAGGCTCGAAGATGCACGAGCCGTCGTCGTTGTTGGCAAAGGCCACATAGTTCTCAGCCGACGCATCCGTGCAGCCAGAGAATACGCAAGATCCATCTTCCACTGTGTACACTGCATCGTAGTTGTCCGCGCCTGCATAAGTGCAGCCTGTTCCCACACAAGAACCATCGTCGTTGTTCGCCGCAGCGTTGTAATTGTCAGCGAGAGGATTGGTGCAACCGCTGATGATGCATGAACCGTCGTCGTTGTTCGCTGTGGAATTGTAGTTGTCCGCAGCAGGGTTCGTGCAACCGCTGACAATGCACGAGCCGTCGTCGCTGTTGGCGTTGGGATCGTAGTTGTCCGCATCTGGGTTGGTACAACCACTGAAGATGCAAGAACCATCGTCGTTGTTCGCATCAGGGTTGTAGTTGTCGGCAGCTGAATCCGTGCAACCGCTGATGATGCAAGAACCGTCGTCGTTGTTCGCCGTAGGGTCGTAGTTGTCCGCTGCAGGGTTGGTGCAACCGCTGACAATGCATGAGCCGTCGTCGTTGTTCGCCGCAGGATCGTAGTTGTCAGCCGCAGGGTTCGTGCAGCCGCTTAGGATGCAAGACCCATCGTCCACGTCCGCCTCAGAATCGTAGTTGTCCGCTGCAGGGTTCGTGCACCCGGCGTACAAACATGAGCCGTCGTCCACAATGGCGTCAGCATCATAGTTGGCAGCTGAAGCATCTGTGCAACCAGAGCACGTGCTGTTGTCGCCTCCGCAGACACCGCACAAATCGAGTGACAGGCAGGAACCATCGTTCTCCGTAGCATCGATGTCGAAGTTGCAGGCCAAATCGTCGGTGCAACCCAACACTTCGAGCTCGTCGCAAACCCCATCTCCATCTGAGTCATTGATGCAACCTTCACAATCGTAATAATCATCTGGGAAGACACAATCCGCATCGCCTTCCGCTTCTGGATTGTAGTTGCAGGCAAGTTCGTTGTTGCAACCAGCGCCCGCCACCGGGAAGGTCAAAGCCATGCCCGTCGCATAGATGGACTCTTGCTCGGCATCACGGAATTGAATATTCAAAACAGCGTCGGTGGTCCCTGAAGTGGTGACCTGGGCGAGCAACACCCGTCCGTTGATCGGATTGCCTTGTCCATTGGACCCTGGCACAATAAAGACTGAGCCACCGATGAACGTGTTCACCACAAAGTCGCCTCCATTGTTCCAGTCGTCAAAAGAAGACAATGCAGAATCGAACGCCGAGTTCAATCCGTCGTCGTCTCCTGGCTCGGCGCCAATGGTCCACCACGTGTCATATTCAAGGGTTGGGAACGCGCCAAACAAAAGCGCGTTCACGCTTCCTCCAAAATCAGATCCAAAGCCATCTTGGTAAAAAGGTGCGTCGCCGACCAACGACCAAGGCTCAGTGTCGGTGCCATAGATCGCTGTAACCTCCACATCCGATGAGGTGAAGTTGGCGTAAATCCGGTAGGTCGAGGCCCCGGTTCCAAGTGGATCACTTGCCACCAAGTCGTAACTCAGTCCCGTGCACAAACCATTGCCGTAAGTGCAAGACCCGTCGTCGGCCAAGGCATCAGCATCGAAATTGTCCGCTGCCGGATTGGTGCAGCCCAAACATGTTGTTCCGTCACCTCCACACACGCCGCATTCGTCGAGCACGGCTGTGCCGTTTGGCACGCCTTCACAATCTACACAGGTGGTGCTGCCTCCACCACACACACCGCAATCATCAATGACGTTGCCGTCACAATCGCATGCGCCCGGCGCAATGCCCGAACCTCCACAGACACCACACTCATCCAACTGAGCACATGATCCATCTTCTTCTGTGGCGGCCAAATCGAAGTTGCACGCAGAGCTGTCAGTGCAACCAAGCACTTCCAACTCGTCACACACCCCATCTCCGTCTGTGTCGTTCACACATCCCTCACAGTTGTAAAATTCTGCAGGAAATATGCAGTCTCCATCGCCCTCGTCAAGTGGGTTGTAGTTGCAAGCCAGTTCGTCGTTGCAGCCTGCACCAGCCACAGGGAACACCAATGGCATGCCCGAGGCGTAAAACGACTCCTGGTTGGCGTCGCGGAATTGCAAGTTGATCAGAGCCGCCGTGGTGCCTGATGTGGTCACCTGACCGAGCAACACCTTGCCGTCCACAGGCAAGCCTTGTGAGTTCGAGCCGGGCACAATGAAGACCGAACCTCCCACAAATGTGTTGACCACAAAATCGCCGTCACTGTTCCAATCTCCAAATGGATCAATGGCGGCATCGAAGGCAGAGTTCAAGCCATCGTCATCGCCTGGCTCAGCGCCAATGGTCCACCAAGTGTCGTAAGACAGCGTCGGAAATGCGCCAAAAAGAAGTGGATTTACGCTTCCGCCAAAATCTGAACCAAAATCATCTTGGTAGAACGAAGTGCTGCCTTCCAACAACCAAGGCTCTGAGTCGGTGCCGTACATCGCGGTCACCTCCACATCGTCGCTGCTGAAATTCGCGTAGATTCGGTAAGTGTCTTCTCCTGTCCCGAGGGGATCAGCAGCCACGAGCTCATAGCTCAAGCCGTCGCAAAGGCCAGCGAAAATGCAAGATCCGTCGTCTTCATTTGCCTCTGGATTGTAGTTGTCTGCGGATACAGACGTGCACCCAGAAACAGGCACCTCAGGAAACACCAAGCTGTAGCCTTCTGCATTGAAGGTGTTGGAGGCAGCGTCGTCCCATTGGAAATTCAAGGTCATGTTGACCACACCATCGGTGGTGAATTGTCCCACCAACACCCGGTTGTCACCACCGGCGACAGCATCGGCGCTTTGGCCAGGAATCAAAAACCATGACCCACCAATGAAGGTGTCAATGGTGAAGCCTGCCCCACCTTCAAATGTGCTGAAGTAGGAATCCATGCCCACCTGCTGTGCCTCGCTGGTCCCACTGGCATCTTCTGAACCAATGGCAAACCAGCTGTCGTACACCAGGGAGGGGAACGAACCAAACAACAAAGGGTTGACATTTTGAGCCAATGCACCTCCGAATGCGTCTTGGTAAAATGATGTCGAAACACCCAATGACATTGGGGCAGACTCCAAGGCGTACACGGCCACCAATTCATCGGTCGAGTTGTCAAAAGTCGCGTAAACACGGTACGTCGTGCCGAATTCAGATTCGCCGACGGTCTCGTAATCCACACCTACGAATCCTCCCCAGGCCAGGGAGGAAGCCAATGCCAAAAAGCAGGCTGTGAAGAATTGTTTCATTGGGTTTTGGTTTGATTTTGTTTTCAGTGCGGATTCGTACATCGCAGCGCGGCATCACGAACCCATCGAAATCTACGACAAACTGCCCCAACAACGCAGAGACCAATGAAATAATTCTCCCGACCAACTCGGGTCAACGCCGGACCAACGAAACCAATTTGGAAGTAGATGGATCGTGCTGGCCTTCAGCGACAACCCCCCGAATTTCAGGAATCAAGGCGTTCGCCAGCGCCTTTCCGAGATCTACACCCCATTGGTCGAAACTTGCAATGCCCCAAAGGACACCTTGGACAAAAATTCGATGTTCATGCATCGCAATCAGTTGACCTAGCTCTTTTGGCGTCAGCGCGTCAAACAAAAAGAACGTCGAGGGCCGATTCCCTTCAAAGGAACGATGGGGCTGATCGGCAGCGGGAGTTTTGCCAACGAGCAACGCTTCTGACTGAGCGATGGCGTTGGACAACAACAACTCATGCATGTGCTCATGCCCGCTTGTCGGCGCCTTGAATGCCACAAAGTCCACAGGGTGAATTTCAGTCCCCTGGTGCAACAATTGGAAAAACGCATGCTGACTGTTGGTGCCAGGCTCACCCCAAACCACTGCACCTGAATTCCAGGAGATTCGTTCGCCAGTTCGGCCCACAGATTTTCCATTGCTCTCCATGTCGGCCTGCTGCAAGTATGCTGGCAACCTGCTTAAGTCTTCGGCGTAGGGAATGACGGCGTGAGAGCGCCAGCCCATGACGTTTTGGTTCCAATGCCCCAACAGCGCAAGCATGACAGGCACGTTGTTTTTCAACGTCTTGTTTTGGAAGTGGCGGTCCATGTCACGGGCGCCTTCCAAGAACAACTCAAAGTTGGCCCTGCCAACAGCGACGGCAATGCACATGCCCACAGGCCCCCACATGGAATAACGGCCTCCGACCCAATTCTCAAATCCAAACGTTTGCGATGGGAGCACACCAAACGCCTGCGTGGCGTCAAGGTTGGTGGACACCGCCACGAGTTGCTCTGAAAGCGTGGCCCCACCAGCCTCGAGCCAGGCTTTGGCAATGGCGGCATTGGCCATGGTCTCTTGCGTTGTGAACGTTTTGCTCACCACCACCACATATGTCGTGGCAGGATTCAAACCTGCCAGCACAGCCTCGATATGCGCACCGTCGACGTTGCTCACAAAATGGGTCCGTGGTCCAGTGTGGAAGTTGCGCAGCGCCTTGCACGCCATCGAAGGACCTAGGTCCGACCCGCCAATCCCAATGTTCACCACATCGGTCACCCGACCTTGAGAATGGGCATCGTGGACCATGTCCACAAAATTGAGCATGCGACCGCGCACCTTCAGCACACCCGGCATAACCACTTGGCCATCAACTTTGTAAGCATCAGAAGCCTGACCCCGGAGGGCCATGTGCATGACAGCTCGACCTTCGGTGTGGTTGATCAAATCACCTCCAAATTGGTCGGCAATCGCATGTTTTACACCAGCTTCTTCCGCCAATTTGAGCAAGGCTTCCACCACCTCGCCGTCCCAACGTTGCTTTGAAGCATCCACATAGAGTCCTGGCAATTCCCATGACAACGTCTCCAACCGAGTGTCGTCTTGGCTTAAAGCCTCCCTGACGTCTAGGGAGGCTTTGCTCCGGCCCAGTCTTTGAAGGTCCGTTTCCGCGCTGGATTGGTCCAACCGGAAAGACCTCCAATGTGTGGTGGACTCACTCATGTTCACTTGGATTGGGCGCCCGTGGCGTTCAAATCCTCAAACGATTGAGTCAAGCGCGTCACAAAGGCATCCTCTCCTTTGCGCAACCACACCCGAGGGTCGTAATGCTTCTTGTTGGGGACCTCCTCTCCCTCTGGATTTCCGATTTGCGCCGCCAAATAATCCTGCTTGCCGTTGACGTAGTCGCGGACACCACTCAAGAACGCCCATTGCATGTCGGTGTCAATGTTCATTTTGATGGTGCCGTACCCAATGGCTTCGCGAATTTCTTCCAGGGAACTTCCGCTTCCTCCGTGGAACACAAATTCCACCGGCTCTGGACCTGTCTTGAACGTCGCTTCGATGTGCTTTTGGCAGTCGTTCAAAATGCTTGGTCTCAATTCCACATTGCCCGGCTTGTACACGCCGTGCACGTTGCCAAACGCCGCCGCAACAGTGAAATTGGGCGAAATCTCAGAGAGAATTTTGTAAGCCTCTGCCACTTCTTCCGGCTGCGTGTACAATCGACTGCTGTCGATGTCTGTGTTGTCCACTCCATCTTCTTCCCCTCCGGTCACACCGAGCTCGATCTCGAGGTGCATGTCAATGGCCGCCATGCGCTTGAGGTACCCCGCGCAAGTTTCCAAATTCTCCTCCAGACTTTCCTCACTTAAGTCAATCATATGCGAGCTGAAGAGCGGCTTGCCTGTCTTGGCGAAATGCGCTTCTCCAGCCTCCAACAACCCGTCCACCCATGGCAGCAAATTCCGCGCGCAATGGTCGGTGTGCAAGACCACACTCACACCATACGCCTCGGCCATTGTATGCACGTGATGCGCGCCGGCAATGGCACCGAGGACCGCGGACTGCTGATTGTTCAGAGACAAGGACTTGCCTGCGTTGAACTTCGCTCCTCCATTGGAAAACTGGATGATCACAGGGGCATCCACGGCCTTGGCCGTTTCAAGCACAGAGTTGATGCTGTTGCTGCCAATGACATTGACTGCGGGAAGAGCGTAGCGATGGGCTTTGGCGTGTGCCCAAACGTCGGACACTTGGGTGCCTGTCAAGACACCAGCTGGAAAATTCGACATGATTGTGGTTCTGTTTCGGCGCGAAAATACTTTTCAGAATCACGCCATCCTAACCCTTCAGGGCAGCATCTCCGAGGGAAGCGCCCCTTGTCCATCCATCCAAGCCACGCTTTGAAGCGCCTGTTCAGCTTGGGGTGTGCTCGGGTGGATGGCCGCCGTCCTGAGGTACGCACGACGCGCCAACGGCTTGTCTTTCAAATGGACGTCGTACACAAACGCCATCAGCAAGGCACAGTCAGGACGCTTGTCGAACTTGACATACCCGTCGTGCAAGTCTTGGTATTGCAACACAGCCTGTTCAAACTTTCCAGCAGAAACGAGCAAGTCGGCCCGACGGAACAACGCTTCTGGCGCAAATTCATGGTCTGCATGCAATCTGGCAAAGTCGCCGTAGCTCACAAGCAAGGAGGTCCGAACCTCTGCCACCATGTCCTCGCCAGTAAATGCTCGGTGCTCTAACGCCTGGATGTCCGACAGCAATGCTGGCTCAACTTGAACGTTACTGCACCCAATCCCCGAATGCATCAATAGCAAGAGCCCGACAAGCGACTGCTTCATCGCCGACGGGTTTTCGGGAACTTCATTTTGTAGTCCACAGGCACCTTGCCCAACCCGATGTCACGAAGCTTGCCATGCAGCAGCATCCGCTTGGCAGCAGGGATGTGATCAGGGATCATGGTGCCGTCGAGGTGGTCGTTCTCATGTTGCACGATGCGTGCCGCGAGCCCCTCCAGGTGCTCCTCCACCAAATTCCAGTCCTGGTCGTAGTACTCCACACCTACTCGTTCAGGCCTCGTGACTGGCTCACGGACGCCAGGTATGGACAAGCACCCCTCGTCCATGGACGACGTTTCTTCCGACAGGTCAAACAACACAGGGTTGATCATCACCCGTTTGAACCCCACACATCCTGGGTCGCCGCCGTCCCCTTCTCCAAATGGCGAGCCATCAGCCACAAACACCCTCAGTGACAGCCCGATCTGTGGCGCAGCCAACCCCACGCCATCGGCTTCATACATGGTCTCCCACATGTCTTCAATCAACTGACCCAGGTCAGGGTGGTTGTCCCGCACGTCTTCGGCTTCCTTTTTCAGAACAGGATCGCCGTAGGCAACGATGGCTCGTATCATGACACAAAGATAGGTTCAGGGCGCAGCACAGGCATCAGGACGAGTACCTTTGAACCATGTCCGAACTTCACAGCATTCCGGAAGCCATTGAGGCCATTCGCCAAGGTGAAATCATCATCGTGGTCGACGACGAGGATCGAGAGAACGAAGGGGACTTTTTGATTGCGGCCAGGCATGCCACGCCTGAAGTGGTCAATTTCATGGCCACCCATGGTCGGGGTCTCATTTGCGCGCCCCTGCTCGAGGCGCATTGCGACGAACTGAACCTCGGGCTGATGGTGGAACGCAACAACGCCACCTTTGAGACCCCCTTCACAGTGTCCGTGGATTTGATCGGCCATGGTTGCACCACTGGCATTTCGGCAAGCGACCGTGCCAAAACCATCCAAGCCCTGATCAACCCACTCACCCGACCTGAGGAATTGGGTCGTCCTGGACACATCTTTCCACTGCGGGCCAAAGCTGGCGGCGTCCTTCGTCGACCAGGTCATACCGAAGCGGCAGTGGACTTCTCGCGTCTGGCAGGATTCGAGCCTGCTGGAGTCATCGTGGAAATCATGAACGAGGATGGCACCATGGCGAGGTTGCCAGAATTGATTGAATTGGCAAAAGAGCACAACATGAAGTTGGTGTCCATTGCCGATTTGATTGCCCACCGCCTGGAACACGAAAGCCTGGTGGAGCGCACTGGCGAGGTGACCCTGAACACCAGCTTCGGCTTGTTTCAGGCCATCAGCTTCAAACAAACCACCAACGACGTGGACCACATAGCGCTGGTGAAGGGCACATGGACGGAGGGTGAATCCGTCCCTGTGCGAGTGCACGCCTCCACCATGGTGGGGGACATTTTCCAAGTGAACGACTTCGGCAAAGGCCCCTTGCTTCACGCCGCCATGAAACACATGGAACAAGTGGGGAAAGGAGTTGTGGTCTACCTCAACAAGAGCCTGCCCAACGATGGCATGGCTGCCGAGCTCGCAGCGTACGCCAAAATCAACGAACGCGACGGCCAACAGTACTTCAACAAACTCGACTCCAAAGATCGAGGCATCGGCGCGCAAATTCTCAGAAAAGTGGGCGTCCAGAACATGGCACTCCTGAGCAACTCATCGCACTCCTTAGGTGACGTAGGCTATGGACTCTCTGTCCAGGAAGTCCTTCCTTTGATTCCGGATTGACCTAACTCTGGCCAACGAGAAGGCAACAAAAAAGCCTGCCGAGTGGGCAGGCTTTTTTTTGGACTCCAAAAAGGAAGATCAACCTTCAGCATTGTCTTCTTTCTTGAACTTCGCGTATTTCTGGCGGAATTTATCGATTCGTCCTGCGGTGTCCACAAACTGCGCCTTGCCTGTGTAGAAGGGATGACTCTTGTGGCTCACTTCGATCTTCACCAAAGGATACTCATTGCCGTCCTCCCACTGGGTGGTTTCTTTTGTTTCAGCCGCGGACTTGCTCAAGAATGCATATTCGTTGCTCATGTCCTTGAAGACCACCATGCGGTAGTTGTCTGGGTGAATGCCGTCTTTCATGTCGCGTAATTGGGGGTGCAAATGTAACCCACTTCGCCCAAAGCGCCAACTCTCTTTTTCCCTCGCAAAGCGTCATGCTTGGGTCACGGAATGCAACGAATCCAAAAAAGACCAAGTCTCGCTTTCAAGCGTCACTCCGAACGTGTACATTGCACATGTTAAAGTGAGTTTAGCGCAAGCTAAGCATCAAGTGATAATTTGGTTAAGTTGATCCCGCTCCGAAACGTCGGAGCGGGATTTTTCTTTCCCGACTTTTCCCACGTCAAGCTGGGGATACTGAATCCTCCTTACCACAAATGCATCTGGTTTGGAGCTCGACCTTGCCTTCATGCTTGCTCCTGTTCTTTTGCCCCTCTACATTTTCGTCCATGCCATGTTCAACGCTGGCAATCCTGTGGCAGAGTGGTCGGTGGTTCATACGTCCGACCGGACATGCACAGTCCACCTTGATTTGGTGGGAGGAGGTCATGATGTGGACGTGGCCAAACTGTCCCTCATTGCCCCGAGTCACCTTCGAGGACTCTCTGTGTCAAGTCAGGTGTCAACAACGCCATCTGACCAATGGAAAAGAAACAACACTTGGAATTGGATGTGGAACGACGGCCTGTCCTCCATGTCTCTGGATTTTGAGCTTTCGTGGGAATTTTGTGAAGATGGGGCCACGCCTTCGGTGGCTTTGGCTTGGGAGCAAGTGGCATCCACCGCACGAATGTCTTGGGACCTGGGCACCGTGGTCTTGTCAGACCTCGTCTCCCCTCCTCCGGCATTTTCGACGGACCCCATCGGGTCGCGCAGGGCAACATCCGAGGAGAACGGCACCACCTCCTTGGCACTGCAGATGCCCCAGGTTAAAAAGGGTTCCTTTGTCAAATGGAGCGAGTACATCCCTGAGGGGTGCACCTGCACCGTCCTGGATTCAGACGGGAGCTCTTCGCGACAAACCGCCACAGAGCTGATTTTTCTGTGGTTTGAAGTCCAGTCTTCTCGGGAGCTGAATCCCAAATACAGACTGCACTGTCCGGACCATGTGGATAACCGCAGCCTGACTTTTGACGGAATGGCAGAGGTGGCATTTGGAACCGGCACAAATACATACCATATTGCAGGAGTTGAATGGATGGCTCCACCTACGGAGCACAATGAAATCATGGAACCCCAGCAGATCACGGCAACCACCCCGGCTGCAGCACCAGCTGCCCCGGAAGCCTCAACCGCAAAGGCCCGTGCCCAGACCTCTACAGGTGTGGTGTACGCGGTCCAGTTGTTGGCCAATCACCGCGATTTGCGCCCCGAAGAACTTGTGGAATTCCTTGGTTACACGAAACCGCTGCACATGGAGAGGCTGGACGGTTGGCACAAGTATGTGTCTGACGGACACGAGTCCTACGCCCAAGCACGTTCCTCACGGAATCGAATTTGGGCGACCACAAAAGCACAGGACGCATTTGTGACAGCACAATTGGAAGGACAACGCATTACGGTGCAAGAAGCCCTCCTGCTCTCTAACCAAACCTGGATTCCCTGAACACCATGGCGACCAAGACGACAGACTGGAATTCCTCCGTCCAAGGCTATAAAAACTACCTCGTGCTTGAGCGGGGGTTGAGCAAGAACTCCGTGTTGGCCTACATGCGAGATATTCATCAGTTCAGAGACTTCGCCACCAGCGAAGAAGGGGTCAAGCGTCCCACGGACATCGAGCTGCCCCACGTGGAGCGCTTCTTAGGCCACCTTTATGACAAAGGATTGGCTCGCAACAGCCAAGCTCGTATGCTGAGTGGCGTGCGAAGCTTTTGCAAATACTTGCGCATTGAAGGGGTGATGGATTCTGATCCCATCCATCTCATTCAGGCGCCCAAGCCCGAGCGTAAGCTCCCCGATGTGCTGTCTGTGGAAGAGATTGAAAGCATTATAGGTGCTGTGAACATGAGCCGCAGGGAAGGCGTACGCAACAAGGCCATGCTCGAAGTCTTGTACTCTTGCGGTCTCAGGGTGTCTGAACTGATTGAATTGAAAATGTCCCGGGTCGACCTCATCGACGGTGTGGTCAAAGTTGTTGGCAAGGGCAACAAAGAGCGCGTCATTCCTATCGGACAACAGGCGTGCGACGCCATCGACGACTATTTGAGTCATTACCGGGCGGACGTCATTCCTCTGAAAGGGCACGAAGACACTTTGTTTATAGGACGCCAAGGTCGAGGCATGACACGTCAAATGGCGTTCACCATGCTCAAGCGCAGCGTGATTGCCGCGGGCATTCGCAAAAACGTCAGTCCTCACACCTTCCGACACAGCTTCGCCACGCACTTGATTGAGTCTGGGGCGGACCTGCGTGCTGTTCAGGAAATGCTTGGACACGCGCAGATCAGCACCACGGAGATTTACACCCACTTGGACAGCCGATTCTTGAAGGATCAAGTGACGAAGTTTCATCCAAGAAGCGACAAGGCAGAAGACAACATGGCCGAGTCTGCTGCCGTCGATCAGGAAGTCAGCTGACCTGACTTCCCCCCTATTTTCGAAACATCCCAGGAGGCAGTAGCCTCCTGCAGCATGATCTTCGGTTCATCCAACACTGGAACCGACTGCCCAAGGACGCGCAACGCACTCGTCAAAACGTGAGCTGCGTCGCTCGGGGACACAGGTTGGGCACGGGTTTGCTTGGACAACTTTTGGCCCTGTTCGTTCGTAACCAAAGGAACGTGAACGTACTCTGGCGTGCTTAGATTCAACGCCTGTTGAATGGCCATGTGCGCCGCCGTAGCCGTCCACAAATCCTCGCCCCGAACCACGTGGGTGACACCCTGGGCGGCATCGTCGACCACCACTGCCAAATGATATGCCCAGTGTCCGTCCGCGCGTTTGAGCACAAAGTCACCAAGAACGTCACCTGATACCGCGGACGGCCCTTGGGCCACGTCCAGCCAGCTTTGAACCTCCTTGGGCATGTCGAACCTCCAAGACCTAGGTATTTTGCCTTCTGACAACCCCGCTTTGCATGTGCCTGGGTACAGCCCGTTCATCGATACAGAGGCCAATTCCTTCCGTGTACAGATGCAACCAAATGCACGCCCTTCTAGCTTCAACTCCTCCAAGGCTTCGTCGTACAAAGCGTGCCTTTGGCTTTGGTAGACCACTTCACCGTCCCACGTCAAGCCAAACGCCTCCAAAGTGCGAAGGATGTCGTCTGCTGCCCCAGGCACCTCTCTAGGTGGATCCAAGTCTTCCATGCGGAGCAACCACACCCCATTTCGGGACCGGGCATCCAACCAACTGGCCAGCGCCGCAACCATGGACCCCATGTGCAACCGCCCCGTCGGAGATGGCGCAAAGCGCCCGACGTACGGTTGCTGGGTCATCATCCCCGCACAAGTTTGCGGTACTTGATGCGCTTCGGGCCTTCGTCGCCGAGGCGCTTCTTGCGGTTCTCTTCGTACTCGCTGTAGGTGCCCTCGAACCAGTACGCCTGGCTGTCTCCTTCGAAGGCCAAAATGTGCGTGCAAATGCGGTCCAAGAAATAGCGGTCGTGGCTGATGACCACCGCGCAACCAGCAAAACCTTCGATGCCTTCCTCCAACGCGCGCAATGTGTTTACATCGATGTCGTTCGTCGGCTCGTCAAGCAACAACACATTGGCCTCCGTTTTCAGGGTCATGGCCAGATGCAAACGGTTGCGTTCCCCCCCGGACAACACGCCGCATTTCTTCTGCTGGTCCGAACCATTGAAGTTGAACTTGCTGACGTAAGCTCGGCTGTTGAAGAGCTGGCCGCCAATGTCAATTTGTTCGTTGCCCCCTGACACGACTTCCCACACGGTCTTGTTGGGGTCGATGTCTTGGTGGCGTTGGTCGACGTAGCCGATCTTGACCGTCTCTCCCATGTCAATGGCCCCGCCGTCAGGCATCTCCTCCCCCATCATCATGCGAAACAAGGTGGTCTTTCCTGCACCGTTGGGGCCGATGATTCCCACGATGCCCGCGGGAGGCAATTGGAAGCTCAGTCCTTCCACAAGGAGCTTGTCTCCAAACGCTTTGGTCAAATTGCTCGCCTCAACCACCTTGTTGCCGAGACGCGGTCCGTTGGGAATGGGAATGTTCAAGCGGGCGTCTTTCTCCTTCGTTCCTTCGGCCAACATGCTCTCGTAGTTGTTGATTCGCGCCTTGTTCTTGGCCCGCCGTCCCTTGGGGCTCTGACGAATCCAGTCCAACTCTCGGTCGAGCTCCTTTCTGCGCTTGCTCTCGTGCTTTTCCTCTTGGGCCAAGCGCTTGCTCTTTTGCTCCAACCACGACGCGTAGTTGCCCTCGTAGGGAATGCCTTCTCCACGGTCCAACTCCAAAATCCATCCGGCCACGTTGTCCAAAAAGTAGCGGTCGTGCGTGACGCAGAGCACCGTGCCCTTGTACTGCTCCAAATGTTGCTCCAACCAGTCAATCGACTCGGCATCCAGGTGGTTTGTCGGCTCGTCCAAGAGCAGCACATCGGGCTGCTGCAACAACAACCGACAAAGCGCCACACGACGGCGCTCTCCGCCACTGAGTTCTGCGATTTTCTGGTCGTCTGATGGACAGCGCAATGCGTCCATCGCGATGCTCAATTTCGTGTCGAGCTCCCATGCATCCAAAGCGTCGATTTTGTCCTGCACTGCTGCCTGGCGGTCCATCAACTTCTGCATTTTATCAGGGTCGTTCAGGATCTCTTCGTCCATGAACTTCATGTTGATCTCCTCGTATTCCTTCAGAACGTCCACAATTTCTTGAGTGCCCTCCTCAACCACCTCGCGCACCGTTTTGGATTCGTCCAATTCCGGTTCCTGCGACAAGTAACCGACCGAGTACCCCTCAGACCACACCACCTCTCCTTGGAAAGCGTCGTCCAACCCCGCGATGATCTTCATCACAGTGGACTTTCCCGCCCCGTTGTTTCCGATGATGCCAATTTTGGCCCCGTAAAAGAACGACAGGTAAATGTCCTTCAAGATGTGCTTGCCGGTGGGGGTCGTCTTGTTGACCCGCACCATGCTGAAAATGACTTTTTTGTCGTCAGACATGGGTAGAAATGGATTGCAAAATGAAAGGCCCGTTCAGCCTTGGACGAAGTTAGGCCTTGGCTTCGCCACGAACCAAAGTCAGCAAGGTGATTTCAGGCGGCATGCCCACCCGACCTGGAAAACCCAGCACCCCAAAGCCCCTGTTGACATGCAGGTATTGGCTGCCCTCCAAGTACAGTCCCCCCCAACGCTTGTAAGAGATGGACGAAGGCGACCACTTGATGCCAAGCCAGGGAATTTCAATGCCCATCTGCATCCCGTGCGTGTGTCCACTCAAGGTTAGCTCGACCGGGGCGCGGTTCTCCATGACGCCCAACTCATAATGGGTCGGGTCGTGGCTCATCAGAACAGTGAACCGTTCCTCGGCGCCGCTGTTGTCCAACGCCTTATCCAAGTCCCCACTTTTGCGGAACCCTTTGCCCCAATTCTCCACACCGGCCAAGACCATCGATTCACCGTCTTTGGTCCACACCACATGGTCGTTGTCGAGCATCGTGAAGCCCATGTCTCGTTGGTGCCGCTTCAATTGGGCGATGCTCGCCGCACGTTGGTCGTCAGAGAAGGGGCCGTAGTCCGCATAATCGTGGTTTCCCATGACGCTGAACTTTCCCAAAGGCGCTTTGATCTTGGCGAATGCATCTACCCAAGGGGTGGCCTCATCTGCCAACTCGTTCACGAGGTCTCCAGTAAACAACACGGCGTCTGGCTGCAGTGACTGAACCTTGTCCAACGCGGCCAATACCGGCTCCGGGGTGCCGTCAAACGACCCAAGATGGGCGTCGCTCAACTGCACCAACTTCAACCCATCGAACGCCTCAGGCACGTTCGGATGCGACAACTTGATGTCTCGCACTTTGTACGCGTACTTCCCTTTCGTGATGCCGTACCCCATGCCAAAAAAAGCTGCAGCACCCACGCCTTGAGCAAGGTGATTCAAAAACGATCCCCGGGCCATCGCCCCTTTCGCAGGTTCTCCTCTCACCTTCAACCAAGTCCAGACCCCCGCGGAACGCAACTCATCCACCAACTGAATGGCCACCACAAAGAACTTGGGAATGGTCAAGGCGAAGGTGCCTCCCAGGATTGTCTTCAACAGCACCGGATGCGTGCCTCGCCACGTGGGCCACATGAAAAAGGCCGCCAAAAATGCGGTCCAAACCACCACATGAACAGCCCACCACCCCTTTCGAGCTGCCTTCCACCACCTTTTGGACCTGTATGCCTTCCAAAGAGCGCGGTACGTGAAGAACTCCATCACGAAGAAAAAAAGCGACACGAAAGTGAGGCCGATGAGCAGGCGTTCGAGCATATGCAAAAGTACCCGCGTTCAGGCCGGTTTGTTCACCCTGTGGCCAACAATTCCGAAAGGTCTTCCTTCGAGGAATGAAGAGGCAATTCGTGGATCTCGCCTCCTCGAATCAAGGCCAGCGAACCCTTGGCCAGGGTGGCCTCTGATTGGGCTTGCGACCAACGTTCAACACCCCACAAGTCGTGGGTGGCCATCAACACGCCTCCCCCTCGTTCCACATGAACGTCCAGCATGCTCCAAAGCCGACGCTGGGCCTGCACGTCAAGAAAAGCAGTCGGCTCGTCCAACACCAACCACCGGTTCGACTGAAGCATGGCCCGCGCCACCATCACCTGTTGAGCTTGCCCGTCGCTCAATTCAGACAGCCTAGACTTGGCCAGGACCATGAGGTCGGGATGCCAAGCTCGAACCTCTTCAGGATGGCCCGAAAGCGCCCAAACTTCTTCCACCGTCAAGCCGACTTGATGCGGCGGCCGCGAGGACACAAAGGCAATGGACTTCGTCCAAGTGCTTCTGTCCTCAGGTCGGATTCCTTGGTCGTCGTTGGACATCGAGATGTCACCCGACTGGGCGGGAAGCGCATTCGCCAGCGTGCGCAACAAGGTGGATTTGCCCGCGCCATTGCCACCCAAAAGAAGGTGCATTCCTCCCGCCTTCCAAACGTGGGTAAGCGGCCCAAGAAGCGCGT
>MDSV01180222.1_pt1 | contig 18787 bp, 12 predicted proteins | sample 810851 | NCBI WGS metagenome assembly MDSV01 (sample SAMN05326640, study PRJNA326480) | marine metagenome | isolation source: seawater | place: Atlantic Ocean: North East | collected 2012 | reverse complement strand
GTTGAGTTAATTGCAGAAAAAATTAAGACAACAACATATGTTTTGCTAACCGGAATTCAGGGTAGAACAGAACGGATAATTGTATAAAATCTTAATATCTATGATATTTAGTTCTTTTTTTTATTGAAATTGCTCTGTAGAGTTGTTCAGTAAGAATAAGTAGTGCCATTTCATGAGGAAATGTCATGTTAGAAAGAGATAATATTTTGTCAGCATGGTTTAATAGTTTTTCAGAATGGCCATTTGGACCACCAATAAAGAAGATTAAATCTTTATTTTGATTGAAAATAAAATTGGAAAATTGAATTGATGTATTTTTTTTTCCACCATCTGACATAAATATATTATAGTTACTTTTTCTAATATACGATGTCAATCTGTGGTTTAGTTTAGTTTCTTTATAATTTTTTAGTGCAACTAATTCAATTTTAATATCTTTACTTATCCATTTAATGTATTCAGAAATCTTTTCACTGTAGATATTCTCTTTTATTTTTCCTACAGCAATTATCTTAATTTTCATACAAGTTTGTAAAAAACTTTTTAAGTATAAAATATTAGATGTATGATAATTTTTAGTTACAATGGTAATTAAGAAACTATATTTTAATTAAGTTTCTAATTTTTCTGTAGGGGCTGCCCTTACCCAGGAACGTCTATTTTGGAAAGCTTCAATCTTTAATTCAGCCCAATCTTCGATTATTTCTTTTAATTGATTTGATTCTTGAGGGTGATCAGATAAATTACTTTGAATAACATCTAAAAGTTGGTTTTTTCGTTCTTGTACTTGACCATATGTTGCCATTTCTTCTTTTGATATTTCTTCTTTCTCAGCAATATTTTTTTTTCTATCCTCTTCAGCTGTATAATTTTTTTCTTTCCAATGCTCTGTTAAAGCATAGACCATAATAATTAATATAACGATTAAAACAATTGTATTAATATCCATTATTATCTCCTTTAAAATCCCACACCATTTGGATTGATTCCCAATATGTTAACCCACCACAAAATAATAATTGCTGATAGTGCCAACAGTGCCGCTGGCCAACCTAATGTTGCCATGCGGATAAAATCTTTTGATTGTAATTGACCACTCGCGTAGACGATTGAACTAGCAGGTGTTCCTATAACTAGCCAATATGCCATTGATGTTGCAATAGCAAGACCAACACCAACTAGTACAGGATTGGTTCCTGAACTTATTGCCATATCAAGAACTACCGGACCAATAACTGCAACGGTTGCCCCTGCGCTCATTAAGTTTGTTAATACAGCTCCGATTACACACATCAGTATTACTAAACCGACACCAGAGTTTAATCCTAAGGGAGCAACTATCATCATAATTTGATCTGCAAACCAACTCGAGGCACCCGTTACTTTAAAAACGCTGCCTAGACTAATACATCCAGCATAAAGAACAATTACTCCCCAGCTTACTTTATCTTCATAGTCTTTCCATGATGTTAGACCAAAAAGCATATATAAAACAGCACCCGTTACGGCTATGCCACCAAGACCTAAAGAAAATCCAAACAAATCACTAACCAATGATTTATCAGTAATCCAGAGAAAAACAACTAAAGCCATGATAGCTGCAACTAACTTTTGCTGATTGGTCATTGCACCATGCTTTTGTAAATCTTGTTTTAATAAACCAACCGCTTCACTAAGATCATCAACCTCAGGTTTAAATAATAGTGGTAGTAAAAATGCCATAACAATTGACATGACAATAGTATACATAACTCCCATGGATATCCATTGCATAAAAGAAACATCAACACCATAATCAGAAAGGAATCCAATCATAAGGGCATTACGTGCACCTCCTGTTGGACTCATTGGACCTCCGATCATACACCCAACAGCTATAGTGACCATCAATAGTGTACCTAGGCGCGGGGATGGAGTACTTTTATTTGTCAATGTATAAAGTGCTAATGCAATTGGTACATACATTGCTGCTACTGCATGCTCACCAACGAAGGCAGTTGGAATAGCTGTACCCAGAAGAATACCAATAACAATAGATCTTGTTTTGGTACCTGCTAAATTGACTACTAGCATTCCAACTCGTTTGTCAAGTCCATATTTTACAAGTGTCGCACCAAGTGCTAAAGATCCAGCAATAAACCATACTGCATCATGTGAGTAAGTAAGTGCAATATCTTTAGGAGGTGTGATACCAAAAAATAACTGAACTAATCCAATTAAGAGTGCAACTGCCGGCATTGGAACTGCTTCTGTCGCAAAGAAAACCACACACGTTGCCAGTAAGGCTATAGTCAATTGGATATGTTTTGCTTTTAATATTACATCTTCATTACCAAAAAGTTCCTTAGCCTTTAGTGTCATTGATTCAGGAGTAGGTAATAAAAGACCAATTAAAACAAAAATTAATAAACCAATTCCAAACCACTTAAAATCAGTGGTTTTTGCAAAACCACCGCTATTATTATTATTTGTATTACTCATAAGTACGTCAAATGTGGCACAGAATTTATTTAAAATCAACAGGTCTAATTAATTTATAGTTTCCTTTTTTGATTTCATAATGTTCGGTTAATTTTAGGGTAATAGTATGTACAGAATCATTTCCTTATTTTTATTTCTTTTGAATATCTCAGTTCATTTATTTGGACAGGATTCAATAAAATCTGCATACAAGTATTCTAATATTGTATCCGTTCCTGATTTATCATTTTTTAAGCAAGTTTATTCAGGACTAGATATACTTCAGCAAATGGATTTTTCACCATTAAAAAATAAATCAATTGCTATTCTTACTAATCAAACTGCAATTAATAAAAATGGGGAACATATATTAGATATTATTAAAAATGTTAAAGATGTTAAGGTGTCTTTTATATTTTCATTTGAACATGGTTTATGGGAGATAGAAGATAATCGTTCAAAATTAATTGGTAGAGATAATATTGATCCTATACATAATGCGCCTATAATAGATCTTTTCAATACGTACATCTATCCTCCTCATTGGGTGATGGAGAAAATTGATTTGATCCTAGTTGATTTTCAAGATACTGGAAGTAGATATTCAACATATATTTCTACACTCTCCAAAGTTTTTGAGTCATCATCAGATCACAAAATTCCAGTAATGATATTAGATCGACCTAATCCTATAAGAGGTGATATAATTGATGGACCGATTCCAAGAGTAGAATTTCAATCTTTTGAATCTTATCATTTATTTCCAATACGTCATGGGCTTACAATTGGAGAAATGGCATTAATTATCAATGAAATGGGATGGGCACACGATTCCAAAAGAATTGAACTAGATATAGTTCCTATGGCTAACTGGGAAAGAAATATGTGGTTTGATGATACTAAATTGACTTGGCGTAACCCGAAACCATTTATCGACAATCAGATTAAGTTATTAACTTATCTGGGAATGGATCTTTTTAGAGGAAGCAATATGAATATTGGTTTTGGTACAAATTTACCATATATGGTTGTTGGTTCTCCTTGGCTAGGAACTTCATTTTTATTAAAAAAGTTAGATGATTGTAAATTACCTGGAGTAAAATTTAAAGAAATTAAGTTTAGGCCATATGGATCTATTTATAATAATGTAATCCCAAAATATGATGGTAAATCATGTAGCGGAATTGAGTTAATAATTGATGATATAAATGAATTCAACCCACTCAAAACTATTACTTCATTAATGTTACTAATTCAAAGGTTGCATCCTCGTGAATTCCAGTGGGAGGAAAATGGTTATATTGACAGACTCTACGGGACTAATGAACTTAGAGTATTTGCAGCGCAAAATAAACCGATTGATTTTTTACCTGCTACTTGGGCAAAAGATGTATACAAGTTTTCTGAATTCCGAAAATCCTTTTTAATCTACAAATGAAAATAATTCTATTATTTTTTTTTATAGGAATATTATTTGGACAAGCATTGCCAACAGTCCCTAATAATGTTTTTCGTATTTCTGTATTTAAATCTCTTTCTAATTCAAATTGGAATTTAAGTGATAATAAGTTCTCATTAGATCATATAGGTAAAAACTATTTTGATTATGGAACCCATAATGACTCCATGCGTTTTTCTTCAGATTATGATTTATACTATAATGGAGCTACATATATTGATTCATCTACAACCATAGAAAAATGGCTTAAAAATTTCAATGAAAATTATGGTTTTAACTTACCCTTGTTTGTATCACAAAATTTTGATACATCAGGTGTTATACCTCCATATGGATTCTTTTCTGAAAATAGAGAAAAGAAAATTCTATCTAATGTTTTTATGATAGAATATGGTCTAACGGATGAAATAACACTAAAAGTTTCAGTACCACTAATCGATTCTTATGATATTGTACATACCATTACCAATTATTCTATAAATAAGATAGAGGGTATTCAACAATTATTAGATTATCATGCCAATGCAAAAGATTCACTAAATAAATTTATTAATTCGAACGAATTTTCTAATCTTGAGCGAAGGGGACTCAAAGATACATTAAGGCAAATATTTAATTTATTTTATTCAGATACCGGAAAATATTCTGTTAATTGGGCTTTTCATTCTCAAAACGACCCTATTAATAATCTTTTGATAAACAATCGTTTTATACCACCTGAAATTAATCAAGATTCTGTTTCAATGGATGATTTAGTAGATTATTATTATCCCAATAAAAAAAATGGATCAGGAATTGGAGATATTAAAATTGGTATCACTGCATTATTGTATGGAAACCCTTCATGGGCTATTGATAATACAGAAAACGTGATATATGGGCAGTTTTTTTTAATACTTCCATATGCACAAACCATAACACAATTTTTGAAAATAAGACAGAAACAATTTAAAGAATCAAAAATAGGATCAGGAGCCACTCGATTATCTTTTGGAATTTATGCAAATAAGAATATAGATTTATTGCCAATTAAAAGAGTCTACTTTCAGTCAAAATTTGATTTTAGTACTTCTACTACACTTAATACACCTGTATCCTTATTCTCTGGTGGGCATACACATCCAGATACTATATTAAATATTATTGGAAATACTTATAAATATAATATGGGAGCTGGTTTAAGTCTTAATACAGGAATGGAAATAGAAATTGTTAGAAACAGATTTAATATACTTTCTGAAATACTTACTAAATACAAGAGTAATGATAATTATATATCTAATAGTAAAGAATGGGATAAATGGATGGAAACATACTCTGGAAATTCGCCGTCTTATACTATAGTAGATCTTAAGCTAGAAATTTGGTTACTAAATTCCTATTCAAAATACCGACTTGGTCCATGGCCATTTGATTTCTATGGAGGGATGATTGGGACACTAAATTCACATAATTCCTATGCAGGTTGGAAATTCTATGCAGGAATTAAAACATATTTCCAAGGATGGTAATATGAAATTACAGGAAAGAAAAAAAATATTATCATGGGCAATTTATGATTGGGCAAATTCAGCATATGCAACGACTGTAATGGCTGGTTTTTTCCCCCTTTTTTTTGAAAAATACTGGTCGAATCCCAATAATGTTATAGAAAGTACTTATCAGCTAGGGATTGCAAATTCTATTTCTTCAATTATAATTGCATTATTATCTCCAATACTAGGCGCAATAGCAGATAGGGGCTCTGCTAGAAAAAAATTACTAATTACATTTGCGTTCCTAGGTGCTTTGATGACAGGAGGATTGTGGTTTGTGCAACAAGGTGAATGGAAAGGCGCAGTATTTCTTTATGTGATTGCTACTATAGGATTCATGGCTGGGAATATTTTCTATGATTCTCTATTGCCATCAATATCTCCTCGGGATAAAGTAGATTATGTATCATCTTTAGGATATTCATTGGGATATCTTGGTGGAGGTATTTTATTTTTCATCAATGTTTTAATGTATTTACATCCTGAATGGTTTGGAATAATCGATTCTTCAACTGCTATTAGACTATCATTTGTATCTGTTGCGATATGGTGGTCTATTTTTACTTTGCCTGTAATTTTATTTATACCTGAACCAAAAAATGAAACTACACTCCCACTACATAAAGCAATATTTAGTGGATTTTCGCAACTTAAGGAGACTTATAATCAAATTCGAAAAATGAAAATAATAGGAACCTTTCTTTTAGCATATTGGTTATACGAAGATGGTGTTGCTACAATTATTAGAATGGCAGTAAAAGTGGGTTCTTCAATGGGTTTTGCATCAAGTGACCTTATAATAGCAATTCTAATGGTTCAGTTTATCGGATTTCCTGCGGCAATATTATATAATTGGTTTGGAACGAAGATTGGTATTAAGAATGCTGTTCTTTTTGCGATTGGTTTTTATGGAGTGGCAACTCTATTAGCATATTTTATGACTGATAGAATCCATTTTTATTTACTAGCAATTCTTATTGGTTGTTTTCAGGGTGGCATACAAGCACTTAGCAGAAGTTTATACACTAGACTAATCCCTAAGAATAAAGAAGCAGAATTTTTTGGTTTTTACAATATGTTAGGAAAGTTTGCGGCAGTTATTGGGCCCGTATTAATAGGTTGGATAACGCTTGCGACAGGCAATGTTCGGTCAGGTATTTTATCAATTCTAATATTGTTTATTCTAGGTGCAATGCTTTTAAGAAAAGTTGATTTTGAGGCTGGTGAAAAAATTGCACATGAATTTGGAAAAAATTAATTATCAAAATTTATTGATTTAAAAATATTTTGTGAATTAACTTCTGTGTGGATTAGGCCCCGTTGATGTGGCGTGCTCTTCAGGAAAAATAATTTTTTCCGAGGGTTTTTCAACGGGGTTTTTCCAATAATCGATAAAAAAATATTTTTAGATATTAATTAATTTTTCAATGCATGCTTCTATAATTAAATACTCTCAGCTTGTGATGCCTCAGGATGCAAATGTATTAGGGACATTATTTGGAGGGCAAATGGTCTCATGGATGGATATTGCTGCTGCAAAAGCAGTACATAGATTTCTAAAAGAAACCCCAGCAGATGCGGCACTTACAAGAGCTATCGATGCTATTGAATTCAGGGAGCCCGTTCATGTTGGAGACTGGTTGAATTTTGAAGCTAAAATTAGAGCGACTGGTAAAACCTCTATTAATATACAAATTGATGCATTTAAAGAAACAAAAAATGTTGAAAGGTTGCTAGCATGTACAGCAAACTTTACTTTTGTATCAGTAAAGAAATTAGAGGATGGAACCTATGAAAAAATTTCGCATAATAAATCCCAATAAGGTGTTTCTATGAAACAATCATTTGTTCCTAATTCTCAGTTTTCATCTACCGCATATATATCTACAATGGAAAAATATAAGACCATGTATGAAAAATCAATCAATAAGCCTAATGAATTTTGGCAAGAGCAAGCAAAAAGGATAACTTGGTATGAATCATGGAATACCGTTAGTGATCACGATTTTATTAATGGTAGCATAGAATGGTTTAAAGGTGGAAAACTAAATGCATCCTATAATTGTATAGATAGGCATATAGAAAATGGTTATGGTGAAGATATTGCAATAATATGGGAGGGAAATAATCCAAATCAATCTAGAAAATTTACATATAATGAATTACTTAAAGAGGTTTGTCAGTTTTCAAATGCACTTAAAGATTTAGGTGTGAAAAAAGGAGATAGAGTATGTTTGTATATGCAAATGATTCCTGAGTTGGCAATTGCATTATTAGCATGCGCACGTATTGGCGCAGTGCATTCTGTTGTGTTTGGAGCTTTCTCAAGTGAATCATTAAGAGATCGTATAAATGATTCTAGGTGTAAAATTCTTGTTACACAGGATACTGGTGTTAGAGGGAAAAAGCAGAATATAAATATGAAATCAAATGCAGATAGTGCTGTATGTGATACTCCATCCATTGAACAAGTAATAGTTGTTCGAAGAACAGGTGAACCTGTTGCAATGGATGCGCATCGTGATATTTGGTGGCACGAGGCCATATCAGGAGTCCAGTTTGAATGTAAACCAGAGGTGATGGATGCAGAAGACCCATTGTTTATCTTGTACACATCTGGTTCCACAGGTAAACCTAAAGGCGTTCTCCATACAACAGGTGGTTATTTAACTTACGTATCCCTTACACATGAGTTAATTTTTGATTATAGACCTGGAGATATATATTGGTGCACAGCAGATTTAGGTTGGATTACAGGTCATTCCTATATTGTTTATGGCCCCTTATGCAATAGAGCTACAACTTTGATGTTTGAAGGAGTTCCGAATTATCCTGACTTTGGTCGTTTTTGGGATGTAGTTGATAAACACAAAGTGAATCAATTCTATACCGCTCCAACTGCTCTCAGAGCATTGATGAAAGAAGGAGATAATTGGGTGGTAAGCAGAGATTTATCATCTTTAAAACTTTTAGGAACAGTAGGAGAACCAATAAAAGAACCTGAATGGAAGTGGTATTATCATTTAGTTGGTAAAGGTAATTGTCCAATTGTCGATACTTGGTGGCAAACTGAAACTGGAGGAATCCTCATTAGCCCCCTACCTGGATCTACGCCAACAAAACCGGGTTCCGCAACATTACCTTTCTTTGGTATTAAACCTGTGTTACTTACAGAAGAAGGTGATGAACTTGAAGGTAATAATGTTTCTGGTTTATTAGCATTGAAATCTTCTTGGCCTGGACAAATGCGTACCATTTATGGTGATCATGATAGATTCATAGATGTATATTTTTCTCAGTTTCCTGGATATTATTTTACAGGAGATGGTGCACGAAGAGATGAAAATGGTTATTATTGGATTACTGGAAGAGTTGATGATGTACTGAATGTTTCAGGACATAGAATTGGAACTGCAGAAGTTGAGGGCGCAATTGGTAAAACAGATGGAGTTGCGGAAGCCGCAGTTGTTGGATATCCTCATGACATCAAAGGGCAAGGTATATATGCCTTCGTAACTCTTATGACAGGAAAGGAAGCATCAGAAAAAATTTATAATAGTATTTTAGATTCTGTGACCAAAGAAATTGGACCTCATGCTAAACCAGATAATATTCAGTTTTCACCGTCTTTACCAAAAACAAGATCTGGAAAAATTATGCGAAGGATATTAAGGAAGATTGCTGAAGGCGATTTAGATAATATGGGTGATATATCTACACTTTCAGATCCAGGGGTTGTAGATGCTCTTACTAAAAAGAATCGGTAATTTTTTTATTAACTTCTCTTAGGCGTTTTGTAAGCATCATTATTATCTCTTTCATGATATCGGGATTGCTTGACATTAATTCATAAAATCCATTTTGATTAATTTTTAATAAGATACTTTCTTCTAGAGTAATTGCTCCTGCCGATCTTGGTTTTTGATCTAAAATTGACATCTCACCAATGCAATTCCCCTTTCCTAATATTGCTATGGATTGTTTATTACTTGCTATACTGACTTTTCCAGATATTATAATATATAAAGAATCACCATGGTCACCTTCGTTAAAAATTATTTCATTGATATCTTTTTTCACTTCTTCTGTGATTTGTGCTATTTTTGATAATACTTCTCCGGGTATATTCTTAAAAAGATTAACTGATTTCAATAAAAGTGTTTTTTCCAATACTGAGTACATATCATTAAACTCCTTATTAACAAAATTATTTTTGTAACCAATGTGATCCAAATATTCACGCTCTATATTTGAAAAATTTTTAATATCTACTAACTCTTTATTTAATTTATTCCATCTTATTTTCTCAATCACTTGTTTATTTTTAGTCATTAATAAAAATTGAAGGGATATATTTGTCTTCCATGGATGAGAGCTTTCAACCCAAACTTTTAGTATTTCATCTTTTGATAGAGCATTATCACCAAGTAATTCTTTTGCTATTTTAATATGATTAATATCTGAGTCTAGAAGTGGTATTATTAATTTTGCGGTATTTTGAGAGAATGTAGAATCTACAAGTTCAAGAACTAGTGGAAATAGTTCAGGGTCCTTACTATCAACATAGTGCAAATAAGACTCGATAGGTATGGTTGGGTCAGTTAATGTTCCAAGTTTTAAAATTAAGTGCTCAATTATATTTATCTCTATACTTATTTGATCTAGCAAAAGTATTGCATCCGGATTGGAAATGATTTCACTTTTAAAAAGGTGTAACTGAAATGTTTTTAAGGAGAGGTTTTTAATTATATCTTCAATACTATTTAATTCATTGTTCCTAAGACTACGAATTTTTGAGATTTTATTTAATGCATTACAACATGCATTTAATATGCTTAAATCAGGACTATTCATTTTTGATAGAATGATTTGAATAAGATTTTTATTATCAAATTTATCAATAATTCCTAGAATAGAAATTTTCAAAGATATTTTTGATTCATTGTTTGATAAATGCCATGCTAGTTTGTTATATGCTATGTCATTATCATAGCTAAATAATGTTTTCTTTGCTTCAGCGGCTATTTTTTTATCATCTAGTAGTAAAATAATTGAATTAAGATAATCTATTTTAGGATTATGAGATATCACCCTTAGAATTCCATATTTTATTTTATAGTTTTTTGATTGCAAATAGTTTAAAACTATTTTCTTCTGGATATCAAAATTTGATTTTATTAAAAATTCTAGAATATTTATAATTTCGTTTTCTTTACCATTGTTCAATATATCATTTATTAGATTTATGGTTTTAGAATATTTCTTGTTGTTTTTGAACATTGCAACTAACGTCGATGATTTAAGAGATATATTATTGCTATTTATATAAGGTTGAATTAATTGTATATGTTCATTTATTTTTCTATCACTTGCACAAGAAATGGCATAGGGCGAAATAGTATTTTTTAATTGAATTTGATTTACAATCATTGCATTTGTTAAAATATTATTTTTCAACCAACAAAGTTCAAGTATTTTTCTTTGTATATTAGGAGTTCCAGTAAGAAACTGATTTTGTATTGTTTTTTTCCAAGGTTCAAGTGGCAGATTTGACAGCAGATTAATTGCAAAGAGTTTTTTAAAATCATCTTTATCGTGGAGTGCCTCATTTAATGCATTAACAGTACTTAAATCAGTTAGGTCATAGTGTATTTTATCAAAGTTTAATCGTCTGTTTTCTATAGAATTTACAATTTCTAATAAATAGCCCTTTTTAATCCTAAATGCATTCCAAAACCAATATAGTGCTAATATTATTGCTAACAGACTTAATAGATATATATCTGAATCAGGAATAATTCTGAAAGTAACTAAAAAGAAAATGGTTAAACCTGAAATACCTTCAACTATTGACTTCAAACTTCCATCAATGATTGGTTTTGATTTATTTTTTTTAAACCTAGATAATGGAAGCCATAATATTTCTCTAACTGTATTATACATGGAGAATTTGAATACTTGATCTGAGAATTTTAATATTAAAACAGTCATTAAAGAGCCCATGATAAAAAAACCTAGAGATCCAAAAATCAATGTTGTAGGTAAAAATAATAAACCAGCAAGTATTCCAAATTTTGTAAGGATAAAACTAGTTATAAAAAATTGCATTACTAATGTTGCAATACCAGTGAGTATATAATACGTTCCAAAAAAAGTAACTAATTCATTTTGTAAGGGAAATGCATTTGAAGCAGTTATTTTGAATTGATAATCAATTATTCTTGATATAAATGCTGAACAAGCAACCATAATTGCGATATATTTCAAATAGGGATCTAATCTTATATTTTCCATTTTTGATATAGTTTTTGATTCCTCTTTGTCATGGGTGATAGTCATCAGGTAGGGTCTCAAGAACTGTGATATGATGATACTTAATGCAAGGAAAATTATGGTTATGAATAAGAGATTCTCTGAACCATAATTCACAACAAAAGGTTTAATGAAAAAGCCAGAGCCAATGGCAGAAAAAGAGCCACCTGCAATAATTATAGGGAATATTCTTTTTGCTTGCCTTGTATTTAATATTTCACCACAAATCATCCAGAATTGCAGCACTGAAAGAATAGTAATAACCTCAATCCAAATATAGAAAATTGGAATAATCCATCCGTCTAGGTTATTATGGAACGCAAGTAAGCTAAATGTTAAAACTCCACTTGATTTAGTAGCTAATGATAGCAGGTGTAGGCTTTTATCACTGATATAGTTTTTATATGCCTCAATTAGGGCAGCCATGACAATTGCAATAGCAACATACATTAAAGGTAGATAGTTTCTATCAAATTTTATAAGAAACAGTGTGTCTCTGATGGCAGAGCCTGTAATGCTAGCTGCACTTATGAAAAAGAACATCAATAATAGTATGATGACCAAGCGAAATTCTTTGGGCTTAATATTGAAAATATTCATGCAATTATAAATGAAGTCATAATAAAATATTTAGTAATTAAAATATATAATATAAAGATGAATGTATTACATACTCTATTTAATTTAGCAAGTTAATTATCATATCAATAAAAAGGAATACAATGGCAAATCTCTCAAAAGTAAATCTTTCAAGTAAAAAATGGAATGAGGTTGATGTAGGAATGATTGCGGTTGGCATCTATGAAGATAAGAGTTTTACTTCACTGGCTAATATAATTAATGATTCATCTGGGAAAATATTCACTAACGCGATAAAAATTGGTGATGTAAAAGGTAAAAATGGTGAATCACACATATTTTATCTAGATGATTTGAGAATTCTGTTATTAGGATTAGGAAAAAAAGAGGATTGTAATTCTAATATTATAAGGCTTGCAGCTGGTAAAGCTTCTAGAGTTGCGATAGAGAAAAAAATAAGCGATATAGCGGTCGAATGTTTTTCCAAAAGTGATGATAATTGTCAAGCGCTAGGCGAGGGATTAGTCTTAGGTAGTTATCAATTCCTCGATTATAAGACAAAATCTCAAGAATTATTTATTCTGAAATCAGCAACCATTTTGGGATGTGAGAATAATAGTGTTCATAAAGGAGCATCAATTGCTGATGCTGTTTGTCTATCAAGAGATTTGAGTAACCACCCTGGGAATTTTTCGACACCAAGTAAGCTTGCTGAGACTGCTAAAGAAATTGCAGAGCAAGGAGGAATGAATATAACTGTTTTAGAAAGAGATCAATTTACTGAGATGGGTATGGGAGGTCTAGCGGGTGTTGCTCAAGGTACAGATGAACCTCCAAAATTTATTATATTAGAATATATGAATGGTGGAAAAGAAAAGCCTAAGGTTTTAGTCGGTAAAGGACTCACATTTGATTCTGGTGGTATATCGATAAAATCTGCGAACAAGATGGATGAAATGAAATATGATATGTGTGGATCATCGGTAGTTTTGGGTGTTTTTAAAGCTCTTGCCTCCTTAAAGCCAAAATTGAATATTGTTGGGATAATACCTTCGACAGAGAATCTTGTTGGAGCTAAAGCATACAAACCAGGGGATATTTTACATGCATATAATGGAAAGACAATTGAGGTCCTTAATACCGATGCGGAAGGTCGTCTAATACTTGCAGATGGTCTTTCTTATGCATCAAAACATTATGACCCAGAATACATATTAGATTTTGCAACGTTAACAGGTGCAGTTTTGGTTGCACTTGGTCATGTTGCTACTGGAATAATGGGTACTGATGAAGAATTAATAGATAAGATTAAGACCTCTTCCCAAATAACAGGAGAGAAAGTATGGGAGTTTCCGCTTTGGCCAGAATTTTGTAAGCAAGTTCAAAGTGAAATAGCAGATGTGAAAAATACTGGTGCACCGATGCAAGCTGGTTCCATTGCGGGTGGTGCTTTTTTGAAAGAATTTGTTGACGATAATATACCATGGGTTCATTTTGATATAGCTGGTACAGCGTGGGGTGCTAAACCCAATAGCAATAATCCGAAAGGAAGTGCCACTGGATGGGGAGTGAGGCTAGTGATGGACATGCTGGATGTATAATCAAACTTCTAACAATAAATTGATTAAGGGGCTGAGGAAGTTATTTATCAGCCCTTTTTTATTATCTCTTATTTTGGGAGGACATCCAATAATTATAGATGGCCTATTTGATGATTGGCAAAATGTACCACTTGCTTATGCTGATGATTATGGAGATGATATAAATGCTGATTTTTTAGCAGTAAAAATTACATATGACTCAGAATTTTTGTTTATTTATTTCAAATTTCATGAAGGAGAATTTTTAATGCAAGATTGGAATGATTTTCATCTCTATATTGATGCTGATAATGATTCTTTAACAGGATATGCTTTCCATGGTATTGGCGCTGAATTAGAGTGGACTTTTGGAGAAAGGTCGGGTTATAAGTTTATAGGTGATGAACAAATAGAAATTTATCAAAATGATTTGATATTACGAATTGGGCCAACTATAACATCAACAGAATTTGAGATTGGAATTGCCAGAGATTCATTCCCATTAACAATTGATAATTCACAATCCTTAGTAGGAGGACGGATTGTATTATCTGAGATTGCAGAAGGTGGTGATATTATGCCAGATTCTCTTGGCGGAATTTCTTTTACTATTTATGATAATGAAGTTCCGCGACCACAACCTATAACTTTGGAAAGAAGGAATGATAGCGACATAAGAATATTATCATATAATACCAAAAATGAGGGAATAATTGATGAAGAAAGACAGTTGAATTTTAAGCGTATTATACAGGCTGTTGATCCTGATATTATTGCCCTTCAAGAGCATGGAGAATGGAATGAAATTGATGATGTTATTCAATCATGGTTTCCAAATAATGAATGGTATGCGAGTTGGACATACAGAGATTTAGTTATTCTTTCTCGATTTCAGATTATGAATGATGCTAATATAATTAGCTCTGAACGAACTATGGTTGCAATGTTAGATACAGAGGATGAACTAGGGAAAAACCTTTTGATATTTAATTCTCATTTATCCTGCTGTTCTAATAATGATGATAGACAGGAGCAGGTCGATGAATTTGCAAGTGCTTGGCGAGAATGGGTTACGAATGGTATAGGTCCGTTTGAAATTGAATCAGAAACACCCTTCATTCATGTAGGAGATTTTAATTATGTTGGGTATAGACAGCAGGTAGAAACTATTAGAACAGGAGACATTTTTAATGAGGAACAATATGGGAATGATTTTTCACCTGATTGGGACTCAACGGAGATAGTTGATCTTTTTTCTCGTCATACTCATAAGAGGATGGGGTACACCTGGCGTAACGATGGTTCATCATTTAATCCTGGAAAATTGGATTATGTATTTTATTCAGATGCTACTATCGATACAGGGAAACACTATATTTTGAATACAATTGCAATTGATGACTCCACTCTGGATTATTATGGATTAGAATTATTTGATACTCAAGAAGCATCAGATCATTTGCCTGTAGTTTTTGATATTTTAATCAGTGATGATATTGGTATTGATATTGAAAAGATATTACCTGACCAAGTTAAGGTGCATTACAACTACCCAAATCCATTTAATTCATTGACAACGATATCCATTACTCTATCTAGCCCAGGAGAGGTAGAAATATCAGTTTATGACTTAATGGGGAAGTATGTCAATAATTTGATTAAAGAAAACAAGCCAAATGGACATTTTTCAATAAATTGGGACGGTACTGATAGTAAAGGACAAAATGCTACCTCAGGAATTTATTTCTATTTATTGAAAGTAAACAAAATTACTTATATAAGAAAAATGATACTCTTAAAGTGATTAATGTTTCTATAACTAATAATCTAATCAGAATTATGTCTTTAATTAAAATAAATAACTGTTTGTTTAATATTTCTTTACATCCAATATGTTTTATAAAGAGGTTATATATTATTATCTAATACTTAACTAAGTTATTGCTATTAGATTAAACTAGAAGAAGAATAGTTAGACAATATTTTTCTATATAATATTTAAATGGAAACCAAAATTTTAACAACTAATGTTGAAAAAATTCAACAGACTGCCATTATTAAATTGAATGGTCCATTTAATGATTTTCATTCTAAAGAATTAATATCAATAATCGAAGATTTGCTAAAACAGTCATTCTGCCATTTTATAATTAATTTTAAAAAATGTACAGAGGTTAATAGTTATGGAGTATCAGTGTTGATAACTCTTATCGGATCAATAAATGAAATAACCGGTAAAATTATTTTTACTAATGTTAATTCTGATCTTGAAAAAAAACTTAAAATGATGGGATTAGCTGCATACGCAGAATTTTATTCCGAAGACAAAGTTGCTTTAGAGAGTCTTGTTGAAAAATTGTAGTAATAAATATTGGACTTAAGCTTATGAAAAAAAAATATTTTATAATTTTTAAATTAATTATATTTTCTTTATCTACCCTTTTTTCTTCAAATGGGGCATGGAAACATTACATATATACAGATGGTATATCTAGTAATTATGTTTTTGATATTTCAAAAGATGAATATGATAGGATATGGGCAAGTACTCAAAATGGAGTTACTTTAATCGATGGTTCTAAAATAATAAAATTTGGTTCAGACAGTGGTCTTCCGGCATCAGATATAATTAAGACTATTCACTTTAATAATGAAACTTATGTAGCAACGGCCAATAAAGGACTCTTTAAGTTAGTAAATAATCATTTTCAAAAGACAAAAATCATTAAAGGTAGTGTAATATATACAATAGAGATAATCGATGAGAAAATTTTTATTTCAACAAATTTAGAAAATATTACCTTTGATGGAGATAATGTGTCATTTATGGGTTATGGGTTTCCCAATACTAGGGTTGTAGATACTTATTTTAATAATGGTAAAACATTTTATGCATCTATTGACAAAATTATAGAAGAAAAAAATGATGGTTATGTTGCATATAAAATCGAGTTCCCCAATGATAAAACAAATATTCAAACATTATTGTTTGATGGAGAAATAGAATACATTGGAACAAATAAAGGGCTATATACTAGATTAAATAAAAATAAAGTTAAGCTTATTGCTAATTCTAATGTTCTCTCACTAGCCAAATCATTATCAGGAGATTACCTAATTGGAACCCAAAAGGGTATTTATAAGTTAGTTGATGATAAGCTAAAGTCATATGCCTTAGGTGGCTTGTTGCATCAGGCAAATATTAAAAGTCCCGTGAGAGATATCGAGGTGATATCATCAAATGAAATTTGGATTTCAACTTTTGGCATGGGTTTTTATCTTAATGATCCTGGAACATTCAAAAACTATAGTTTAAAGAATAATCTAGATTTGCAAGGTATGGTTTTTGATGTCGTATTCGTAAATGATAAACTTTTTATTGCAACAAAAAATGGTTTATATATTTATCAAGATAATAAAATTATTACTCATTATACTACGAAGGATGGTCTCCCATCAAATACTATTCTTGATATTGATTATAATCAAAAAGGCGAATTATGGCTTGCGACTACTAATGGTCTTTGCCACTTTAATAATACTAGATTTAAAAATTATTCAACAAAAGAGGGACTGCCTTCTAAACTTATCACATCTGTACACATTGATAAAAAAAATAATTCAGTTATATGGACTGGATCAAAAAATTCAGGTTTAACAAGATTTAAAGATAATAAATTTTTTACTTTTTCCATGAAAGATGGTCTATCAACCAATAATGTTACAGATATTACCCAATTAAGTAATGGGAATATAGCAATCGCTTGCTATAAAGCTGGATTAACAGTTTATGATGGCAAAAATTTCACCTTATTCCAAGAAGGCCTAGAAGATAGAAGAGTAATCGATGTCGAGATTGATTCAGAAGATAGATTGTGGGTAGGTACTGAATCGGCTGGAGTCGGAGTTTTGGAAGATAAGAAATTTAAAATGATAAAGGACTCAGATGGTTTAGCCCATAATGAGATTTTTTCATTATTTTATGATGAAAAAAAAATGTGGGTTGGCACCTTTGGTGGTGGTGTAAGTTGTTTTATAAATGATGCATGGGTGACCTTAAGAGAATCTGATGGGCTCAATAGTAATACTGTTGGAGCAATGGCAATGTTAAGTGATGGGAAAATTGCTTTAGGAGGGGAAAATGGTATTTCAATTTTTACAATGGATAACCCAGGCTTTAAATTATTTATAGATAAAATTTTAACACCTGATTTAGAGTTTGAACCTATTATTGAAGAAAAACCACAGATTTTTGGAATTGTAAATGATAGATTTTTTATTGATGTTAATCCTATGATTTATAATCCAACAGGAGCTGATATTAATTACAGGTCAAGAGTGCTAAGTAAAAGTAATGAACTTAAAGTGGCATGGTCTGATTTTGATTTATCATCTCAAATATCTTTTGTTCCAGAATCAGTTGGTAAATTTGAGTTGGAGATACAGGCAGTTGATAATCGTATGAAATTCTCTAATATTATTAATATCCCATTTAATATAAAGCGTGTTTGGTATCTTAACCCTAAAACAGCTATTCCATTTTGGGGTAGTATTATATTATTAGTTGTATTATCAATTATTTCTTATACGAGCTATATAAAAAAGAGTAAAGAAGCTCAAGAACTAAGAGATGCTGAAACTGCAAGAAAAGATGCAGAAATGGAGGAAGCAAGAGAATTCCAACAGGGATTACTTCCTAAAAACATGCCATCTAATGATAATTATGAAATGATTGGTTTTCAGCAGACAGCTACAGAAGTTGGTGGAGATTTTTTTGATTTTATGCAAAAAGAAGATGGCGATTGGATAGCAATATGTGGTGATGCAACAGGGCATGGTTTGACATCAGGTAATGTTGTATC
>MDSV01155203.1_pt1 | contig 18789 bp, 19 predicted proteins | sample 810851 | NCBI WGS metagenome assembly MDSV01 (sample SAMN05326640, study PRJNA326480) | marine metagenome | isolation source: seawater | place: Atlantic Ocean: North East | collected 2012 | reverse complement strand
TTATTCTTTGGAGTTTTAGTAGTTTATGTTTTTCAATCTCAAATTAATTTAAATAAACTAAAAGGCTTTACCGCAGCCTTTCTAATTTTATTTATTTTTTCTCCTTTTGCATATGCATATGTTTCAATAACTCAAACGGACAAAAGAACAGATTATAATGGAAAAGAAATTGCTCAGGGATTGCAAAAATATTTAGATTCTAATGGTATAGGTTCATTTTTTATTAGAGGAAACGAATGGACAGCTGGAAATTTATGTTATCATCTAAAATCTAGACCAAAATGTTTAATCGTTAACGGAAAAGAAGATGTCGAAATATATTTTGATAAAGGTATATTGTCATTTAAACAGCAGGATTTAAAAGACCTTAAATAAAAAAATTATGAATATAAGCGATAAATGGAAAAAAATATTATTGATTGTAGCAGTTGTTGCGGTAATAGAATTTTCAGGTTTTGGAATAGTTGCCTCTTTGTTTAGATTTTTAAGTTCATTGAACTAATGTTGGAAAATAAAGAAATAGCAGATTTTATAAATAAAACTCCAAAGACAGAACTACATTTGCATATCGAGGGAACCCTTGAACCTGAGCATATGTTTGAACTTGCTAAAAGAAATAAAGTTTCAATACCTTTTAAAAATATTGAAGAGGTTAAGTCTGCATACAATTTTAGTAATTTAGATTCTTTTTTAAAAATTTATTATCAAGGTTCAAAAGTATTGATAAATGAGGAAGATTTTTTTGATCTCACTTGGGCTTATTTATTAAATTGTAAAAAAGATAATATAGTGCACACAGAAATATTTTTTGATCCCCAAACACATACTGATAGAGGAATTGATTTCAATGTAGTAATTAATGGCATTCATAAAGCTCTCAAAAAAGCAGAAAAAGAGTTAAATATTAGTTCAAAAATAATAATGTGTTTTTTAAGACACTTAGATGAAGAGTCTGGTTTAAATGTCTTGAATAAAGCGCTTAAACATAAAGATAAAATTATTGGCGTTGGTTTAGATTCTTCAGAATTAGGCAATCCCCCTAAAAAATTTGAGAAACTATTTCAGAAAGCAATCAAAGAAGGTTTTTTGACAGTAGCTCATGCTGGTGAGGAAGGACCAACAGAATATATTTGGGAAGCGATCGATTTATTAAAAGTAAAAAGAATAGACCATGGCGTACAATGCCTTAAAGATGAAAAATTAGTAAAAAAACTAAAAGAAGAACAAATCCCTTTAACCGTATGTCCTTTATCAAATGTAAAACTTTGCGTGTTTGATAAGTTGGAACAGCATAATTTGAAAAAAATTTTAGATAAAGGCCTAATGGCCATGATAAATTCCGATGATCCAGCATATTTTGGTGGTTATTTAAATAAAAACTTAATTCAAGCTCAAGCCGCATTAAATCTTTCCAGAAATGAAGTTAAAACTTTGATTATAAATTCATTCAAATCTTCTTTTTTAAGCAAAAAAGAAAAAGATAATTGGATTGCGAAAATTTAAAAATGAAAAAAATTAAAATTTTAATTCCTATATACAACGATTGGCCTTCAGTCATTAAACTTTTAGAAAATATAAATACAGAAATTTCTAAATTACAACATGATTTTTCAGTGATAATAATTAATGATGCATCAACTGAAAGTATTCCATCCATTTCCTTAAACCTAGATAATTTGAAATCCATTAAAGTTATACATATGAAGGTAAACCAAGGGCATGCAAGATGTAACGCAACTGGATTAAAATATATTTATGAAAAAGAAGAGTTTGATTATGTTATACCTATGGATGGAGACGGAGAAGATAGACCAGAAGAAATTAAGTTATTTATAGATAACTTAAATTATAACCCAGAAAAACCAATTGTTGGAGAGAGAATAAAAAGATCTGAAGGTTATTTTTTTAAGTTATGTTATTTTTTTCATAAGCTAATTACTTTTACTTTTACAGGTCAGTCAATTAAATATGGAAATTATACATGTCTGCCAAAATCAATTGTTGAAAAAATGATTAAAGATAAAGCTACGTGGAGCAGTTTTTCAGGATCACTTGCAAAAATTGCAAAAGATAGAGCTGGCATTCCTTCAGAGAGAGGAACTAGATATTTCGGCCCATCTAAAATGAGCTTTAAAAACCTAATCATTCATTCAATTGCAATTATTTCTGTTTTCAAAATAAATGTAATGATTAGATCTGCATTATTCTTAATAGTTTATTTTTTCTTGATTCATCAAAATGTTAATATCACTATGGTAATCCCAGTTTTATTAATTTTAACACTGATGGTTTCGATTTTTTTTGTTTCAAAAAGAGAAGATCTAAATGATTTAGAAAAATCACTGTCTAATATTTTAAAAATAGACAGCATTAAATAACTTAAATTTTAATTTATTCTGTAATAAGAACCAAGCCTTAAGTATGCTGATAAAATTCCTTTAAATTCAGCCAAATGTTTTTGGAATTCATAAAAATTTAAAAATAATACTGTCAAAATCATACCTTTTAAGGACCTAACTAGATTTGGAAATGTTTTACTGAAAGCAACGAAATATCCATGATGTTTAAAGTAATAATTAAACTTTGACCAACAATAATGCCAATTTCTTAAAATATCATATTTTTTTTTAAATTCTTTATCAATAGAACCTCTACCTTCATGAGAAATTAAAATTTTTTCAAATAAGTATATTTTTTTATTATTATCTATGCATCTTTTGTAATAATCAGACTCTTCAAAATATAAAAAGAAATCTTCATCAAATTTACCCATTTTATTAAATGTTTTTTTTTCAAACATCATTACACATCCTGTATTAAATTTTACATACTTCATTTTATAAATTTTATCAGTTCCCAATATTAAATCTTCGTAGTTCTGCCCCTTTAATTTTGCAGTTATTGCTCCAAAATTTTTTGTTCTTATTGTTTTATTATACAATTTATAAATTTGGCCTGTATTAATCTTCGTATCTATGTCTAAATACAGCACATATCTAGTTTTGACTTTGTTAATTCCATAATTAAGACCTGCTCCAAACCCCTTATTATAGTTTGGATATAAGAAAAAAATATTTTTTCTTTTATTTATTTTATTTTCTAAATCCTTATCATTAGAATTTTCTACTACAAAAATTTTAAATTTTTTATCTATCTTTGATATTATTTGCTTTATTTTTTTTCTGGACCTGAATGAAACGAGTACAATTGATAATTCAGTAAAAATTTTACTCATCTTAAAAATAATAAATTCAATGAATAAGTTTTATGTTTTTTTTTAGCCGCAACAAATTTATCATTGTTCCTAGATTTGAAAATTAATTTATATTTTTTATTTTTAAAAAAATTTACTACCTCATTATAAGAATGAATATTTTGAGTAAGATTTTTATGATTTTTTTGTAAAGATATATATTTTTTTGACAAAGATAAAGGAGTGTGGGTAATCAGAATTATTTTACAGTTATTAAAATTGATTTTATTTAAAACACCAAGCTCTTTTACATATTGCATAGAAGAGCCAAAATTTATCATGTCCCATTTTTTCATTAGATGACGTTCTTGATTGAACAAAACAATATTTGATTTAAATTTCTTTGTCTTTTTATGAAAGGGATCATAAATTGAGAAATTTAAGTTATTTAAGTTAATTTTATTTACCAAATTTGCATAGACTAATTTATTACTACCATAGTCTAAAACTTTAACCTTTGAGTTTTTTTTCTTTAATTTTGTTAAAAGCAACGAAATGCAGAAAATGTCTCTAATGTGGTTATACAAACCATTTTCTACGTAATTAAATTTATTTTTTTTATTAAACCTACTCAATTTATTGAATAGTTTAATATCATTATTGTAATTACTCCAATTATAGCTGCTCATAATAATTATAATAAATACTAATTTTTCAGTCTTTATCTATTAATTTTTATACAGGAAAAGCATTTAAAATATATAAGAAAAAAATACTAAGTAATTCTTATTGTTGGTAATGAATAAAAATTGGACGTGTCTATTTTTGATGAATGTTGTCTTCTTGTATTCCATCCCTTGTGAACGCCAGCACTTGCTAGGCTTAAAGTTGATCTTCCATATCTATAATTAGTGTTGTCGATAGATTTCATTAATATATTTATTTTTTCATCTCTTTCAGAAGAAAATAAATTTTTTCCATTGGTAGACTCAGATAAGTGGGATAGCATTACTCCTGCTTTTTGATAGCGATAACCATTTTTAAAGATAAATTCTAATGCGGTGATAGCTACTTTTACTATCTCAATACTATTGCTTGTAGCCATTGGAAAGTCGATTGTTTTTGAATTTGAATAAAAACCATATCGACTTTGAAAGGGACTTGTTCTAATAAAAACCGTTATTGATTTTGCCAATAAAGACTCTGATCTTATTTTTTCTGAGGCATTTAAAGAATAACTTGCGATAGCCTCTTTTAGTTCTTGAAAATTTTCTACTCTTTGTCCAAATGAACGTGATACAACACAACTTTTTCTTTTAGAGCTCGTTGTTTCTAAGTCAATGCAGGGAATGCCCCTAAGCTCCATTACCGTTCTTGAGCTTAGAACATTTGAACTTTTTTTAATCCAAGTATTGGATTTATTCTTTAATTGTTTTGCGCTGTAAATTCCATTTTTATGATAAAATTTAGTTAACTGTCTTCCGACTCCCCAAACATCATTGATCTCTACCTTTTCTAATATTGGGTCTATGTTTTGAATTCCTATCAAGCTAACTACACCAGATTGTTTTTTTTTAGCAATATGATTTGCAACTTTGCTTAGTGTTTTGGTTTTAGCAATACCAATGCTAGTCGGAATTCCAGTCCATTGTAAAACAGTTGCCCTGATTTCTTTTCCCACATCTTCAACTTCGGCATCAGAAAAATTTGATAAATCTATAAATGCCTCATCAATGGAATAAACCTCTATATCAGAATTGAAACGTTTAAGAGTTCTCATAACTCTTCTCGACATATCACCATACAAAGAATAATTTGATGAAAAAACTTGTACATTGTTTTTAACAATTATATCTTTTTCTTTAAAATAAGGTTCACCCATTTTAATGCCCAAGGCTTTTGCTTCATTAGATCTTGAAATAATGCAACCATCATTATTTGATAGAACTACAACGGGCTTTTTTCTTATCTTAGGATTGAACAATCTTTCACAAGAAACATAAAAAGAATTACAATCAACTAGTGCTATTTTTCTAGTATACTGAGTGGATGACATAAGTTACAACTCCCCAAATAAAAACATCTTCTTCTTCATTAATTAAAATCTTGTCTTCAATTTTTTTTGAACCTGATGTTAAAAATTGTTTTTCATTTTCTTTAACAAAGCTCTTAACAACTAGTTCGTCATGAACATTTGCAATCACAGTTGAAAAATTTTTAGGAGCTAAACTTTTATCAACTACCAATATGTCCCCATCATTAATGCCAACGTCGTTCATTGATTTTCCTTGAACCCTAATAACGAATGTTGCTGGGACATTTTTGATCAAATGAATGTTTAGATCTATATCTTCCTCAATATAGTCTGTAGCAGGCGAGGGAAAGCCAGCGCCAGCTTTATGTAAATAATAGGGTACTGTCAGCTTCATAAATGTTCTTCTTTTGTTCTCATTAATATACAAGTTATCTAAAAGTGTCAATCAGGTTGTATTTAGAGTCTAGAAATGAATCAAAAGTGAATCAAAAGGTGAACATTGAAACCACATTTTGTGCACTTGTGGATAACTTTATCCAGAGGTAGTTTAAATATTAATTAAAAATAAAAAAATTATGTCTTTAAAGGGAAACTGCGAATGTGGAAAAGTAAGTTACGAAGTTAAAAATGAGCCATTATTTACACAAGCTTGTCATTGTAAAAATTGTAAAAGATCTACAGGATCATCTTTTGTTATTCATACTATGGTATTTGAAGAAGATTTTAAGATACACGGTGATGTCTCGTCTACGGAACTTCCCACGGGAAGTGGAGCAGGTTATAGAGCTTATTTTTGTATTAAATGTGGCGTCTATTTATATTGTGAATATAATGTATCTAAGGGCAAAGGAGGAAGAGTTGCCGTTAGGACTGCAACTTTAGAAAACCCAATAATTCCACAAGCACATATTTTTGTTAAAGATAAAGATCCGTGGATAGAAATTACTGATAAGAAAATTTGTTATGACAAAATGTATGATAGAGACAATACTTGGCCAGAAAAAAGTCTTAATAGATTAAAAGTAAAAACAAAAAATTAACTTTGGAGAAAAAATGAAAAAATTGACTTGTCATTGTGGAGGAGTAGAAGCAGAAGTTAATGTTCCCGAAAAAGGATTTGTAAAGATTATGCGCTGCAATTGTTCTATGTGTAAAAGAAAAGGATATATTATAGGAGTAGTTGGACCAGACGATTTTAAACTTACCAAGGGTGAGGAGTTTTTAAAACTTTATCAATTTTACACAAATACTGCCAAACATTATTTTTGCTCAAATTGTGGAATTCATACTCATAATAGACCAAGAAGCAATCCAAAGATTTATGGTGTGAATATAGCTTGCGTTGAAGGTGTAAAGCCATTTGAAATAGAAAACGTGCCAGTTAACGATGGGGAAAACCATCTTTTAGATCAAAAAAAATAATTTAAAATGAATTTAGTTAACGAGTGCTATGCTAAAGTTAAAAACAATTGCTTTAAATATATAAAATCTCAAGAAACAAATACTAATAAATTTAAAAATAAGGACAAGATGTTAAAATCTTACTTGATTCCTTTATGTTTTTGGATTGCAAAAAAAAATAATAAAACAAGACCATTAATTATAGGTTTAGCAGGAGGACAAGGAACAGGAAAGACTTCAATCACTTCAATAATATCTGTGATCTTAAGAAAATACTTTAGATTAAATGTTTTTAAGATTTCTATCGATGACTTCTATAAAACCAGGCACGAAAGAAAAATATTATCTATAAAAAAACATCGATTATTAATGACTAGAGGAGTTCCGGGAACCCATGATCATAGAATTATCTTGAATTTTTTTAAAAATGTTAAAAGAAAAAAATTCAAGAGTTTAAAGTTGCCAAAATTTGATAAATCTATAGATGATAGGTGTAAAAAAAAATTCTGGTACAAAGTAAATACTAAACCTGAAGTAATCATATTAGAGGGATGGTGCGTCGGAGCAAGAGCTCAAAAGAATTCTCAAATTATCAAACCAATAAATTCTCTTGAAAAAGCAAAAGATCCAAATTTGATTTGGAGAAAGTATGTTAATGCTCAACTAAAAACAAATTATAAGAGTTTATTTAGAGAACTAGATGAAATAATTTACCTAAAAGCTGGTAATTTTAAATTACTTCAAGAATGGAGAATAAAACAAGAGAAAAGGCTTTGGTTAAAATCAAAAAATAAAAAAAATCTTAAAATAATGAGCAAAGGAGATATAATTAATTTTATGCAAACATATCAAAGAATTACACAGAATATGTCCAATGACGCGCCAAAATATGCCTCGATTATTATGAAATTAAATAGTAATCATCAAATTAAATCTCTGGAATATAAAAAAAAATGAAAAAAGTATTTTTAATATTACTATTTGTTTCTTTTAGCTTAAATCAAGCATTGGCAACAAGTTTACGTGATGCATTAAGCCTGGCATATAAAAAAAATTCTGAGCTAAATGCAGAAAGAGAAAATATAAACGTTGCTAAGCAAGAGCTTAAAATATCTAAAAGTGATTATTTTCCGACAGCTACAATTACAACTTCTAAAAGCAAAGAAGATACGAATAAGTTAACAAATCAATCGGGAAGTGATGCTACGATTTCTGATGTAGATCCTTTAAATACATCAGTTAAACTTGAACAAACACTAATCGATTTTGGAAGAGGTGCAGATTACACAAAGAATAAAATTGGCATCGAATTGTCCGAAGCTCAATTATTAAAGAAGGAGCAATTAATTTTTTACAAAGTAATAGAAGTATTTTCCGAAGTAATTTCATCCGAAGAAAAATTAAAAATTAATCAGAAAAATTTATCTTTGTTACAAAGACAAGTTGAAAATGATAAAATAAGACTTGAGAGAGGCCAAATTACTATTTCTGATTTATCCCAATCCGAATCTTCGCTTGCAGGAGCAAGGGCGCAATTTATTCAAGCAAAAAACGATTTTGTAACAAGTAAGTTAAATTACGAAAATGTAATTGGTGAATTAAAAGATTCAAAGCTCTTAGAAAAAAAATTAAATGCAATTGTTGCAATTCCTAATTCTTTAAATAACGCTCTTGAATTATCAAGGAAAAAAAACCCAGATATAATTATTACAAGTCTTGAACTAGAACAAGCTGAGCAAGATATTAAAATAGCTAAATCAGATTTGACACCGACGGCTACTCTATCTTTAGAAAGATCTTATGTAGAAGATTTAAGTGCGACTTATGATGAAAGAGAAAAAGACATACTTAAGGCTACAGTAAGTTGGCCATTTTATTCTGGTGGAAAAAATATTGCCAAAATAAACAAAAACCGAAATTTAAAGAATAGAAAAAAATTACTTTTAGAAAATGCTGTTAAAACAACTTCAACTAATGTTGCAAGTGCATGGTCGAAGTTAAATACCTCAAGAAGTTTTTTGAATGCTATAAAATCACAGGTTGGCGCATCTGAAATTGCAAATGAAGGAATTTCAGCGGAATATGAAGTTGGATCTCGGACAACATTGGACGTAATCCAGTCAAATACACTGCTACTTAACGCAAAGATATCTTTGGCTGATTCTGAAAGAAATTATCTTCTTGCTCAATATAATTTGCTTAAATCTATTGGATTGTTAAATAGCAATTATCTAAAAATTCAATGAAATAAGCATTTTTAGCTTGTTTACTATTTTAGTTACAAAGGAGAACAAAAGTGGTACAGAATAATAGTATGATTCGACTGTTAAAAAAAGCAAAAGAAAAGGCAAAAAATGACAAAAAATAACTTAAAGGTAGTTAAATCTACTAAAGACAAAGATTTGGAGAATAAAGAGAAAAATAAGGCCCTAGAGGCAGCAATTAGCCAAATTACAGATAACTTTGGAAAGGGTTCTGTAATGAAGCTCGGCGAACAAAAAGCTATGGATGTAGAATCAATTTCTACTGGCTCTTTGAGTTTAGACCTTGCACTCGGGATTGGAGGATTGCCAAAAGGAAGAATTATTGAAATTTATGGACCTGAATCTTCAGGAAAAACAACATTAGCGTTGCAAGTTGTTGCTGAAGCTCAAAAGGCTGGTGGAATTTGTGGGTTTGTTGATGCGGAACATGCTTTAGACCCTGTTTATGCTAAAAAATTAGGTGTTAATACTGAAGAACTGCTAATTTCTCAACCAGATACTGGTGAGCAGGCTTTAGAAATCACTGATACTTTAATTAAATCAGGATCAATGTCAGTTATTGTAATTGACTCTGTTGCAGCATTGACTCCAAGAGCAGAAATTGAGGGAGATATGGGAGATCATCATGTTGGTCTTCAAGCTAGATTAATGAGTCAGGCTTTAAGGAAGTTAACTGGTTCAATCTCTAGAACAAATACAATGGTTATTTTCATTAACCAGATTAGAATGAAAATTGGTGTGATGTTTGGAAGTCCAGAAACAACATCAGGTGGAAATTCACTTAAATTCTATTCATCAGTCAGAATGGACATTAGAAGAATTGGCGCAATTAAAGAAAAGGAAAGCATTATAGGAAATGCAACTAGAGTAAAAGTTGTTAAAAATAAAGTTGCACCGCCATTTAAAGTTGTTGAATTTGATTTAATGTATGGAAAAGGAATTAGCAAATCAGGAGAATTAATAGATCTTGGTGCTAAGGCGGATATTGTAGAAAAATCTGGAGCCTGGTACGCTTATAAAGGTGAAAAAATTGGACAAGGTAGAGAAAATGCAAAAGTTTACCTTGAACAAAATCCAAAAGCTGCCGCTGAAATTGAGATGGCAATTAGAGAAAAGGCTGGTGTAATCTCAAAAAAAATTGAGGGAAATCCAATAGAGCAGGAAAAGGCAGAATCAAAAGAAGAAGTTCCCACGAAAAAAAATTAGCAAGTAACTTTTAGTTGTTAAAAGGCGCTCATTAGAGCGCCTTTTTTCCCTATAGAAATATAGACATCATACAAAAATGCTGTATTTTAAAAATATGGCAGACAAAACACTTAACCAAATAAGAAGCACATTTCTCAAATACTTTGAGAAAAACGATCACAAAATTTTGGAATCAAGTAATTTGGTACCAAATAATGACCCAACACTAATGTTTGCCAATTCTGGAATGGTTCAATTTAAAAATGTTTTTACAGGTTTGGAAAAAAGAGATTACAAAAGAGCAACGACATCACAAAAATGTGTAAGAGCTGGAGGAAAACATAATGATTTAGAAAACGTAGGTTATACACCAAGGCATCACACATTTTTTGAAATGCTTGGAAATTTTTCATTTGGTGATTATTTTAAAGATGGAGCCATTGAGCTTGCATTAAATTTAATTACCAAAGATTTTGGATTAGATAAAAATAAGCTTTATGTAACAGTATACCATGATGATGATGAGGCCTTTAATTTATGGAAGAAAATTGCGGGTTTTAGCGATGATAAGGTAATAAGAATTCCAACATCTGACAATTTTTGGTCTATGGGAGAAACTGGACCGTGTGGACCTTGTTCAGAAATATTTTATGACCACGGTGATCATTTAAAAGGTGGTTTGCCAGGCACAAAAGAACAGGACGGAGATAGATATATAGAGATTTGGAATTTAGTTTTTATGCAGTTTGAACAAATAACAAAAGAAAAAAGAGTAAATTTACCAAAACCTTCTGTTGATACTGGTATGGGATTAGAGAGAATTGCAGCATTGCTCCAAGGAACACACGATAATTATGAAACTGACCATTTTAAAAAATTAATTAATTCAATAGCAGATGCAGTCAAAATAAAACCTGATCAAAATAACATTTCAAGTTTTAGAGTTATAGCTGACCATTTAAGGGCAAGCTCATTTTTAATTGCTGAAGGAGTTTTGCCATCAAATGAAGGCAGGGGATATGTTCTTAGAAGAATAATGAGAAGGGGAATGAGACATTCCCACTTACTTGGTGCCAAAGAACCAATCTTTTTCAATATTTTTAAAACACTAATGGAAGAAATGTCAGGAAATTATTCTGAATTAAATAGGGCACAATCTTTAATTAAAGAAACATTAAAGATGGAAGAAGAAAAATTTCTAGTTCTTTTAGACAGAGGTATAAAAATATTAAATGAAGAAATTTTAAAAATTAAGAAAATTCTACCTGGTGAAGTTGCTTTTAAACTTTATGATACATATGGATTTCCTTTAGACCTAACAGAAGATATTTTAAAACATAAATCCCTTAAAGTTGATCATAATAAATTTAAATCTTTAATGAAAGAAAGTAGAGAGCTTGCAAAAAAAAATTGGAAAGGATCAGGAGATAGTTCGGTAGATGAGATCTGGTTCAGCATTAAAGACAAATTGGGCCCAACCGAATTTTTAGGATACGAGACTAATCAAGCAGAAGGTATAATTATAAATTTATTAAAAGATAATAAAGAAGTTGAGACTTTAATTAATGGAGACGAAGGAATGATAATTACAAATCAAACCCCATTTTATGGAGAATCAGGTGGACAAGTTGGAGATACGGGTATCATTTCATCAGATAAATTTACATTTGAAGTAAACGATGTTCAAAAAAAGTTAGGAGACATATTTGTTCATTATGGAAATGTAACTAAAGGTTCAATAAAATTAGACGAAAGTGTTGAGATGAAGATAAATGAAAGCAGAAGAGAAAACATTAGGGCTTACCATTCAGCTACACATTTACTTCATGAATCATTAAGAAGAGTACTCGGAACTCACGTGATCCAAAAAGGTTCTTTAGTAGCTCCTGACAGATTAAGGTTTGATTTTAGTCATATGAAGCCCATTTCAACTAAAGAAATAGATGAAATAGAAAAAAATGTGAATTTAATGATTGAAAAGAAATCAGACGTTAGAACTAGAATGATGACTCCAAAAGAAGCAGTTAATGATGGAGCTTTAGCCTTATTCGGGGAAAAATATGGAGAAGAAGTGAGAGTTTTGTCGATGGGTGATGAAAAAGATAGTTATTTTTCTACAGAATTATGTGGTGGAACTCACGTCAAGAACACTGGAGATATAGGTAAATTTAAGATTATTAATCAGTCATCTATTGCTGCGGGAATAAGGAGAGTAGAAGCTTTAAGAGATAGGCAATTAAAAGAATATTTAAGCAAAAAAGAGAAATTATCAGATATTTCAAATCAAAAAACTGAGGAGACTATAAAAAAATTGTCTGAAAAAATCATTAAACTTGGCGACAAGCCAAATTTGGAAAGTAAAAATCAACAAATCCTAATTAAAGATTTAAACAGGCAGTTAGAAAAACTTTCAATAAAATCAATTTTGGCTGATCAGTCAAAAAACATTATTAAAGATCAAACGATAAATAAAATAAAAGTGAGATTTCAAAAAGTTATAGACATTCCTTTCAAAGATCTAAGAAGCTTAGTTGACTCTGGAAAAAAGGAACTCAAAGAAGGGATTATAATAGTTTTTGCATCAAAGGATAATAAAATTGGTTTAGCTGTTGGCATCACCATTAAACTTACTGAAAAATATGATGCTGTTAAATTTGCTAAAATAGCTTCAGAAATCATAGGAGGCAAAGGTGGAGGTGGAAGAGCTGACTTTGCTCAAGCAGGCGGAATTTCTGAGGATAAAATTGAAGAAGCTTTTGAAAAAATTAAGTCTTTAATTTAATTTTTTTTTAAGATTTCTATCTATTACATCTAAAAACTGATTTGTTGTTAAATATTTCGTAGTTGGTCCTATTAAAATTGCCAAATCTTTAGTCATAGATCCGCTTTCAACAGTTCCGATACATACCTTTTCTAAAGTTTTTACAAATTTTTTTAAATCTTCATTACCATCAAGCTTACCTCGATGGTACAAACCTCTTGCCCATGCAAAAATTGATGCTATTGGATTAGTGGATGTTTCTTTACCTTGCTGGTGTAATCTATAATGTCTAGTAACTGTACCGTGCGCTGCCTCAGATTCTATCGTTTTACCGTCAGGTGACATTAAAACACTAGTCATAAGGCCCAAAGATCCAAATCCTTGTGCAATAGTATCTGATTGGACATCTCCGTCATAATTTTTACAAGCCCAAATATAATTTCCATTCCATTTCATTGCACAAGCTACCATATCGTCAATTAACCTGTGTTCATAAGTAATTTTTCTTTCTTTGAATTTTTCTTTAAATTCTTTTTCATACACTTCTTGAAACAAATCTTTAAACCTGCCGTCATATTTTTTTAAAATAGTATTTTTGGTAGAAAGATAAACAGGCCACTTTCTATTCAGGCCATAATTCATACAAGATCTAGCAAAATCTTTTATAGATTGATCCAAGTTATACATTGAAAGCGCAACTCCAGATCCAGGAAAATTAAAAATTTCAAATTCTTTCTTTTTTTTCCCATCTTCTGATGTCCATTTCATTTCTAATTTTCCTTTACCAGGGACTAAAAAATCAGTTGCTCTATATTGATCACCAAAAGCATGTCTTCCTATACAAATAGGGTTGGTCCAGCTAGGTACAAGTTTAGGTATATTTTTACAAATTATTGGTTCTCTAAAAACGGTTCCTCCTATAATGTTTCGGATCGTTCCATTTGGTGACCTCCACATTTTTTTTAAATTAAATTCTTCGACTCTTGTTTCGTCGGGAGTAATTGTTGCACACTTAATACCTACGCCATTCTTTTTAATTGCATTGGCGCAATCCACTGTTACTTGATCGTTCGTTTTATCACGATTTTTTATTCCAAGATCGTAATACTCTATTCCTAAATCCAGATATGGTAGAACTAATTTGTTTTTTATGAATTCCCAAATGACTCTAGTCATTTCATCTCCATTAAGCTCTACAACACGGTTTTTTACCTTAATTTTACTCATAATTTCGATGTATCTTAATAGTTGAATTTAATTATCTTATATACATATTACTCTAAAATTAGCAAATAAACGATTATGATAGACAGTGTTTTTCCGAAGATACATAACGAAGGGTATAAATTTTTAGTAATTTTTACCATCGGAACTATAATACTATATTTCATAAGCGGCTTTTTGGGTTTTATCGGTTTAGTTCTGACAATTTGGTGTTACTACTTTTTTAGAGATCCAGAAAGAGTTTCAGTAGAAGATGATAATTTTCTAATTAGTCCTGCAGATGGAACAGTATTACAAGTTTTAGAAACAAAAGGTCCAAAAGAATTAGGGCTAGAAAATAAGAATTTTAAAAAAATAAGTATTTTTATGAATGTCTTTGATTGCCACGTAAATAGATCTCCTTGCTCTGGATCTGTATCTGAAATTTTATACAAACCAGGAAAATTTATAAATGCATCTTTTGATAAAGCAAGCGAGGAAAATGAAAGAAATTATTATAAAATTGTAAATAATGTTGGAGAAGAAATAATAGTAGTTCAGATAGCAGGTTTAATAGCAAGAAGAATAGTTTGTGAAACTGAAAAAGAGAAAACATTAAAGCAAGGAGAGAGAATAGGAATGATTAGATTTGGGAGTAGAGCTGATATATACTTTGAAAATTATACTCCTCTTGTAAAAGTAAATCAAAAAACTTTAGCAGGAGAAACGCTCTTAGCAAAAAAATAAAATATGGAAAAACCTAAAAATAATTTTAAATTAGTTTCAAACAAGAACACAAGAGTAATTCTTCCAAATATATTTACTCTAGTTGGAGTTTGCATTGGTTTAAGTTCAATAAGATTTGCGTTTGAAGAAAGATATGAAATAGCAGTCTTGGCAATAATTGTAGCTGGTGTTATAGATGGATTAGATGGAAGAATAGCAAGATTAATAAAAGGCACATCCAAAGTTGGAAAAGAACTAGACTCCTTGACAGATGTAATAAGTTTTGGAGTTGCGCCAGCATTTATAATGTATTTTTGGAAATTAAATGAAATAGGAAGAATGGGATGGTTAATTTGCTTAATTTACGTAGTATGTGTTGCATTAAGACTTGCAAGATTTAATATTAATTCAAGTACTGACCCATCATGGAAAGATAACTTCTTTGAGGGAGTTCCTTCACCTGCAGGCGGAGTTTTGGTATTAATGCCTATTATATTTAGTCTTAGTGAGTTTCAGTATTTCTACCTAGATTACGATTATGCAGTTCCAATATTATTTATTATTATATCAATTCTTTTAATTAGTAAAATCCCAACTTATTCATTAAAAAAAATTGTAGTACCGAGAAGAATGACTATATTTTTATTATTTACTGTAGTTTTATATTTTGGACTATTGCTAATTTATAATTTTAATACAATACTTTTATCAGGGCTAGCTTATTTTATTTTAATACCAATAAGTGCCATTCATTATTTTAAAATTAATAATAAATTTAAGTCGCAGCAGTTAGATGATAATGAAGATCATGAAGATATCTTATAAATGAAAAAAAATGCAATTGTTTCTTTGGCAGACTCAAATTATTTTGACCTTCTAAATGAATTAATAGATTCAATTAAAAGCTTTAAAGAGAGCACAGATATTTCTATTTGTATTTTGGATGCCGGTTTGACCGATGAACAAAAAAATATACTTTTAAAAAAAGTAGATGAAGTAAAGGGAGCCGAGTGGGACATTAAAGTTCCAAATTACAAAATTAAAGGCAAAGAATGGTTAAAAAGCCAGGTATCAAGGGCTTTCCTTCCAAAATATTTTCCAAATTACGAGAAATATCTCTGGATAGATTGTGATGCCTGGGTTCAAGATTGGTCTGCAATTAAAATGTATTTTGAAGCTTGTAAAAATGGAAAACTGGGAATTACTCAAACAATGGGACCTGGTTATAAAATAATGGCCAAAGCAAAATGGATATTTGGAAAATTTGCTATTATAAAGTCTCAGAATTTTAAACACGCAGTAAGATCCAAGATTGGTATAGATAAAGCAAGAAAACTTGCATTTGCACCACATATAAATATTGGAGTTTTCTCATTAGAAAATGATTCACACTGTTGGAAAAGCTGGCAAGATAATCTTAAAAAAACTCTTAGTGCTGGAAAAATTTTTGGTTCAGAGGGACTTGCAATTAATATGAGTGTATATATTGATGAAGTACCTACTGAATTTTTGCCACTAAATTGTAATTGGATAGCAAGTAATTTACTTCCAAAGTACGACGAAAATTATAAATGTTTTGTAGAGCCATATATACCTAATTATAAAATAGGAATTATGCACTTAGCTGCTGGTTTATGGGATAAAGACAGAGATATGAGATTAGATAAAGAAGTAAAAATAAAAATTAAAACATTAGATAATGTGACCATTTCCAAAAGTCTAAGGTACCATAAATAATTGAAAAAAAATAAAATATCAAAAAATTGGCTACGCAAGCAAAATAAAGACATTTACGTTAGAAAATCAAAAATTGAAGGATATCGTTCAAGAGCCGCATATAAATTAGAAGAAATAAATAATAAATTTAAAATTTTTAAAAATAACCAATCTATAGTTGATTTGGGTGCTGCCCCTGGTAGTTGGTCTCAATATATATCAAAAAATATAAAAAATATAAAAATTTTAGCAATCGATTTAAAAGAAATTAAAAAAATAGAAAATGTATTCTTGTTGAAAGGAGATTTTACAAATCAAAAATGCCAAAATCAAATAAAAGAGCATTTCAGAAATAAAGTAGATATAATTTTATCTGATATGGCGGTCAATACCACTGGGAACAAAACTATAGACTCAATAGTAACAGGAGAACTCACAATAGAAGCTCTACATTTTTCAGAACAGTTTTTATTAAAAAATGGTCAATTTGTTTCAAAAATTTTTATGGGTTCAACTTTTAACGAAATTATATCTTTAGCTAAAAAAATTTTTAAAGAAACTCACGTATTCAAGCCTCTTTCTAGCAGAAAAGACTCAAAAGAAAGTTTTATTATTTGTAAGTTTTTAAGGTAGTTAAGTGTTACAAAAGCTGGATTTTATTCAAGTATGATGCATAATACAAATTGTATAATAAAATGAAATTAAATTTAAAATCAATACTTCTTATATTTTTTTTGCTCTTTTCATTTGCTGAGGCAAACGATGACTTCTTTGATACCGCTAAAGCTTTATTTGAAAAAGAAAAATATGAAGAATCAAAATTTTTATTTCAAAGAAATCTAGTTTTTAATCCAAAACATTCTGAATCATATTTATATTTAGCTAAAATTTTTCAAATACAGGAAGATGAAATAAAACTAGAAAAGAATTTAAATTCCGCTTTACTTTTAGAACCAAATAATGAAGAGGCTATGTATTTGCTAATTGATATAGAATTAAAAAGATCAAACTTTTCTAAAGTGAAAGAACTAACTTTAATATTTGAAAAAATATGTTCATCTTTATGTGAAAAAACTACACTAATTAATGAAAGACTTAATAATTTTGATACAACAAATGAGTCTTAGAGTTGATAGAATTATTATAAAAATAGATGAATGCCAAAATAAATAGAATATTAAAAAAAAAAAATAAAACAAAAATAGTTTGTCTTACAGCTTATTCAAAAAACATAGCTGAAATTATAGATTATCACACAGATTTAGTTCTAGTAGGAGATTCTTTGGCCTCTGTTTTATACAATTACAATTCAACTAGGAAAATCACTTTGAATATGATGATAGAGCATGCAAAAAGTGTAAGACAGGGAATTACTAAAAGTCTAATGGTATTTGACATGCCATACAACACTTACAAAAATAAATCTATGGCCTTAAAAAATGCTAAGAGAGTAATAAAAGAAACCAAGTGTGATGCAGTCAAATTAGAAGGTGGTCTAAAAATAAAAAAAATAATTCAACATTTAATTAAAAACAAAATAAATGTTTTAGGTCATCTGGGAATAACACCTCAAAGCGTAAGAGGAAAGTTTAGATCAAAAGGAAAAACAGATATCGAAAAAAGACAAATTATGAGAGATGCAAAATTGTTAGAAGAATTGGGAGTGTTTGCCATAGTCCTGGAATGCGTTGAAACAAAATTAGCAAAAAAAATTACTGAAAATATTAATGTTCCAACAATAGGTATAGGTTCATCAGTTAATTGTGATGGTCAAATACTTGTCACAGATGATTTAATAGGTCTAACTAATTCTAAAATTAGATTTGTTAAAAAATTTTCAAATATACAAAATACAATAAACAAGGCAGTCAAAAAATTTAAATATGATGTTAAATATAAAAAATATCCAACAAAAAAATATTCTTATTAAAAATATTTAATAAATTTTTCATTTATTTTTAAAATTTCTAAGTCTACAAGACCGCCAATTATTAATTGGATTGCTATTAGCAAAATAAAACCTAAACCAATGTAAGCTATCCAAATATGCCTCTGAATATAGTTGGCCAGATAGGTCGCTAAAGCTCCAGTTAGAATAACAGATAAAACAAGTCCAAATATCATAAATTCAAAATATCCTTTAGCTGCAGCAACCACTCCAATTACATTATCAAAACTAATAGTAATATCTGCTAGCAAAACTTTATAAACACTTTCTATAAACGAGGGCTCCTTAGATTTTTTTGTTGTATATTTTACTTTTTTTATTTCAAATAAATCTTTTCTAAGATCATTAACTATCCAT
>MDSV01235229.1_pt1 | contig 18792 bp, 21 predicted proteins | sample 810851 | NCBI WGS metagenome assembly MDSV01 (sample SAMN05326640, study PRJNA326480) | marine metagenome | isolation source: seawater | place: Atlantic Ocean: North East | collected 2012 | reverse complement strand
GTTGAAACAATGTGCTTGTCGCCTTTGTGGCTCAACGCCTTCGCTGCGACATCTGCCCAGTGCATTCTTCTTCACCTCAAACAGGAACGGCTCGGATGATGCCTCTTAGGGGTACATCTTGGATTTCGTTTCGAGTGGTTTTGTTGACAAGAACGATGGCAAGTCCAACGTCTCCACCCACCGAACGGATCGCTTCAATGGTTTTTCCCATAGTGACTCCGGATGAAAGGACATCGTCGATAATGACCACTTTCTTTCCAGCAACTTTGCCGTACTTGTTCGAAAGAACACCTTGACCGTCTTCCCCTTCGACGTTTCGGAAAATGGTGAACTCAGCACCTAAGTTTCGTGCAACTTCGTGAGCAAATGTGATCCCGTTGATGGAAATACCAACTACGGTGTCAATCCCTTCCAGTCCCAGCTCTTCGTCAGCGACATCGGCCATGATCGTGCCAACAGCAGCGATTCGCTCTGGACGCACGCCGATGCTTCGCCAACCAATTCGCACATCCGTTGGACGGTCATCATTTCCACCTTCAGTAAGCAACCACGAGATGGTGTCTTGCGAGAGTGAAAGTTCATCAGCAATTTGTTGGGAATTAAGCCCTTCTTTTCTCATGCCATAGGCCTGTGCTCTCAGTTCTTCGATGCTCAACACCATACTTCTCAGGTTGGGCTAAGGTCTCAACCTCATCAATCCTTTGCCCGTTCGCCTCCGATGGCTTCAAGAAAGAGCGGCACAGGCATTGACGCATGAGCGACTTCGATTACGAGTCCCTTCTCGACCGAGCACGGGAGAACATCCCCGAAGAAATCTCTTCAAGGTCGAGGTGGAGATTACCGCCGCCACAGATCCTCATCGAAGGACAGAACACTATTTTCCGTAATTTCAACGAGGTTGTCTCAATGATGGATCGTGATGACAACCATGTCTATCAGTACATCCTCAATGAGTTGGGTACATCCGGTTCTCGTGATGGACCCCGTGCTCGGTTCAAGGGCCGTATCCCTCCAAAGCGCATCAAAAAGACCATTTCCAATTATGTCAATGCCTACATCAAATGTACACAATGTGGTGCACCTGATACTCACTTCGAGAAGCACGATCGTACAACCTTGCTCAAGTGCCAAGCATGCGGTGCGACTCGACCAGTAAAACTATGATTAGCCCGTCTTTCTATAGAGAAAGGAGACTTCTCCTTTCGAGGCACAATGATATATTAATTTACGTCCCCGTATCATTTTGCACAGATTTACTGATGGATAATATAATTGCAGGCGCCCTTTAGGGCGATGTATGCGAGTCAGAGCGATTCTCCTGTGTTTTTTGGTTGCCACCCTCTCCCTCTCCGGATGTTTTGGCGCTGAGGAAATAGAAATCGAGGAAGAAGTGGTGATTGTTGAAGATCAGCGGGTATTTGTCACAGATAAATACGGCAATGACAGCAATGTTCCGCCCCTCAACATAGAGTTTCAATTCAGTGATGTCGGTGAAACTGGCAAGGAACCCAGCATCGGCATCACCTCCAGTGGGTGCATCTTTTTCATCGCTATGGAGAAGGTGATGAGGTCATGTGATTATGGTGAAGCGTGGGAAGAAACACAAGATCCTGTTCAATGCTCGCCAACCACAAGCGACCCTTATGGATGGGTGGACCCAATCACGGACCGGATTTTCAATGTCCAGATGATTGGACTTGAAACTTCATGGATTTGTTGGAGCGATGATGACGGCGATACATGGCTAGGAAACCCACACGACTCAGGCACGACTCCAATCAATGACCACATCAAACTAGCGAGTGGACCATGGACCAACACTGGGCCATATGCTGCACTTGGTGCCTTGACAACCAACCTCTACGAAACCGCTGTGTATTACTGCTACAACAAACTTGTAGGCATTTTCTGCTTCACCAGTTTTGATGGTGGAGCTACGTTCGAAACCGGTGGTCAAATCATCGGACTTGCGACAACAAATGGAGGTCTGCACGGGGCAATCTCGACTGCACCCGATGGCACAGTCTACGTCACGCCGCGAGTAGAAACACCAACCGTAATCGTTTCCAAAGACAATGGCTTTTCTTGGTTCGAGCGCTCGATGGGGGAAGATGCCGGAACTCCCTACCCAAGGAAGAATTCAGAGGTTGCAGCAGATACTGCATCAAACGCCTATCACGTTTGGACTGGTGCTGATGAAGGCGTCTACATGTCACGCTCCATAGATTCGGGTGAAACTTGGGAACAAGAGAGCATCAGAATTTCACCTGCGGGCGTCATTTCAACTGTCTTCCCACAAACCGATGCCGGTGACCCTGGACGAATCGCCATCACCTACCTTGGTAGTGAAAATTCTGAAATGCTTGGTGAATCAAATATTGATGGAAGCCCTTGGGATGGAAACGCACACTATGCTCCGAACAATGCGACCTACCATCTCTACATCACCTACAGTCTCAATGCGCTTGATGAGAATCCAATTTTCCATACTCAACGAGTGACTGATGATCCAGTTCAGATTGGTTCTATTTGTCTCAATTCCGGTGATTGCAGAGATATCGGAGGTTCCAATCGTAACCTACTGGATTTTAACGACTTGCACATCGATCGTGAAGGTCGAGTCTATGTCGCATTTGCTGACGGCTGCACTGGTGATTGTGCAACGAATGAGAATGCAAGTGCTGAAGATTCGCGGGATGGACGAGGCTCAGTTTACTACCTAGCAAGTGGTCCGAGTCTTCTTGAGGCATTTGACCAAATGGATCCACTTCTCGCATCGACCAGCAATGCCCAGCCTCACGAACCATGTCAAGCAGATACTTGCCAGAGAACCCGTGAGAATGATACGGAAGGAACATCGGCATCTTCTGAGTCTTGAACCTAGAATGCCTCACTCGTCCATATTCATCTGCAGATCTACCGCTCCGGTACCGGTTTGCAAGTGTTGAACCATGGCGGCAACAGCATCTTCGCCTTTCAATGTGTACCAGATGCCTTCTGGATATATGACGGCGGTTGTACCAAACTCACAAAAGTCTAGGCAACCAGATTTCTGAACCCTTACATCGTGCAGACCTGCTTGTTTAGCCGCCCGTTTGATGGATTGCATGAGGGCCAAACTACCACGACGTGAGCATGATGGCCGTGCTGAACCTTCAGGTCGTTCGTGCCCGCAGACGAACATGTGTTGTCGATAGCCGGGTTTTGTTCTGCCCTTTGGGTCAGTAGGCATCGCTTCAATCCTCCATTGAAGCATTGATGCGTTGGGCTACCTCAGTATCCTTCTCAGTGATTTTTTTCTCATCATGAGTGAATAACTCCACAACGACGTATCCCCAGCCAAAATGGATGTCTGGGTGGTGATTAACCTCTTCGGCAATGTCTGAAATCGTATCCACGAAGGTCTTTGCCGACAAAAAATTTGGAAATTTGAAATCCCTCATCAAGCGTTCATCAACAATGGTCCATCCAGTGGGGAGGTTCATTTTTTCAACCCCAAAGATGAGAATCGTCGCTTCCCTTGCTTTCTTTCTCGACCTTTTCATGCAAGCTTGAACGACGCTTCATGTCTGCGCGTTCGAAAGCAAGAAGATCTTTGTCATCGATGTAAGCAGGTCGGGTGTGAGCGGTGAGTACAATTCGAGTGATGATATCTCGTGCCACGAAATGGGTTTGTCCATCTTCTCCAAGCAACTCAATGCTTGTCTTCCCAGAGGCAAGCAATCGCCCGCGAATCCAAGCGTCTTCATCGTCACGAAGTGCGCGAGCATCCATCAAAATTTCAACAAAATCATCACGACGGAGCCCATGACGGCGTTTTAGAAGGTCACCATTGATGACGTCTGCGACCTCATCAAGGTCCGGCGAGCCCATATCCTTCCACATCTGTGTTGCCCAATCCGGGAGCGTAGCCTTCTGCTTTTTCTTCGCCATGGCCTAAGGTACAAGGCGAGGCTACTTGAACCCCGCTCCTGTTCTTAGTTGCACTCAAAGGCTGAAAATGCTAAATTTAGGGGTATGCATTCTTGAAGGGTGGGCCACCGGCAGAAGACAGGGGAAGAAGATGAAAGTCTCGTGGCGAACGCTTCCAACCGTCCTTCTTGAGGATGAAGTGCTTGACAAGGCCTTCTCACGTGCCAGAAAAGCAGCAGATAGGGTTGATGACTCCGATCGAGTTTTCAGGGTTCGAAAGCAGATGAGTCGAATGGTTCAAACCGCCGCAGATGTCATTTCGACCACCTTTATGGACACTGTCAATATGTGGCCATCACTTGACCAATCTCCAAAATTCGACGTGGCCATGATTGACGCTTGCGTTGGCTGTGATGATTATCGCCACAACTTGTCGATGCTTCAATGGGCTTCTAAGCAGGTTCTGAATATTGCTGGTCAGAACAGTAAGAAAATCATTCGAACTGGGCGAACTGATTTGATGCATGATGCACGGAAAGAAGCCTATGGACGAATCTCATCTATCATGCGACGAGTCAAACCTTCCTTACTTTGGTTGAGTAAGGCTCGTGAGACGCTTAAGCGCCTGCCTACCATTGACCAAGTTTTGCCCTGCATTGTTGTGTGTGGTGCTCCAAACGTAGGTAAATCAGCATTTATTTCTGCATTGAGTTCTGGAAACATGGAAGTCAATCACTATCCTTTCACAACAAAACAAATTCACGTGGGCCACTTCACTCATCGACGTTTGCAGTATCAGATGGTCGATACTCCAGGTCTTCTTGACCGCCCAAGAACAGCTCGCAATACAATCGAATTACAGGCCATTGCTGCGCTTGAACATATAGGGTCTCTCGTGCTGTTCTTGATGGACGAAAGCGAGGCTTGTGGCACTCCCCTTGATGAGCAGATGCACCTACTTGAGGATGTACAGGCCATGCTTCCAGGGACTGATTTGATGGTTGTGACGTCGAAAGCTGATTTGTTGAAACCTTTGCCAGCGATGTGGGAAGAAGTGTCAACTGCAGAATCGGAATGGCGAGAAGATGGTTCGGAAGGAACACCTGATCTTCCACTCCTGCTTGATCCCAAGGGTAGAGTCACAATGTCTGCGACAGAATTTATCGGCATGGACGCCATGCGAATGGAAATCATTCGCCGCATCAAAGATGCACGTCAAATCGATCCGATGGCTTTGCCAGAAGGCTGGTACCGACGTGACCAAGAATGAACTCACATGTGTTCGATTGGATCAATCCCCAATCCTTCCATACCGGTTCGCATCATTCGTCGTGCCACTTCTGAAATCTGTAGGTTGAAGGTGTTCACTTCGCCTTCAATGACAATCATACAGTCTCTATAGAATGAGTTGAAGCAATTCGATAGGTGAAGCAGATGGTTGGCAAAAAGGTGAGGTCGACGGTCATTGACTGCCTTCGATAACACATCATTATGCACTGCAAGGGCCCGAAGCAAACTGATCATCCCAAGTGGCATTGAGTCTGGCAACTCAAGGTTTGTTTTGGCTAATTCAGCATCGATGTCGACCCCTTCGGCTTGACAGCGTCGCACAATGGAACATGCTCGGACATGCGAGTACATGATGAAAGGTGCAGAACCGCCTTCAAAGGCAAGCGCTTCTTCCCACCTGAAGGTGAATCCTTTTTCCGGACTTACTTTGATGATGTTAAATCGAACCGCTGATTTACCTGCAGCACCTGCAATTCGATCTACCTGTTCCTTCTCATAATCCGGGCGTAGTGCTCCTACTACAGCAGCAGCTTGCTCTTGTGCTTCTTCAAGGAGGTCATCCATGAAGACAACGTTTCCTTTACGGGTCGACATTTTACCTTCTGGTAGCTTGATGAATGAGTAGAAGAGAACCTCGGGGACATTCTGGCCGAGCTCTGTGAGCGTCATGCCAACTTGCTTTGCCTGCAATTTGTGGTCTTCACCTAAAACATTGATCAGATCGTCACACTGTTGCCATTTCCACATATGGTATGCAATATCTCGTGTCGCATAGAGGGATGAACCATCACCTCGGCGGAAGAAAAATTCTGTCTTTCCTTTGAGTCCACGTGCGCCAAGGTCCAAGAATTCCGCACCGTTGTCAGCAGTTCCATGGATGTCAAAGCCTCGGAATTGCTGCATGAGTCGGCCGACATCACCATTGGTGACAAACATCGACTCCTTGGTGAACGTGTCGAATTCAATACCCAAGCGAGCAAGCGTCATCAGCATCCCATCAAGTACGGGTTGGTAGGCAGCCTCAAATTCATCGAGGACAGCTTGGTCTCCGTGCTCGCTTGCATGAACCATACGGCCTATTTCCTGTTCAATTGCTTCTTTATCGTCTCGTTCTTGACGTACAACTTGCGCTGCTTGGTACCAACGAACTCGCTCGTGGTCTGCCTTTCCTTTCCACTTAGGATTGACACCTTCACTTCCTTTCAAGATTGCATTAACGTCGTCTTCACTCAGATGAGCAAGTGCCCAGGCAAGTACTCCAACTTGCTTCCCCATGTCATCAACATAGTATTCCGCTCGAACTTCATTGCCAAATAGACGATGTAAGCGGACGAGTGAATCGCCCAAGATTGCGTTCCTTGCTCTGCCAACATGAAACGGTCCATTGGGGTTTGCTGAGGTGTGCTCGATGAGGATCTTACGCCCGGTAGGTTGGCATTCTCCGAACGGGTGGCCATTGGTTTGTGGCGAGGTAAGGATTGTTCGAGCAAGCCATGTCGGGCTTGCTTTGATGTTGAGGTAGCCTGCGACTGCGTTGACTTCTCCAATGGATTCGTGGTGCGGCATTGCTGCTGCAATCAATTCAGCAATAACAGGTGGTGCCTTACCAAGTTGTTTGGCAAAAGGAAAACATGGTAAGGAGATGTCGCCTTGTTCGAGTTCTCGAGAAGGAGTCAGCATATTTTTCCAATGCTCGTTAACCACGCCAACTTCGTTCAAAGCCTCCTCAATCAAGGGGGCAATTACCGCTTTTAGCATCTGCATTCTATTACCTCACATCATAGGGTATCGGCACAAAGCAGCTAATCCACCAAAGCCATTGAGAAGTTGAGAACCTTCTTCGGTATCGACTGAAATATAGATAATTTCAGTGTTACTTCGCTCGGCCATTTTACCAAGTTCCTCGATCAGTGACACACTTTGCAATTCCTTGGCATTGTCTCCAGATGCATCGCACGCTGGGCAACTCGGCAACGCTTCCATTCGACCCACAGTGGCACTCCACTCATGCTTGCAGGAGCCGCATTGAAGCGAGATGGTATTCTTTCTCAGGCCTTCTGAAATCAATAATTTATCAATCGCACCACGCCCGAGCGCATCTCGCACCATGACCTCACCATAGGTCGCGCGAGGTGCTGCTTTAATGAGCTCGGAAAGGAATGAATTCATCACTTGACGCTCAGCATCAAGCTCAATCTCTCCCATCAACGCACCTGCATTTTCGACAAGTTCGCGAACACCACTCTCGTTCGAATAACCAACGTCAAAGTGTGTTTTTGCTATTTTTTTGCCTACTTCGTGGTGGAAGTACTCGTTTTTGACCACGAAATCCTTTGTTGCACCAGGTCCACCAACGATGATCGCCTGAATATTATCGAGGTTCGGAAGCCAATAATTGCATGCATGTTCTGTCGCACGCTTGAAGAAATTGTGCGCAGCCTCTTCGATAAGTCGCTCGAAACGCTGGGCTGATTGACCACCTTGGCGGTGCTTGCCCATGATGTTGGAGACAAGGTGCTCTTGAACGTGAATTCGCTTTCCAGAAGCAATGCCAAAGGCTGCTTCGCTTCGGTCAATAACAAATAAGCCGTATGATTTTTTATCGACCAACATATCTTCAAGTTGCGTCAGTTCAAAGACGGAGTCACACCGGTATCTGAACGACATGAGGGGTTGTGGAGGCTCTTCGACAACCACGTTAACCATTCTGTTCTTGTTGTTACCAATGATGATCGAACCAACAAAGATAGCCAATCCATTTTCTCCAGGATTTTTGTAGCGTGAAAGCGTGGAAATGGCCGACTCGATAGCCCCTTGGACATTTTTCCGTGTTCCTTTTGACTTGATGTTAGCGGCTTGGCCGTGTTCATTTTGAAGCAAAGAACGGGCATCTGAGATATGGCGGTCTGGTGGGATGATTAAGGTGACCAATTCCGTGCCAAAGCCTTTCATTTCTCTCAAGTCTTCGAGTGCAAGTTTCAATCTGAGGCGGCGCGTGGCGAGAGTTGCATCGTCAGACATCGCTTGGCCTCCGCTCCAAGGGCGTGGTTGAGGGGTCTTCAACTCTCGTGTGATGGGGTTGTGTGAACAAGGGAAGGTTGGGGGTTTCTGACTTGGTTCATGGGATATACTCAAAGCATGTGCGCGCAACGAAGGAGCGATGACCACTCGTCACGTTGTTGCTTTGGGAGGAAGCCTTCTGCGCCCTGAAGAAGCAGAGCAACGAACGGAGTGGTTTGGTCGCTTGCGACAACTTGCGGTCCACATGGAGGGAAATGGTCGTCGGCTTGCGTTGGTTGTCGGTGGAGGTCTACCAGCACGCGAAGGCATCAGTTTAGCTCGGGCCCTTGTCAGTGACACCCATCGTTTGGATGAAGTTGGCATCGCAGCAACCCGTCTCAATGCGACAGTCATCCAACAAATCCTTCTTGACATTGGATGCGATGTTGCTCCAATTATTCCAACCACAACCAGTGACGCAGCGTCACTTATGGATGTCCATCACATCGTTATCATGGGCGGTACGACGCCAGGCCACACCACAGACGCGGTCGCAGTAGCTCTCGCTCGTGACACAGGGGCTAGTCATTGTATCATTGCAACCAATGTCAGCCATGTCTTCGATATGGATCCAAGACACAACGAAGATGCCGTTTCCTTTTCCACAATGTCAATTGATGAATTGGCTGAAATTACAGGGATTGGTGCACCATTGGCTCCGGGTGCTTCTGCCGTCATTGACCCTGTTGCGGTAGGTTGGGCGAAATCCGCAGATCTACGTCTTGCCGTTCTTGACGGTCGAGACCTGTCCCTGCTCGAACACGCTCTCGACGGGAAACCGTTTGATGGAACTCTGATTTTACCTTAGGTGATGAATGATGGTTGATGCAAGTAAAGTGAAAAGCAATCTGCAGAGAATGACGAACAAAGTCGTGTCTTCTGCCTCCGGAAAGATTCAGCCTCACAAGCACTGCAGGGTTTGCTTCAAACCGATTAAATTGTCAGTTGACCCACGAGTTTGTTCAGACCAAGCCTGCATTGACAAAAACGCAAGGGATGAGAAAAATCAACGTCAAATGAGAATTTGGATGTTTGTGTTCCTTGGCATCTTTGCCTTTAGCTTCATAGGACCGTTGTTGCTTAGGTAGAGTCTTCAAACTCGCTAAGCATGGCTATTGAGGCATCCACATCACCCGTTCCGGTAATACCAGCGGCTTTCACTCGATCTCCAATTGCAAACAATTCAGTAAACGCTTCTTCGATCGATTTGGTTTGTTTCAAGAATCTCATCGCCGGCCATCCACAGTCAATCACTCCCGGCTCGTGAGTGCTTTCTTCAACCCAAGCTGCACATGCTTCTCCATGGCAAAGAGCAGAGAAGTTCTCAAGGTCTACCCAAAATGTCTTGCGACTGCATACAGGACAGGTTTTGCATTCAAGTGTAGCGAGCACAGTGAGTCCATGCTCACCAATCACATCAATGTCCCAAACGACGACACTGGCTGATTCCAGAAGCATCTGATCGCTTTTCTTGAGGAAACTCCGGAGAACGCCCCATGCCGTCTCCTCAGAACTAAAGCAGCCCAGTGAGAGTGCATTGCCCCCCTCTTCAACCGCAGATGGCACAAACACCCGTTGGATTTGCTCCGCCATGATGGTCGTTTGCTTAGCCGGTGTTTGAAGGCTCGGTTAGTTGCGAGCCCAATCGACCTCGATTACTGGCAAACCACCTGGATGCGGCAAGGGTGCATTTGGCTTTTCAATTCGAACATGAATCGTAGCCACAAGTTTGTTTACATTCAATCGTTGAATGATTTGGCTTGCCATTTGTTCCAGCAGTGCGATAGGTTCGGGACTGTTGTGCATGACCTCATCGATGGCGACTTGGATGTCGGCGTAATTGACCGTGCTCGCCAATTGATTTGCGACCTCGTCATTGAGAAGGCTGACCCACACCGTGAACACAAAGGGTTGATTTTCTTCATGTTCAAACTCATAGTAGCCATGTTTGGCCATCACAGTATAGCGTTCCAAACCAACTCGAACAGTCATGAAATCCCTCATGCTTCATCTCGTTCATGGACCCAAATCAGATGGTATCCAAATTGAGTTTTGACTGGGTCAGAAACGGTGGCAAGCTCGTTGTTCCACACCACTTCCTCGAAGGGGCGAACCATTTGCCCCTTACGAAACCAACCAAGGTCACCACCTTTTTGGCTCGATGGACAGGTGCTTTTCTTTCTCGCCATTTTCTGAAAATCCTTCAACTTCGAAATTTTCTGACGCAATTGAATCGCTTCCGATTTCGAAGGAACAAGGATGTGTGATGCCCATGCGCTTGGTGCGACCATGCCTTGTGGGCTGGACTGCATGCTTTCAAGCCGTCGCTCCTATCTTCTGTTCAAGCATTGGCGTTGTAGGCAAGCATGCGAACATAGGTCCCGTAAATAATCACTGAGACCTCAAGTGATTCAGAGTTGAAGCGATCCATGGTGTCAAGGTAGGTGTGGTACTCCCAACTACCGCTTCCGTAGCAGGCTGCTGCACGACCGGTCTTGTCACCAAGGTCGTAAACAAAGGGTCCATGGTCGGAGTTGTACGGCATGCCATCGGCGTCGCCTCGATCTCCATCAAGCAGGGACATTCGGATGTCATAGCGCTCTGCCATATCGGGGTAGGCTGATTCATACAGTTCTTTGATTCGCTCTATATGTCCGTAATCATCGCGGTTATTGGTGAATAACGAAACAGAGTTTCCTCGATTTGCATCAGCATCGACGTGGTTCATATCGAGGTTGATGTACAGTCGAAGGTTATCTCTCAAAAAGTTTTGATTGGCTGCAACATAGGCTCTGCTACCGTAGAGACCTTCCTCTTCTCCACCCCATGTGCAAAAATGAATGGTACGCTCTGGAGTTCCAGATTGATTCACAACTTCACTTAGTTGTCGGCCTATTTCCATGACGCTTGCCGTACCCGAGGAATCGTCAACAGCTCCTTGTCCTTGGTAGACCGTGTCGTGGTGTGCGCCGATAATGACCACCTCCTCGGATTGACCGTTGATGATGCCACATGGGACGTAGATGGTCTGTTCTTGATCGTTGGTCACATCGATGATCATCTCAAGAACACCTTGAGTCCCCGTGGCGTTGAACACTGCAGCCTCTAGGATTTCGCCGGCGTCTTTCGACATAGCGATGAAAGGCAAGTCAGTCGGAATTGTTCCACCGTTTGCAGCGGTGACGTCGTCAATCGAACTTCCTTTGAATATCGGTACGCAGTCATTGCCCTCAATCAAACCACAATTGTGATCTTTATTGACTCGAATAAGTCCTGCAAGATTGTTTTCCGCTGCTTTTGAGAAGATCACTGTGTTGCTGATTTTTGAACCATCGCTCCTCAGATAGCCGATGGTTCCTGAGGCGGAATTCCACAATCCATCTTCACTGCCATTGCCCAAGTCAGTAAGTTGGACATTTTCCTGGAAGGTGTATTCTGACTGACCGGAGAAACCTTGGATCACGTAATCCACTCGGTGTTGGAATTCTGTAACATCAGAACCGCCCGAGCCGGGGCCCTCGCATGGCGATTGGATGAGTCCTCCGATGTTACCTTGAACACACAGCCTGAGGCTTGGTTCGCTGTTGACAGTGTGCATTGGGACCTCGTAACTATTGAGTTGGGTTTGCATACCCATGGCGGCAAATTCAGAGATAATGTATTGCGCAGCATTCGCTTCTTCCTGGGTGCCGCTCATTCTCCCTTCCCACTCAGGATGGCCCAAATCAACGAGGTTCTGAGCAAATCTTTGGGTCTGAGCGGCATCAAATTCAATCAACTCGTACTCGTAATCTTCACCGAATCCAAGCCATGCAGGTTGGACCACGAGTACAGCAGATACCATGAGAACGGCCAAGCCAATCGCAATCGCAGCGCCCATGTTAATCGGGCCGTAGACCTGTTGTTGCATCCTCGCTTTGAAGTTCAATCGTGGCTCGTATTCTATTGGATCGTCTTCAAGAGCCATCGTGGATTGTTCTGGTTTCATGATGACAGCATCTAAAGGATCCTCATTTTTGTTTGCAAGGAGACGATGGATGAGTTCAGCTTTTCTTCCACTTACTGCAAGGCCCTGTTCTGAAAGCATGGCCTTCAGGTCAGCGACAGTTTTGGCAGACAGACTCGCCTCGTCCATGCTTGAGGCATACTGGCGCTCATTGAAGAACTCGGCGGTTCTTTGTTCAGGGGATCTCTTCACCCGTCCAACGGGTCCCTACGTTGTGGTCCAGTCCGATATGATCAAGGATTCGAGCGAGAACAAAATCGACCATGTCATCAATGGATTTTGGATGGTTGTAGAAACCAGGTGAAGCAGGGATTACAATCGCACCCCATTGCGACAATTTGTGCATGTTTTCCAAATGGATGGTTGCGTATGGTGCCTCGCGAGGGACCAAAATGAGTTTTCTGCGTTCTTTCAAAGCGACGATGGCAGACCTTGTTATGAGGTTGTCACCGATGCCAGCGCCAAGTTTGCCGAGGGTAGTCCCCGAGCAAGGACAGAGGACCACAGCGTCGATGTTCGCAGAGCCAGACGCTGATTTTGCTCCAATATTTTTGTCGTCTTCAAGCAGGGCACCAGTCGCTTCAGCCAACGCTTCTTTGGTCGTGTCACACTCGTGCTTGAGTGTGATTTCCCCAGCTTTTGTGACCACGAGTCGGACAGGGATGTCCCTCGAGGTAAGAATCTCAACGAGGCGTTTGCCATAGATGGCGCCGGAGGCTCCAGATATACCAACAACGATTTCGCCCATGTTTGCATGGCAGGGTTCTGCCTTTTAGGCACTTGTTTCCAAATGAAGCCACATGGGCATATTCAATTCCTCTATAGAGCAGATTCTATCGGGCTTCTTTGAAGACTTTCTCCCATTGTTGTGAGAAGTGAAGAAACCATTGCTTCATTTGAAACGTCATAGCCAAGAACAGAGAGTGATGTGGTTGTTGCTTGTTCAAGCCCACAACCGGCAATCCCCTCAACTCGGCCTTCTGGTGTGTTGAGGTTAATGGTGAAGCCATGCCTCGATGTCCATCTCAAAAAAGAAAGGCCAATGCTACAGATCTTCCTTCCCTTGACCCATACGCCTTGCATTCGCTCATCGCGTGCGCCACGGATTCCAACCTTGTCCAACGCTCGAATAACCCATGCTTCGATTTTTTCGATGATGAATGCAACCGATTTTTCATCATCGTAATTCCATTTGAAAATTGGATAGGCCACAATTTGGCCCGGTCCATGCCAGGTAAGTCCACCTCCGCGATCCACCGCTTGGGACGCGTAGTCCTCAGGCGGGGCTATGCCATCGTTGCGGGCTCTTGGGCCGACCGTAACAATTTCAGGATGTTCTAAGATGAGCAATGTGTCAGGTATTTCATCATTGATTCGCTTGGCTTGTAAGGTTTTCATCAATTCCATGGCTTCAAGGTAAGGGGTGGTCCCGAGGTGAGAAACCTCGACATGCCTCAGTTGGACCATGCTCTTGCCAGATGGTTCGACTCAATGAACTTTTGATGGATTCATCCTTTCGATGAGTGCTCAAGTTTTGACCCACTTGTTCACGAATCGTCTTTATGGGCGTCTTTTTGACCTTGAACGTCAGCTTTGCGTATTTCTGCCAACTGCCTCAACGCCTCCATCTGAACTTGTGGATCATCTGAGGATGCTGCAATATTCTCAAGAACCGAAATTGTGGATTGTGATGCCTTGTTGTGTTGGTCGAGGCGATCTTGTTCCTGATCTCGTTGGAGTTGCATTCGCTCTTTCTTTCGAGCTTGAACTTGTTCAAACATATCCATCGCTGTCTTTGTTTTGTGCTCGTGAGCTTCACGATCTACGCTTTGGCGGATGCGCTGTTGCTCTGCCTCAAGTTTGGATACTTCAAGGCCAGTTTGGGCGTCTCTGATCTGTTCATCCCGTTGGGTTTGTGATTCAGCCAAGCGAATTTGATTCTGACTCTTCCACTGCTCGAAGGAAAGCGTTGCGTCATTTTGAATCCGTTGTAGTTCAAGTTCCAGATTGGCTTTTTCAGTTCCATTGATGCCGACGAGCGCCATTCTGGCTTGAATTTCATGCTTTTTCTGTTCGTATTCAAGCATAGCTTCCATTTCGATTTCCTGGCGTTCAGAAACATCTTGCTTCTCCAGTCTTAATCGGTCCAAAGCTTGCTGTTGCTGAAGTTGTTGCTCGACAACAGTTGCGCTCCAAGTGATGTGTGCCCCTCGGAAGTGGAGTCCATGGGCATCGAGTGTTCCCTTCAGTGCTGATTTAAGGTGGAAAACCAAGTCCTCATGGGTTGTTACACTTTTCATCTGGGGCGCAGGCATTGCTTTGACAAATGTCATGACTGCGGCTTGGACCTCTGAACGAATCGTCTCTGCAATATGGCCACCTGTTACCATGAGCGTCCCCTTTGCAGGGAACGTGACGAGTCGAGGTGCAGATTCACGTGTGATTTCGACCTTGAGGGTGACAAGGCAGTTGATCTCTTCCTGTGCGTCTGACTGTCCACGAACCTGTACCATTGCTTGGTGTGGGCCGGTAAAACAGAACATAAATGCTCGATTTGGATTTTTCTTTCCGATGAATTTACTGAACAAACCAAGTTGAGGGTTGACTTCCATGTGTTGTTGCGAGACAGAACCTACGACCTTACCATTTTCGAGAACTACGCAGATCTCATTTGGTTTGAGGGTGACTTCTGCTTGTTCAGGAATTTTAGTATCGAGGAGGTATTGCGCTACGACTGTTGGGTGTTCTCGCCATCTAAATCTCATGGTATCATCTCGTTGTGAGTCCGTCAATGAACATGTTTCGTTCAAGGAAATGGTTTCTTGCTCTGTTGATTTTTTGTTCAAACTGAGATATGAGTGCCAACCCCTCTTGTTCAGGCAGGTCGGACAATGACTCTGCCACCTCGTTGGCTTTGCGTGTGGCCTCGACCAGTGATTGCAAGCTCTTGCTGTCGTGGTCGACTAATTTACGAACAGATGAAGATTTGAGTTTACCAATTCCTTTATGTTTTGAAATATGGTTTGCAGAAGTCGAAAATTGCGCTTCTCTGTTGTATGATTCAAGATTCTCAATGACTTGAGCGCAGGCCATTCTTGAATTTCGATGATTTCGCCGGTGAGCATCTTGCTCAAGTTTCTCAGCGTGGCGAATAAGCATCTCACAACGCCGCTGAATTTCAGATCGAACCGCTTCATCAGATTTCATGAATCGACCTTTCTCATAGCCGTCATACACAGTGACGAGGGCTCGTACCGCCTGTATGGCGGTAGCAATTGCAGAAGATTCCAAACCCATTCTCATGCCCCTGTTAGCCCTTCCTTTGGCTCGTATATTAGACTGTTGAGTTGCTTTGTCGGACTCATTAGAACTTGCCTGTTGAACCAAAGCCACCCTGTCCCCTCGTCGTTGTGCCCAGGGATTCCACCGTTGTTTCGACAATGGTTACCTTTGGCACTGGTGCAAAGAGAAGTTGTGCAACCCGTTCGCCTTTGGCGACAACAAAGGCGTCACCTTCACCAATCCAAGTCGCCAAGACCATCAGTTCGCCTCGATAATCTGAATCGATTGTTCCTAAGCCATTGGGCATAATCATACCTTTTTTGCCCAATGAGGAACGGCAGCGAATCTGGCCTTCCCAGCCCGAAGGAATCGCAGTTGCAAGACCGGTGCGAATAAGCGAACTTTTGTGCCTTACCACGGTTGTTTCCTCCAATGCATAGAGGTCCCAGCCAGCTGCATCTGCTGAGCCTTGTGTTGGCAGGCGAGCATCTGGATGCAATTTTGCGAAGTCGACGGAAAGTTCAATTCGACTCATGCACGTCCCTTTTGAGGACAGCACTTGACCGTTGTGGGTCCTTGTGAGCAGGAATTTCGTAGGTCATGATTTTCAACCTTGAGCATGAGCACCATCTGTGGCAGAAGAGGATTTGACAGATTCTGGTTTTGTCCAACGCATGCTTCAGCATCCTCTTCTTCGCTCGTTCATGTTGTTTGCTATTTTTCGTGCCTTCTACGGCGCTGGCATTCTGGTCGTAACCTGGTTTCTTGCAAGTGAAACAGAAGCTCCAATATGGGTTTCTGTGTTGTTTTTACTCGGATCCATGGTGTTCTCACGCCTGTTGTTCCGTGGACTCAAGCGACTTGGTTCAGATTCATCAACAACCTCGAATTAGACGCTCGGGTTCAAAATCAAATCTACAATTTCTCGGCGCGAAATACCGATGAATTCTCCCGGTCGTAGATTGTAGTCTTCAAGATTCATCGATTCGGTTGAATGGCGATGCAAGGTTGTGACTGGGTTGTTTAAAGCACCGAACATCCTTCGGATTTGCCTTTTTTTACCCTCGCCTATGGTGAGAAGAACACTGCGCTTGCTTGTTCGTTCAACCTCTCCAGGCTTTGTCCAATACGCTGCGCTTGCCTCGCCGTCATCAACAACAATACGCACTCCATTTCGAATCGCATCCAAATGATCATCGTTGATGTCATGTGTTGTGTGAACCTCATACGTTTTCTTCACAGTGTGCTCTGGTGAAGTGATTCGATGAACAATTTTTCCATCTGTAGTTACAAGTAAGAAACCCGTGGTGTTTTCATCAAGGCGCCCTACAGTAACCAATCGCTCAAAGGTTGTGGGTTCTACATGATCTCTGAACACTTCATACACTGATTCTTTTCCAAGGGAGCGTTCATGTGAATTTAATCTCGAGCAAATGCATCCGAGGGGTTTGTGCAAGAGGAAATGGACTTCTTCATCATGAAGTTCAAGCACCTTTCCCTTGTATGTTACTAGCTTCGTATTGACATTAAACTGGAAGGTCATGTTCTTGACCACTGAACCATTGACAGAAATATCTCCGTCCCAAATGGCTTGTTTTACTTCGGCCTTTGAGGAAAAGACCCCCGTCTTTGAAAGAAATTGATGTAACCTGAGTTTCATAGTTCCCCTCGTGAGATGCTGTGAAGTGGCCTTCTTAGCCGTTCGGGAGGCGTGGTTGCCATCAAGGTTGATTGTCTTAAGCAAAGGCGTCTGAGGAACGCAGTCTATCATGGCGTGAATCATCTAATCAATTCCGTTTTCAATTATGATGGAGCACTCAACTCTTAGGCTGAATGCTCCCTCCTCAGCGCATGGGTCAGGTGTTCTTGGTCAAGACAACATTACCAGGCGATTGGATTGAAGCATTTGTTGGTGAGTTCAAACATAAAGCGCTTCTCGCAGGTGCCGCATGTGCCGAACACCAACGGGTGACTTCCATGTATGGTTGGGAAGGAGCGGTTCAATCCTCCCAAGAATGGTCAGTTCAGTTTACCGTGGGTGCTGATGCGCTCGCATCAGTTTTAGATCAATTAAGCGCGAATCATCCTTACGAAGTTCCTCAAATTTTACACTGGGCTGCCGATTCACAACCTCCCTATTATGAATGGGTTGGCAGTTTTGTCTCCGTTTCCGATCAACCATCGAAAAATTAGAGTAGCATTCGAGTGGAAACGGACCCTGCTCAAGTGTGGAATTTACATTCAAAAACCGGCCTTTATAGTATCCGGCGGAAAACGAAACGCAATGGGACACTGCGCCACTTATCTGACACGGAAAATAACTGCTGGAATTGACCATTTCCAATGCTCGACAAGGGGATATATTATACACTCTATCGGAAGGCCAATAAAATCCAGCGCGTGAAAGAAACGAGGGGGATACAAAAATGGTCATCGAACATAGTAATACAAACGCGCCTGCAGATGGATTCGAAGTTGATTTGAGTCAAGAACATCTTGAACCTATGCTCCAAGAGAATCTCGATCGGTTTGTTCTCTTCCCGATTCAACACTCTGATATTTGGGAAATGTACAAGCAGCAAATGGCTTGCTTCTGGACTGCAGAAGAGATTGATCTTGCAGAGGATCTCAAAGATTGGAAAGAACTCAACAACGACGAGCAACATTTCCTCAAGCATATCCTTGCCTTCTTTGCGGCAAGCGATGGTATCGTTAACGAGAACCTGGGTGTAAACTTCTCCAACGAAGTATGTTGGCCAGAGGCACGATGCTTCTATGGTTTCCAAATTATGATGGAAAACATCCACGCAGAAACATACTCTCTTCTCATTGACACGTACATCAAGGATGAAAAGGAAAAAGATCACCTGTTCAAGGCCCTTGAAACCGTACCATCGGTCAAGCGTAAGGGTGACTGGGCCATGCGTTGGCTCTCTCGTAAGAAGGGCTCATTCGCCGAGCGACTGGTTGCATTCGCAGCCGTTGAAGGTATTTTCTTCTCAGGTTCCTTCTGTGCCATCTTCTGGCTCAAGAAGCGAGGATTGATGCCAGGGCTCACGTTCTCAAACGAATTGATTTCACGAGATGAAGGTCTTCACTGTGACTTTGCTTGTCTCCTTCACAACAAGTTGCTCCGTGGTGCGGGTGCTGCAAAGATCACTCGAATTATCGCAGAAGCTGTTGAAATCGAAATCGAGTTTGTCACAAGCGCACTTCCTGTGTCCTTGATCGGCATGAACTCC